>SDBT01000506.1_pt1 | contig 61987 bp, 66 predicted proteins | sample 2277101 | NCBI WGS metagenome assembly SDBT01 (sample SAMN10404973, study PRJNA504765) | marine sediment metagenome | isolation source: marine sediment core GS10_PC15, 103 cmbsf | place: Arctic Ocean: Southern Knipovich Ridge | collected 2010 | reverse complement strand
ATAATCTTACCACTACCGTTAGGATCTTTTCTAATTATAACATCTTCTCCTCTATAAGAAACATTGCCTTCTGATTCTTCCTGTATACTTGCATTATCTAATGATATTAAAGCTTCTATAACTGTGCCTTGTTCTCCTGCCCATAATTCAGCAGTTTCTCTTTCGGGGAAAAAATAAATACCTCCTTGGATAGCATCGGTCATAATTCCTCTTCCAGCATTTTCTGCTCGAAAGCCTTTTATCTGTTGTTGTGCTTTTTTATACCAGCTCATTTTTTTATATCAGTTCATTATAATTTTCTATGTTGTTATTAGGTTGTTCTGCATTAGGTTGTTCTATATCATCAAGTCTATGTTCTTGTTCATATATCTCCTTTAATTCTTTAAAACTTTGTGGTTTTAAAGAATCATATTGGGCATCAGCTTTAAGAGCTTCTTCTATAGGAAGAACTATTAATACTTTTGCTGTAGAAGGATCGTTTACGAAAAATTCATTACCAAATCCCCTATTAACTTGATAATATTCATTACTAGGAACATTTGACATATCAATAGCGGCGGCGTATCCCCTCGGTTTTCCACCTGTTAAATCATTATCAATATATGATTCTGCCCAAAATTCAAGGTGGCTTGTTATCATTAATTTACCTTTATCAATTTTTCCTTGAGAAAAAGAAGATGTATCTGTGGGTCCTTTTTCGGGATCTATATGAAAATTTTTATCATAAGTAATATGCCAATATAATCCATGTTTTATTTGTCCTAACCATGCCTTCTCAAATTCTTCAAAAGTATTATATTTTCTAGCTTCTGCTCTTAATCCTTCTAATCCAGCTTGACCAATATCTATATTTAATTGTGCTTTCTTATACCAGTTCATAATTGATAACTTTTATTTAATGAGGCAAACACACCTGTGTTTATATCTTCAGGACCAACCAATATTTTATAAACTATTATATCTTCTGGTTGAAGATATCTATTATGTGCTGCAAAATGTCGAGCATCTTTCTCATCTTCCGCTAAAAGAGAACCTGCTCTTAATTCAGTTAAACTATTATTCTTAGGGCTTCCGTGATAAAAAACATATTTATCACCTTCCATAGCAATGCCGCTACGATTACACCAGTCAATTGCCTCTTCTACAGTATTATAAGATTGTGATTTTTTATACCAATTCATAAATATATATTCGGTAAAAATAAAAGGTATCCCTTCAAAAAATGACGATATAACAAATATGGGCCCATGGGATCATAATTTTATAAAATGTGACAAGTATAAAATAGCCGGTTTTTGTTTTCCAAAAACTGGCTCTAGTAGTTTGAGACACATTATAAATTCTCTTGACACTTCTTCTAAATGGGATAGCAATGTGGTTACAAAAGTGCCAGAAGGTTACAGGTCGTTCTTCTTTATAAGAAATCCATATGATCGAATATTTAGTTGGTATAAAAATTTTTATAGCGCATATTTTAAAAGTTTCGATGATTATATCATGCATATATCTCCACGCCCGGATCTCAGGCAGGGTCCTGTCCAGCCCGATGTCCTTAGACTGCCCGACAATACAGAAATATATCGTTTTGAAGAATTTGAGACTTCCATAAAACAAATAATGAATAGTATCGGATTGACTAACTACCAAGTGCCTCATAAAAATCCAACCAAAGGTAGGCTCAAAGATATTGACTACAAAGATGCATATACAAACTCAGCAAAATTAGCAATTCGACTCATGCATCGATGGGAGATCAAAAATTTCAATTATACTTTTGACTCATATGGAAAACTTCCAACCATAAAAGAATTAAAAAATAAAATGCCGATGCTTTATCGGTTAAATTATACTATATCGGTTAAAATATAAGAGTGACATTTAATATTGGAGTAGAAATGGGAAATTTCTTAATTTGTCTTATCATATCAATTTTTCTTGGATATGGTCTTGCTATCCTCCTGGTGGAAAAAGGCAAGGACTTTCCTATTAGACCATGGAGGATCAGACTACAACTTTTGCTTAGAAAGATTCATTGGAAAATGCCACAGATGCTATACTGCACAACTTGCACATCCTTCTGGGCTACTCTCATAGCAGATATAGTTTTATATATAGTGTCAGGGGGCACTTATTTCTTTTGGCCTTTCTCAGGAATAATTACAGCAGGAGTCATGTGGACAATTATTGAATTTCTAAATTCTCAAGATAAAGATATAAATGTCTTTAACGAAATTATTACTCCTCCAAAAATAGAAGCCGATCCTGACGAATAAATAGAGGATTTAGGCTTATTTCCTTCAAATTATAAGTAGTTTATATTTTGAAGGAGAAACCGAAATGAAAATTTACCTGCCTATAATTTTATCACTAATCATATTCTTTTGTGTTGGTTGTGGTGAAGAAGTAAGAACCAACGATAATGGTCGTATCATTGATCAAACAAAAAAAGATATAACTGACTCTATTATAAAAATAGAAATCGATACTAAGATAATAGAAGAAAAGACAGAGAACATATCTCAAGAGGCACAAAAAATATATGATGATACTGTAAAAATAGAATCTGGACTTTCAGAAGTACTTAGAGAAAAGATGGGGATATACTTAGTTGATGTAAAAAACAGTTCTCAAACAATTATAGTAGATGCAAAAGAAGTAATCAGAGCGAATATGGACTTAGCTACTGTAAAAACAATATTAGAAAATGCTTCTGATAAGGTTGAAACAACAGATGAGTTATTTAAAACTCTAGTGAAAGAAAGAGATGATCTAACAATTGCTTTAGAAGAAGCAGAAGAAGCAAGAGACTCAGCACTACATAAAATGCTTCAGTATCTGATTATAGGGTGTGTAGTAGGTTGTGGAGCTTTTATAGTCTTGTTCTTCTACACTGGAAGTAAAGGAGGACTTATGGCTGCGGGGGGATGCGGATTAGTGTTAATAATTGCTATCTTTGTAAATAAATATATCTTTTATTTGGCGATTGGAGGGGGAGTTCTTTTGTTAGTTATGGCAGGATTACTTCTTTATAATATTTATATTAAAAATAAGGCGTTCAAAGAAGTTGTAGATACAGTAGAGGTAGCACAGGACAATATGACAAAAGAAGATATTGACAAAATTTTTGGGAAAAATGGACAAACAGGAATCATGGATGGCATTCAAAGTAAAAGCACTATGGAACTTGTGAAGAAAGAAAAAACCAAAATGGCTAGCTTGTGGTCATATGCTAAAGTAAAAAATGGGAAAGAAGAAAAAGCTTAGATAAAAAATATAGGTGGATGCTCACCAATTGCTCCTGCTAATTTTGCAAATGCACTATGTTCTAAGGTAGAATAAACACTGTCGCATTGAGATAATAAAAATACCTCAGTTAGAGCATCCCTAAGAATTTCTATACCATTTGATCCTGAAACCTCAGAAGAAGCAAAATGAATTTCGCATCCTGGAGGGGCAAACCATTTTTCATATGTAATACATCCTGGAATGAGTTTCTTAGCTTGATCATTAGCTTCTTCTGTATCAGCAGCAACATAAATATGATAATCTTTAGGTAACTTTTTTATGATAGGAATTATTTCTTGTCGCAGATAATCCCCAATGTCTTGCCAATGATATCCTTTTACTCTCTCTATGCCATTATTAACTCCAAATGGTTCCCCATTATTTCCAAGTCTGATATGGATTCCAATTATGTTTTCATTATCAGGGAAGAGTTCTGAGTGTGTTTTCTTCATATGGACAGTCATCGATTCTACCATTGTGCTCCATAAAATATTTATGAAGTTTTTACTTTTATCGTCTAAGGGGTCCTGATAGGGGGATATAGTTACACCTTCGTTCATAACAATTGTTCTTTCTTCGAATGGAAAGAAAGAGCATATCTTATTAGCAAATATTCTTTTTTCCGCATGACTCTTATATATTTGATTACTATAAATGTCGGGAGGTGTATGAATATTTGTGTTATTATAAAAAGCAGGATAAAAAGGTGGGGGGTATTGGATCTTATCTACATTTGTACCTATTAAAGGTACTCCTTTTATAAAACAATCTTGAAATAAATATGAAAATAGATTACTAGAAGTGTTCGTATAGGTTGACCATCTCCAATCAACTATTAATTTTCTTTTCGTAGCGGAGGCATATTTCCATGAGTAATACAACCCTATCAAAAGATCACCTATGCCAGCATGTCTTCTATAGACTAAGTATCTATCCTCACCCTTTGATTCAGATAAGTTAGCCTCAGCCGTATTTATTTTTTTTAGAAAACTCAATCGCACCACCCCAATTAAGCTATTCTATACCCTCGCATATTGTGGAGGAGTTTCATTTTTGTGGATAGACTTATTTATCATACCACGAACTTTTATAAACTCCTCTTCGGTGATCCCATCCAAATCTTTATACACGTCCATCCAGTTTTCTCCCTGCTCACACCTTATGAGAACTTTCTCAAGCTGGTCATAGGTTATGCCAAGCTCGTCCTCATCAGTCTGACCATCCCACAGATCGGCAGTGGGAGCTTTGACTATGACGTTTCCTGGAATCTCTGGCATTTGTGCAGCCATTGCATAAACTTCTCTCTTGTAATACTCTCCAAGAGGTTCCATATCAACTCCACCATCTCCGTATTTAGTGAAGTAGCCCACCATCAGTTCAGACTTATTGCCTGTGCCTGCTACAAGGTAGTTGTTAGATCCTGCTATGGCATAAAGAGTGGTCATTCTTATTCTTGCCTTAATATTAGCAAGGACAAGTTGATCAACAATACATAATCGACTTAATTTCAGTTCGTCAGTAAGATACCCAACTGAGTGTCTTATCTGAATAGTCTTAAACCTTATGCCAAGATTTTCAGCAAGCTTTTTAGCATCTTTGTTCATATCAGGTTTTGATTGGCAAGGGAGAGAAACTCCAATGATATTCTCTTTTCCTACTGCTTGAACAGCAAGGCAGGCGATAACAGAAGAATCGATCCCTCCGCTAAGCCCTATCACAAAACCTTTGCTACCAGCATTGTCGGTATAATCTTTCATCCATTGTGCAATTTTTTGATTTTCTTTATACCAGCTCATTCGTCTTCAGCCCTTTCTTCTTCAGATTCTTTGATATTATCATTTGCTATTTCAAGTGCTTTAGTATGAATAAGTCTGCTTGCATAATCATTTCCATGTTGATACCCATTCATCGCTGGGAAAAAGAAAACATTACAAGCATGCATCCCATGCATAAACATCCTAAAATCTACCATTTCTTTCTTCATGATCCCTTTTTCTACAAGGGGTTTACACACCTTGTGTATTGTCTCAAATTCAAGACTACCAAAGAATCTTGCACCATACGCGTTAAGTGAAAACCCTGCCATCATTCTCTCGTGTTCATTTTCAGCAGCGGCAATAGCTGCCATCATTTTATGCCACTTATCATAAGCCTCTTCTGCTTTTGCTTCGAGGGTCTTTTCTTGTCTGCCTCCCCATTCGTCATAATTCCCTGTTATTAAAGCATCGAAAATTTTTCTGTGGACAAACATGCCCACACAAGGAAGATCACCGTCTGCTCCAACTACCTTATCTATACTGCACTCCAGATAGTCACAAAGAGCTTTAGTTGCTTCGTTCTCTTGAAACTCATCTAGATATCCATAGTCATAATATTCTCCAAAAATAGGCAATCCAATCGGCACATAATAGCACCACGGATATATCAAAGAGTTATTTCCATCTTTAATACGATACCCATATTTGGAAGGTTCCAAAGCTATATAAGCCACAGGATCTCCGGGATGAATTGTCAATCTTGAAGCCGAACATGCTACATCAAAACTACCCATTTTTGTTCCTCTTTTTCATTTCTTCTATCAATTCGCTCATAATATCGAACTGTTCATAATTTATATTAAAAACTACTTCGGGAATATGTTCCTGAATATAGTCTTTACATTTTGGACAAGTAAGAACCACTGCTGGTTCTCCCCAGTCGAAATACGGATCTATGTCAGTATTAACTTTTGCCACTAAAATTCCATCACACTTATCTTTACCACATGTAAGAGGATGAACAAAGTCACATTTCTGCCACAATCCTACTCTTTGAATAATTTCTTCTTCTGTCATATCTATTACCTAACTTTTTTTTCTGTCTGGAAATTATTTTTTTGCCTCATTCATCATTATTACGCCAAACATACATCCTCTTCTAAAACAGTCTTCGTATATTTCTCGGTGGGCATCAGAGACTTTTGATGGAGATATAAATTTTTCATTAAGCCATTTTAGAAAAGCCGTTTCTACTAATTCATCTATTTCTTCGTTAGTCATTATTTCCTCAAACATTTATAAACACTGGTTTTCCCATCAGTTATGAGTTCAACATCAAAGAATTTTTCAAGACAATGCCTGATATATTCCTCACTCATCCAGTCAAAAGTTGTAAAATGTGGTTCCAACCCCTGACAAATCTGAACATGGTGGATATGATGCTCAACAGACCAACTGATCTCTGTATAATGCCTCTCGTCCATCTCAAGAGGATTGAGACAAGTGTATTCTTTAACCTTAGGAATTTTTGAGGGCTGTTTGTTGAAAGTATTAAATACGAATACTCCACCTTTAGGCATAAGTAAGGACAATTTCCATGCCTTGGATTCAGTCAACCAATAGTTGATACCTTGTTGGCATATCGCCACATCAACCATCATATTTTTTTCTCTCATATACTTAAAAGATGCTTCGACTGTCATGATAGATACATCAGTAACCCCATCAAAACCATAATGGTCAGGGACCATATCCTCTTCTTGATCTATCATGATGCAATTTTCAGGTTCTCTCTTAAGGGCTTCTTCAGTTAGTCTACCTCCACCACAACAGATGTCAAGGAATATTTTGCCCCTGATATCTCCAGCAATGTCAAGCATTTCATTTGATCTATCGTTTTGAAGAAATCTTCGATAGAGCATTCCGTAAGTTTTTATATCTGGGTATTTCATTTTACCAAATTCCCTTCTTTGTCCAAAGAAAGAATACAACCATGCCCTTTTATATTAAATGATGGATGTATTAGCATTATACTTCTCAAACTATCCATATCTGTACCAGGAGTAGCATATCCTACAGTTGCTAAATCATCTTTACTTCCATGATAATGGACTATGGTATCTACATCAGATCTTTCTTCAAATATTTTATGAAGCAAAGGGGTATTGAGAGAAGCTCTGGCATAACCTTGGCCCACTACCACATTGCGATTGCTATGTTCTACATTTTTGACAATAGTGCAACCTTCTGTTTCATTTTTCCCTCTTATGGTCGTGAAAAAAGAAGTTAGAGGGACTTTTCCCTTTAGTCTAATTCTTTGGGCGACTGTTCCAAAGATATAACCTTCAGGAGTATGAGTAAAAAGGTACTCATATTTTTTTACCACTGCCATAAAGTTTTCTTTTTCGAAATCTGCGATATATTCGATTGGTTCAAAAGCTGTTTGGTAATATTTTTCTTCCAGCCGATCAAGAATCCATTGAGGAACTTCATCATTATGCATTAGATGAACTCCCCTCTCTTTTGTGACAGCGTATTTCTGCATAAGATTCATAGCATCGTTAGCAAAAACTGTCACTGCCTTAGATTCAAGAAGAACACCGTAGGCAGCACTGATAAGTTCATCATAACTAACACCTGAAAGAAGTTTGTATCCAAACAGGTGAGTCATAGGGTTGGCTTTTTTGACCTGATCGATAATTCTCTCAGCTATCGTAAACTCGATATTGATACTATCTCCTGGTTTATAATTGTGGCTGGGGAATTTGCCTTCGATTTTATTTTTCGGAACAAGATTAGCCACAGCAGCACCAAGAACAACAGCATCCATATCTGGAGCAAGTGAGCATACTTTTTCCATATAATCGTCAATGCCATCGTGATGGACACAAGTTAGATGGGGAGTCTCTTCTCCTCCAAGAAATTCAGTCCACCAAGGTTGTTGAGAGAATTTAGAGCAAAGATATGTTACATGGATATCTCTTGGAATAACATCAGTAAGCGTTGCTTTGCCCTCATGCTGTTCTGCCATAGCAACAAATTCTCCTGCAAGTTTTGACATTAACCCACCCTTGAATCGATTCGTGATAATTTTCACAGCATCGAGATAAGCATGAACGGGTCCACCTGTGATAAGTATTCTTTTAGTCATGTGATTTCCTTTTGATATTTTGTAAATTAAGATTATAATTATTATCTATTCTTTTCATAACTTCTGGAGGAATATCTCCGTTAAATTCTTTTCTTTCCAATTCTAGTTCTAATGCGGTTGCGATATTTAGAATCGCGGTTTGAGCTTTTTCATCTTCTATCTCATCAAAGATACCACCTTCTAATGCCCAGTCATTTTCCAACACATCATAGAGATATCGTAGCGTTTTTTTTGGCAATTTTGAAAAATTAAAAATCATTTCTGGTATTTGTTTAGTCATGTCTCTTCCAATTATGGCAATGTGGGCAATATCCTACGTAGCAGGCAGTTGCCGAATAATATTCCAGTTCAGTTCCGCATTGTAAGCATTTTGGTTCTTCTTGTCCATCGTCCCACTCACCAACTTTTTGTCCATTTTTCCATATTTTTCTAAGCATTGGCTTTCTCTAACTTTTCAATTTGTCTATGGGCTAAATTCATGTTTCGATTATCTCTGTGCCATAGAATATAGTATTCATTTGCAACAGGCATACATTCGGGGCAAGGGACAGTTTTGCCACATGTTTTACATTTTTCTTCTGTCCATTTTGGATCGTCAGAACAATCTCCACCTAGTTCACAATTATACATTGTTGGCTCTCCAGAGTGAACAACTTTAACTCCGTTGCATGTTTTGCATGTTTGTTCATTTTTCAGATAATCTTTTATGGCTTGATTACAAAGTTTTTTAATTCTATTAGCTTGCCTTGTTCCAAAATTATCTTTCCAAAAACCACTTCCCATAACAAAGTATGGATCTTCACACTCCGCTGTAGTATGATTCCATTTAGTACCTTTGTTATTTGCAGTATTGCAAGTAACTTCTATCATGCAAATGGAGTCTTCATACTTGATATCCTCTATCACAACGATAATACTACTAACGACAGGTATTGTCTCTTTAACTTTCATATCATTTGCTCCATTACATTATCCAACAATTCATTTTTGAATCTCTCAGGATGATCTACAGCTTCTGCTTTGAGTCTGTCTATCCATGTCCTGGTTTTTACTTTTGCCATCCAAAGATTGTGAGGAGGTCTGCCATGCGGAAGATTTCCTTTTGCGACTGCTCCTTCTACCACAGGGTAGAAACCGTCTTTCACACCTTCAATAAAACTTTCGTTAAACTTGCCTCTATAAATAATCTCAGGTATCTTCAAATGCCCGAACATCTTTACAAAATCATTAGGAGACATCATCCCTTTTTTGTGAATACTCACATCTAAAAGAACAACTTCTTTTTCATCATCAGGATCATGCCAACCTGCAAAACTGTTTGGTCCAAAATATTCACTGAATACTGTCACGTTCTGACAGTTTCGAAAAAGTTTATCTTTCTTAAATATTTTCTCCAGATCATCACCGTAAGTATTTAGAAATATATCTATAGCATCTCCCAAAGGATGAGTTCCATCTATAAGAACTTTCCTGCTACCGAATTTGTCCCAGCCCCTTTTGCGAGTCCATTCAGCCCTGATATTACTTCCATCATATTTATAGAAAGCAATACAGTTCTCTCTTGGAGCTTTATTAGGACCTTGTATTTCAAAATACTGTTTCATGTTTTAATTAAGCTCTCTATAATTTCTTTACCTGGTTCCGACTTGAACAAAAATTTATATCTTTCCAAATCTTCTACCACCATTCTTCTACCTTGCTCTATACCCAACTGAACTGCAATAGAGACTATTTCTGTAATGACATCTCTGCCTTGCTCTTTCTTGGAGTATGTGAGGTTCTTTGCGTGCAAAGCAACAGTAGGAGGAAAGACAGATGCTCTGGTGAGCTTTCCTTGCTTAAACCCTGTCCAATTGATACCATCTTTATAAACAGCGTTTCCTTTTTTTATAGCAACTTTCAAAGCTTTCACTACAGGATCTGCTATGTCTTCAAAATTTGCCTGCTCATTGTTTTCTGGCCAATCTTTGCCAGGAGTTTTAACATCTGGAGCACCTTTTTTCAACTTATTATTCATCAACCTTCTCCTTCGGTATATTGCTAAGTCTTTTTGAAAAGTCTGAAAGAAGAGATTCGAAATCAGTATCTTCATCGATCTTAGAAACTTCAATTATTTCTGATCTCTCACACTCTCTACAGCACCATTTGTTTAGTTTTACATAATGAGGATCGTATGGTTTACCTTCTCCGCCTTCATATGTGCCAGGGTCATCAGGAGCTTCTCCAAGCTCACCGTCTGCCAAATATTCGTAGTCATCATCATCTTCTGATAACTGATTTTTTGGACGCAGATTCATGCCCCATGCTTTGCTACATTTTTCGTCGCAAAATAAAACAAATGGTATTCCAAAAAATATAATGTCTTTTTTAATCATCTTTGTCTCCACTCAAGTGGTCTCTTATCAAACGTCCACTGGGCTACTCTCACAGCATCTTTGTCACCCATGACTTTACCAGGAGTATCGCTGAGCTTAACCACAGGAACACCATTGCAAGACCATAGTTTAATAACCATATTCAAAGCAGGGCTATTATCGAAGTCATTAGTAAGGTGAGTGCCGATACCAAAGGCAACTTTAATTTTTTTACTACTGTAAATCTTCCCCTTACCATCGGTTGACTCACCATCAAAATAACGTTGTATTTTGAGTGCTTTATTTACATCCAATCCATCGCTAAAGATGATAGTTTTTGACAATGGATCGATACCTAGCTTCTTGTAGTGAGCAATAACTTTTTCACCAAACTCTACCGGATCTCCACTATCATGTCTTACTCCATCATAGAGTTTCGCTAATCTCATGTTAAAGTTTTTGAAGAAAGCATCAGTCCCAAATGTATCTGTTAGAGCAATGCCTAAATCAGCATTATAAACTCTCACCCAGTCCTGTAAAGCATAATAATTACATTGCCTGAGACTCTCAAGGACCGATATAGCCATAAACCATTCGTGTGCCATTGTCCCTACGGGTTTTATTCCATACTTCATCGCGAAATGAACGTTGCTTGTCCCAATAAACCCTGGGTTAGCATAGTCTGAATAAAACATAAATCCTCGCATTACTTCGTTTTGTGTATTGTAGGATCTTCTTCTTCGTGTTCCAAAATCTGCAAAAACACAACCTCCATTACGTAGCTTTGAATGTTTAGCATGTGCTTTTTTATAAACATCACCCGCCTCGTGGTTCCACTCTGTATCAATCATCTTGAAGTAAAGCTCACTGATAAGTGCCATCAGAGGAACTTCCCATAAAATTGTAGAATGCCATGGTCCTTTTATGCTAAGAACCAAATCATTATTTCTGTCAAGAGAAACTTCTACCTCGTCAGGGTTGTAACGATAGTTTTTTAGATATTCTACATAAGAGGGTTTGAAAAAAGGAATATTCCTTTGAATCCACGAATATTCTGTATCAGACAGATAAATTAAAGCCATATAAGCTATTTGGGTGTTTAGTTCCTTAAGAAAATCGGGCGTAAATCGTTGATCTCCTCTGTTTTTGAACCTATATTCTACATTGGCAGTAGGGAACAATTCAAGCACCGCTTGTTGCATTGTAAACTTGTAAAGGTCGCTATCTAAAAGACTTGTGATGATTTGTTGCATTATTACACTCCAAAATTATTATCATTATTATTATTCGATTCTTCAACATTTTACCACTTTCTTTTCACTTTAACAAGGAAAAAAATATCTGTCTGGAAATTTTATGAAACAAAGAGAAATGAGCACAATTTAAAGCATACTACCAAGAAATACTTCCACTTTCAAGAAAAAAGTTTGAAAAGTGAAAAAAATATTCTTATATAAAGTAATAATATGGGCGAGAAAAGCCGTAAGTTAGGAGAAAAGTGCATGAAAAAGCAAAAAATTCACAATCTGGAGTTGTGGAAGAAGTTCCAAAAAGAAAAAAATAAGATAAGAAAAAGTAAGCTAAAGAATCAATTGATCGAGATATACTACCCTCTTGTTCAGAAAATATCTTATAAAGTAGCTACGAATCTAGCCTGGAATGTTCTTCCTGAGGAACTCTCCAGTTTTGGAATAGATGGGCTTTATTCGGCTATAGAGAGGTTTTCTTTAGATGAAGGTGTAGATTTTCCTACTTTTGCAAATAGGAGAATAGGAGGATCTATGGTAGATGGTGTAAGGAGAGACGATATAGTACCTCGTAGTGTAAGGATGAATAATAACCTATTTGAAAAAACAAGGTTAGAAATGGAAGTCCTGCATGGCAGAAGAGTTACAGAGTTTGAGATCATAGAGAAATTAGGTATCAGCCAAGAGGATTACTTAAAAAATATAAAAAAGTATAAGCCAACTGGGTTTGTAAGTCTTGATGGTACAGACATTTGTAACGATAGTAAGCAAGAAGATTATAGTAAAGATTCTTTATCTGCCATGGAGGATAAAAAATCTATATCTCCCGATAATAAAGTATTACGGAAAGAATTCTTAAATAAATTAATCAGTAAGAGTTTTACAAAGATAGAGCAGAAAATTATATATTTTTACTATTATGATGATTTGACTATGGAAGAAATAGCAAAAAAGCTAAATATGTCAGAATCGCGAATTAGTCAACTGCATTCTAATGTAATGCCAAGACTGAGAGATAAAATTGAAAGAAATCCAATTTTCTTTGGAGAAAAGGTGTTTATTGATGAATGCGATGATACAGAACCTTTATTCTAAACTTTTCTGCCGGTGCATATATATATTTATATATATATTGTTATTTCAGTAGGATCTAGGCCTAGTGCACTAGGCCTAGTTAACTATCATATTATGATATCACATTATGATATATTGTATATGCTCAGAGCAAAAGCGTAAGCGAAAAATTGAAAAATAATGAAAAAAGTAGAAAAAAGTTATTGCAAAATAGGATCGGAGATGGTAAAATGGTAAAAATAGTAGTAGGAGACATTTGCTATCCTAAGTCAAATGCTTTGATAATCCCTGCAAATTCAACAGGAGGGATGCTTAGAGGCAGATCAGCCAAGGTTGCTAAGGCGGGCTTGGGAGGGATAGTTAAAGAAGCAAAGGAAATTACTACGATACACAAATTGAAGCCAGGAGACTGTTTTTCTACAGGACCTGGGAGATTGAATAGGCGTGGCTTGAAAAAAATTTATCATGCTGTGATAAAACGTTTGAAAAGTGATTTCACATCGATTCATATAGTGAGAGAAGCTTTATACAATGCTCTCAAGATGGCAGAATCTGATGGAATGGAATCTGTTACTGTCTGTGGTTTAGGAATCGGGATAGGAGATCTTGACCCGATTACAGTAGCAAGAATTACAATGGAACAGATAAAAAAGTTTGAAACTAAAATGGAAATTAAGGTAATTGATGAAGATCAAAAATTTGTTAATGAGTTAGAAAAATTAGCGAAGGAATGAGAACATGGCATCACTAAGTAGGCCAGTATTGGTTCTAAACAAAATGTGGATACCTATCAGAGTAGCATCTGTTAAAAGATGTTTGAAGCTAGTCTTCGCGGACAAGGCTTCTCTCGTAGATCCTGAAGATTACGCAATCTACAATTGGGGCGAGTGGACAATACTCCCTTGCGCTGATGATGAGTATTCTATTTCTACCACAAGAGGTGACGTAAAGATTCCTGAGGTTATCGTTTTGCTTAGGTACGATAAGGTTTACTCAAAAGACCTTAGACTGACTAAGAAGAATATTTACATCAGAGATAAGTATAAATGTCAATACACCGGCAAACAACTATCTTACGATGAAGCTAATATCGATCACGTTATTCCTCGTGCAAGGGGTGGTAAGAACACTTGGGACAACTTGGTAGTTTGCTCTAAGGAGATTAATAGCATCAAAGGTGATAGAACTAATGAGGAAGCTGGTCTTAAGCTTATCAAGAAGCCAGTCAGGCCATCTCCTGATGGTCCTCATAGGTTGATGGACTCTAAGTTTAATATGCCAGAGTCTTGGGGAAAATTTCTTAAGAGTAATAAGTAGTTATGCCGATGAGTAGTTATGTCGGCAAAAATAAATCGTGGTAAGTTAGCATCATTAAAACCTATGGAGTGGGCTGGTAGAATGAAGGGCGTTCCCTGTTTTATATTGGGGAACGCTCCTTCTTTGTATGAGATGGATTTATCTCCTTTGGATGATTATTTTACAGTAGGTATCAATAGAATTTTTTATAAATATGATCCTACCGTTCTGATATGGCAAGATTTAGCATTATGGCTCAAAGAAAAAAAAAGAGTCATGGCTACCAAAGCAATAAAGTATTGTCGAGAAGGTGCTGACACGAAAGGAGGATTTTATACTTTCAAATTACAGGGGAGAGATGCAAAATTAGCTCCCACACCAGCTACTTTATTTGGAAGGGGGAGTAGCGGCAGTATTACTTATCAATTTGTCAATTCTTTGTATTGCGATCCAGTTATTCTTGTGGGGATGGATTGTTCTCATGGAATAGTTAATGGGGAAAAAGTTACAGATTTTTATGGGGACAATCCAATGCATAAAGCCCATACTATCCCATCGTGTATCAAGGGGTTGCATTTCATTAAAAATAACCACAAGGGTAAGACAATTTACAATTGTTCCTTTACAAATGTGTTCCCAGAAAGACTGACGATCGAAGAGGTTATAGCAAAATTACCTGACAGAAAATATAGCAGGGAAGAATTAGAAGGATTTTTATTAAGAGGGTTGAAAAGTGATTAAGCAATTTCTATACTTGCTAAAAGTATAGATGGTAATTAGTCACTGGAGATATGTAGATGGCAGTTCATAATGATGCCTATGAATATTCTAAAGCGTTAAAATTAAGTGTTAAATATTTTGGTGGTGAAGAAATTTCGGCAAAAGTCTTTTTAGACAAGTATGCTCTAAAAGACCAAAATAATAATTTATTAGAAGCAACTCCTGACGAAATGTTCCATAGGATTGCTACTGAATTACACAGGGTGGAGAAAAAGAAATATAAAAAACCACTCTCTTATGAAGAGATTTTGGAGTATCTTCGAGATTTCAAAAGAGTAATTCCTCAGGGTTCTCCAATGTCGGGTATCGGTAATCCTTATCAATATGTGACCATTTCTAATTGCTATGTGATCCCATCTCCTTCAGATTCTTATGGCGGTATTTGTATGGAAGATGAGCATGTAGTTCAGATCTCAAAGCGTAGAGGTGGAGTTGGCACTGATATATCTAATCTTAGACCGAATGGAAGTGTCACTACGAACGCAGCAAGGAGCAGTACAGGCATAGTTCCGTTTATGGAGAGGTTTAGTAATAGCATTAGAGAAGTCGGTCAGAGCGGTCGCAGAGGAGCTTTAATGCTCACTCTGTCTATCCATCATCCTGAGGTTCTTGATTTTGCAAAAGTAAAAAGAGATCTGGGAAAAGTAACGGGTGCTAATTTATCAATTCGATTATCCGATGAATTTCTTGAAGCAGTTAAGAAGGGGAGTAAATATGAGCAAAGATTCCCTGTAGATTCTAAAAAACCTAAGATTAGTAATATAGTAGATGCTCGTGAAGTGTGGATGCAAATTATTGAGAACGCTCATGCGACAGCAGAGCCTGGTCTTTTATTTTGGGATAGGATTATCTCAGAAAGTCCTGCTGACTGTTATTCTGAATTTGGTTATGCCACAACTTCTACAAATCCTTGTGGAGAGCTTCCTCTTTGTCCTTATGATTCTTGCCGACTTTTATTACTTAATCTTTTTGGGTATGTAAAAAATCCATTTACCAAAGAAGCATATTTTGATTACGATGCTTTTATTGCTGATGCTAAAATTGCTCAGAGGTTTATGGATGATTTGGTTGATATCGAATTAGAGATGATTGATAGGATCATTAAGAAAGTTAGAGATGATCCTGAACCAATTGAGATTAAGAGAAATGAGCTTGATTTATGGAAAAATATGAAGAGAGCTTGTGGAAGAGCAAGGAGAACAGGGACTGGCATCACTGCCTTAGGAGATACTCTTGCTGCTTTAGATATTAATTATGGTTCTACAAAGAGCATTTATGTGACAGAAGAAATTTATAAGACTCTGAAACTTGCATGCTATCGTTCTTCTGTAGATATGGCAAAAGAGCTTGGTCCTTTTGAAGTGTGGGACTCTAAGCTAGAAAAGAAGAATCCATTTCTTCTTAGGATAAAAGAAGAAGATCCTGAGTTGTATGCTGATATGAATAAGTATGGCAGGAGAAATATCGCCTGTCTTACTACCGCTCCTGCCGGTTCAGTATCTATTCTTACTCAGACTACTTCTGGTATCGAACCTCTTTATCAAATTAGTTATAAGAGAAGGAAAAAAGTTAATGTTAATGATGGAGATACAAGAATTGATTTTATAGATGCTAATGGAGATAAGTGGCAAGAGTTTGAGATATTTCATCCAAAAGTTAAGATGTGGATGGATATTACTGGAGAGACTGATGTTACTAAATCTCCTTGGCATGGTTGTTGTGCTGATGATTTGAATTGGTTAAATAGAGTTAAACTTCAAGCCGCTGCTAATCGTCATGTCGATCATTCTATATCAAGCACATTGAATCTTCCTGAGGATGTAACTGTGGAGGAAGTAGCTAAAATCTATGAGGCAGCATGGAAAGAAGGTTGCAAAGGTTTAACGGTATATCGTAAGAATTGTAGGACGGGAGTTCTGGTGGATAACACTGCTGAAGAAAAGAAAATGGTAATCACAAAAACTCAAGCCCCTAAACGTCCTAAAATTCTTCCTGCTGATATCTATCATACTGTTTCTAAGGGAGAATTATATTTTGTAATGGTTGGAGTTCTTGGCAATGATCCTTATGAAGTTTTTGCGGGGAAAAATGGTAACATTAAAAAAACTATTAAGAACGGCATGATCAAGAAGCTTAGTAGAGGCAAGTACGCTCTCCTGGCTGAGAATGGAGAGGTCATCCAAGAAGATATCTCTAAACATATAGATGAGGACCAGGAGGCTATCACGCGGCTCATATCAAGCAATCTGAGACATGGCTGTGATGTGAGTTTTGTGGTTCACCAGTTGGAAAAAGTTAAGGGTGATCTTTTGAGTTATTCTAAGGCTATTTCAAGAGTGCTGAAAAAATACATACCAGCAGATACCCGCGTGCATGGGGAGACTTGTAAGGAGTGTGGTGCTGATTTAGTAAGGGTTGAAGGTTGTATCAGTTGCAAAAGTTGTGGGTGGTCACGATGCTAAGTAAAACCGATAAAATTAAAAAATTATGTGATGAGTTAGGTGTTGTAAAAATATCTCATCGCAGATGGATTAGTGAAGAAACTATTATATCTGATTTAAAGCAATTAAAAAAGAGAATTATTGGAGATAAAAAATGTACGGTGAAAAATTGACAGAAGCACAGGAACAAGTACTTATTCAGGCGCAACTTGCATTACAGTGTTTTGAAAAGGAACAAATTGAGAAAGAAGAACTAGAGACTATTATGGGGATATGTTTTAAAACAGGAAAACCATCTAAGGATTGGGATGAACTTACTCTTCACCAGATCTTGATGCAACTTAGTGATGAAAAAGTTGTGACAGAAGATGTGGTAAGGAAATGTTTGTTTAATCTTCCTCCGAAAGAAAATTAAAAACTTTATTGGAGAACAAAATGGAAAAAAAAGTTGTAAAATTTAAAAAGTTAGATGAAGAAGCGAAAGCTCCAACAAGAAAGCATCCTACAGATGCAGGTATAGATGTGTATTCATTAGAAGCCGATACTATACCGCCAAATTCTTACAAAGTAATGAGAACAGGTGTTACATTTGAATTTCCTGAGAACACGGTTGCTTTTGCATGGCCTAAGAGTCGTAATGAGCATGTCGTTGGAGCAGGAGTGATAGATTGTGCTTATCAAGGTGAAATTCTTATTAAAGTTATTAACCCCTATGATCATCCTATGCCGATACCGAAACATACAGGGATAGCTCAACTTGTTATAACTCCTGTTATTTGCCCAGAAATATGGGAAGAAGTTGGGGAAATACATGAGATTGAAACTGATCGAGGCGACACTGGAGGCATAGTTGGTAATTCATAACACTGTGTGGCAGTAGTGAACGAGAATAGGTAGGTTCAGGAACCCCGGTTTAATGCTGGGGTTTTTTATGCCGATAAATATTAGAGGATATTTATTCTAAAATTTGTATTCACTACAATGGGATACATAAAAATTTAAGGAAATTAATATGGCATATTATAAAGTTACTTATTTAACGACTACGGATTTAGACCCTCCTGCAATTCGTTCAATTTTTACTAATTTTACGAGCTTTGCAGATATTACAAAAATACAATTATCATGGGAAGATATTGATGGTTTAGATATCACAGGTTGGCTCTTCTCTTTTGAGGTAGATGGATTTATAGAAATAGTTAGTGCAGATGCTCCATCTGAATCTGGTATTTATAAGATCATCGTTATAACTAATAACACAGATTCGCCCACTAATCCTTATATAGAGTTAGATGTTGCCCCTATTCAAATTAATGGAGTGGAGTATATCCCTGGCACAACCAATTTAATTATATCTCATTGGAATGCTGCCGGTGCTGATGGAACCTCAGGAACCTCAGGGACTTCAGGAACTTCAGGTGCAGGAGCAGATGGTCCCGCTGGCGCAGATGGTGCTATTGGTGTAGATGGAACCTCAGGAACCTCAGGAACCTCAGGCGTAGATGGTGCTATTGGTGTAGATGGAATCTCAGGAACCTCAGGAACCTCAGGCGTAGACGGTCTTGCTGGTGCAGATGGGACCTCAGGAACCTCAGGTGCTGTTGGTGCAGATGGTGCTGTTGGTGCTGCTGGTGCTGTTGGTGCTGCTGGTGCAGCTGGAACTTCAGGAACTTCAGGCATATCTCCTTTAGAGGGTGTTGATTTCGATGTTATTATTGCTCATCTTGAGGGTATTGTTGAAGAGCTAAAAAAAAAATAGATAGCTCTTCAAGTAGCTCAAGTAGTTCAAGTAGCTCAAGCGAAGCTATTCATTTAGCTGCTCCATTCTTATTACGTAATTTCACGGAAGAAGAGATCAACTTTCTTTATGCTAAGTATCATTCTATGTTAGAAGGTTTAACTAATGATGAAAAAGAAGATAGATTAGTTGAGCTTGTTTCTAATGGAGAGCTTTCTGCTGATAAAGCATTAATCATCTCTGCTAAAGAAGGTTTGACGGATTAGGGTCCATGCTATGCTTAATTTATAAAGGGTTTAGCCGTTATTTTACGAAAATGTAATGTATGGCTATAACCAAAGATAATTTTATAGTAGTTTATGAATTGGGCAATGTTGATAGTTTGGATTTTGCTGTTTATTATGCCACTAAGCATAGTATGGATATTACTTTGTCAAATCCATCTCTCAATAATGGAACTATTGGAGGGATCGATTGGGAAGTCGATGGTCAATTATTGGGCATTGGGCTAACAGACACTTCTGAGATTCTAGATTCTGAGACGGTTTTTAATACTCAGCTTTTAAATCCAATTAATGATGCTATCGCTAATTCTGAAGAGTTGGGTAATTTAACCATATGGGGAATAGTTCTTGGTTATAATATTCCAGGTGGTTTTTATAATGACGGAAGTATCATTTCATCAACCAGTCGTTTATCTAGATTGAATCATTCTTTTTCCAGAAAAAAACAAAACAAGTTATACAATCGTTCTGTTTTTCAGCGTTTTGATGCTACCGATGCTACTCATGCTTTAATATGTTCTCGCATAGATGCTCCTAATATTTTGGCGGCAAAAACTTATGTAGATAATGCTGAAAAATTAAATAATCAATTATTTGCTAATGGTACTTTTTATATAGATCAGTATTCTGATAGAGCGTCTTTTGGCACTGTTGAGTATCAAGAATTATTATCTGATTTTAATGATAATTTATTACAAACTTTAAATCTCGATACGTGGTCAACTACTTTTCAAGATCCCTATATCGATTCTGTCATTCCTTTTGTTGAGAATGATTCTTTTGTATGGTCATGGTTTACGGATAGATCTCACAGCTCGTTTTTTAGATATAGTAATGCACTTAGGGTTTTCTTCTATAATGCTGATTATGATGGCGGTTTTGCTGTTAGAGATGATAGTGGGAACAGGTGGCCTTATTTAGCTTTAGATGCTGGGTATGCAGCAACTGCTGGGGCCATGTCTAATCCTACAATTCCTGGTTTTCTTAATCCTACTTCTTTTTTTGATGCGTTATTAAAAGGTAGCACAGTAGGAGAAGCATTTCTTTTCAGTGTTCCTCATGTTGATTGGACGATATCTTTATTCGGAGACCCTTTGACTTATTGTTCTTTTCCTGCTGCTGAGCCGGTTTCTGAGACTGTGATAAATGAGCATGAAGCTTGGAATATTATGTCTAAGGATTTAGCGAAGGCGGCAGCATATCTTTATAAAAAAGAAAATGATCTCAAATTAGTTGCTTATGAAGTTGTTGATATAGATACCCTAGACCCGTCAGTTGGAGCGACGATGGCGGCGGTAACTTTATTATATCCAGCTAATGATTTATATGTGAATAATAATGAGGTGGCGTGGGAGTCTCAGATGAAGCCTTTATGTGATACTTTTTTTGATTTTCCAAGATTGAGATATCATACTCAGATAGACAATACTTCGGCTCCTAACGTAAATACTTATTTAACAGAGCATGAATTTAAAGTTAGTCGGTTGCTTGCGGGTATAACTGGAGAGGCGATCATAGAGGATGATAATTTATTAGATGAGGGTTGGTGGCAATTTGAGTTTACTGTTGAGGATGATGATTCAGATAATTATGTTAATTATCATTTTCTAATGGCTGTGGCGAGTGATGTTGATTTTTCTGACATCTTGATAAGTAAAGATAGTTATTCAATACAAAATTGGACATACGAAAAAGAGAAAGACACTTTTACCAATGTGACTTTTGGTGGAGTTACTTCAAGTTATATTGGGAGGAAAGTGAGGTATGAGAGTAGGCTTGATCCTTTAATAAGTTTAGATGAGTATTTAACAAGGGGGGGAACTTATTATTTTAGAATCACTCAATATAATATAGAGACAGGGGAGAGATACACCCCAAGAGAATATAGCGATATAATTTATAGTTAAATATGATTTCAGCAAGTAGATATAAAATAATAGCGGATTTAATAGATAACGCACAGACTAGTGGGGCTAGCGTAAATGGCCACCTTAGCAATATGACTACAACTTTGTCTGAATCTGAGATGTCTTCAGATAGTATAGATAGGCAGAGGCTAGAAGATCAAATAGATGCAACATCGGGTACGATGACCAGTCGTCACACATTATACACAACGTATGTGGTTGATTTTGTAAAAGTCTTGCAGAAATATATAGTTGATAATTATTCATCTATAGATGATTTTCTGTCTGACAATAATACTCAAGTGAAGTCTGTTTTTGCAGATATATCTGAGCATGTTGGTTATCCTATAGATGCTGCTAATGTAGAGTAGGGGGAAATATTATGGCAAAAAACAAGAAACAATCAGTGGCAGATCTAATTGATGATTTGCAATTCGAAATTAATAGTCAATGTGCTCAAGTAGAAATACCTGACATTATTACTTTCGTGGAAAGCGCAGAGTGGTTAGGTTTACCTCATCAGGCTAATAAAATTGATTTATTTCCGATGCAGAAGATTATGCTTAAAGCTTTTTATAGAGGTTCAAAAGGAAATGAAAATTTAAAACTTACTTCGTTAGAACTTAATCTTTTACAAATTCAGGGTTTAAATAATGACGAAAAAGGAAATGTTATAGAGAAGTATAATAACGGTCAATTGTTTAGGGAGTTGGTTTTAGTATGGGGCAGGCGTTCAGGTAAGGATTTTATTGTTAGTATTATTGCTTTATATGAAGCAATGAAATTATTAGAATGTGAGGGAGGAGATCCATATGCTATGTATGGTTTATCTTCTGCTACTCCAATTAATATTTTAACAGTGGCTAACTCTAAGCCACAGGCAAATATTGCTTTTTCTGAAATTAGAGAAAAGATGTTTAGCAGTCCTTATTTTTCTGATAAGTATTTAGCGGAAGGTATTTCTGCTGGCGCTATTTATCTTCTTACTCCGAAAGATAAAGAAGATAATAAAAAATTTAAAGAAAAAGGGATGCCTCTCAAAAAGGGTTCTATTGGAATTGTAGTTGGTCATAGTAATTCAGATACTCTTCTTGGTATGGGTTGTATCGTTTTGATTCTTGATGAGGTTGCATCTTATAAAACAACGGGATCGGCTTCATCGGGTGATCGTATCTATGCGGCTCTTACCCCTACGGTCCAAACTTATGTTAGAAAAGAGTATCAGCTTGGACCGGATGGAACTCCAGTTCTTAATGAGCATAAACAACCTATTATTACGAAACGTACATATGACGGGAAGATAATAAGTATTTCTTCTCCGAGGGCTAAAGAAGGAAAATTTTATGAATTGTTTGAGACTGCTAAGGATGTTCCTACCAGACTAGCGATGAGAGTTTCTACATGGGGAGTAAATCCATATCACACAAGAGAATCTCTTCGTAATGATAATCACTCTATGTCAGAGGGTGAGTTTAATATGGAGTATGGAGCAGATTTTAGTGGAACAGGTTTGGAGAGTTTCTTCACAGAAGAGCAAATTAAGCCATGCTTTATTGGGCATAATCTTAAAAATAGAGACATGGGCACTCCTGGCAAAACGTATTTTGTTCATATTGACCCAGCAACTTCTAGTCATAACTATGCTCTTGTAATCTTGCATAAGGAATATTTCTTAAATATAGAAACTCAAAAAGCAGATTTTAGAATTGTTGTTGATCATATAAAATACTGGTCTCCCGTTAATGGACCAATTAATCCTAATGAGGTGACAGCGTATATTATTGGTTTGAAGAGAAGGTTTCATATTGGTTTGATAACATACGACTCATGGGCATCTCAGGAGAGTATCCTGAGAATGAGAAAAGCTGGGATACCTAACAAAGAAACTAAATATACTGCTCAGTATAAATTTAAGATTTATAAGGAATTGGAAAATCTTGTTAATTCTGACAGGCTGGCAATACCATATGACAATGTTTTATATAATGAAATGATTGAGTTGCAGAGAAAATTTACTCCAACTGGGTTTAAAGTTCTGCCGAAACAAGATGGTGATGGAATGAAAAGTGATGATATTGTCGATTGTCTTGCTGGAGCTTGCTATATTGCTATCGAGAAGCAGGTGACAAGATTGCCTTATGCTAAATTAGTTGCTTTAGGTAATCCTGGTGGCAATCAAACAGTTTGGAGAAATATGCAGGGTGGAATATATGGAGTCGGTCCTGGTGGGCAAGTAGCTAAATCATTAGAAAAACGTAGTAGAGCATGGAAAGATGTTATGCGTAGACGGTAAATAAAATAAAAGGATTTAAGCGGGAAAATATAAATATAATTTAGTGGGATTATTGAATGAGCGGTTTGTCGTTTCTATATAAGCTTTGTAATGGAAGAGGTGATCTAGGAAAACATCTTGATGTAATGAAAGAGTATGCTTCAGAAGTAGATAGTGTTGTTGAATTTGGTGTGAGAAAAGGAGTTTCTACTTCCGCATGGTTAATGGCAGAGCCAAAAAGAGTAATTTGTTATGATATCAATAATTGCTATGATAATTTAAAACCACATAGAGGTTTTGCAAAAGAAAAAGGTATTGATTTTCAGTTTATTACTGGAGATTCAAGAGTTGTTGAAATAGAAGAAGTTGATTTGTTATTTATTGATACTAATCATACATATGAGCATTTAACAGAAGAGCTAAATCATAATGGAGATAAGGTAAGGAAATATATAATTTGCCACGATACGGTTTCTAGGTATCGCTGTATGAGGGCTGTTAAGGACTATATTGAAAGAAATCCTCAATGGCAGATTAAAGAACATTTTGAATATAACAATGGGTTAACCATATTGGAAAAGAGGGTTTAATATAATGGGAAAATTTAATTTAAGAAAAAGAGCCAGTGCTGGCGATGCTATTATTAGCGATAAAGGATTGGACAAGAACAGAAAAGAGATGAACTTGTCTAATGATCAGCAGGGTGTGGTGCAAAAAAATATTAATCTCAGCTTGCCTATTAAGAATAAGGATAATACCGTTCCTTTCAATCAGCAGCTGGCATCAGCTCGTAAGGAAGAAACGAAGGTGGCTATTACTGAGGCGGGTATGGATGATAAAATAACTGATTTTAAGTCTAAAGACAAAAAGCAAGTTATGGATATTAATGTTGAGAGTCGTAAGTATATAGACGATCAATCTAATGCTTACACAAAAGCAGAAAATGCTGCTAAGGCAGACACCGAATTCTGGGATAAGTATGTTGGTGTTCAATTAGAAGGAACGATGAAGAAGGTTGATAATAATATTCCTAGTTCTACTAGTCAGTTGCAAAATGCTCCTCATAGATTTAAGGGAGAGAAAATAAATAAGATGGTGATGGCATCTCTTAAAGATGCAGACGCTATGCTGTTTCATATTTATGCTACTGCCTCTAAGGAAAACAGAGGATTGACTAAAGATGAACAGCAACAGTCGGTTGATATCGAATCAGGAAAAATAAGATTGTCTCAAATGGTTCAGCCAATAAGAAGGTCTCTTGAATATGGTGGTTCAGATCCTACTATTAAAGATGAGGGAGGCAAGGCTGGAGTATACGAAGGTGGTAAAAAGATAGATGAGTTTAGTGATTGTAGGGAAGCTAAAGCTAATTATCCTGAGGGAGACATCGAAAATGAGCAATTGGTATAAGACATCCCAAAGCGAGATACCTGGGGAGGGATTCGGGGAAGTGCAGCCAGAGCCAGATTTAAGCGGTTCGGCAACTGGAGGGGATTCAGTTAGATATAGATTAATGTTTCCCATAGATATTCATGCTTTCGCTACTGGCAATCCAGAACAAGATCAAGATATGGTTTATAATATTATGAGGTCTATCTTAGATAAAGGGTTAGTTGCATCCAAGGATATGCCAGGTTTCGATGGCTTCTCTGATTATTTGTCATTGGGAGATATCAAAACCCATGGGCAGGTAATGGACGAAGAGGGCGCGGGCAATTTTGGTAGGTAAATATGAGCTGGTATAAACAGGCATATAATAGGGGCATACCTTTGATGGATGAATATAGCGACGGTAAGCGTCCTGCATCTTCAGACCATAAGAAAGATCCACGCTCTTTAGTTAATGCCAAGCCAGAATTTGGTGGGAATGAAAGACCAGGATACCCTAAGGGTTTTAGTAAAAATCCTGAAAATTCTGATGATCCTCAGTGGGCTAAACTTCATGGAACAATTCCTGGGGAAGCTGTATTGATGGATGATAGAGAGAATGGTCTTGGAAAACCCGGAGATAGTGATGAAGGTCTTGGTGATAGATTTACCTCAGATATCGATAAGACTCCTTATAGAGATAAAAAGTTAGATAATATTGATCTCGGTCCTCACAATATGCAGAACGGAAATGTATTTAACAGGATTAAAAATAAAATTAAAACTAGGGGAGTGAAATTGTAATTCTCGTTGGATTACTCTTAAAAAAACATGTTATATCACTCCTCAAACAAAGCCGCTATCGGGGTTCCTTTTAGCGGCTTTTTTATTAAAAACATTTTTTTTACCGATAAGTAATTATAGAAGTAAATACTAAAAATAAGGAGAATCTGATGATTTTTACAGTTCCAGATGATTTAAAAGGAAGTTTTGTTTTAGGTACTCTAAAAAGAGCACTTAGTGGAGGCATGTCAGTTTCAATTGATGGAGATAATTTATATGCTCCAGATATTAAAATGGCTATTAAGAGAGGAATTCTCATACCTGCTGGCGATGAATACGATGAGGAAAAAGCCAATACTAGTCATGAAGTAATAGTGCAGAATAGAACTGATAGGGTTTTAGTTTTGGGCGAATTAGTGCTTAGACCCTTGCAGTCGTTAATGGTAAGTAGGGGTATTGCTAGGAGCATAGCAGTATTGTCAGCAGAAAAGAATGGATTTGTTCATATTATTTATGACAATGAAAAACCTGCTAAAAAAGCCTCTAAGAAAAAGGATACTAAGAAGAAATCTACTAAGAAGAAAGCCACTAGGAAGAAAGCTACTAAGAAGAAAACAGTTAAAAAAGAGGTGGTTGAAGAAGAAGAGTTTGTTCCTGGGGCAGAGAGACAAGTAACTGCGAAGGTATGGAATTTCAGAGATCAAGAATCTGAAGATGCTAAGATAGTGCCAAAAACGCCAGATATTCATTATGTTACAGAAGAACATGAGGATATTGATTTTATTGATGAGCCATTAGAGGCGCAGGAAGTTGAAACAAAGAAGAAATCTAAGAAAAAAGCAGTCACTAAAAAGAAGGTAAAAAAGGCATCTAAGAAAAAAGCGACTAAGAAGACTATAAAAAAAAAGGGAAAAGCAACAAAAAAACAGAAAGTTAAAGCAATAGAGCCAGTGGGAGATGTGGCTATTGAGTTAGATAGCAATGGTCGTCCTCTCGAGAATGCTTCTGATGCTTTGAATCATTTGATTGATTCTTTGACAGAACCAGAAGATGTGTCTTTTGTTGATGGGGAGCAGGCTCAGGATAGATATGAGAATAGAACAGATATGGACTAGAACATATGGATACATGGGCTTTATTAGGCAAAGAGCTGGAATACCATGGCATAAAACTTATAGATCATACTAAGTGTCAGATTTGTGATGATAATGGTCAAGCTGAAGTCAAAGGTGTAATTAGGACAATTCGAGAGATTAACGGAACTATTAGGGAGCAGAAGAAAATTCTTTTATCCTTATGGGATGAAGCTATTTCTTTATTATCTTCACAAAGTTACGTCACTGATATACTTGATGAGAGAATGGTAAACCTATTTCTTTTTTCTCTTAAAGATATGGTCAAATATCTTTTATGCTTCGATAACGCAGAGAAATCTAAATATTATAAAGTCATATCTTCTTCCCTAAACAGAGACATAAATAGTTTTGGTAGAGATCAGGTTTATGATATCCCAGACTATAAACTTTCTATTGATTGGGTGAGTAGGGTAATCAGTAGATTATTATATGTCGCTAAGTTACTAGCATTCGCCTCTATGGGTCCTAAAAAAGTTTCTAAATACGAGATAAAAACTGCCAAAGGTATATCTGGTCCATGGGCACATCTTGATCTTCCAATGGAAGAGAGAGTTTTTCCTTTTGGGGATGAAGTTAAACAGAGAGAAAAAGGCAAGCTGAAGCAGAGGAGATATAGAAAAGGTTTAGAGAATTACAATAATGACGGTCGTGTTGGAGAGGGTCATTACTGGCGTGAGCTTCGTAATGAACCATTTAGCTGGATGGATAGGGCTTTTGAAGATCCATATCCATCAAGAAGCTTATTGAGTAGGTAAATATGAAAATCTTAAAGACAATAAAATATGCTTCAAAAGGTCCAAATATGAAAACTTTGAAGAAGAATAAGAAGTCGCTTACTGATGAGGAAAGAAAAGAAGTAATGGATAGTGGAGCAACATGGAACTTTGGTCCTAATGGCAAGCCATCTCCTGCTGTTTGGAAGGCAGAGGTAGATGGGAAGGTATGGTATGTTTGCAATACTCATAGGGCATTCCAATGTAAACCTACTTTGAAAGGTGCTATCAAAGCATTTGATTTTATAGAAACGACTTCTTAAAGGAAATAATAAAATGAATAAATATGGACAGTCATCAATATGGGATAATCTTATCAGGATAATGCCTGAGTTTAAAGAGAGGATCATGAAAAGTCCTGACTTTGTAGACCCTACAGTGGCTAAGTCTCTTTATAACATATGGAGGAATGGTTCTTCAAGCCAAGAAGATAAAGTTTTTAAGAAACCAGTTACTCTAAGCCAAGATGAAGTAATAAGAATGAAAGATGAGGGACTGGTTTTAGCTATAGGGGACAATCTTCAAATTACTGATAAAGGGCAGAAGATTATCAAGGTTATGATACTTGGCGATGATAGGTCTATCTTTGAAGATGACGGAGGAGTTGTAGATTATAACAAGGCACTTGATCATACTAGAAATCTAAAGACTGCCAAGATATTAAAGACAGCTTCTAGTTGGTGGGGTAGATTTGAAGAGGGAAAGTAATGCCAGAAGTAACTGTTTTATATCAGTCTACGACTAAGCCAGTTAGGGAGAACATAGAAAGAGAATTGCAATGGTATGATCACATTCGTGGAGAGCTTCTTACTTTTAGAGGGGGGAAACTCGACTTCGAATATAAAGAAGATGAGTATTTGGTAGCGATGGGTCAAGAGGAGAGATCATTGAGGGGCATCGCTACTACTTTTAGAATGGTTCCTAAAGTAGGAGACCTAAAAGTTGTAAATTATAACAAAACAGAAACCACTAATAATGAGAAGGTTGTTAAGAAGTGGTTCGATGATTATGTGAACTATAATATTACAGAAGCTTCGATAGTGTGGTCTAACAGGAACAGCATAACAGTTGATGTATCTGATGGAGAGATGGATGATTTCTTATATCAGGCAGAGAGAAATGGTTTAAGAACTAGGAGAGAATAATGGATAAAAAAAAATATATTATGGACGAGTTGGGGAAGAATGAGAAATTAACGGAAATTGTTTATTCTATAATTTATCAATATAATTGTGATCGTGGGATAACAGTAAAGCTTGAGTTGTCTGAATCGATTAAAAAACATCAAGAGGAAAGAGAAGGAAGAAATCATTTAAGAGAAGAGAGAAAAGAGAAAAATTTGAGAAGATGGAGAAGGATGAAAGAGTGGGAAACGGAGAGAGAGATGAGAAAGAAATTGTCCAATGTTTAAACATTATTTAAATGTTGAGATAGCAAGCAGTCCTTCCCAAGTGGCAAGGGGACTAATGTTCCGCAATAAACTTGGAGAAGATGAAGGAATGCTTTTTAAATTTGATAAACCTCAGAATTTAAAATTTTGGGGAGTTAATACATATATACCTCTATCAATTGCTTTTGTTAATGTTGATAATGTGATCGAAAAGATATCTTATATTAGCCCACATGATAGTAGAGCAGTTACTAGTGATATAGATTGCGACAGGGCTATAGAGGCTAATTACAATTTCTTCACTAAAAATAAAGTGCAAGTAGGTGACGTGATAGAAGTCGTGAACGATGATTATAAAACGTTTGTAAAATTTGTATAGGAGAAGTTTATGAAGTTAACACTAGCAGAAATTAGATGGATGCAAAGAGGATTAATGACAATAACAAGTATGCCGATGCCAATTAAGATTTCGTATAAGTTGGCTAAATTGTTGAATCTTTTTAATGAAGAGATGATGGCTGTTGAGAAAGCTAGAGAAGCTCTGATTAAAAGAATGGCTGTTGAAGATCCCGCAAAACCTGGAGAATTAAGAGTGGCTCCAGAAAATGAAGATAAGTTCAGAGAAGAATTTGCCCAGCTATTACAGGAAGAGGTAGAAGTTAATTTTGAACCTATCAAACTTGCTGAATTGGGAGATGATATAAAGATTTCTCCAATTGAAATGGCTAGTCTCGCTAAAATTATTGAAGATGAGCCAGAATAATCAAGGAATTAATTTTATTTTTTATAAGTATATAGAAACCAATGAAAATTATTAATGCGAGACAATTTAATGAAATAAACGATTGGTTTAAAGATGATACCGTTGAAGATATGAACGAGTATCAAGAAGATAGAGATAATAACTTTGAAGTATATGATGCTGATGCGAATATGGAAGAGCTTCCTATTCTTGAAATAGATGAAGCGGATGAGTCAGCAGGAGGTTATCTAGCTGACGATCATGTCTCAACAAGAGAACCAGTTAGTGTTATAGATGATTCTCTTCAAGAGGTAGTAGATTTTAGAAGAAGGCAAGAGGGTCTTCCAGAAGAAAGTATTCTTGACGGTGAGCCTGAAATACAAACAAGGGAAGAGGCGGAAGTAGATGAGGTAGATGAGTCGGTAGCGGAAGCAACAGAGATCGATGAAAGAGTTAAAGATTTTGATACTACCGAACAAGCTATACAAGCGGCGATAGATGAACATAGGGTTATGGAAATATTTTATGTAACCAGAGGACGAGGTAACCGAGATGAATCTAAATATTTAAAAAGAGAAAGAGGTTTGACTAGAGAAAAAGGTGGGGGGGTTCGTATTCATAGAATAGTTGAGCCCCACTACATGTATACATCAGAAGGAACTGGGAATTTAATAGTAGTGACGTATGACAGGTCTATTGGAAGAGGATTTATGGGGTATAGGAACGTAGACAGTCATATAAGGGCTTATATTGTTAGTGAGATATATGAATATAATTTCACAAAAAATAGAAAAACTAAGAAGGATCAATATTTTAAGCCAAAAATAAATTTTAGGAAGAGTTCCGGAAAAGGAATACAAACAATGAAAAATATTACAGATAAATTAGTTAAGGTAGCTTCTACTCTAGATAAGAAAGGGTTGAAAGCGTCGTCTTCTGTAGTTAAGAATGCTATTAAAGTAGCTACTAACTATAAGAAAGCTCAGTACGTTGGTGTCCAAGGTTATTGGTTGAGAAATAGGAGATGCTGGGATAATTGCTACAGGCATAAAAGGACTGCGCAGCCTGGAACACCTGCTCAGGAAGTGTGGATGGAATGCTGGGACGAATATAAAGAATCCATCAATAATAGTAAAAGCACTTGGGGCAAGTATGCTGGAACAGATGACTCGCTTAAAACAGGAAGTAAAAAAGTGAGGGAATGGGAAGGCATATTTGCAAAGAAGGTGAAGAGTAAGATGGCAAAGGGGCTTAATAGACCAGAATCTATTTATTCAGTTATAGAATTTGAATCCCAAGCACACATGGCTAAAATTATTCAGGCATCATCTGACCTAATGATTTTAGCAGATACTCTTGCTAAGAATGGTCATGAGAAAATTGGAAGAGAAATGGCAGCAGTGTCTATGGGGATGTTGAAAGAGGCTCAATTCCAAGGCGAACAACAGGGTATGGTTGGTCGCGGCATCCAGAAAGTTAAGGACTGGTGGGGCGGCAAAGGTGGAGCGGCTGATGTTAAGAAAAAAATACAAGATGTGATAGGTAGGGCAAATCAATTAGGAGATATGTTGGATAATTTGGGAAGGCAGATGCAAAAACCACCAGCTCAGCAAGCACCTCAGCAAGCGCAGGCATCTAAAGCAACAGGATTTATTATAGAAGCTGGTAAGGGGACAAGGATAGTTGAAGCAGGACCAAAAGAGGGGACTCCGTGGTGGAAAGATAAAGGGTTTGAAGACAGCGATGCGGCAAAGGAAACTTCTGCACCTCAACAACAGGGGCAGCAAGGTGATAAAGATGGAGACACTGTACCGGATTCAGAAGATAAAGATGATACTCCTGCTGATAATCAGCCAGATGCACCTCAGCCAGAAGATGCTCCGCAAGAAACAACACAGCCAGAAGGCGATAAAGACGGGGACACTGTGCCGGATTCGGAAGATAAAGACGATACCCCTCCTGATAACAAACCTGATGCACCTCAAGCAGAGGATGCTCCAGCTAAGCCACAACAGCCGCAGCAAAGACGAATGCCAAATCTTAATCCACAGTATCAGTCTCTAGTGAAAGATATTAGTGGTTTAGCTCAAGAATTTTCTGCACTACAGCAAAACAAAGATCCACAAGTTGCTCAATACACTAGTGCTGCCGTTCCTGTATTACAAAAATTTCTTGGAACCAGTGCTCAATTAAGAGGTATGCCTGAGGGGATAGAGAGGGTTAATTCTCTTAGAGGGACTTTACAACAATTAGCAGCAGATATGCAAAGTGTATTAGCTGGACAACCTGTTGGGCAGGCAGATATGTTCCCAGGTGGTCAGCAGCCGGGTGTTCAACCAGGAGCTGGAGTAGGTATTCAACCAGGCGCTGGAGCAGGCGCTGGAGCAGGTCCGGGAGGTATGCCTGTCGGTGATGCTGAACAGCAAGCTACGGCTCTTAAAGGTGTAATTGAATCTGTCCGTGGGCAGGATGTAAGTGGTGCTTTTGCTAAATCTTTTATTAGCGGCAAGGGTCAACAACCGCAGGTAGAGTGGATCGCACAAAAGTTTGAAGAGGCTGGAGTACCAAATAGTAAAGCTAACTGGGATGCATTTAGGGCTCAGTTAGCACAGCCGAAGCCACAGCCTGTGCCAGGTCAAGTGGCGGCTATGGCGATTGGTCGAAAAAGAAAATAAAAAATAAAGGTTATTTTGCGATTTAATCAAAATACTATAAGACATAGCGTAAAATTTGAGTATTTTAAAAGGAGAATATAATAATGCAGTTAATCACAAATAAAATCAGCACCGGGAAACCAGTTCGTTTTGAGGATTTCATTAAGAAATTCAAAGCAGCTCAGATCAAAACCGCTTCGGTAAAAGTTGCGGCAGAACAAGAAGAAGCAGAATCAAGTGGTCAACTCAAGGTTGAGCCATTACATCAAAAGGGTGAGTCAACCACTATGCCTAAAGCCGGTCCATCTGCTAAGAAAGATGATGGAGAGAAGGCAGCAACGGCAGATACCGATCCTGAAAAAGATGGTAAGGATTCTGGTCAGTGCAAAGCAGAGGGTTCTGAGAAGTTCACTAATAACGTGAAATTTGACCCTAATGACAGTACTGATGAGGAAAAAGGTATTGTTGATGCAAGTGCAGATACCACAACTAAAGTAGCAGCAGAGCATTGCCCAACATGCAAAGAGAAAAAAGAAGAATGCACTTGCGATTGCAAAGATTGCACAGCAGCTAGAGAAGCTAAAGTAAAAACAGCCGGAAGTCTTCCTGAAGCTTTGAAAGAACATCAGTTTAAGGCAAAAGGCGACAAGGGCGAAGAAAAAGAAGAAGAAAAAGAAGAAGAAAAAGAAGCTTCTGCTGAATGTTCAAAATGCTCTTGCGATCCTTGCGAATGCGATAAAAAGGCAGCAACTGCTACTCAGTTTGTTAAGTGGGCAAATCTTGACTCTAAGAACAAGTCTTTCCTTACTACCTATTGGAGACAACTGTTCGGTGATGAGTATGTTGGCGCTCTAGTAGCTGATAAGTAAGATAAGATAATAATACTTAGTAATGGAGTTAGCACTATGAGCCTTGTTCCAGCAGGTAAGATTCGTATTATGGCCCAACAGCAATTCTCGACTCCTTCTCTAGAAGGTTTTGGAGGTGTGGGTATAGATGGACAACCAGGAGGTCCACTCAAACCAGCTCTTGATTCTATGGGCGGGGATCCTATGGGTGATGATCCTATGGGTTCGCCTATGGGGGGTGAATCTGAACTAGATACTGAAGATGCAATGGATGAAGATTTAGGTACAGAGTCTGTTAATGATGATGTTAGTATGGGTGCCGGAGAAGAAGCAGAACAACTTGCCCCTAAGGAGAATAAGAAAACCCTTACTTCTTATATATTTGAGAAGATGGAATCTTATGGATATCCAGGTCGTAGGTTGCAAGAGTTTAAATCTGAGTTTGTTAAAGAAACAGTTTCTCCTGAAGGACAAAAAGATATTGAGGTAGTGATACCAGATAAAAAATATCCTGACGAAAAAGGATTCACTGATACTATAGAGGGAGATGAATTAAAAAGTATCGCTCATGAAGTTAATCAAGCTTTTGGTTTAAACTTTAATGGGGCAGATAGGGCTGGAGGAAAATGGACAATCAAATTTACATCAGCCGATATTGCTGATCCCGATCAAGGTATTTCTCATGATACTTTAGATCAGGTGTATGGTAAGCCTGATAAAAGTAATCAACCTGGATTGCCAGGACAGAAGCCAGCGGTAGAAGCAAAACCCCCTGTAGCAGCATACAGTATTAGAGAGATGATAAAAGCGGGGAAGAGCAATATGGTTAAACAAATACAAAAAGTAACAGGAGAATAAAATGCTTCAGAGAATGTCAGATCAACATAAAATAAGTTTTTTGGACGGAGAGAAATCTTCTGAAACTCCAAAGAAGAAAGATATTAAACCAGAAAAAACAATTCAGCAATTGGCTCAAGAGCAGAAGTCTAAGACGTTAAATAATAAATATAACTATAATGGCATTATGAATGGTCAGAGTATTTTTTCTGCAAGAACTGGTGTTATAAAAGATAATGGTGGTCCTACGAAGTATACGAAGAGCGAAAGCTCAAATACGCTATGGGATAGTAATAAAATTGCAAGAATCTCTCAGGAGATCGATAGTAAAACTAAGACCACTCAAGATAAGCAAGTAATTGCTGACAATAAGAGACATGCTGAAAAGCAAAGAATGGATACGTTAGTGGAAGCATTGAGAAGTACAGATCAGAGGAAGGCATCTGATATTGCTCCATCGGGGGCAGGGTCACATAGTGGCAGTAATTATAAGAACAGATCTAACAATATGAGTATTTTTGACACTATCGATTTTGAAAGATTGCCAGAAAAGACTGCTGGAGAGAAAGTGTCTGAAGATAATGCTTCTCGTAAAGGTCAAAAGGATGATTCTTGGAGAGGTGGAGGAAAGGCAGTTACTGCTCAAGATTTTACTACAAGATTTTTTAATAGCTTATTGCAAAAGAAGGATGAGTAATGGCGTTTAATTTAAAACGTAAAAAGTTAGCGTTATCTCCTATACCTCCAATGGGAGATGTGGCTTACAATCCTGATAATCCTATGAGGATATCTTGGGATATGGCGGCAGCAAAAATGTTACCTCAATATCAGGCTCAAGATCCATCTATTACAGATATTCAGGCTGCTATGGCTCGCTTAGGCAAGTCTCCTGAAGAGGTGATGGCTGAAGCTCGGGCTGTTAGTACAGAAAGTCTAGGGAAGCAAGAGAACGCTGTTAATATTCAAGACCAAATCACAACTCAAATTCAGAATGCAATTGCAAGTAAGCCATTCAATCTTAAAACAGCAAAGATAAAGAATGCTCAAGGAATGGATATGCAGCCACCAGTGGATCCTATGGGCCTAAATGATTCTCCTGAAATGATGGGAGATCCATTAGAACAACAAGATGCAATGCAACAAGAGATACCTCAACCTCCATTTATAAATGTGGGAGACTTTATGAAATGGGCGGATAATACTGAAACAGGGGTAGTTTTGCAGGCAGTGATGGGAGATACTGGTCGGGGAGACCATCTTAAAGAAGGAATGGAACGATATTATTCTTCACAGGATGAAGGGGCAAAAGCAATCGCAGCAGCCGAAATTTTTGATGATGAGTTTTTTCCACTAAGAGAGGGGACAGAAGTTATGGGAATACCAAAGCATTTTGGGCAAGTAGATGCGGCTATTAAAAAAGTAGCTAGAACTACAGCCAAAAAACATAAAGCTAAAGTTTTCAATCTAAAGAAAACAGCACAACATAAATCGTTAGATAATGCAATTCTATGGGGACCAGAACAGTCTCAAATAGATCCTTTCTTAAAGCAGCCAGTTTCTGATTGGCATATAGTTGAGAGGAATAAAGGTTTCGGTCTTGTTGTTGATGATGTTTGGAATATAGATTATGAAACGATTTGGCGTGAAAATATTATGGATAAATATTCACGTCCTTATAAAAACAAAGAAGGTGAATGGGTAGGTGGTTATCTTAATAAACGTTTTGAGATAGATAGAAACATACCACCTGAGAATAATATGCAGTTAAAGCCTGGTCAACTCAGGAAGCCAATTCTGCCAGAATACGGCAATACCGAATCTCGTCTTCAAGCTGCAAGAGCAGCAGGAGATATAGAGGGAGCTATTGATAAATCAAAACCTTTTAATTGGAAAGAAGCACAAACGAAAAAAAGAGCTTGGAATGAACCAGATCCAATGAGGTCTCCAGAGCCAATGGGCGCTCCAGACCCTTTAGTTCCGGCTGAGCCAGATGATTTTATGAAAGAAATATTAAGTGATCCAACAAAGGCTCATGAGTTAGCAAATCTTGGAAATTTAATTAAGAAGAAACAATCTATTCCTCCAGATTCTCCAGAGTATAGTTCGCTTATACAAGAAATAGCCAGTCTGTCAGAAGAAATTTTTGGCACTGGAAATCCTTTACACTCGTTAGCGAGTAAAAAAAAAAGTTAGTTAAGAGATCTCAACTTAAAGAACTTAAGCCACTAGACGGTCTTAAGCCACTTAAGTTGTTTCCAGACGACCCCGATCCCGTTCAGAATATAACAGTCTGCCCAGATTGTAATAGTTCTATCAGCGAAAAGACCGGGGTTCCTTTTTGCCAAAATTGTAACAAAAATGTAGAGCCAATGAAGGGCAACCCCTATCAAAGGAAGACCCCTGGTAGAGGCGAAAGGTATAAAGATTTTGGTCCTAGAGATACTTTTGTCACTCCATCAGTTCCTTTTAATAGAGCGGCATCAAAAAGTAAAGATCATTTAAAAAGAAATAAGAAAAATGAAGATTTAGCGGAGCATAGTGAAGATACGGTTAAGGACCTCTTTGAGGCTGAAATGGCAATGTGTTCAGAGCCTCCAAAAAGAAAAAATAGAAAATATGACGATAAATTAGACGTTATGAGATCTTGCGAAGATTTAGCAATTGACGGTTAATTGAAAAGGATATAAATATGGCAAAAATGATTTTACCAGATAACTCTCCTCAGAATCGAAAAAGGATGGTCGCTGCTTCTGGTGGTTATCAGACGGATAGTATAAATAAAAAATCTAATAATAGGTATGCCCATACTACAACGGCAAATGTACCAATAACAAAAAATGCACAATATGCTGGGTCAGGCGCTAACGTAGCAATGACTCAACCCATGTTCTTTAGTCCACTACACACTCCTCAAAACTGGCAGATTGCTAGTCGTAGAAGAGAGATAATGCAATGGGCAAGATTTTATTACATGAACGAACCCAAAGTTGCAGCAGGTGTAGATTTTTATGCTAATTTCTCAATGAATGGTTTTAAACTTGAGTGTAAATCTCGAAAGATATTGAAATATTATGAGAGATTATCAGAGAAGTTAGAACTTCCAGAAAAATTAAATGCTATTAGTCACGAGTACTTTTTATTGGGAGATGTTTTTCCATTCACAGAGATAGATTGTCCTCACTGTCATGGGAGTAATAGGACTCCAGATGGTGAGTTGTGCAATCATCCAGACGGTTCATTTAAAACTATAAAATTAATGAATCCAGATTACATCGATGTTAAAGACAATCCTATTGCAAGCAATCCTGAATACTATTTAGTTCCAGATGAAGAACTAAAAATGCTGGTTACAAGGAAAGAGCCAAAAAGTGCTTATGAAGCTCTTCCTCAATCTTTAATTGATTTAGTTAATACGGGTCAGCCCATTCCTCTATCTACGAGAAGTATAACACATCTTAAACATAATGCGGCAGATTATGCTACTTATGGCACGTCTATGCTTCAGAGATTATTTACTGTTTTGGCATATAAAACTAAGATGATGACAGCGAACTGGATTATTGCTGAGAGATTAATTCTTCCTATTAGAGTTGTGAAGATTGGTGACAAAGACCGTCCTGCTACAGATGCAGATTTGCAGGACGTTCAGAATCAATTGTCAGCAGTTGCTAATGACCCTAATCTTACTATTGTTACCCACCATGCTTTTGATTATGAGTGGTATGGAGCTTCAGGTAAGATTCATAATATTACACAAGAATTGGAAGAGGTTGGTAAGGAAATTCTTGATGGTCTTATGCTTAACCAAGCAATTCTTAATGGTGAGATGGCTGGTTATACTTCAGCACAGGTTGGTATAGAAGTTCTTATTCGAAGGTTGGATAACTGGAGAAATAAATTAAAGAACTGGGTTGAAAAGCATATCTTTAGACCTGTTGCAATGATGCAGGGATTTATAGATGAGGAAGAATCTAAAGCACTTGGAGAACCTGTTTATTTATATCCTGAGTTAACTTGGAATGATTTACAACTTAGGGATAAGACAAATAGAATTCAAACTTTAGTGCAACTGCATGATAAAGGATTGGTATCGGCTCAAACTCTTCTTGAAGAATTAGATTTAGATTTTGATTCTGAAGTTGAGAAGATCAGAGAAGAGCAGGTTATGGCTCAAGCAAATGGGATGGTTGCACAAGGCGATCCAAATGCGGCAGGCGGCATGGGTGGTGCTCCTGGTGGGGCTCCTCCTGGTGGAGGTATGCCTCCTGATGTTGCAGGTGAAGGCATGGGAGGTGCTCCTGGTGGTGATATGGGTGGCGGCATGGGTGGTGGCATGGGCGGTGATATGGGTGGCATGGGTGGAGGCATGGGTGGCGCTCCTATGGGGGCAGCGGCTAGTGGAGCGATGCCTATGATAGGTAAGAGAGGTTCTAAGAGCAAACAAGAAGAGGAGGCGATGGCTCCCCCTCCAGTTCCAATTAAGTTAACAAAATTAGAACAGAAAATGTTTAAAACTTTAACCTCTTTGCAATTTCCTCATGACTTATTTGCTCAGTATCAGGTAAAGGTTCCAGGAGAAGCTAGACCTTACGCTATTGATTTTGCTTATCCTAAGATTGGTGTAGGTATCGAGGTGGATGGAGCGATCTGGCATGAAAGACCTGATTTTAAACAAAGAGATATGAATAGAGATAAAAATTTAGGCAATGTAGGTTGGAGAATTTTAAGATTTAATGAAGAGTCTGTTGATGAAAATATGGATGCCGTTGCTGACGTTATTTCTCAGCATGTAGAAGAAGCTGGTAAGCAAAAGAAGGCAGCAGAAGCTGATAAAGCAATGGTTAAATATGCTTCTACATTAAAGAGATGGGAGAATCCTCAGTATGAGCAATGTCTTCTTAGTGGGGAGATAGGTTGCCATAGAGGGACGATATCTTTTGGCAAAATTTTATATATAGGAAACGTGATAAATGAATAATTTATTTAAAACTGCTGGAAGGCAGAGAATTAGAGATCGTGGGATAGATTGGAAAGAACGTTATCACGAAAGGTCAATGAGATTAAAGAAAAGATTTGAAAAAGATATTGGACCTTTGGCTTATATGAGGTGGGAAGGTCATGATTATACGACTGATTCAGATTATTTTGTGATAGTTGGACCATCTTTAACTCAGACAGGGGAGAAAAGATTTTTTGCAGGAGTTAAAAAATTACCTGATGATCCTAAAGCTAAGGTATATGCTCCTAGCGGAGAATATTTTACCAATTCGGTCTCTGCATTTTCTCACGCTTCTGAGAAGTGGGCAGTGGAATTTCCGAAAGGAGCACCTAATTACTCAGTAGCACAATTAGCTGCGATCGAAATTCCAAGGCACGTTAAGGGATAGGTTGAGGATAAATAGAGGATTCTCAAAAATATTTAATAAATATAGGGGAAGAGACCGTGTATTTATAGGGAGGTCAAAATGTTTCTAAAATGTGGTCAAAAAGATAATACTAAATATACATTTGGTTTAAGAAAAGAACAAAGAGACGATATCGAAGTTGAAAAACAAGCAATGAATAGAACAAAATCTTGCTCTAGCTGTGGGAAATCTTGTAGTCAGAACTCTAAGTTTTGCCCATCATGCGGAGCGAGTGTGTAAATGAAAATAATAATAAGTAAAAAATATGCGAATATATGGGGAGATAGAGACCCATATAAAGTTGATTTTACACACGAGAGTGAGAAGGCTAAAGGAATGGGCACTGACTCTTTATTTTTTGCCCTTAGCGATGCTATAGAAGCATCTCAAGTTAGCGTTAATGAAGGAAAGTATTATGATCAAGCATCTGTTTATAGGCAGGAACTGAAAAGCAGGGGCTTTTCTTTTGACGAGCAGGATAGAAAACTAAAGACAATTCCAAGTCTTCATACTACTTCTCAATCTTCTACAGAAAAAGAGCAACTTATGGCAAAAGCTCTTGATTTAATTTTTAAAGATAAGATGGATGTCTCTCAGGCATTTGAATCTATTTTTTCACAAGACGATCTTTTTAATGGAACGGTTACAGAGCTTTACAACAGAGTAAAACAAGACCCTAGATACTTAAGGTAAATCAATAAGGAAATAATTATGGCTATGCATAAGAAAGCAACTTTTTCATATAAATGCAAAGTAACTGCTTTAAATAAGCCACAAGGTGAAGGTTGGGATATATTTAATTTTCCCGATCAAATAAAAACTGCTTCTACCACAGTAGAAGGAGAAGACCTTAATGGGTTTGATTTAAAAGAAGCTACCACTGAACATCCAGATCATCTTTATGTTAAGATTTTTGCAATTAAAAAAGATGAGCCAAATGATAATGGTGATGCTTTTAGTGCTAAAGAGTTAAAACTAGCGGCAGATTCTTTTGTTGGAGTTCCTCTTTTTACTAATCACCAAAATGACGATGTTGAGAAGGCAAGAGGTGAATGTGTTCATTCTTGGTATGACAAAGATGAAGGTGGCATATTTATTATAGGCAGAGTTGATAAGATTGCCTACCCACGTCTTGCAAGGGGAATCGAAGAAGGATACATCACAGGCACATCTATGGGTTGTTCTGTAGAGAACAGCCTTTGTTCTGTTTGTCACAATAAGGCACATACTGCTGAGGATTATTGTTCTCATGTGGCTAATAGAAAAAATAGAAAATATAACGGTGATTTGAAATGTTCATATCATAACAGCCCTGTTGATACTGATGAGGCATGTCCTCTCTGCGGCAGCACTAAAAATGAATCTAATACCTTAAAACATGCTGATCAAATGATTTTCGAACATAACTTTGGTCTCAAGTTTATTGAGAATAGTTTTGTTGTAAATCCTGCTTGTGAAAATTGCGGTGTTACATGTATTTTACATGTCCCTACTCTTGAAGCAAAAATTGCATCTTTGTCTAAGAATGTGGATCACCTTATTAAAGAATCTTATTTAGATGAGGGTCTTGTTAAGGTTGCGGGTGTTCAAGAATTAAATTCTCTTAAGCAAAGTATGACGGAGATGGAAGCTGTCGTTAAGAGCATGCTTAAGCAAAAAGAAAATATATCAATGGAATATGTAAGTGACTTAGTGAAAGCTATGTCAGATGTGCAAAATATATTTGATGAGTTAGTAGAGATGGGGTATGGAGGATTGCCATCACCACCACCTACTGCTGGAGAAGGAGCGCCTGTAGTGGCTGAACAGTTCCCTACACCAGTCCCTCCTCAAAATTTACCTCCACAACCTGTATCGAATGATGGTGGAGTAAGTGAGGCTAGCGACCTTGGTGGTCTTGGAAATCTCACGATGCCTAAAAAATCTTCAAAAAATAAAGAGGATTTTTCGGGAATAAATGAAAACTTAATTAATAAGATAGGCTCTTTAACTGAGAGTCTGTCCGAATTAAATAAAAATATTAATTCACGAATAGAAATAGGAGCGAAAATGGCTACTGATAATAAAACCACAAAAACGGCCGCTGGGACTGAGAATCTTGAAGTTATTACTGAAAAGCAATTGATGAAAGAAGAAGAGACTCTTCATCCAAGGACAGGTGAAGTCTATGAGGGCATTACAGAAAGCAAAGAGCAGCTTGCTGGAGGTGAGCAGTCTAATGATACTACTAGTGATAGTCCCCAAGTTCGTATTGGAACCTACGAGACTATAACGGAAGATCAGCTTAAAACACAGAGCGCTTTAGGCGATGCTGTTATACATTATAATGATTATCCCGATGTTATTACTGAAAAACAGTGGAATGATTTTAGTCGTGATGTTGCTGGTGACTTGCCTGATGATTATACAGAGCAGATTACACAGGCACAAATCAGAGATCTTCTTAGTAAACATAAATTCATTGGTAATGTCGAGACCATCACTGAAGATCAGTTGAGAGGTATCGAAATGACTGATGGTTTAAAGAGATGGGCTAATAAGGATTATTCTGTTTCTTTAGTTAAGACTGCAACTACTATTATCGCTGAGATGATTTCATCGTATGGCAAAGCTCCTGATGAAATTCGCAAAATTGCTTCTATGGTTAATGATGACATAGAAATTAAATCAAAAGTGGCTTTTTTATCAGTTGTTAATTCTCTTCCTCGTAAAAAGGATAGCAGAGAAGCAATTGCTTCTAGAGCAAAATATTTCAATAAGACAGCATCTAAGGATGTTGTTTCTACAATAGATGCTTTGATTCTTTCTGCCGCAAAACATGGGCAGTTTGGAATGAAGGCAGAGGATGTCCTCGACTTTGTTGGGCAGGTCGTAAATAGCAAAACTGCTATGACAAGAGTTGATGATATTCTTAAAGTTGCTGACATCCCTAATAAAATAATTACAAAGGCACATGCTTTTAGCGATGCTTTAAAAGAACTTGATAAGCCAGAAGATGGCAAGTATCAGATTAAGGCAACAATGGAAGACATCGGAGTTCCTATTACTGATAAACCTGCTTTTCTTACAGCAGTAAAGAAATTTGCTCAAGAAATGATTGATGATAGTTCAGTTGCTACTTGTGTTATTAAGATCGAAGCTACTGAAGATGGTAGCTTGGTTATTGATGTTCAGGATGGGGCAGAGAATGAGATTACAGCAGATGATATCGGGGATGCTATTGAAGGTCCTGTAGAAGATATTGATGCTGATATGAATGGAGAATGCCCTTTAGAAGAAGAGAAAGACATGTCAATGTGCAGCGATCAACCACAACAGGTAGAAGCTCCACAAATGAATAATATGATGGCTTCGGCTCAAAAAGAAATTAAAACTGCTCAGATGATGGGCGGCGAAATGGGTGGAATGGGTGGAGCATCACAAGCTCCTGGAGCAGGGGCATCTTTGCCTCAAGCACCTCCTATGGATCAAGCTCCTATGGAAACTCTTACTGAAGACCCAATGGCTGATGAAGAGGGTGGTCTTGATGATAACCTAGAAGCTCTGCCTCCTGGCTCAATATGCCCAGCTTGTGGTAGTGATGATGTTGATATCATCGGTGGTAAGGGTAAATGTAATAACTGTTCTTCAGAGATGACTTATAAGGTTGAGGTTAATGTTACTAAGTGGCAAGGAACTACACCTGATGAAGAGGAAGCAATGGGCGGAGAAGAAGAAGGATTCGAAGGAGAAGGATTCGAAATGCCAGAAGAGCCAGGGATGGGCGAAGAGCTTGGTGGCGGTCTTGGAGACATGGGTGGTCCTGAGATGGGAGCTGGCGCTGGTGGTGGAGGTATGGGCGGTATGGCTTCTACTTCTAACTGGAGAGTTAATAAGTTTGCAGCAGTTATGAAGTTAACTCCTGAAGTAGTTAAGATTGCTTCTAAGGATGGAGTTAAGATTGGTCATATAAGTCCTGCAACAGGTTCATCTAACACTGTTAAACTTGAAGATGGTTCTCATATCTGTATGGATACAGGAACTAAGTATAAAGTTTCCTATATGGTTTCTAAAGATGGAAAACAAGTTTATGGTCAGTGGGAATGGGAGCCAAAAGTAGCTAATGCTATTTGCCCTTCTTGCAGTAGAGCAAAACAAAAATTCGTAAAAGCTCTTGCTTCTATCAAAATGAAAGAATCAGAGTTCAATGGCTTGGAGATTAAAGATCAAGTCGATACTATTGTTAAACTAAAACAGGCTGGTGCTTTAGGCAAGACAATCAAAACGGCAAGCAAAGAAGGAAGCGTGCTTGGAGATTACAAACTTGCTTATGGTGGATATGGAAAATCATTCCCAGTTGAGTCATGTATTGAAAAGTTGTCACGTAGATTTGGTAATGATGCCCTTTGCTTGAGTGGTCCTGATGAAGGTAAGCCACTTGCAGTATCTATATGTAATAGACTTAAGAAGGCAGATATTTACACAGATAATATTGCTATTAAGTTAGCAGATAACTGGCAGGATTGTGATGGAGATGAGGAATGTATTACTCATCAGGTCCGTTCAGGTCAGAGTTTAAGACAAGCAGCAGAAATTTGCACAGTGCTTAAGGTTGCAGTTGCTGATGGGGAAGAGTTCTTGGCAGATGATTTGGCTGGAGAAGAATCTTTTGATGAGAGTCCAGAAGAAGATCCAGGAATGGGTATGGAAGAAGACATTGATCCATTCGGTGACGGGAGTGATGAGTTCGCAGACGAACATGGTGGAACTGTTACTTTAGAACTTCCTATCGAATTAGTAGAGCAGTTGGAACAGGCTATTGAGGTAGCAGAGGGCGAAGGAGCAGAGGGTATTGAAGAGGAAATGGGAGAAGGCGAAGATATTGGTGGAATCCCTGGTGAAGAGATTGGTGGAGAACTTGGTGGAGAACTTGGTGGAGAACTTGGTGGAGAACTTGGTGGAGATCCAATGGTCGATGAATCGATCTCTCCTGACGAGTTGAATCCAGCTTTGGAACCTGCTGGGATAGAAGATCCAATGAGTCCAGCTATTGATCCTGCTGGTGGAATGGGACAGCCTGGAATGGAAGCCGGTCCAATGCCGGTGCCAGAACTTGGCGGAGATCCAATGAAACCTGCTATGGAACCTGGAATGGGACAGCCTGGAATGGCATCTCCTGTTATGGAAGCTCCTACTCCAAATCTTCAAGATCAACCAATTGGTCAGCCAATGGGTGGAGAAATGAAACCTGCAACTGATGTTGGTGGTATTGCTCCTTTTGAGCAAGATTTACAGAATATAGAAAATAAAGGAGGAATTCCAGGACAGCCTCAGAATAATATTATATTAAACGGCCAGCCTTTAGGGGCAGCGGCTGGAGTAATGGAACCTTCAATAGGAAAAGTGGGAAGAAATATGATGGATCTTTCAGGTGTTATAGATGTTTTGAACAAGAGTGCTTCTGAGAAAGAAATTTCACAAGAGAAGGCTCAAGATTCTAAAGACATAGGACAGTATACTGCTGGTGAGGGCGGAAGCGAAATGGGTCATGAAAGTGAGACCATTAGAACTCCACAGAAGCCAAGTGTTCCAAGAGACTCTGCTCTTATGGGACAAGAAGATTCTGATTTGAATCCACAAGATAAGCCACAGCCAGTCATTCCTTCAGGCGATGCTACTATGGGTCACGAGAAGGAAGTTGGATTGGGTGATGTTGTTCCTGATAATAGATACACTGGTGGCGAAAAGGGGCAAGGTAAAACTGAATTAGCTTCAGACGGAGATACTGTTTTGACTGCTGAGCAGGCAGAACTTTATCACATGAGAGGCTTTGGAAATCCAAGACAGGCAATTTCCAGTTTAGCAGATAGAATTGCAAAGAAGTTACAGCCAAAAGAACCTGTAGCAAAAGACCCAGACATTCAGCCAATTTCAGATGGTGGAACAATTGGAAAAGAAGATAAGTTCACTGCCGAGGATCCTACAAATGTAGAAGGTAGTGCAACAGAATCCTTGATGGGACATGAGAGTGAAACGTTGAAGGCAGCTCCAAAAGAGCCAGCAGATCAACCTGATGTTTTCACAGGAAATGCTCAGCAAGGTCAAGAAGATTTAGATAGTGAGAAAACGACAAAAGATAAAGGCACAGTAATCGCTAATAGCGATTCGCAGTCCGAGGCTATACGAGTTGCCGGTCTTATGCTTCAGAGCAATAAAATTGAAGCATTCGAACTTGCAACTAAGATAAATGAGTTATGTAAGTATCAGCCTGCTCAGATAAGGGATTTTGAAAAGAATATTTTTGCGAGCGAAAAAGGACTTAACACTGTTGGAGATGGGAAGTTGTCTCAACCCGTTCAAATAAATGAGGCTAGCAGCGTAAGAAATGCTAAGGATGAGTTAAGCACTAAGATTTCAGGACTGTTCTCTCTTGCGAGTCAGAACAGAGAAGCTGATGCAAGTGAATTGGCCCAACTTAGAAAGACTTACGGTAAATAAGAAAATGTTAATTTGTTACTAAAGGAGAGTAAATTATGGCTCTTATAGTTGAATATCATGTAATCGCAGATATGTATCCAGTGAGCAGTTCAAGCATCACTGCTGGTATGCTGGTTACACTTAATGCAGCTGGACAGGCAATCCCTGCTCCAACTGGCACATCAATTGGCAAGGTCGCAATCGGTATTGCTGGCGATTCAAGTTTGACCCAACAAGGTCAGACAACTGCTTACTCAGCACAGGTAGTTATTGGCGCTGATGGTGCAGGAACTCGTTGGACAGAAAATCGCGTAAGTGATTTTTATGACGAGACAGTAGCTTCCCAGAAGATCACTGTTTATAACGGTGGTGGAAAATTCTGGATTAGTGAAAACTTGTTTGATACTCCAGCAGCAGTAACTCCTGGAACTACTCTTGGTATCAGTGGCACAACCGCTGGCGAGTGGGAAGAAGCAGCAACTGTAGCAGACGATGATATTTGTGGTATCGCAGTTAGTTCTAACACTGCTTATGACAGTGGTGTTCCTGGCACAGATACGACAGATGGAAGTATTACTCTTGGCAATTATGTTGCCTTGATCCTAAGACTCTAATAATTAGAGCAAAAACAGTGTTAATTAAATACTATATCTTGAGATTTTAAGGAATACTTAAGAATAGATAAGTAAGGAGAATTAAAATGGCTTTTGATAAAAATGGTTTAACAGATCAAGAAAAAGAAATGGTTATTGCTCAGGCTCTTGAGACTGACGAAGGTAGAACTGCTCTTGCTCAGGCAATGGTAGAGCCTATCAGACGTTCACTTGAGTATCAGGCAGTAGGCAGAAAACTTTTGATGGTCGATGAACTCCCACAGGGTGCTTTGGCACGTTATGAGAGAGATGTTGCAGCGATCGCTTGGGTTGTATCTCGTAGAGGTGCTGTACCTGATCAGATCCAAGAAGGTGAAGAAGTATTGGTCCCAACTTTTGAGATCGCAGCGAACCCAACAGTTCGTCTTAGTGAGATTAAAGCTCGTAGGTTCTACATCGTAGACAGAGCACAGATCAAGGCTAAGGAAGCTATCCAAAAGGAAGAAGATACGAACATATTTACTGCGTTGTTGACTGCATGTCCAACAGCACAGAGTATTACTAACTATGGAACATTGACTGTTCCTGCTCTTAACGAAGCGTTCAAGCAGATCGAACAGCATGACCTCGTAGCGGCTAAAATCGTTACTCATGCTTTCCAGTATGCAAGTATAAGAACATTCGGTAAGGATTTCTTTGACGAGGCAACTCAAAGAGAAATCATCACAACTGGTCTTTACGGTCACTTGTGGACAGCGGACATTCACGTTAGCTCAAGGATGCCTAACGATACAGTTCTTGTAGTAGCTTCACCTGAAACCGTTGGTGCATTTCCTATCCGTCAGGATATTACAGTGCTTCCAGCTGACGATCCTAAGAAACTTCGCCTAGGCTGGGTGATATACGAGGAAGTTGGAATTGTTGTTATTAACGATTATGCAATTAGTAAGATTACTATGACTGATGCAAACGCTTCATAAACAGTAGTCAGTAGTTAAAAACTTAAAAGAGAGTCAGAAATGGCTCTCTTTTTTTATGCACACTATCGATTCTGTCGATACATATTAAGAGAGAAGGGTTAGTTAAGATTGGAGAATTATACAAATGACTGTTAAAGAATTAAGAAGCATAATAGATGGTATTGATGAAGGTGTAGAGATAGCTTGTAGAGTATCTTCTCATGGAGAATTGGACTATAGTATGTTATATGGTATCGAGTATAATGAAGAAGAAGAGATATTAGAATTTAGCATAGCTGATTAAGATTGGAGAATTGTACTAATTTTATGATCATGCCGATATATAAATGGTTTAGTTGTGAATGGTCACAACATTTTTTAAGAAAGGGTTTATTATGTTATATGTTAATCACCGTTTTTTGTTCCCATCTTTAGTTTATCAAAGAGATTTTGTTATCAAGGGTCCTCCTGCGTCTGAGGGAGATAGTGACAAGGGATTTGTCGTAAAGAGTAGCAAACCTGGTTGGACTAAAAAAGTTAGGTTATACAAGCTTGATTGGGATAATATTGAATTAGAAAAAGAGAAGAGACATAAAAAGTGGAGGGGGGAGCAATGGCCAGATATTAAGGTCCCTTATATTCGCACCCTTCCAGAAGAGATAGATGAAGAGTTGAAGAATTATGTTTTTGCTTTGGACAAAGGATATTTGAATGAGATTAGGAGATGTTCTCAGCAAGGTTTACATGAATGGAATGTCCCAAGACCTTTTGACACTGTGATTAGAGAGATGTGTTTAGAGGTTCCTCAGTCATATATCAAAGTGGCTTTTGGTCTTTTGTCTGATTGTGTTTTAGATGAAGAGACAGGTTACTGGGAGCATGGTAATAGAAGGGTAATTGCTTGTTTGATGTTATATAAGTTTTGGTGTCATCAGACAGGGAGAGGATTGTTAATAGATAGAAAGTTTTCAGGTTGGGAGCATGAGTATGCTTGGATGAATAAATGGTCAACGGATATGGTTGCCAAAAGTAAGGCTGAAAAGATCAATGAATTACTAACAGAGCATCAGAAGCAGTTAGATGATGCTTATGCTGAGATATATATAAAGTAAATGTGGTTATAATTTACATAAGGGGAGCAGTGCATAAACACTGCTCTTTTTTTGTGCTCATAGATAGAGGTTTTTCTTTTTTATTTCCGAATTATATCAATATGAATTGGTATAAGAAACAACTGAAAATAGCTGATAAAGAAGATGATAAATTTATAGTCAATCTTTACCTTCTTCCCCCAAAAGGGAAGGGACTTTCTTCTCAAAAGATAACAGAACAGTATGGGTTTGGGCTTAGAAAAGTTAAAGGAGCTTTGAGAAGACTTGGGTTATTGGATTTTTACAGAGGTCGATCAGAAGCTAATAAAAGGACATGGACTCCTGAAAGAAAAAAAAGACAGTCAGATTTATTGACAGAAAAACATAAAGAGAATCCTGGATTAGGAAAAGAACATAGTAGGAAAATGGTGGAATATTGGAAACAATTTGAGTCAGAAGATGGCGGAAAATATGAAAATTATCTTTTATCTCTCCCAACAAAACAACAAGCTATGAATAATTTAAATGGAATATTTTATAGGTGGAAAGAAACTAATGGAGCAACTTTTGCAAATGTGGCTTATGATAAATATTTAAAATTTATCAACGACCACACTTTTCCTGATGATACTCCACCTCCGCAGGAAGTCGTTGCTTCTATGAATTGGTATAAGAAACAACTGAAGATAGCGAAAGATATAAGACCTGTTAGAAAGTGGACTAGTGAAGAGTTGGAGCAGATAGAAGAGTTGGTTAAAAAACGTATTCCTTTTATTCAAATAGCAAAGATGTTTGATGTTAATAAGAAAAATATATTAAATTTGAATAAAAAATATAAGTGGAGAGATATAAAAAAAGAACGAGAAGATTATGATAAAAGAGTAGCCGATCTTTATCTTCTTCCCCCATTTGGAAAGGGGCTAGGTGTTAAGGAAATAACTGAACAAACTGGCATTAATTCCAAGTCAGTTTATAATGCTTTAAAGAGATTGGGGTTAGAGGATAAAATTAGAGATGGGTCTTATGCTCAGAATAAGAGATGGTCAAATCCAGAAGAGAGAGAAGAACAAAGTAAAAGACAAAAACAATTTTATAAAGATAATCCAGAGGTTAAAGAGCAACAGAGAGAAAGGATGCAGCAAAGATATATAGATAATCCAGGACTCAGAGAAGAGCATAGTAAATTTATGACAGAGTTTTGGAAAGATAATCCAGAAGGGAGAGAAGAGCGAAGTAAAAAAACAAAACAACAATTCGAGGATATTAGTCAGAGAGAACGGCTAAGCAGAATACAAAAACAGAGATATATTGACAATCCTGAGTTAGCAAAAAATATGTCTGAAAAACAGAAGCAGTTGCATAAAGATAATCCTGAGTTAGCAAAGCAGCGTAGTGAAAGGTTGAAGCAGTTTTATAAAGATAATCCCGAGTTAGCAAAGCAGCGTGGTGAAAAATTGAGGCAAATGTATATTGATAACCCAGAGCTTAGAGATGAAATGGTTAGAATGCAAAAACAGAGGTATATTGATAATCCAGAACTTAGAAGGCAAGTGTCTGAAAGGCGGAAAAAAGAAATAGCAGATATTGGAGGATTTGAGGGGATGTTAAGGGCTTGTGCGACAAAAGATAAGGCAATAGCTATGTTAAATCATAATGTTAGAAGAATAGGTCAAGAGGGAGATAATGAAAAAGCTTATCATGTTTATAATAAGTATATGCAAATTATCAACGATCACTTTCCTGATGAGATCCCACCTGATGAGATCCCACCTCAGCAGGAAGTTGTTGCTTCTATGAATTGGTATAAAAGATCACAATTTGATTATGAAGAAGAAGAGGATAGAACCACCATTTCTTCTCCACAAGGAAATACTGTTGTGACTGAGACCTATCCACGGTATGAGTTCATGGAGGATTTAACTCCAGAGGAGTTTGATGCATTAGGTGTGGATGAAGATGAGCCGATCGCTAAGATAGAGCATCTCGAGGTAGATATTGCTTCCAGGGGATTGGGATATGGGGGCAAATTATTTGCAGAAGCAATACAAAAAGCACAATCTATGGCAGTTGATTTTATATATTTGAATGCTTGTCCTATGGGCATGGATAGTTTATCTTTGGATGATCTAACTGTTTTTTATCAGAAGTACGGATTTTTTGTTTTTAAGAGTCAAGGCAATAATAATTTAATGGGAATGCATAATAGATAACATTATGAATTGGTATAAAAAATCACAGATGGAAGACAGATTAGGTGAATGTTACATTTTATCAGGAAGATATGTTATGTCTAATCCTGATTCTGTGCTAATTCATGGTTCGGTAAATGGTAATAATCATGCTTGGGTTGAGATGACAAAAAATATACCCGATAATACCACAGGAAATGAATACTCGTTAGCAACAGTTTTTGATCCTGTTTTAGGAGAAGAGTATCCTAAAGAATATTATTACAAACAACTTAATGCACAGGTGATTAAACAATATTCTTCAGGAGAGGTGATGAAGACGATGATGAGATATAATCATTGGGGTCCGTGGGACGAAGAAAATCCTCCGAAGGAGAGAATTGATTTATAATGAATTGGTATAAGAGAGCACAACAAGAAGAGACGGAGCGATGGCAATGGGATGAAGATACCATGTATGACTATTATGAGACCCATGATGAAACCATCAGAGACCAGGTATATGATTTCAATGAATCTAAGCCTGGATCTCGTCAACCATGGAGGCTCATTCCTTTGCCAAGAGTAAAAAAAATATGGGCAGATTATATGAGAATGGGTTTTGTTAGAGATGTTAAAGGCATCCAACTTATTGAAGATATTATCATAGAAAATGTTAGAAAGATTCATGCCAATACAATTCTTATGGGGCATACTTCTAAGAATGTTGATAGTATGTTAGAAGAATATGAATCACCTATGAATGAAACAGATGAGCATGATTATGGAGATTGGGCTATGGATGACAAAGGTTCATGGAGGATTTCTGATTTTGCTCTGGGCAATCTTGTTAATGGTACAATGGAACTTATGCATGTTAAGACTCCTGAGCAAAAATTGCAAAAAATTGATTTTATTCTTAATGTTGTTCATCAGAGATCTGATATTGCCTCTTGGTTTGTAGAGGGAGGTATTCAAGGATTGGATGAGTTAAGTAATCAGGTGATATAGTGTATTTTTATTGCAGGTTTTTCTTTATTTTTGGCGAAATATATAATTATGAATTGGTATAAGAGATCACAACTTAGTAATCATCCTCATAGGAATGTATTTCCTTCTGATTTTGATGAGTCTTATTATTTAGGTGAAGATGATCCATGGTATGTAAAAGAAGATTCTTTACAAAGAAGAAGAAGAGACTATGAAGGATTCGGAGAGAGTGCAAAAAGAAATGAGCGTTGGAAGAAAATATATCCTCATCAGGATGAGATAAAGATATTAGAAGAGCAATTAAAGAATCTTGATATTGGAGAAGAAGAAAGAAAAAGCATAAGGAAAAGAATAGGGGTTCATAATGCTGCAATTGCCAGGATTTTCAGTGGAGTAGGCAAACCAATAGATGTTCGTTTTTAGGGGGTTTAAGAATGCCAACAGGTCCAGTTTTTTATAATGATGTTAGTACTTTAGGGACTGATACTAGAGATACTCCTAATTCCCTAGTGTTGGGAAATAGTTTGATAAAATTATATCAAACTAGAGGTGAAGACAAGTTAATAGCTATTTCTTTTGTTGATGAATCTATGGTCTCAAAAGAAGTTGGTATTGCTGTGATCAATGGTTTTCCTCTATCAGCAAGTTATTGTCAAGACCCTGTTACGAACCCCTCTGGTGGAGATAACGTTGGTGGATTTTATGCTTTAGATGTTATTTTAGCTACGGCAAGAGAAGATGCTCCAGATCTAAATCCTTCTCAGACTGGTAATACAATTGTAGCAAAACCTGTCATAAATGGTACAACTGTAGGTATTAGCAAAGTAGATGATTATTATTATTTAAAAATATATCAATTTGTTTCTGATGCTATTCCTACGGGGCTTTTTAATTTTGCAGGTCTTCCCATGTCTTATGGTGCAAGGAGTGAGTTGATAGTGAGAGATAGCGGTTACATTCTTTCTGATATTGACAGGTATGCTGAATGCTCGTTTTTTGGTACTCCTATTAGAGTAGGTATGATCAACGCTGAAAATACATATTATTTAATTATGAATGACCCACCGGAATAAGATATTATGAACTGGTATAAAAAAGCACAATTAAGATATTTGAATAGTCCTGAGAAATGGAAAGAGATTGCTGAATTACTGGAAATAGAACTTGGTAGAGAACCTAGTAAGTATGAGATTGCTTTGAGATTGCAAAAAGATATGTATGATTTAACATCTGGTTCATGGCCTCAATTAACTCCTGAAAAAAGACCAGTTAAGAAAACACCTCAACTAACACCACAGCACACTCCTGAATTGGCTCTTGTATAATTTTTTGCCGATATATAATAATATTGGAGAATTATCCTAATGGCAAAAATAAAGAGAACTGCTAAAAAGTTACAAGAAGAATTGGAAGCTATTGCTAATGGGGAGGTAAAATTGTGTGGTTCTTATGGAGGCAGATTGGCAAGGAGAGAAAAAGCGAAAATTAAAGCAGAAGAGATGAAAAAGTTTTTAAAAGCAGGAGAATAGTGATGGCTGATTGTTGTCAAGAAGGTCCTCCATGTGAGGAAAAAGATCCAAGAATTAGAACTGTAGTTGATGCTTGTTGGAATTGTAGGAATCGCACCGTTTCGACTGATGCAGAACATGAAGATGGAGGGGGTATTCCATATTGTTTGATGGATGGTTGTAATATCCATTATTTTAATATGTGTAAAGATTGGTTAAATGATGCATAAAAATTTTATATTTTGCTTGCAAAGTGGATAGATTGTGATATAATACCGATAGTTTGCCAATTTCATCACAGCTCGATGATTGTCTTATCAGCAATCAATTAGTTCGGGCAAAGAGTAGTTGCCTCAAGCAACTTGGTACTGCGTCGGCAGAGTGGTTGCCTTAAGCAACCTGGTGGATCCGTAGTTGTGTATCAACTACACGCCCCCGTAAGCACATTGGCTTGAACTTTGTGCTTACAGAGTATTAGAGCAGCTCTTCGGAGTTGCTCTTTTTTCGCAAATTTTTAGAGGAGTCTTTGCGCACATTCAGAATATATAGTTGGAAAGACAAAGACTAAAAATTGAGAAAAACGAGACTATAAATTCAAAATGTAAAGAAGAGTCTTTGGTAAACCAAACAACCGTGGTTACTAATTAATCACGGTTTTTTATTCACATCTAATCCTTGAAAAAAACAAGGTTTTACGCATTTTCTATAGAACTATTAAGGGTGTGTGATTTAATGCCTGATGTTTATAAGAGAACCTGATAATGGCTGACATTGAAATTTCTCCATTAGTTGAGACATGGGAGATAGCTAATCTTACGATCTGGCCTTTGGCTTTGTCGGATGTCCCTGGTCTTAATGCAAATCCTCTTCCACCACTGGATGGGGATGGGAATCCTGTCTGGATTGATGCGTTGGATTTTACGGATGCTGATATACTTGCTGCTTCGGACACTTTCAGGAATGCCCTCATAACCCCTCCAGTGAGTGCTGCTACGAGAGGGTATAAACATACCCATCAGGGGTTATATGATGCTGACGCTAACGGAGACCCCGTTCCTGACGCTTCTACGTGGCATTCTCATAGTGGTATGGATATTTTAACAGGAGGAGTTGCTTCTGATGCTGATTCTTTGCATACTCATGGTAGTTTCATAACTTCTTCAGAAGTTGATACTGCTATATCAACTGCTATAGGTGATATTGATTTTGATGTCTATGTAATAAAAAATGGAAGTATTAATCAGTTAGTAGATATAACTTCTGATGGTGCGACTATTGAAGCAGCAATTTTATTGGCTCATGCTCAGGATCATACTCTTTTAGAGCATTTAGATGATGATCCTATTACTATGGCTAATGTCTTGAAGCTATTTGATGGGAGTAATGCAGATTGTTGCCATACACATTCTAATTTAGGTGGAGGGACATTTGATGGAGAGCATAATGATTTAGATGGTTTGAATGAGGGGGCTTACTGGCATTTAACTGCTGCTGAATATATTAATTTTGATACTAATTTTGGGACTCTTACAGATGGCAGTAACGCAGATTTATTACATACTCATGTAGGAGGAGGTGGATCTTTTGAAGGAGATCATAATGAGTTGGATGGTTTGCAAGGAGGTTCTTTTTCTGCTAATCCATCTTTGCTGGAATATTATCATTTAAATTATGATGAGTATATTGCTTTGGTTGGAGGACCTTCAAATAGTGCTGATGATTATCATACTCATGGTTGGCCAACTACTGCATATGAATTGCCTTTGGGTCCTACATGTGATGCGGGTTGGGAAGGTGGATTATTTGCTTGGACGGTTGATACTGAAACATCTTGTGCTTTAGATGATGTTAATGAAGTATTGGGTTCATTAGCGCCTTCTCCTGCTCCTGATTTAGATGATGTAAGTGTTGATAATGCTAGTGGAGTTTCAGAAGATTTATCTTTTGGTTCTTCTCAAGCAATAGCAGGGTATACAAGTTGTACAGGTATAGGAGTACTATCTCCAATTGATATAAATGGGACTTTTACAAACAGCGGAAAAAGAGAAGGTATTATTAATGATGGAGTAGACATATCTGGAGTTCTTGCTTCAGATATAGCTGAGGGAGATGGTAGTCCTACTGTTGCATATCCTGCTCAATCTTTTGGGGATGCTGAGCTGGGAATTTTAATTTTAGAATTAAATGGAGTGGAACAAACATCTCAAAATATAGTTTTAACAAATTCTGCTGCTCAGGACACTACTTCTTCAGGAACTGCTACTGGATTAGATGTTATTTTAGCGACATCTGTTAAATTTCCAGGGGGAGCTTCTTTTGATCAATTTAAATACAGAACAGGGACATATCATATTGAGAGTGGAGATATGAGAAACGGATGGAATTATGCTAGAGTTATTCACAGAATAGGTGGCTCAGATAGTAATACTAATTATGTTGATTGGGTTGTTGATGTTGTTAACACTGCTACGTCATTTAGTTTAGAGGCATTAGATACATATAATCCATCAGCTAGTAAGCATTTGTCGGGGGTTGAGTATGATACTGCCGCAACTGCTTTATATGATATAACAATTACTAATGCTTATTTGAATACATATGTAACAAGTACTACTGCTGTGACATTTAACGAAACTGCTTTGAATAGTGTGTCGAATGAAAATTTGGCGAATGTTCCTATTGGAGGAGATAAAGAAAATGCAACACATGTTATAACTGATAAAACAGTAACCGTTGATACGTCCAATAGAAGGTTAATAAATCAAAGCATAGCATTGTCAACAAGGTTAAATAGAACTGTTCAAACAGATTCAAATTCTGGAGGGGATTCTATTACAGGAATATTGTTTGATAATTATAATAGTAGTGCAACTGAATCTGGAGTAGAAGATTTTATCGCTGAAACATATAGAATGAGATCTAATAGTGATTTTACAAACACTACGTTTACTAGCAATTGGGATGAGACTGAATTTATATATGATGCTGGCAATACTGGTTATCTTGAAGGATTACAAGTGGTTAGTGACATACTTGATTATCCAACAGTAGATTATAGAAATACTGGTGATGGAGGATCTATAACAGAGGGTAGATCAGGCAATCCTGATTACTCAGGGGGAGCTTGCACTGGAACAAGATACTATTATAGATATTTTAAAAATACTTCTACGTCTACCGCTAATTTCACAATGAATTTTAATGGAAGTGGAACATTTGTAGCGGAAGATGAAGGAGCATTTACTGGGAATAAAATAAAGGTATCAATAAGGCTTCCTAGTCAAACAGCATGGATGGATTGTTATTATGATTTTGTTACTAATCAATGGAATGACGGAGATGGTTGTAGAGCTAGCGGAGGTAGAGATTTTGATGATTGGCTTTTAACAGTAGGTACAAAAAATACGGCAAATAGCGGAGACGGGATATATATAAGAATAACTGTTCCTGTGAATTGGACAGGAAATATAAGTCATTTAACTATGGCGTTTTCATAAATAGGATATTATGGCAGGACAATCAGATACAAATAAAGCAACGATTAGTTTTAAGAAGCTTCAGGGTAAAGCTCATACTGATGATGCTAAAGCTATCGGGAATGAACCATTTGAAAATAGGGTTAATGTTCATGCCCAAAATGTATGGGCAGAAGCTATATCTTCTGATCCCGATGCTGCTGTAGTTGCCGGAGTAGTTGAATTAGTTACTGATGCTGTATTCCATGATGACGCAACAACAAATGGTCACTCTTTTTATCTTACATGGCCTGTTGCTCATCCTAATTATCAAACCCCATCTTTTCCTGATGATCCTAATCAAACAAATAGAATAAAAACTGCTATTCCTCCTTCTTATGGTTCTAGCCCAGTAGGTCTGGGGGGTTATTCTATAGTCATTACTCTTGTTGGGGATGATCCTCTTACTGTTACAGATTTAAGAGAGTGGGTCTTTGATTATGAAAATGGTTATTTTTGGCAGCAGGTTCCTAATTCTTCACCAGATCCTGCTACAGCAAATGTGTATGTTTATATTGGGAATACTGTTCAGGATAATTTAGATTATATTCTTAATCCAAGTGCATTTGGTAGCGTTGGAGATGATGGCACATCAGGCACATCAGGCACATCAGGCACATCAGGCACATCAGGCACATCAGGCACATCAGGTTCTTCAGGTGCAGATGGTGCTTCATTTAGTGTTGATGCCCAAGGATCTTGGTATGAACTTTGTGATTACATAGATGAAGAAACTGGTTTTAGTTTCTTAGATACAGATAATGGTTTATTGTATTTTAGAAATGATATAGAGCCAGATAATCCAAGCGATCTTCCTAATCCGTCTGGTCCGTGTGACGAGTGGTGGTCTGACCCTATACCATTTGGTAAAGGTGAAACTGGCGATAGTGGAACATCAGGAAGTTCAGGAACATCCGGTTCTTCTGGAAGTTCAGGAACATCTGGAACTTCAGGAAGCAGCGGAAGCTCAGGAACTTCTGGTTCATCAGGAAGTAGTGGAACATCAGGAAGCAGTGGAAGCTCAGGGACATCAGGTAGCTCAGGAACTTCTGGTTCATCAGGGAGTAGTGGTAGCTCAGGAACTTCTGGCTCTTCAGGTAGTAGTGGGAGTTCAGGAACGTCTGGTTCTTCAGGTAGTAGTGGGAGTTCAGGAACGTCTGGTTCTTCGGGTAGTAGTGGGAGTTCAGGAACTTCTGGTTCTTCAGGCAGCAGTGGTTCTTCAGGAACTTCAGGTTCATCAGGTACTTCAGGTTCTTCAGGGAGTAGTGGAACATCAGGAACATCAGGTTACTCTTCAGTTCAGATATACACATATGTTGATAATGATACAACTCCCGATCCTACTGAAGCTAGTTTTGGTGGTATTAGTACAGCATATGCAGACGCAACTCAGTTTTATATGAATGAAACTAATAAAGCTGGTCAGGATGTTACTGTTTGGTTAAGTTCTATAACTGAAGGAATGTGGATTAAAGTATTTGATTTGGCAACTCCTGATACTAAATTCGGAATTTATGAAATAGGTAACGTTCATACAGATAATGGAACTCTTTGGCAATATGATATAATTGAGCAATCTTCTGCTGGAACTCAAGGTGAAACAGATATAGGCGTAATGATTATAGGAAGTGATGGCTCATCAGGCAGCAGTGGGACATCTGGTTCTTCAGGCAGCAGTGGTTCTTCTGGCAGCAGTGGAACTTCAGGTTCTTCAGGTAGCAGCGGGAGTTCAGGGACATCAGGATCAAGCGGTTCTTCTGGCAGCAGTGGAACTTCAGGCAGCTCTGGTAGTAGTGGAAGTTCAGGGACTTCTGGCTCAAGTGGTTCTTCTGGTAGCAGTGGAACTTCAGGCAGTTCAGGAAGTAGTGGAACTTCAGGTAGTTCTGGCAGCAGTGGCACTTCAGGTTCTTCAGGAAGTAGTGGAAGCTCAGGTACTTCTGGCTCAAGTGGTTCTTCTGGTAGCAGTGGAACATCGGGCAGTTCTGGCAGTAGTGGTTCTTCAGGGACATCAGGTTCTTCAGGCAGTAGTGGAACATCAGGAACTTCTGGCTCTTCAGGTAGTAGCGGAACATCTGGTTCTTCTGGTAGTAGTGGAACTTCAGGTAGTTCTGGTAGTAGTGGAAGTTCGGGAACATCTGGTAGCTCAGGTTCTTCAGGTTCTTCAGGTACTTCTGGTTCATCAGGTAGTTCGGGTTCTTCAGGAACTTCAGGCTCAAGTGGTAGTAGTGGAAGTTCGGGAACTTCAGGCTCTTCAGGTAGTAGCGGAACATCTGGTTCTTCTGGTAGCAGTGGAACTTCAGGCAGTTCAGGAAGTAGTGGGAGTTCAGGGACTTCTGGTAGTTCAGGTTCTTCAGGTTCTTCAGGTACTTCTGGTTCATCAGGTAGTTCGGGTTCTTCAGGAACTTCAGGTTCTTCAGGTAGTAGCGGAAGCTCAGGGACATCTGGCAGCAGTGGCAGTTCAGGTAGTAGTGGAACTTCTGGTTCGTCAGGTAGTAGTGGTTCATCAGGCACATCTGGTAGTAGTGGAGCAGATGGTCAATCATTTACAATTGATGTCAGAGGAGTTGAGGACGATTTATGTTTATATGTTTGTGAGGCAGAAGGTTTTTCATTTTTAGCAGAAGATTCTGGTCTTTTATATTTTAGAAATGATGTCATAATAGGGGACTGTAATCCAAGTGATAACCCTTCAGTTTGCGATGCATATTGGTCTGAAGGAGTTGCATTTTTAGGCGAGGCAGGGACTAGCGGAACTTCTGGTAGTAGTGGAAGTTCAGGTACTTCTGGCAGTAGCGGAACTTCAGGCACATCAGGTTACTCTTCAGTTCAGATATTTGAATGGGTTTATGATGATACAACTCCCGCTCCTGGCTTAGCTAGTTTTGGTAGTGCAGATGGTGATTATGAATTTGGAGCTATCGGTTATGTTTATATTAGTGAGTGGAACTTAGATGGTCAGAATATTATACCTTGGTTAAGTCTTATGTATGAAGGTATGTGGATCAAAATATTTGATCTAGTAGATCCTGATCTTTATTATGGAATCTATGAAATAAGTGGTCCTCCAATTGATGAATCTGGGCGTTGGAATATTCCTATTGCTGAACAAAATGCTCTTGGAAAGCAGGTTCAAGGACTAGATGTAGGAATTTCACTTATAGGAAGTGAAGGTAGTTCAGGTTCTTCAGGTAGTAGTGGAAGTTCAGGAACATCAGGTTCAAGCGGTTCTTCAGGTAGCAGCGGAACATCTGGTTCTTCAGGAAGCAGTGGAAGTTCAGGTACTTCAGGTAGTAGTGGTTCATCAGGTAGCAGTGGAACTTCAGGCAGTTCTGGCAGTAGTGGAAGTTCAGGAACATCTGGTTCATCAGGCAGCAGTGGAACTTCTGGTTCTTCTGGAACATCAGGTTCATCAGGTAGCAGTGGAACTTCAGGCAGTTCTGGTTCAAGCGGTTCTTCAGGTAGCTCAGGCACATCAGGTTCAAGCGGTTCTTCTGGAAGCTCAGGGACTTCAGGTTCTTCAGGGAGCAGTGGAAGTTCAGGAACTTCTGGATCAAGTGGTTCATCAGGTAGCAGTGGAACATCTGGTTCATCAGGCAGCAGTGGTTCTTCAGGAACTTCTGGTTCATCAGGAAGTTCAGGAAGTAGTGGAAGCTCAGGGACATCAGGCTCAAGTGGTTCTTCAGGCAGCAGTGGAACATCAGGTAGCTCTGGTAGTAGTGGAAGTTCAGGAACGTCAGGTAGCTCAGGTTCTTCAGGTACTTCTGGTTCGTCTGGTAGCAGTGGAACTTCTGGTTCAAGTGGTTCTTCAGGTAGCAGTGGAACATCTGGTTCTTCAGGTAGTAGTGGAAGCTCAGGGACTTCTGGTTCAAGTGGTTCATCTGGTAGCAGTGGCAGTTCAGGAACATCAGGTTCTTCAGGTAGCAGTGGCAGTTCAGGAACATCTGGTTCTTCAGGCAGTAGTGGCAGTTCGGGAACTTCAGGTTCTTCTGGTAGTAGCGGTAGCTCTGGAACATCAGGCTCATCAGGCAGCAGCGGCAGTTCAGGAACATCTGGCTCAAGTGGTTCTTCAGGAAGCAGTGGAACATCAGGTTCTTCAGGTAGCAGTGGAAGTTCAGGTACATCTGGCAGTAGCGGTAGTTCAGGAACATCTGGCTCAAGTGGTTCTTCAGGCAGCAGTGGTAGTTCAGGGACTTCAGGTAGCAGTGGAAGTTCAGGTTCATCTGGTAGTAGTGGAACTTCAGGAACATCAGGTTCAAGTGGTTCATCAGGAAGTTCAGGAACATCAGGTTCAAGCGGTTCTTCAGGTAGCAGCGGAACATCTGGTTCTTCAGGAAGCAGTGGAACATCTGGTTCTTCAGGCAGCAGTGGTAGTTCAGGGACTTCAGGTAGCAGTGGAAGTTCAGGTACATCTGGCAGTAGCGGTAGTTCAGGAACATCTGGCAGCAGTGGAAGTTCGGGAACTTCAGGTAATTCTGGTTTGTTTGGTGGTGATAGCCAGATATTCTATTTTAGAGATGATAATGATACTACTCCTACAGATGGAGATATAACTTTTGATGATAATACTTTTACAGATACTGACTCCATTTATATTAGTGCTGAGAATGCTTATGCTACTGGTATTGATGAATGGACAGCTAGTTTTGAAACTGCTATTGATGAAGGACGTTGTAGGGTAAGAATTTTTGAAGAATATAATGAGAGCAACTGGGTAGTATTTGATGCTACTGATGCTAATGGTCCTTTTCCTTGGATATGGACAGTTGCTGAGGTAGCTAGTGGTGGTGGTAGTTTTTCAGATGGAGTTAAAGTAGTTATTTCTGTTGTGGAACATGGAAGTAGTGGAACTTCAGGGAGTTCAGGAACATCAGGTACATCTGGTAGTAGTGGTAGTTCAGGCACTTCTGGTTCATCAGGCAGCAGTGGAACTTCTGGTTCTTCTGGAACATCAGGTTCATCAGGCAGCAGTGGAAGTTCAGGAACTTCTGGTTCAAGCGGTTCTTCTGGTAGTAGTGGAACTTCAGGCAGTAGTGGAAGTTCAGGAACATCAGGCAGCTCAGGAACATCTGGTTCTTCAGGCAGTAGTGGGAGTTCAGGAACGTCTGGTTCATCAGGCAGTAGTGGCAGTTCAGGTACTTCAGGTAGTAGTGGTTCATCAGGTAGCAGTGGTACATCAGGCTCATCA
>SDBT01000505.1_pt1 | contig 62014 bp, 46 predicted proteins | sample 2277101 | NCBI WGS metagenome assembly SDBT01 (sample SAMN10404973, study PRJNA504765) | marine sediment metagenome | isolation source: marine sediment core GS10_PC15, 103 cmbsf | place: Arctic Ocean: Southern Knipovich Ridge | collected 2010 | reverse complement strand
GGGCTCTACCCCGAGCACGATCTGTTCATTCAGCAGATGAAGCTGAAGAACACCCTGCGATTCATGAAGGGTGAGGAACAGATCACCCACATGGGCGCCGACTACTACGAGTATTACCAGTAGCTCTGATCGCCTTGCAATCAGCAGTTTCGAGACTGCTTCAGGCGCTCCAGACCCCCATTTTTGCTGCTGTTTGGTAACACTTTTGGTAACAGCCTTTTTCGGGGTGCGCCCATGATCGCCGCGATCCACCACCCCGACGGCACCACAGACTTCGTCCGGATGGAGGAACTTAAGGGCTGGGTGCTGTTGGCCGCCGCCGGGCGGAGCGGGCTCATGACCCTCCGAATCGGTCGGGTCCTTTCTTTTTGGCTTGGCGGTTCTTGGTGCCGGGATTAGGAACCCCGAGCACCGGTTTTGGGCAAACCCGCTGATAGCGCAGCATCCCCTGAATTCATTGCTTTACGTCGCTGTTGACTGAGTTAACGGAGGCAACGTATTGCAATGGGTTCATACGCTCGACCGGTGAAAAAACCGGTGAAACGGGCCGCCCGTTCGGACCCGTCCGGGCCGACGGCTCTCCCCTCCCCACTGCCTCTTTCTCGACCTCAATTGATGTAGAGAAACAGGAAGCGGTGCGGCCATGACCCCCCGCACGCATTCGCCTTACGGTTTGGCATTCGGCTGCTCAGAGCGAGTCGGGCAGGACTTTGAGCGGTACACGGTAGGTTCTTTGCTCGCGAGCTGGGGGATCTTCGACTGTCACCTCAATGACGTAGCTACCCGGCGACAGCTCGTCCGGCAAGAAGAGAGCTCCTCGGTAGACCCCGTCCCTGTCGCGACGCAGCCGTGTCGGTAGCATTTCTGCCACCCTCTCCAAATCGGGCTCCGCATGGTTCGCACTCGATTCGTCGACACGAAACAGGAACCCGCTCATCACGGGCGCGTGGCCGCCGTTGACCTCAAGGAATCCTGCCACTCTCTGCCCATACACAACCGTGTGACCGACGACTGGTTTGGGATTCCTGCTCTCCCCCACGATACCTAGCATCACATCGCTGGTCCTCCACCTGAACACGAGCTCGGGCATTTCCAGCTCGATCTGAGTCGCACCCAGCCGGCGGCTGAGCCCGTCCCTCACGACGAGTCGCAATTCGTATGCCCCGGGTTCTAGTGCCCACCATTTCTCATCGAAATACGTGAAGGGAATCGTCGCGGTGACCGTGCCGTAGGACGTGAGCCCAGGGGTCGCCTGGATGGCGCGTGCCGTTTCGCGGACGATTTCCCCGTTGCTGTCGAGGACCAGCAGGTGCAGCTCCAGTTGGGAGTCGCTCTCGATCATGCCAGCAGTTACTTCACCATCGATGTTGACGGCGATCTGCACGACTGCTTGGCCCTGGGTGTTCCACTTCCGGTAGGCCTCAGCCTGCACCCTCAGTTCCGTCACGATGCCTGGCAAGGCTAGTGCAGCGGCGATGGCTCGTCTGTCGCGCTCGTCCGCGGGCAGGTCCACATATCCGCCGCGCTCTCGCACAGTGAGCCCTGGCCGACGCACCTCCACGTGAATTTCGTGGTACTCGCCATCTCCCCGAGGGGGCGGAGGAGCGTAGGTCAGAAGATAGAAACGGCTGGAATCTCTTTCGATCTCATCCAGGGTTGCGCGCAGATCGGTCGCATGAATGGCGGCTTTGCCGCCGGTAGCGGTCGCGGCGTCCTTTAGCACGTCGCTGAGACCATCCAAAGATCCCTGCACGGTTGGGGAGCTCAGGAGCTGCGAGCTGGCCAGTGTGCGGGCGCGGACATCGATACCCAAAGAACGAGAGCCTGCCAGGGGCGTCGGGTCCACGGCGTAGATGCTGACGTTCGCGCTGTTGGCGGCGTGATGCAGCTCTCGCTGGCGCTCGCGGATCATGGAATCAGGTGAGGAGTACCCCCACTGAACGCTGCCGCTATCGCGAGAAAGGTCGGAAGGGTCCGCGGCTAGCAGTTCAGCCGCCTCTATGTATTCCGCCACGAGCGCCGTAAAGGGGCCGCCCTCAGTGTTCTTCACTCCTGCAGATACCCATACCAGAGCAGTCCGCCCCGGGCGCGACACTAGCGCTTCACAGAAGCGGGTCAACATCTCCAAGGTGCCCAGACTTCGCGCACGCTCTTCGAACTCGAGCCCCTGAGCCATCATGTAGAGGGCCTGGGCTTTCCCACTGTCAAAACGGGTATCACTGCCGAGATCCTCGGCGAGCTCGATGAGATTCGTGTGGATTGAGGTGCCGAATGTCGGGGCAGCGCGTATTGCCTCTGCTGCCTCTCGCAGCGAATCGACCTCGAACGTGAGAGGTACTAGCTCTTCAACGCGTCCAACACTGTCGATCATATAGGCAGCGCGAGGCACCTGAAGCGCCTCGACTTGATCGAGTATCTCGCCCCATGCGTCGCTGAAGCGAGCCTTGGTCGCCTGACTCAAGCTGGGACTATCGATCAGGAAGATCATCGCGCCGAGGTTGCTGGCAGATGCGCCCGAGACGGCAGCACCTCGAATTGCAGCAGCCTCAGCCAGCTCGACCGCCTCGGGGGACCCCTGTTCCCCAGAGTCGCTGGTCAAGTTCGTTACTTTCGCCTCCGCCAGGTCGACCAGTTGCGCGCCCTGGACCGCTTGCTGATTCCCGTCCTCGTAGACAAGAAAGTCCTCGAGCCGTAGATCCTCCACGAAGCGACCGGCCTCATCCGTGACGATGATGTCGACCCGGACGCGGGCCACTGTAGCTTCAAATATGGGCGCCTGCTGACCGGCAAGGTCGAGGCCGACGAGTGGCAAAGCAACGACCATCAGGGCTACCAGGGAAGGCAGATTCTGCCTCGGCATCCCAATGCGGGCACTGCAAGCCTTCGCTTTGATTGAGGCATCCGCCATCATCAATCTCCTCTCCAGCAGATTGCCAAAGGTCTCCCAGGTGAAGACGGATAGGGCACCGCTCTGCAAGCGCATGGCAGACCTGCCCGCCGCTAGTGATATTCCTACATGTTAGTCACCAGCTCGCACTGCGGTCCAGGGCGCTCATTTGGCCGAGGGGGTCGTTTCTTGGCTTCGTCCCCCTCGGCCGCATGATCGTCGGCTTTGCTAGCATTCCCCCAGACACCAGTCAAAATCTGCATCACAATCAAGCAGGCATTCGTGCAGCTCCAGAGGGCGCCCTATGCCGAATTCTTCAAAGCAATCGTCCTTGCACTCCCTCCATATATCCCGACATTCCCCAAAACAGGTTTCGACAGCGAGCGACGCAGCGCTGAAGCCTACCGATAGTGAGACAGCGAGAACAACAACAAAAGTGAACCTAGACACAGTACTCATCGCGGGTGTCCTCCAGGGCCGATCAGGTCTCTTTGATAGCTGCAGACAAACCAGTGATGGAACAAGGACAGGGTGGGGACCTGTTTCTCACCCAAGGGAACTCGACACACTCCTCCGCACCGATCATCAACGTGAGGAACACGCTAGCTGTGCCAGGGCTAGCAGCATGTATTGTCTAGATTTGACGCCGATTCGTTGATCTTGAAGCCCACCTGTACTTGTGAGGACCTCCTCGGCCCTCTCACGGATCCTGGAGACATCGTCATTACTTAGCGCCCCTCTCCATGCTTCTTGAATATCCCCCTGGCTTGAGACAATTACGGTCAGCGGCACGACGCTAACACCCAGGTCCCAGGTCGCTGAGGGATCCGACGGGGCCCAAAGGTCCCAGGAGATTCCTGCTGAACGAGCGAAGTCTTTGCTGGCTTCCAGGTCATCTAACGAAACGGCAACGAATGGTATTCCGCCCGTAGCAAGGCGGTCAGAAAGCTCAGTCCATGCCGGAAGCGTGCTCTCACAGAATCGACACGTCGTGGTCAGGAACGCGACTACTGCTCCTCCGTGAACGAGTTCGGCCAGATTCTGGCTCCTGCCCTGGACATCAGTCAGTTCGATAGATGGCACAGAGTCCCCTGCGGAAAGCGTGGGTCTCGATGAGTTCAGGCTTCCCAGTCTCGCGACAGCAGACTTCAGAACTCGATTCTGCTCGGCAAGGGTCCAGACCAAGGACCCGACTGCGCCGGCAGCGAGAACAACAAGAGTGCTCGTGGCCCATTTGGAGCAATTCTTGCACCAATGCCAAATGTCAGATCCTTCCCGGCGACGGCACTCGGGCATCTGAGACCTACTCTCCCGATGTCTGCATCATGGAAGTGCTAGGCAGCCGAACCTGACCGGCCTGGGCGGGGGGACCAATCCGAACCAGGCCAGCCAGATTCCATTCAGAGGGAAGACAGTCCTCACTTACAAGAAGTCCGCCGACCGTAGATTTTTCCCGGAATCGCGAAAAAAGTTGAGAAATTTCAGCTTTTGTGGTGAAAAACCGTCGCCTCACGACTTCTTGTAAGTAGGAACCAGTACAACAACTAGGAAGACAGTCTGTGTCGCGACCGCCCTTTCGCACACTTCTCGGACCTCTCTGGCGATCGAAGCGCCGAGCGTGGGTTCGCTATGCGAGGCGCTTGGTCGGTAGCGAGGTGGATGCGGAGGATGTGGTCCAGGATGCTGCCTGTGGGAGTTTGCAGGCCAATCCGCTCCCCGGCGCGCACCGCGCCGCGACTCACCGGACCAGCCTCTCACTGTGGCCATGTCTTGCCAGAGTCGCTACGATGCTCAGGCGACAGCCTCCCAGGTCATCAGTCGCGGCGTCACCTCTATCAGCTCGAAAGGCAGGAGCCTCATGCGAAACACCGTTCTGGTCATTCTCATTGCCTCGATTGCCTGCGCCCTTTTTGCCGGGCTGCCCGCCCTGGCTGGGGGGCTACCCGCCACGCCCGGTGGCTCGCCGCCGCCGGCTCAGCAACCAACGGTTCACAAGTTCGAGCCGCAGGTGGGCTACCAGACCTACGCCGTGCGTGAGCCGGTGTTGCGCGTGCGACCGGGCGACCGGGTCGAGACCGAGACCCTGTGGGGCGAGTGGTTCGAGAAGGACGGCGGCGCCTGGCCCGGAGAAGTGGGCCCCATCTACGTGGAGGGAGCAACGCCCGAGGACACGCTGGTGGTGCGTATTCTCAGACTGCAACTGAACGCAGAGTACGCCGTGGCGGCTCACCTCCCTGGATTCGCGGCGCTCGGATACGACATCCGGACACCGATGCTCTACGACCCCCTGCCCGCGAAGCGCTGGATCTGGAAGCTCGACCTCGAGCGCAACGTCGGCATTCTCGACCTGCCCAACAGTCGCCTTGGTCGCATCGAGATCCCACTCGAGCCCATGCTCGGTCGAGTCGCCGTCGCACCCGCGGGCGAAGAACAATTCGCCGGCATCTGGCCTGGTGACTTTGGTGGCAACATGGACGCCGCCGACGTGGCCGAAGGCGCAACTGTGTACCTGCCGATCTTCCACGACGGCGCGTATTTCTACTTCGGAGATGTTCACGCACGACAGGGCGATGGGGAGATCTCCGGCACCGGCCTCGAGACCAGCGCCGAGGTGACGTTCGAGTTCGATCTCATCAAGGGGCAGACGATCGCCTGGCCCCGCCTCGAAAACGATACCCATATCATGGTGCTCGGCAGCGTGCGCCCGCTACAGGACGCCATGCGCATCGCCTACGTCGAGCTCATACGCTGGCTCGAGGCGGACTACGGCTTTGATCTGTGGGAGGCCTATCAGGTGGTCTCGCAGGTGGGCACTGTGCGTGTGGCGAACATAGTCGACCCCAACTACACGGTGGTTGCTCGTTTCCCGAAGAACCTTCTGCCGCAGTAACCGAGGCTCTAGCCGGCGAAATTGGGCCTGTCTGCCGAATTCATGTAGGCTATTGGCGACTTCGCTGGACACTCATGCAGCCCATTTCAGGTAGATCCATCCCGCCGGAGGGGCTCCCCATAATCGCGCCTCCGAGGGCCCCCTTAGAACTGGAGTCGATTCCATGCTTGTCACCGACAAGGTCAAGAAGATCCTCGCCAACTACGAGAGTGATTGCCCCGGCACCAAGGCAAACCTGACGCGCATCCTCATGCAGGGCCGCTTGGGCGGCTCGGGCCGGCTGATCATCTTGCCCGTGGATCAAGGCTGGGAACACGGCCCGGCGCGTAGCTTCGCCCCCAATCCGGCAGGATACGACCCGCACTACTTCCCGCAGCTCGCGCTCGACGCCGGGATGAGCGCCTACGCCGCGCCTTTGGGCGCAATCGAGGCAATCGCTGACACCTACGCGGGGCAGATTCCCCTGATCCTCAAGGTCAACAGCGCCAACAGCCTCGCGCCGAACAACATCGACTACAACCAGGCGATCACCGGCTCCGTCATGGACGCTATACGCCTCGGCTGCGCCGCGATCGGCTTCACCATCTACCCGGGCTCCGAGAACGCCTACGAGATGATCGAGGAGATCCGCGAGATGGCCGAGGAGGCCAAGGCCTTCGGCCTCGTCGTGATCATCTGGTCGTACTCGCGTGGCGGCTTCCTCACTAAGGAAGGCCAGACCGCAATCGATATCGCCGGCTACGCTGCCCACATGGCCGCCCAACTCGGTGCCCATATCATCAAGGTGAAGTTGCCGAGCGATCACCTCGAGCTCGATGCCGCCAAGAAGGTCTACGAAGAGTACGAGATCCCCCGCGCGACCGCGGTCGAGCGTGTAGATCACGTCATGCAGTGCGCCTTCGGCGGCCGTCGCATGGTGGTGTTCTCGGGCGGTGCCGCCAAGGGCGCCGATCAAGTTTTCGAGGACGCCCGCGCAATTCGCGACGGCGGAGGGAACGGCTCGATCATCGGCCGCAACAGCTTCCAGCGCAGCAAGGAAGACGCGCTGGAGATGCTCGACAAGATCATCAAGATCTACCTGGACGAGGAGTAGCCGGCGGCGAAGAAAGCAGGCAGCAGTCGGTAATCAATCCAAGAAGCGAGGGCAGACGATGCGCATTGGCATCCTGACTGGTGGGGGTGACGTTCCCGGCCTCAATCCGTGCATGAAGGCCGTGGTCAACCGGGGTACCGAAGAGGGCCTGGAGGTGATCGGCTTCCGCCGGGGATGGGCCGGTCCACTCAACTACAACCCGGCCCTCTCCATCGAGGAGAACTCGGACTGGGCTCTGCCCCTTACCCCCGACACGGTTCGCCCCATCGATCGCACAGGCGGTACATTTCTTCACACCTCCCGCACCAACCCTGGCAGAGTGCGGCCGCAGGATCTCCCTGAGTTCCTTGCCGACAAATGCACGATCGAGGACGGCAGGAAGACGGTCGATTGCACGCCGCATGTCCTCGAGGTAATGGAATCGCTCGGCATCGACGCAATGGTGCCCATCGGCGGCGATGACACCCTGTCGTATGGCGTCCGAATGCACGAAGAGGGGCTTCCTGTGGTGGCCATCCCCAAGACGATGGACAACGACGTCTTCGGCACGGACTACTGCATCGGCTTCAGCACGGCGGTGACGCGCAGTGTGCTGTACATCGACCAGCTCCGCACAGTGGCGGGGAGCCACGAGCGGGCCGCCTTCATCGAGCTCTTCGGCCGCAACTGCGGGCAGACCGCACTCTTCTCCGGCTACCTAGCGGGAGTGGACCGTGTGCTGCTCCCGGAGGTGCCCTTCGACGTCAACGTCCTGGCAGAGATGGTGATCAAAGACCGTAAGCGGAACCCGAGCAACTACGCCATCGTCGTTGTCTCCGAAGGGGCGGCCATGCTCGACGGCGAGGTGATCGAATCGGGAGAAAAGGACGCCTACGGGCACCGCAAGTTGGGCGGCATCAATGACATGGTCGCCGAACAGGTGAAGGAGATCACGGGAATCAACGTCATGAAGCAGCGGCTCGCCTACCTGATGCGCTCCGGCGTGCCCGATTCTCTCGACCGCATGGTAGCAATCTCGTACGGCATTCTCGCCATTCAGGAGATCAAGGCCGGGCGCACGGGTCAGATGGTGTCCCTGCAGAACGGCAACTACACCACCGTTCCCGTGGAAACCTGTGTGCAGGGAAAGAAGGTGGTGGACGTAGAGCAGCTCTATGACACCAGTGCCTACCGTCCCCGCATTCGGCATCCGCTGGGCAAGCCCATGTTCCTGTATTAGCTCGGACGCGCGGAGGACGACGCCTGCCGCGTTGCGCTTGCTCGGGCTCCCTCGACGTACCAAATGGTACGACTCGGTCGCCCTCGCTGCGCGCGCCTTGCATCCGTCGTCCTCCGCGCGCCCTGGTGTCCGAGGTCAATTTTGTTTGGGGCGCTGGTACTCCACGGTGGTGTCGATGATGCCTATTTCCACGCGACGATTGCGGGCGTGGGCCTCGGGGGAGTCTCCTTCGGCCAGCGGCATGGACTCACCGAGGCCTTTGACCGTCATGATCTCGCCGCTGAGACCCGCTTCGACCATGTAGTCGGCTACTGCCTGGGCTCGGCGCTCCGACAGAGACAGGTTGTACTCCTCGGTTCCGACCTCATCGGCGTGCCCGAATATCTGTAGCTGGTAACCATCCGCCGTTAGCAGGATGCCGACGATACGGCTGAGCAGTTCCCTATCCTCGGGTCTCAGGTCGGCCTGGTCGAACTCGAACTCGATGCGATCGCTGCCCAAGGTCATCACCATGCCGATGGCCGTGCGCCGCGTCTCGACGATCCGGTTGAGTGCCTGAAAGAGACGATTCAGCTCCTGCTCACGCTGTGCCCGGAGGTCTTCGAGCTCGCGCTGCGCTTGCTGCGCCTCATAGCGCGCATTCTCAGCTTCAGCCTGCGCCAGGTCCGCGTTCCGCCGCGCCTCGGCCTCGAGCTCCTGAGCCCTGACCCGCGCCTGCTCGGCCCGGGTGCGCTCCTCCTCCGCCTGGGTCCGGCCGGCATCCGCCTCCTGCGCCCGTGTGGAGGCAACCTGTGCCTGGCCTTCGGCGGCTTCTGCCATGAGAGTCGCTTCCGCTGCCAAGCGATCGGCCTCTGCCGCTCGTTGCTCTGCCTCCGCCATTCTCTGCTCAGTGCTGACCAGGCTCTGCTCGGTCTCCTCGAGACGCTGGCCGAGAGCATTGACCTGCTGCTCCAGGCCACTGATGTGGTCCCAGACGAAGTAGCCCGCGACAGCGACGATCAGAACGGCGGCAATGGCGAGGGCAGCATTTCTCATGGGTCCTCTCGTGCAGTTAAGGCAGGGTGCCTGCTGACCATTCTACAAACCTCGCGCCGACCGTGCCCGTGCAGGAGGCTACTCTACACGGCCAGAAGGCGCTCACAGCGCCTGCAGGACATCCAGGAAGCGATCGATCTCATCCTCCGTATTGAAGACGTTGGGCGAGATGCGCATGGTGTTCAGGCCCTGAGTGGCGAAGGGTCGAAAGACGTATCCGTGCTCATGGAAAAGCTGCCGGGACACGTCCCCGCTCTTGTGACCCTCGCGCTCGATCGCGTACAGCCCAGAGCTGAAGTCCCAGGTCACAGGCGAGCGCCAAACCACTCCTGAGCGACGATCGACCTCGGCCATGAAATGCTGCCAGAGCTGTCGATAGCGCTCCTCCTTGGCCCTCGCTCCGAGCTCGTTCTGGAAGTCGATGGCATGGCCCAGCGCCATCAGCTCGGGCATGTTGCGAGTGCCATAATCCTCGAAAACACGCACGGTGCCCTTCCATCGTGCGTGGCCCCAGGTCACCCACATGGCGCGTACATCCTCCAAGACCCCTTCCTCGACGTAGAGCAGGCCGCTTTCCTTCGGTCCCTGCAGCCACTTGTGTGGGCTCGTGGAGTAGAAATCCACTCCGAGGTCGGACACCGCGAAATCGATCATGCCGGCCGCTTGAGCACCGTCGACGGCCACGAAGCGCACACCCTTGCTGCGGGCCATCTCGGCCATCTTTCGAACCGGGTAGCGGAAACCCACGATGTTGTCGATGTGGGGAAACACCAGCACCTTGGTGCTCGGTGTGATCTCGCGCTCGTACGCGGCCACCAGATCATCCTCGGTGAGCTCCGCGGCGCGGTCGACGGGAAAGTCGAAGCGCTTGACGGAAAAGCCGCGTGCCTCGGCCTGGTAGTTCCAGCAGACGCTTGCACCCGCGTGGTTGAGTGAGCTGAAGAGAACCTCGTCACCCGGGCCCAGCGGCAGCCCAAGTGCCAACATGTTGAAGCCTTCGGTCGTGTTGTGCGTCAGAGCCATCTCCTCAACCGCACAGCCCATCGCAGCGGCAGCCTTGCGCCGCACCACCTCGCGTCCGTCCGGCCAGCCCTCATCCCAGATGTATAGCCAGGGGTTGGTCTCGCAGAGCTCCTGGTAGTTGTTCTGAGCCTCGCGCACGATCTTCGGAATGGTGCCGATCGATGCGTGGTTGAAGTAGGTGATCTCCGGCGAAAGAGCGTACGCATCGCGTAGCTCGACGAACGCCTGCCCTGCCCCGCCCGCCACGGGCAACTCAGCCAAGCGGGCAGCAAATGCCTGCTGTGTTTCCAGGATGCCGGCTGTGGCCGCCGCCATGCCGGCTTTCATGAATTGGCGCCTGTCGATATCGAAATGGCTCATGCTCCCGGCCTCCTGATGACGATCTGGACTCCTCGAGGCGGTGTGGGTACCCGCCAGCGATCCCCCTCCCTACTGACGTGCGCGTGGGGTCAGGACGGCCTCATGGCGCTCGCCGTTGCGCAGGTAGACGACCTTCACCGGCTCATCGATCTTCACGGTCTCGAGCGCGTAGGTGTAGTCGTAGATGTTGGTGATCTGCTGCCCCGCGAATTCAACAATCACATCACCCTGCTGCAAGCCTGCCTCCTCGGCTGGGCCACCTTCCATGACGCCACCCAGACGCAGCCCCTCCACCTCACCACCGAAGTCGGGGATGGTTCCCGTCCAGGCGCGTGCGGCATCGCGCTCGCCCATCTGCTGCCCCGGGCTGCGCTCGACCCGAACGAAAGCGGGGACCTCGCTGAGGTTGGCCAAGCGGTAGCCGATGAGCGCGCCGAAGCGAGCAACTGCCTCGATCCCCTCGTAGTTGATACGCTCGGGCAAGTCGGCAGGGCGATGATAGTCCGCATGGGTGCCCGTAAACATGCTGATGTTAGGGACTCCGGAGTTGTTGAAGCTGCTCGAATCAGTGGGCAGATAGGGATCTTCCTGGATCTGCAAGTCGAAACCCACCGGCACGTTGGATTGCTCGATGAGGCGAGGCCAGATATCGCTGGAGCCGACCGCCTGGACGGTGAGCTTATTGTTACTGACGCGACCGACCATGTCGAAGTTGATGTAGCCAATGACCTCATCCAACGGCACGACCTGCTCCTCGACAAAGGCACCGGAGCCGAGAACTCCCATCTCCTCTCCAGACCAGAACGCCAGAACGACCGCCCGGTTACGCTCCATGCTCGTCAGTATCGCTCCGGCCTGCAGAACCGCGGCCACACCGGACGCGTTGTCGTCGGCGCCGTGATGAATCTCGCCGACCTCATCGCCCCGGGCGAGGGAATTGCCGAAGGTGCCGCGCCCGAGGTGATCGTAGTGCGCCCCGAGCAGGACGAATGGCTTGGCCGGCTGAGCCCCGGCTTCCTCGCTGCTGGCGGGCAAGTAGCCGACGACGTTGTAGCCGGTGGACCTCTCACGCTCGACCTCGACGCTCAAGGTCAACTCGATGCCGGGAATGTCGAAGCCGGTGGCACGCGGGTCACCAGTGTCGAGCTCTTCCTGGATCTGCTCCAGCGAGCTGTCGGGGATGGCCTCGAAGATCTTCGCCGCCACCTCACCGCTGATGCTGGCAGCGACTATGCCGGAGCCGGACGCGGCGCTGTCGAAGCGCATGGGCACAATCTTGCCCGCGTTGAGCGAGCGCGGCCCGGTCACCACGAGCAGGGCCCTGGCGCCGAGCTCGCGGGCGCGTAATGCCTTGTAACGCAGGTTCGAATAACCCGATAGGATGCCCTGGGTCTCCCGGTCGACATCTTCGGGGTAGTAGCGCAGAACGAGAACGACCTTGTCCTCGACATCGAGGTTGGCATAGCTATCGTAGGGGTAGCCCCGGCTTTCCGGGACGGTGAGACCGTAACCGGCGAACACCACCTCCCCGGAAACCTCGGCGTTGTCGGAGAACGTCAGCCCCTGCACCTGGTCGGCGCCCTGCACGTCGACGTCGGGGTCGAACGCGTCCCCTCGCAAGGTCAGTGTCGAGCCGGTGTCGTTCACCCCGGATATGAACTCGAAGGGCAACCTGAAGCTGCTGTTGCCCGGGAGGGGGACGGCGCCCATGCCACGTAACTGGCCGATGATGTAGTCGGCCGCCAGGAGCGCACCCTCGGAGCCTGTGAGGCGACCCTCGAGCTCGTCGGACGCGAGGGTCTCGACGTGGCGCCGGACGTCGGAGACAGCCGCCTGCCCGAAAACGGGGACCGTGGCCGCGGGAACCGTGATCGCGAGCGTCAGTACAGCGGCGAAGAAGAAACGGATGGTCGGCCTCCGTCCCGGACGAAAGGCACTGCGCTCGGAGGTGGCGTCATGCTTCGCTGCGTTCATTCTCATTGTTCCCTACGATTGCTCATTAATGGGATTCTGCAGGCGACTTGCGCGGCGGCGCTTGCTCGAGAAGCTCGAGAGCCTTCTCGTGATTCCAATCAGCCACGAAGAGCTGGCCGGTTTGACGCGCTGTTGCGCCGTAGCGCGTCGACGTCCAGACCAACTCCTTGCCATCCGGGGTCGGCACGGGCAGGCCGTCGAATCCATCGGTGGTGGTAACACGCACGGGCTCTTTCTTGCCCTCGAAATCGACGATGAAGACCTCGAAGTTCGCGAAGCCGTACTTATTGGAGGAGAAGAAGATGTACTCACCCGACGGATGCGTGTAGGGTGCCCAGCTCATGGAGCTGAAATCGGTGATCTGCTGTTGGCTGCTTCCGTCCGGATCCATGGTCCAGACGTCGGCAAGCAGCCCACTTTCGTCGAATAGCCGCCAGACGATTTTCTTGCCATCGGGCGAGTAGAAGGGCCCCCCGTCGTAGCCCGGAACGTGTGTCAGACGGGTCTGCTCGGAGCCGTCTGCGCGCATGGTGTAGATTTCGGAGAAGTAGGATGGATCGGCTTCCAGCGCCTGCTGCTCTTCAGGCGTGAGCTCCCGGTCGTAAGCGTCGCGCGTCGAGGCGAACACGATCCATTCACCATCAGGCGAGTAGCTGCCTTCGGCATCGTAGCCCCGCACGTTGGTCAGTCGGGTCAGCTCGCCGGTCCTCGCATCGGCAACATAGATCTCCATCTCGGGGTCGTAATCCCAGGCATAGCGATGCTCCTGTCCGGAGGCACGAAATTCCAGCTCATCCCTCTGCATGTCCAGCGACCGCGGGTCATGATGGGTTGATGCGAATTCGATGTCGCCGGTAACCGGACGGAAGAACGCGCACGTCGTCTTGCCCTGACCGGGCGAGATACGACGCGTCTCGCCAGTCAACATGTCCATCACGTAGATCTGGAAGTACGGGTTTCCCTCCTCGCGCTCGCTCTGGAACACCATCTGGGTCCCGTCGGGAGAAAAGTAGCCCTCTCCCGCTCTTTTTCCCTCGAAGGTGAGCTGGCGGACGCGGCTCAGCAAGACGCTCTCGTCGTAGTCGGCGGATTCGCTGGCATGCTGACCAGCTGGGCGCTCTTCCGCCTGCACGAGGAGACCGGCGAAGGGCAGGAGCAGGACGGCGAGAAGCACCACATACACTGGTCTTGAGAGCAATCGAAACCTCCGTGCATCCATGTCGACTTCGTATCGGGGAAATCGAGATCCGAGATCACTGATCCGCTTCGGCACAACTGGGGCCGGAGAACGGTTCGGCCCGTACTCGAGGTGCCGCGATTGTAGCTCAGATTGTACGCCATCCGACTGGGCGGAGTAGATGACAGTCACTGGTGGGAGGTAGCACTCGGTTTTGCGATAATCAAGCTAGCGAGAATTCACCATCTCCTCGCGTGCCCGGTTCTTGAGATGAGAGGCTGTGCCCCTGAGATGAGAGGCTGTGCCCCTGAGATGGGAGACTGTGCCCCTGATATGAGAGGCTGTGCCCCACAATGACCGAAGACTCGCACCCGCCTTTGAAAGTCCTCGTTGCTGCCGGCGGCAGCGGCGGGCACTTCTACCCGGCCCTGGCCGTTGTCAACGAGCTGGTCGCCAGGCAACCCAGCGCGCAGATCACATTCGCCGCCACCAGCCGCGGGCTCGAGGGCAAGCTGGCCACCCAGGCCGGCTATCCAGTGGAGATGGTGCGCGTGGAACCGCTGCGGGGCGGCTCGATCCTGCGACGCCTGAAAAGCGCCGCCGGCCTCCCCATCGCCGCCGTCGACGCATGGAAGCTGCTGAGCCGCTGTCGCCCCGACATCGTCATGGGGGTGGGCGGATACCTCTCGGGGCCGTTGCTGGCGCTGGCATCGTTGCGACGTGTGCCGACTCTGTTGGTGGAACCGAACGTCACCCCGGGCTTGGCCAACCAGTGGTTGGCGCGGTTCGTCGATGCCGCGGCAGTCGCCTGGAAAGAGACCGCCGAGTACTTCGGGAAGAAGGCGTTTCTGTCCGGCAATCCCGTGCGGGCCGAGATCACCCGAGTGCCCGACGCTGTGCCTGGCAAAGATCTGCCCGTTCTCTTGATCGGTGGGAGCCAGGGGGCGCATGCCCTGAACGAGACCATGACCGCTGCGCTACCTCTGCTCGAGCCCTTCGCCGAGCGGTTTCGAATCACCCATCAAACCGGCCCGTCAGATCTCGAGATGGTGCGCTCCGCCTATGAGGGCTCGTCGATCTCGGCCCGGGTCGAACCCTACCTGGAAGCAATGGCCAACGAGTACTCCACCTGCGACCTGGTCATATGCCGCGCTGGTGCCACCACGTGTGCGGAGCTTACCGCCGCCGGCAGAGCGGCCCTCATGGTGCCACTGCCCGCAGCCGGTGGACACCAACGCCACAACGCCAAGGCTCTCGAACGTGCCGGCGCCGCCATCGTCATTGATCAGGAGGAGTTGTCGCCGGAGCGCCTGGCACGCACATTGTTGGCGCTGCTGGAATCACCTCAGCAACGCGAAGAGATGGCAAACAAGGCACGGGCTCTTGCGAGGCCCGATGCGGCAGGCACCATCGTCGACAGGCTTCTCGACCTGACCGGCCGGAGCTCCTGACCCCTGCCCCCTAAGCCTGGATTTCTCAGCGGGTGGCGTCGCGAGCGGGCGCGAGGGCGTGTGAGGACAAGGCGCGCGCCGATTTGAGCGCGCAGACGTACTCGTGCAGTACGTCGAGCACTCCAATCAAGCGCAACGCGGTGGAAGAGAGCCTCCCCGCGGCTGTGGCAGAAGCGCGATGGGAGATGCAAGACTCTAAGTAAGTCTCGTGGTCTCGGCGGTGATTCTCTGCACGCCGGCAGGCCGGCGGCGCATGACCTCGGCGAACGCCACGACAACCTCGGGATCGAACTGCGTGCCGGCGCCGTTCTGGATGATCTCCAGCGCTTCCCAGGTTTGCCGCGCCTGCTGGTACGGACGATCGGTGGTCATGGCATCGAAAGAGTCGGCAACGGCAATGATCCGCGAGCCCAGGGGAATCTGCTCGCCCTCGCGCTCGTAGTAGCCTCCGCCTCCATACTGCTCGTGATGGAAGAGGATGATCGGCACGGCGTTGCTCAGCATGCCGCCCATGCTTTCGATCAGCTTGGCACCCTTCTCGGGGTGCGATCTGAGCTCGGACCATTCATCGTCATTGAGCTTGCCGGCCTTGCGAATTACGTCGATGCTGACATCGAGCTTTCCGACATCATGCAGCAAGGCCGCAACTCTGATGTGTTCGATGTCCGCCTCGGACAACGACATCTGGCGGGCGATCTCGGTGGAGAGGATCGAGACGCGCACCGAGTGCGCTTCCGTGTAGCGATCAGCGGTGTCGATGAACTTGACCAGAATCTCGAGCACTCCCTGGTAGGCCTGCTGAACATCCTTGAATGCAACATCTCGGAGCTCGTACAGGTGACCGATTGCACCCCCAGTGAGAATCAGGAAACCTCCCCAGAGGGAGATATCCACCCACTTATCGAGCTGGCTGCCGCCACCCATCAGGACGGTCGGGTCGTTCACGGCAAACCAAACCACGACGCAGATGGCCGCCACCGCAGTCATCACGCCGCCTGCTCTGCCCAGCAGATAGCCGGCGAGTACGACGGGCAAGAAATAGAAGTTCAGGAAGGCCCGCTGGTCGAACTGGAGGAAGTTCAGGAGACCAAGAATGGCGATCAGAAGGAAGACGACGATGTACTCGGGGCGTGCCCTCCCCATCTTCGTTCTGAGATTCTCCAGCATATCCTCATACCTCCAGGGGGCGGAGCATTCGGACCCCCCACGGTAGTATACGAAACGCCCCGCGATGCAAGGAATCCTACGGTTTCGACGGAGCCTAAGTCAATCTCGAATCCGGGTTGTTATGGGGCCCATCGCGCGCCTTCACGCGATGATACGAAAGAGGGGTTCGAAAACGGGGCCCGGAAAGCGGTAAGATACATGTGTTTCAGGCAATTTCATGCGCTTGGTGCGAGTCCGGCGCAAGCCCCGCGTTGCTGTGTGCCTCAGGCCCGGTAGCGCAGGCTTGCCGCAGCATTGCCGGAAGGAGCGACTCGCCCCATGGGGACCGAGGCACACCTTGAGTAGGGTTTTCTACGAAGACAGCCACCGTCGCCACGGCAAGAAATCCGCCGATCAAGAGACTGGCGAGCTGTCACTGCTTTCTCTTCCCGGGGTCGGTCGCTCCAAGGCCCAGTTGTTGATCAACGCAGGTTTTCGCTCGCCCGAGGATCTGGCCGAAGCAGCCATTGAGGAACTGGAGTCGATACCTGGCCTGGGTCCCAAGACAGCAGCTCAGCTCAAAGCGGGCGCCGTCTATGTGGTCTCGCAGCAGAAAGAGTCCGGGCCCTCGAGGCCGGCTCGTGAAGCCAGCGTCGTTCACCTGCAGCCGGCCCCGGCTGCGCCCGAGGTCGAGATCGAAGCTGCGCCCGAGAGCGCGACTCCCGGGGCCATTGAGGATCGACAGGACGCGAGCGAGACGGAGGCTCGAGGCGATTTCGTGATCGAGACCTCCTACCATTCTGATTGGGAGCCCAGAAATAAACCGTCGGATTGGACCGAAACAGCTACCGAGCCTACCCCCACTGTCGAATCCGGGACGGAGGATGGCGAAGCCTTTCCACGCGTAGCCAACGAGCAGGAAGAACCCTATCTGGAGCCCTCGGCCAAACGCCCCGAGGAAACTCCGGAGTACGAAGATGTAGCCGAGCCTGCTGAAGAGACTCCGAGCGCGGAGGCTGCGAAGCCTACGACAGATACTTCAGCCCTGGCATCACAGACACCTCAGGACCCAGTCGAGGTTCACCTCACCGTCCATATCGACAATTCGGTACTGGCCAAGTTCCCGTCACAGGTGGCGCGTGAGTTCGAGGTCATCCCCATGCAGATGGTGGGCGACACCCTGCTCGTGGCCTCGGATAAGTCCTTGGACCCCGCGCAGATCGAGCGCCTGAGCGAAAGGATCGGCAGGCCGATCGAGTCCATCCCCTCGCAGGTGGCCAACGTCGAGGCCACTCTGAGGACGATCTACGAGGACAACCTGCTCCGCAGTCGCGCCAAGGGCCTGGGCGAGATTCTCGTCGATCTCGGGCTGATCACTCCACACCAGCTCGGACAGGCGCTGGCGCAGCAGATGCGAGAGAACAACCCTTCGTTCGAGCCCGTCCTGACGGTCGACCCCGAGGCGCTGAAGCTGGTCCCCGAGGCTCTCGCCAGGGAGCACAATATCCTGCCCCTCTACCACATGGGCAACGAGTTGGTTCTTGCCATCTCAGAGCAACCCGACTCGGATGCTCTGAGCAAGATCAGGAAGGTGACCGGCCTCAACCCCAATATGATAGTCGTGGGACCGAGCGAGCTGGCTGAAGCAATGAGTCGCTGCTACAGCACTCGCCTGCGCTACGAAATCCGGCAGATGTGGCTGGGCGAGATCCTCATTTCGCGCGGCCTCGTCACCCGGCAGGAGCTCGACACGTGCCTGGCAGCACAGAAGGAATCGCGCCAGAAGCTCGGCGAGTTGCTGGTCTCCAACGGTTTCATCAGCGAGGACGCTCTCTATCCGATCCTCGCCGAGAAGCTCGGCATGGAGTACCGCCGCATCGAGAAACCAGACGTCGATTACCAGCTCAGCTACTTGATCTCGGAACGTTTCGCCGAGCGCAACCTGGTTTTGCCGCTCAAGCTCGACTACGAGCACGGCACATTGGATATGGCGATCGCCGATCCGACCAACATCCAGGTCAGGGATATGCTCGAGACCGTGGCGGAGGGACAGAGTATGGAGCTCAGGCTCATCCTCGCCGCGCCTGCGAAGTTGCGCGACAACATCAGCTACTCATATAACTTCCATCGTCAGATGGAAATGGTCGCCGACGAAGTAGAGATTGAAGCCGAAACCGAATGGGACGAGGACATCGTCGACCGCCACGAGATCGCCCTCACCGAGGACCTGCCCAAGATGCGGCGGATCCTCAATAAGTTGCTCTACGAGGCGGTCACCGAGTCCGTCAGCGATATCCACATCGAGAACCTCGAAACCCGCGTCCAGATTCGCTTCCGCATTGACGGCATTCTTCATGACCGGACGACTCCGATCAACAAGGGAAATATCCAGAAGATCATCTCGGTCCTGAAGATCGACTCGGGCCTCAACATCGCTGAGCGCCGCCGCGCACAAGACGGCGTGTTCAAAATGCGCATCGGCAAGGACCGCAACATCGACTTCCGCATCAACGTCCACGCGACACAGTTCGGCGAGGATGCGGTCATCCGGATACTCGATCCCTCCAAGAGCTTGCACGAGATCAGCGATCTCGGGATGGCGCCGTCGATCCAGTCCCGCTACGAAGCCCTCGTGTGCAACCCACAGGGCCTGATCTTGATAACCGGCCCGACCGGAAGCGGCAAGACCACCACCCTGTATACGACGCTCCATCATCTCAATACGGGCGACAAGAAGATCGTGACTGCCGAGGACCCGGTCGAGTATCACCTCGACGGCGTCACCCAGTACCAGGTGAACAATCTCATCGGCAATACGTTTGCCGAGTACACACGCCGCTTTCTGCGCAAGGACCCGGACATCATTTTGGTCGGTGAGACGCGCGACGATGAGACCGCCATCGCCTGTATCCGCGCCGCCATGACGGGCCACTTGGTGTTCAGCACACTGCACACGAACGACGCGATCGCCGTCGTCCCGCGCCTGCGTGACCTGGGGGTCGACTCCTCGTCACTTGCCGACGGTCTGCTGTGCGTCATACAGCAGCGCCTTGCGCGGCGCAACTGCCCGGAATGCCGCAAGCCCTACCAGCCGGATCCCGCTCTGATGCGGGAGTTCTATCCGAGCGGGAGTGTGCCCTCTGAGGCGCATTTCCTTCGCGGTACGGGCTGCTCTAATTGCCACGGCCAGGGCCTGAAGGGCCGCGTCGGCCTCTACGAATTCTGGGAGATCAAGCGAGAGACCCGTGAGATCATCGCTGCCAAGGCTGACGAGGGGAAGATCCGAAAAAGTGCTGCGGGCAACGGCCTGATCCCCCTGGTTGATGATGCTCTGCGCAAGGTCTACGCAGGTACGACCACGCTCGAAGAGCTACGCCGCGTCGTTCCGGTGGAGCAGATCCGTTCCTTCACGGGATACTACAATTACCAGTAGCCGGCTGGCATTCGTCACCTCAAAGCCGGAAGAATCGCGCCCCCCCCGTTATATCCCCGATGGCATAAATGAGCCACGCGAGACCAGAGACTCGCATCACCCGTGGACGCAATGGAAATTCAGGCAACAATGTCTTCTTCAGATCCAGCCACAGTCGAGCGACGACAGTGGCCTCGCAAGGCAATCCCGGGCGGAATGAAGATCGAGTTGCTTCTGCAGGTATCCGGCACGAACCCGGCTGTCTTGCTGATGCATAGTGTCGCCAGAGACATTTCCTGCGGCGGTGTGAGCTGTGCCGTGGACCTCGCTGTGCCCAAGGGCACACATGTGAGTGTGCGCTTTTCCGATCTGCCGAACGGCGCCATGGCCGACCCGGAAACCGTTGCTGGGCGGGTAGTGCGCACGGACCCCATGGGTGGAATCCCCGGGCGCCTGGCCATCGAGTTCGAGGAGCCTCTCCGTTGCCTCGACCTCACGCACCAGAAGCCTATGGGTAGGATGATCTCTTACCCGGGGCCGGACACGACTCTTGGTACCGGCTTCGGTTGTGCCACGACCTTCGGCCGAGTCTTCAGGTAGAGCCCCTCCTCTCCTCCCCTTCTGCAACATCTTTCGGCCTGATCTTTGCGTGGGAACGGGCCGCTTTTCTTTGTCATATCTGGCAGACTTCACCCGCGTGAAGGTGGAGGCGGGGCTAGCGCGGATTTCTCAACGGATCGCGGCTGCGCGATCGCAATGGCACGCGAGGACTACTAACAAGCGAGCTGGAACGGAGGGGATGTCGCCGTGAGCGTGCGCGCCGACGACGAGTCTGGGCAGCAGATCCCGAAGGCCGGACATCGAGATCCCGCAGGGAAATCGACCCGGGGTCTGAGATCTCCGCGCGTCGCCATGGTCATCCAGCGTCTGCGCCCCTACTTTTCCGGGCAGGGGGTCCAGGTGGAGGAACTGTGTCGCGAGCTGGCCAGGCGCGACTCAGAGGTGGTAATCGTGACCTCGGTGCGTGGCCAACATCCCCCGATCGAGGAGGTCAACGGCTACCGAGTCCGGCGCATCCGCTCTGATATTCCTGGAGTTCGCGCTACGGCAACGCGCACGCGCTTCTGGGCACCTATCTTCGCCCTGCGGAATTTCGTATACCTGTGGCGCCAGCGACGCTTCATTGATGTGGTCCACGTCCACACCTTCCACGACGCCCTCTATACGTCGTGGGCTTTTTGCCGCCTGACGCGAAGGCCTATTCTCTTCGAGATGACCCTCTTGGGCACCGACGATCCGATAGCGGTTCGCCAGTCACGGAACTTCCTGCACCGGCTGCGATACGCTATCTTCCGCCGTTGCGACGGCTATGTGGCAATCTCCGCTGCACTGGCCGAGAGCTATCGGCAGGAAGGCATGCCTCTCGATCGGCTGCGCATCATTCCACAGGGGGTCGACACCAAGCGCTTCTGTCCAGGCGTCGAAGGGGGAGCCCTGCGGGATGAGCTCGGGCTTCCATCTGACGCCCCCGTTCTTGTCTTCGTGGGATCCCTGATCGAGCGAAAGGGAATCGATGTTCTCCTCGCCGCCTGGCGGCAAATCCACCGCTCGTACCCGGAAGCCCACTTGGTGCTTGTCGGAAAGAACGATTTCCCCGACGATGATGGCGCCAGCCAATTCCTTGCCGAACAGCTCGCAGCCCTGGAGCCTGGCGAGGCAGAGAACCTCCATCAGATCGGCGTCGTCGAGGACGTGGAAACATACCTGCAGGCCGCCGACATCTTCCTGTTCCCCTCGCGTCGCGAGGGTTTCGGTACTGTCATGGTGGAGGCAATGGCCTGCGGCCTCCCGTGCGTGGTAGCTGAAATGCCGGGCATCACCGATTCGATCTTCGCCGAGGAAGAGGGAGACGGAATCGTTATCCCGCAGGAAGATTCCGGAGCGCTCGCAGCCGCGACGAAGCAACTGCTGGCTGGCCCAGAGCGAGCCCGGGAGATCGGGCGCGCGGGACGCCAACGCGCGCTGCAAGTGTTCGGTATCGAAACGATCGCTGATGCGTATGTCGAGTTCTACTCGGACGTGCTGAAGACGCGGAGAGCCTGACAGGTGCCCTCTCTATTGCATAAGATCTCGCGCTCGGTCTTCTGGAACGCCCTGCTGCTTCCGCTCATCGCGATCCTCAATGCCGTCCTCTCGATCCTGATTCGTCGAGGATTCGGACTGCAGTCGGGCATCTACGATGTGCTCATTGGCCTGATGGCCTCGGTGATCCTGTACTCGAGCCTGGGAATTCCCAACAGCCTGACCAAATGGCTGCCCGAGCTGCAGATCACGCGCGGCCGAGCCGCGATGGCGTCGTTTCTCCGGGGTGCTCTCCTGGTGCGCCTAGGGTTCCTGGCACTGATCCTGATACCGCTGACCCTCAGTGCCGAGCCCCTGTCAGGGTACCTGGGCCTAGGACCGGATGGAGCTCTTTACTTGCGGATCGTCGCGGTGTTGATTCTGGGTCGCGCCGTGTTCGAGATCGCGATCCAGGCGCTGCAGGCTTTCCTCTCACACCTTTCGGCCGGATTACTGTCACTCGCCCAGGCCGCACTCGATCCCGCCCTGATCGCGCTCAGCTTCCTACTCGGCTATGGAATGGGGGGCACGTTCCTGGGTTTGGCTGTCAGCGCGACGGTGCTGTCGGTGGTGGCCATGGCGAGGCTCGCACAGGTCTTCCGCAGCTCGAGCGAGGAGGCAGAAAGTCCGGGGGCAGAGTCGGGCCCTGCAGAGGATGGGGCAGAGCCTCAGGATTCGCGAGGCGATCTCAGCGGGCTTACCAGCCGCATCGTGCACTTCACACTGTTCACGTACGCCTTCCATCTATCGATCTACTTCGCTCGCCCCGCTTTTGCCAGCCCGGCCCTGGCAGCCGTCCTCGGTGACATCGGGCAGGTCGCGCTGTTCACAACCGGATTCCAGGTCCCGGCTATGGTCGTTGCCCTCGTAGTTGCCGGCTTCCGGGGAGTCTACCGTCCCCTGTTCGCCCGCCTGCGAGCCGGCGGCGACCTCGAGAAGGTTCGGCGCGCCTACAACGTGGTCGGAAAAATTCAGTTCCTGATGTTGATTCCAGCCGGCACGGGGCTCGGAATCATGGTGGCCGACTACATCCCACTCGTCTACACATCCGAGTTCACCGGATCCGTGCCCATCGCTCAGGTGATGGTCGTGTTGCTGTTCGCCGAGACTGCTTTCAACCTCGGCAACATCGTTCTATCGATCGATGAACAGTATCGGCCGGTGCTCCTCGCGCATTCCATCAGAGTGCTGAGTGTGCCGCTGTTCCTGTGGGCTGCGAGCCAGAGCGGCATTTTGGCGGCCGCCGCGGTCCTCGGCGCGGCCCGGCTGATGTCGGCAATCCTCACAACCCTGATCGCGCGAGCCAAGTATGGAGTGCGGCTGCCCTGGGCTTTCGCGGGCAGAATCGCCATGGTGAGCCTGGTCATGGCGATCGTGCTGGTAGTGGGCCGCACCCTGTGGCCCACCTCACCGCTACAAGCCACCGTGCTCACGTTCGTGGGCATGGGCATCTTTTTGCTGGGCATCCGGCTGGGTCGACTTCTCGGCGAGGAAGAAATCAACCTCATCCGCAGATCGCAACTGCCAGGGCACCAGCTGCTGGTGCGGTGGCTGGCTCCTGCGGGATCATAGGTGACTATGCGCATCCGCATGTTCATGCCCGGATTGAAGCCGGATTCCTTGGGTTGGCAGGTCTACCAGGACCTCGGAGATGCGATCCGCGCACAGGGCCACGACTTTCGCCTGATCACGGTCGGAGCGTCAGGGCAGGATTCCGACGGCAACTCCGTGATGCTCGAGGAATCCGGGCTCTCATCATGTTTGGGGCGGTTGACCTCCTTCGCCTTCAAGACTCGGACGCTGCTGCCGGCTGCGGCCGCCTTGCGCAGATACCTGGCCCGCTCTGACGAAGAAGTAGAGATCCTGCACGTGGAGGATGCCTACCCGAACGGTGCCGCGGCGGCCATGGCGGGAGTCACTTCCCGGTGGCAGGGGAAACTGGTGATCAAGCCGATGGGCGAGGACGTTCTCGTTGTCGACCGCGCCCGATACGGCTTCAGGAGGCATGCCCTGCCGCGGGCTCTGGTTTCCTGGGTTCTACGCCGAGCCGACGCGGTTCGCTGCAGCTCCGCGCTCGTCGAGCGGGTCGTGACGTCCATCGGGGTTCGGGGTGAGACCCGGATCATTCCCATCTGCGTGACGAACGCGACAATTGAGGCAGCCGGCGAGCCGGCCGACGAACGTAGCCGCCGCAGGGAAAGGGCTCGTGCCGCTGTCGATTCCCGCTTCAATACCGAAGGCCGGCCGTTGATCATGGCGATGGGCAGGCTGCACCCATTCAAGGGCCTCGATGTACTAGTGGCCGCGATGACAGAACTACCTGAAGCCAAGCTGCTGATCGTCGGTCCATCTCTGAGCCTCGCCTCTTTCGGGAACTACGCTGGGTACTTGAAAGATCGCGCCGAGGCACTCGGGGTGAGCGAACGAGTGTCGTTTGCTGGGCCGGTGGCCCCGCCCGACAACCTCGAGATGTTGGCAGCCGCGGATGTTGTCGCGATTCCCTCCCATTTGGAATCGCATAACAAGGTCGCAATCGAGGCCGCGGCAGTCGGCACGCCCTTCGTCGTCACGAACACCACAGGTATCTCTGCTGCAGTTCCCGAGACGGGTGTCGGGATCGTCGTACCGCCCGACAACCCGGTCGCACTGGCTTGGGGTCTCGGCGAGATCCTCAACGGTCGCTGGATGCATGATTCTGGAGCCGCAGCAGATTTCGTGCGCCGCTACGCGCCACAGCAGATAGCTTCTGAGCTCCTGATGCTCTACGAGTCCCTGACCATGAACCAACACGACATCTGAGGCCTGCGCTCTTGCGCTACTCCTTGATCCACAGTGATTCCGCGCACCTCGGCTGCTGGGCGGTCCTGGTTGTCGCCTTCCCGGCCTGCTTCCTGCCGTGGGCTCCCCTCGCCGGTCTCGCGGCGTTCTGTGTCGTGGTGGTGCTTCCCGGAATCGCTGTGGGCCGGCTGGTCGTCGGCCTGAATCCGGAGGCGGACCTTGCTGAGATCCTCGGCCTCTCGATCGCCGGCGCCGCGATCTCCATATGGACCCTGTGGATGGGGGTAAGCGTCATCGGCTTGTCACGCCCGCTGTTCGGGCTGTTGCCAGGGTTGATCTCCTGCTCCCTCGTCACCCTTCAGTCGATCGTGCGGCCGCGCTCCACAACCACAAGCGGGGGCGGCACCGGGGCGTCCACGACTCCGGGAGGGAACGACGCTGGGCTGACATCCAGGACGCCGCGTCGCACTCTCGCCCTGCTGCTCTTTGTTTCTCTGGTCTTCACGGCCCTCACCGCATTCGCCTTCACTCCGTATGGGCTGGAACGAGCCGACGGAGTGCATCACATGGGCATGACCGACTGGCACAAGCACCTTGTCGTCGCCACTGCCCTCAGTGCGACGGAGACCATGCCGCCGAGAAATCCGTTTCTCTACACGGTTCCTTCCGGTCCCTACTACTACGGCTTTCAGCTCCTCGGGGCAGCGGTGCACAGGGCCGCAGGGGGCGCGATCGATGTCTTCATCGTCCTTCTCCTTCTCACCCTGCTGGTTGCCGCGGCGCTGCCCCTCGTCCTCTTTGTGCTGGCACGCGGGCTCACGGGAAACAACAAGGTGGCCCTCGTTGCGGCAATCGGAGGCACTCTGCTGGGCGGCTTCGACATGGCCGTGATGGCCATACATGCGGCGGGCGACATCATCGGAGCCTGGCCCCTTCCAGACGGACTCGCTGGATTTCGCGCCGCCGTGCCATCGACCCAACTCGACTTCTGGGCCCACCACAACGAGCGCTGTTTCAATCCACCCTACGTGACGACCATCTGGGCTCCGCAGCACATGTTGGCGGTGCTGATTTCGCTGCTGGTGATCCACACCCTGCGGGGTCGCGACGATCGTCCTGATCGACCGGTCTACGGGTACCTGCTCCCAGCCCTCATGTTGGCGGCCCTACCGGCGATTTCCTCCTACGTGGCACTGGCCCTCGTGGCTGGAGCCTGCTCGCTCCTTCTTGTCGACACCTGGCGCGAGCGTCGCATGCCGTGGCGAGTGGACAGCTTCGCTCGGTGGGGATATGCGGGCCTCCTGGCCGCAGCATTGGCAGCGCCGGTCCTTTACAGCTTCGCGCGTGTGAGCGCCTCCGGACGATTGACACTGCATATTTCCAGCGCCGCCGGTTGGCAGAACGGAGCCTTCGCCACGGCGCTGTTAGGCGATCATCAGTGGAGTCGCCTGCTCGACACCCCGGCCTTCTACATCATGGAGCTCGGCATCGTTGGTCTGGCGGGCGGCGCCGGAGTCTGGCTGCTCTGGCGACGCCGGACCGGAAACCGCGCAATGGCAGAGGCGTCCGTCTTCATCGTAACGATACTCGTGCTCGTGACGCTGGTTCGGCCGCCAGTGGACGGGCCCAACAATCTGTTCGCCCGATCGATGTTGATCGTCTGGGCTCTACTCGCAGTTTTCGCAGCTGAGGTATGGGTCCGCTATTGCGAGAGGCGATGGCTGTGTTGGGTTCTCGTTGTGGTCTGCGCGATAGCCGTCCCCTATGCCGCCCTTGGAGTGGCGCTGGAGGGCGCGCTGTTCTGGCCCACGCCAGCTGATTTTCTCGCTGCCGCGCACTCGATCAACACGGAAACACCGGCAGAAAGCGTCGTCGCCATTCATCCAGACGATGAAACGCCGGCCTTCGGCTACTGGCTACGCCGACGTCAGGTGGCAACTTACGAAAGGGTGGCCATCCTGTTCGGAGCCACATCAGAGGACTTCCAGGAGGCTCAGCGGGCGCTGCGAGAGGCCTATGGATCAACTGATCCTGCGACTGCCGAGGGACGCTTCGCCAGCCTGGGAGCCGACGTTATCATCATCGACCGCGCAAGATCAGCGGACGCGCCGGTCTGGGCCCAGCAGCCCTGCTTCGAGCTCCAGCACGAGGGTGAGCGGTTCGATGTCTACCGGCGAAATGCCGGATGCACCACGGCGGAGCGTGAGTAGGCCACGTCAGTAGGCCGTGGTGGAAGTGTGATGGGTCTGGCTATGCCAACGGGAAGAGGCGCCGGATAACGCTGTCGCCGAGCTTGGCTGCGCCATCGCTGGTGATCCGGAGCTCCGCCTGCCGATGGTGGCCATGATCGAGCAACTGGGCGACCAATTCCACCGCTCGTTGATCGAGATCACGGCGTTCCTGGGGAGTCGCGATGCTCACGAAAATCGGCGCGAAGCTCACGGCAACGTCGAATGACGCTACGCCACCAGGGTCCACAGCGGCTGCCCCCTCCTCCACATCCGAATCTACCTGGAAGGCATAGCTCACACCTTTCACGAGCGGCTGCTCGCGGATCTCCTGAATCATGTTGATCCTGAATTTCTGGCCATCAGGGCACTCGTGCGCCACCACCTCACTCATTCGCTTTCCTCCTGAAGGATCTCTTCCACCCAGGCAAGACCGGTCATCATGCCCGGAAATCCAATTGTTGTTGTCGCCATCAGCACTGCGTGCCTGATCTCCTCATGGCTTGCCCCGGCTTTCAGGGCGCGCCTCGTATGCGACCGGGTGGCGCCACGCAGGCGGCCACCGATCGATACACCGATTTTGATCAACTCCGCCGTTCGGGCGTCCAGGGGGCCAGCACTCTTGCACGCTGCCGACAGCTCATTATAGGTCTTTCCGACCTCGGGAAAATTCTCCAAAAAACGCTCATAGAAATCAGGTAGCTTACCCATCGAGGGTCTCCTCTCAGTCGATTTTCACACCGCGACCCTGCAGGAGGGTCACGAATCCAGCTTCATCGAGAATCGCGACCCCGAGCTCAGCGGCGCGACGCACCTTCGAGCCCGGCTTGCCGCCAACTACTACGTAGTCTGTTTGAGCGCTCACCGAGGAGGTGACGCGGGCGCCGAGAGAATCTAGCAGTTCGGCCACCTCGGCACGCCCCCAGCGCTCCAACGCACCCGTCACGACGAAGCGCTCGCCGTCGAAAACACGCAGGCGCCGCTCGACACGAGGCTCGATACCGGCCTCGCGAAGCAGGCGGATAACATCGCGGTTTGCAGGATCAGCGAAGAACTCACGCACACTCCAGGCCACTCCCGGCCCCACTTCATGCACCTCCAGAAGTGTTTCCTCACCTACCTCCATGAGAGCCTCGATGCTCTCGAACTCCTGTGCCAGCACGTCGGCGATGTGCTCTCCAACGTGGCGAATCCCGAGCCCGAAGATGAATCGACTCAACGTTGTGCTCTTGCTCTCCTCGATCGCGGCAATCAGATTCTCCGCCTTTGTCTCCGCAAAAAGGTCGAGCGGGAGCAGATCAGCCTCAGTGAGTCGATAGAGATCCGCCAGTGAGCTCTCGATCAGTCCCTCGGCAATGAGTTGACGAACTGTTTTTTCTCCGAGTCCTTCGATGTCCAGCGCGCGACGACTCGCATAGTGCTGCACCGACCCGAGCATCTGTGCGCTGCACGAGAGCCCACCCGTGCAAACGAAGTAGGCACCATCACGCACGACATCGGAGCCGGAGACGGGGCAGAGATCGGGCATCTCGAACGGCTCGGCGCGCTCGGAATCGGGCCGCGTGTCGACTCTCTCGACCACGTAGGGAATGACATCTCCGGCGCGCGCTACGCGTACCTGGTCGCCGGGCCGGATGTCCTTCTCTCTCACTTGATCGTAATTGTAGAGGGATGCCCGCGAGATGGTCACACCCCCGACCTCGACGGGCGCCAGCAGGGCAACAGGAGTCAGAATGCCCGTGCGCCCAACCTGCAGGATGATGTCCTCGACCGTCGTCACCTCGAGGCGGGGTGCAAACTTGTAGGCAAACGCCCAACGCGGGCTGCGCGAACGCAGGCCCAGATCCCGTTGCGCAGCGAGACCATCTACCTTGATGACAATGCCATCGATCTCGTAGGGCAACTCGTCGCGCTCCTGCTCGAGCTCGTGGTGAAACTCGACGACCTCATCGATGCCCCGGCAGAAGCGGCTGCGATCGTTGACCTTGAATCCCCACCGCCTCAGCAAATCGAGCTCCTGCCAGTGAGTCTCAGGCGCCTCGGGAAGGGTCACCGGGGCCCATTCGACAGCCAGAATGTCGTAGAAGAAGACGTCCATCGGGCGCGTTGCGGTAATCGACGAATCCAGTTGTCGAAGCGCCCCCGCCGCGGCATTGCGAGGATTCGCGAAAGGCTCTTCCCCGCGTTCGAGTCGTTCTCGATTCAAGCCATGGAAGCCGTCCAGGGGCATGTACACCTCTCCACGCACGGCCAGAAGCGGAGGAGGTGAATCCACGAGGCGAAGGGGCAAACTGGGAATGGTGCGCAGGTTCTCTGAAATCTCCTCGCCCCGATACCCGTCACCACGCGTGCTGCCACGCTCCAGCAGGCCATCCCGATACACCGCCTCGATCGACAGTCCATCGAACTTCAGCTCCACGACGTAGTCGATCGGCTCCGACTCCAATGCGCGCTGCAGCCGCTCGTCGAATTCTCGGACCTTCTTCTCCTCATGGCTCGAGTCGAGGGACAGCATGGGAGACAGGTGATCGACTGCGGGTAAAGAGTCCTTGGGCGGAGCGCCCACCCTCTGCGTTGGAGAGTCGACTGTCTTCAGCCGCGGGAACGCCTCCTCCAAGTCGAGCAAGCGTTGAAAGAGACCATCATAGGTTCCGTCCGAAATCTGTGGATCATCGAGAACGTAGTAGCAGTGGCCGTGGTAGTGCAGGGCCTTGCTGAGCTCGCGAGCTTCCTTCTCCGCGGCAGCGTTGCTCAGGTTCTCAATGGCCTCGAAGACCAGGGCTCCGGGCCGCACGTATTCATTCTGCTCCGGTGCCTTCATTCGCCATCCTTGCCCGCGGCCCGGTGACGCCGCGCGCTCCAGTCCCTGATGGGTCGCCAAAGACGGCCGCGGAGCCCACGTGGCACGTAGGCACGCAACCACCGACGGGCAGGCGCTCGTTGGCTCAACAGCTCCGACAGGACCTCCGCATCGTCGAGGTCGATCGGATCGGGATCACCGGAAGACAACATTCGATACGACACCTCGTCCTGCCAGTGGTGTCGTACCCGGAAGAGGTCCGGATACCTGTAGTAAAGCGCGGTCATCTGCGGATCGACTCGCATCAGGTGATGGAACAGACGGCCGAACTGCCGCCGGCCGGCCCGGGGCCGAATGTGTAGGCACGCCTCGTGCTCCCAAAGCGCCCAGCGGTGCTTCTGCCATCCGAACAGGTGCTCGCCAATGGCGGACGGGGTCTCCAGGTAGCCGGCCCTAGCGACGCGACTCAGCTCTCCGAGGAATCCCGCGATGTCGTCGGCATGCTCGACAACGTGGATGGCGATCACGTAGTCGAACGCATTGTCCACGAACGGTAGGGCTCCGCCGTCGGCGAGTACGAAAGGACGGTCGCGTTTCAGCGTGCCGGCCCGCTCGCGATCCTCCGAGTACCGGTCACACAGAATGTCCGCCCGTGGATGAGGATTGTGCCCGCTGCCGATTTCCAGCACGCGTGCGCCATCTGAAATGTTCAGGTCAGGATGACTCACTGCTCGCTCCAACGAGATGAGCGATGCGCTCAGCTCGCGTTCACAATCAGACTTCTATCGACCCGGACCCTACCGAGGCACCATGATTGTAGATGCAGGACGATGACCTTTCATGGTATTTCGGTAATATGGGCGCCGGCAGGCTTGCCGATGGCGTTGACACAATAACAGGAGAGCAACGTGCACAGGTCCACCAACACCACCATCTTCCCCGCCCTTCGGGCCATGGTCCTCCTGATCATCCTCATTGCGACAGGTGCCGCGCCGGCAATGGCACAGGATCCTGATATCGCTGCACAAACCCTCGAGGCTGCCACGACGCAGCCGGGCACCGCAGAGCGCCTCGAGGCGGTGATGCAGCGCATCGTCGATCGCTTTCCGGGGCGCATCGGGGTGTATGCCGAGCATATCGAATCCGGCGTCGCCGCTGGTGTGGATCCGGATTCCCCGTACGGTATGGCGAGCACCTACAAGGTGCCTATCCTCGTCGAGATGATGGCGCGCGTCGAGTCCGGGGAGTGGAGCCTGGACATGCCAATCGACCTCACAGTCTGGGACCAGCACATCGGAAGTGGCTTGCTGGCAGACCTGTGGGCGCCAGGCCTGACCCTCTCGCTCAAGAACCTCGCTACGATGATGATCATCCTCTCCGACAATTCCGCCACCGACATGCTCATCGACCGGGTGGGCGCGGCCGAGGTGACAGCGAGAATGCAATCCTTGGGGCTGGAGAACATCCGCGTCGATCGGACGACGCTCGAGCTCATCCTCGACTACAACGGCATCGATTACGAGCCGGTGGCCGAGGCATCACTCGAGGAAATCATCGCGTACCGACAGCAGGTCAGCATGAGCCCAGAAGAGATCGTCGCCGCCCGAGAGAGGTTCTACGAGGGACCTGAGGACAAGGCGACGGCGCGCGAGATGACCGCCCTGCTCATCGAAATTGCTGAAGGCCGCGCCCTGGAAAAGGAGTCGTGCGACGTCATCCTCGAGATTCTTGAGCGCACCCGCACCGGGGCAAACCGCCTGCGCGGCCTGCTGCCGCGCGGAACCCGTTTGGCTCACAAGACGGGAACGATTGGCCGCATTCTCGACGATGTGGGTATCATCTATCTGCCCGATGGCCTGGGCCGCGTGGCCATTAGCGTGTTCACCCTGGCTGATGAGCCCGACGGCGAGAGGGCTGAGGCCGCCATCGCCGATCTCGCGCGCACGGTGTACGACTTCTTCATCTTCAATGCGCCGGCGGGAGAGAAGCCTCAGTAGAGAGGTTCGGCGGGAAGAGCCTCAGTACGGAGACTCAGTACGGAGGCTCAGAACGGGGGCTCAGGAGCACCCGCCCTCGTAGCGCTCCAGAATGGCTAACACCTCCGGCGTGCTCACCTGCCCAAATGTGTCATACCACTGCCCAACTGCGTAGAAGACTGCCGGCTGCATCGGGCAGACGAGCGAGTCAGCAACGCCTGCGAGGCCGACGATCGTCTCGGGAGGACCTACCGGGACAGCCAGAATGCAGGCGGCCGGCCGCGCGCCGCGCAAGGCTAGCAAGGCCGCCCGAACCGTGGATCCGGTGGCAATGCCGTCATCCACCACGACTATGGTGCGCCCCTCGATCGGTTGACGCGATCGCACCGCACGTATGCTCTCGAGCTTGGCTTCGAGCTCACGGCGCTCCCGTTCTATGGCCTCCTCCAACTTACCGGGGGCGAGCATCGACACCAGGCTCTCGTCGAGCCAAAGGGCGTCTCCCTCGCCCACAGCACCGATGGCGAGCTCTGGATTCCAAGGAGCCCCGACCTTCTCCACGGCAACGACATCGAGCGGCAACCCGAGCCTGTCCGCCAGGACATCGCCCACCACGACCCCGCCCCGCGGGATACCCAAGATGAGCACGTCGGATACATCCTGCAACTCCGGCGTCAAAACCTCCGTAAGCTTCTCCCCCGCGTCCCTTCGATCTCTGAAGCGCACCATGGGGGAACTAAACCACGGAGCAGGCATCCGGCTCAAATTTCTTGCCAACGACGCCATGCGCACCGCTCCGACCCAGCGTGAGCGCGCCCGCGCCGGCTTTCGCGGGCTATTGGCAACGGGCGGGATCAGCAATCCGGCGGAGATCTGCTGCAACCTATCTCACGACGATTTCCCAATCGCACTTTCTCCGATCTGGAAATGCGAATATGATGTGTCGCCACTACCCACATTCGATAGCCTCGAGCTCGCCGAAGACAGGGACTGAGAAATGATCTATACCGATTCAGGCAAATACGCCATCAGAGCCATCACCTTTCTGGCGGCGTGTCCAGAAGAGATGCTGCCGGTATCGGCAGCGGACGTCGCGGAGTCCGAAAGCATTCCGCCCTACTATCTTGCCAAGGTCCTCCAGGACCTCGCGCGCGCCGGCATCCTGGAATCCGTCAGGGGCCGAGGCGGGGGTTTTCTACTGAAGAATTCGCCCGACGAGATCCATGTGATGGATGTTCTCAAGGCAGTGGAAAACACCAACCGACTCACTGAGGACTGCGTCCTCGGCATCGCGGAATGCAACGATGAGGTGCCCTGCCCCATGCATGATACCTGGCAGGAGTTCCGTGAATCGCTGCTCGCTCGCCTCGAAAACATGACGGTTACCGACTTGGTGGAGGAGATGGCGCGCAAGCGGAGCCATCTGGGCGCGAGCTAGCCGAACACCGCAAGGCGCCGAGGTCACGCCCCGCGCAAAGATCTTCCGAAGTTCACTCCAGGCAATTGACTGCCGGCGTCTTAAATACGATACTACGCTCGACATATCCGGTAAGCAACGAGCGTTGAGCCTTCCAGGGTCGGAGAACAAGACCAAGATGATCTATACCGACTCAAGCAAGTACGCGATCCGCGCCATGATCTATCTGGCCGCGAACGCCAAGGATGGTGCGCCGATTGCCGCTGGAGAAATTGCCGAGGCCGAGGGGATTCCTCCCTTCTACCTGGCGAAGATCCTTCAGGACCTCACCCGAGCTGGTTTGCTCAAGTCGGCTCGCGGCCGCGGAGGGGGCTTCCGCCTCATCAAACCTGCCACTGACGTCTCCGTTTACGAGATCGTGCAGGCCGCCGAGAACATCGGCCGGCTGACCGAAGAGTGCATCCTCGGCATCGAGGTTTGCAGCGATGACGTTCCCTGTCCCCTGCACAGCACCTGGGGCGAGTTTCGAGATTCGTTCCTGACCTCCCTGAAGGAACTCTCTATCGCGGACATGGCGCTCGAGATGCAGCGTAAGAAGTCAGGCTCCGGTAACGGCGACCGGCAGTAGCCGCCAAGCATCACTCGAGCCTTGGCAATACGCGCCTCAGCCACCATCCCGAATGAAGATTTATCTCTATCTCACTCTGCCCGGTCGGCATCTTTGTGTCGGTAGCCGAAGGCGAAGCGCAGCACTCGGGCGCTGTTCAGCGTCTCCGTGATCACGGCAACGAATAGGCCCCACGCGCTAGCACGAACGAGGGTCATGTCCGGGAAGTACAGCCCTGCGGCAAGCAAGGGAACACAACCCACCCAGAGCAGGAACGTCACCGCCTGGAGCCGGCGGTCGGGCATGACATGTGGCGTCGGTGGGGGCACCGCGAAGCCTGAGCCCACGAAGCTGTGAGTCCAAGAAAACATGGGCCAGAGGCGGGCACTCATTCCCACAACCAACTGGGAAAGGAACCCGACGAGGCCGAGGACGCCGTAGGCCCCGGCGGCGCGCAGCTTCCACTCGAGTGGAGGCGCGATCACCAGCGCCAGCCCGAGCACCACGCTCAGCCCGAGGTATGCGAGCGCCTGCATGTTGTGCAACATACCGAAATCGGGCCTTTGCATCGCCTTGGGCGTCGGCCGTGGGTGGCGTGTCATCCAAGCCACATTGGCAACGAATGCCAGCAGTCCGGCGATCGTGAGCGCAGCGAACAGGATGACCCATCGACTCTGCAGCATCAGCGTAGCGAACAGCCCCAGCGCACCGACTTCGAGGCAGACAGCGCTGATGTACAGGCGCGGGCCCGCGGGCATGGCGGCAGGCAGAAACATCGGAAACAGGCGGTAGCCCGCGCCAACCACCATCATCGTGGCCCAGCCCAGGGCCGCCAGGTGAGCGTGCGCGTAGACGTTGGTGAGCTGCTGCCCTGGCAGAACGTGGATCATCAGCTTCTCGATGCCGAGCAATGCCCCGACCATTCCAGCAGCGAGGATGTTGAAGAAGGCGAGGCCGATATGCAGCTTGATTGCCGGCGGTAACTTGGAGGCCACGAGCGGCGGCGCGAGGCGGGCAGTGAAGATCACCAGGCCGGCGATCACCGCCAATGCCGACCAGACCATGCCTTTGTAGGCATCGAGCCAGAAGTGGCTGACCATCCCCGTTACCCCGATCACGAACAATGCGAACGCGACGTAGTCGAGCTTGCGGGCCGGCATCTGCATGCGGAAGGCCATGGGCGCGATGATGTAGAGCGCCCCGAGAATCGAGCCACTGATCCAGCCGAGCGTCACCAGATGGACAACGGCGAGAATGCGCGAATGGTAGAAGAAACCGGCGAGCGTCTCCGGCGTCAGGGCCAGAGCCAGGAACGCCAGTCCCAGGCAGACATGCCCGAAAGCGAAGTACAGCACCGGCAGCAGCCGCGGTGGCAGCCTGTCGAGGCGCTCTGGGCTCCGGCTCTCAGCTTCTAGCCTGGATTTCTCAACGGGTCGCGGCTGCGCGAACGCAATGGCCCGCGATAACTGCGTTGCGCTTGATTCGAGTGCTCGACGTACTGCACGAGTACGCCTACGCGCTCGAACCGGCGCGCGCCTTGTTCTCGCGGCCCTTGCGCCCGCTCGCTTCGCGACCCGTTGAGAAATCCAGGCTTCTAGGTCTGTGTGTGCGATGGTTTGTCCTCCTGGCCAGGCGGGCTCGCGCAACCCGATCGCCAAGCCCTTGCCGGGCGGCGGCAACCTGTCGAGAGAAGCCATATTAGCCGAATCACATTCCGTGACGCGGAAGCAGGGGGGTTTGTGCGAGAATCACGCACATGTTTCTGCACACGATACGCTGCCTTCTGACACTTTCGAGCGCCTGGCTCATCGTCCTGGGCACAGGCCTGACCACTCAGGGCGCAGGTCTGGCCACTCAATATGCGGGCCTGACGACTCAAGGTGCGGGCCGCACCGCGCCCGGCTCGATCTCCACGTCCACTGCACTCGCAGCCCAGCTCGACACCGGCACCCTCAATACGGTGGAGGAGCTATCGGAATCGTTGGCCAATGACCTCCTGGCACTCTCAATAGCAGCACGAGACAAGGACCGCCTGGGCATTGAGCGCTTCTTCGCATCGGAACTCGAGGCCGACGTTCTTCCGACTCTCCCCGGTGAGCTTCAGTCCGAGCTCAAGTGGATCCGGTCGCACGAGTGGCACGTAGCCGATCGCCAGCTTGGCCCCCTCGGGCGCGCTCAACTTCTCGATCATATCGAGCAATTGCTCGAGCATTTCTCTGAATTGGAGGATGTGCGCTTCAAGGTCAAAGGCGCCGAATTCGATCTCGTGACGGGCAATCGGGGCTCGGCCCGGGTTTGGCTCTACATCGTCGGTCGTGATGACGAAGGCCGGCGCGAATGGCTAACCTCCTGGCTGCGCGTGCAAGTCGTCCGCACACAAGTGGCAGAGAGCGCCCCCCAGGCGGAGCAAGCCCGGGAGGCAGAGGGAACTGAGGCGCCATGGCAGATCGAGAAGCTCGGCGTCGAGTCGATGAGCTCGATGGTTACCGATACGGACCTGTTCTCTGAAGTGGCCGTTCCTGCGGGCGTACACCACACATTCGCTGCCTTCGGAACGTCACCCAACGATACAGTCGTTGCACACGGGGTGGCCGTCGCAGACATCAACAACGATGGGCTGCTCGATGTCGTGACGACAGGGGTCGAAACCAACAGGCTGTACGTCAACGATGGCCGCGGCGGCTTCCGCGATCTCTCAGAAGACAGCCTCGTGGCGTTCAGCCCGGCGGCCAGCGCGGCGCTTTTTCTGGACGCTGACAACGACGGTGATAGCGACCTGTTCCTGAGCCAAGTTGGCGAGCAGGTTCTGCTCGAGAACCGCTGGGTCCCGGATGGCGAGATCAGGTTCCTCGACCGTTCGCTGCAGGCGGGCGTGGCCGTGCCTGCCACCGGATTCAGCGCCGTGGCGGCGGATGTCAACAACGACGGCTGGCAGGACATCTACGTTGCCTCGTACAACCGCTACGGGCTCGTTATGCCCAATTCCTGGGCCAGGGCCACAAACGGCACTCCCAACCTGTTGTTTCTCAACCAGGGGGATGGTTCCTTTCGCGAGGTCGCCGCGAGTTGGGGCGTGCAAGACAGCCGCTGGAGCTACGCGGCCGGGTTTGCGGACTACGATGAGGACGGCGACCAGGATCTCTATGTTGCCAATGATTTCGGCGAAAACGGTCTCTACCTGAACGACGGTGGCAGGTTCACCGAAGTAGCCGCCGAGCGTGGTGTCCTGGATCCAGGCAACGGCATGGGGGTCTCGTTCGGTGACTACGACAACGACGGTGACCTCGACCTTCATGTCACCAACATGTCCTCAACGGCCGGCAACAGGATCCTCTCTCGCCTCTACCCCGACGCCGCGCCCGGCGACTCGGTGCTCATGAAGCTCGCCTCAGGAAACTCCCTGTACGAGAACATCGGGAATGGGGCTTTCCGCGATGTCACCTCCGCCCTCGGCGGCCTGTCGTCGGGCTGGGCCTTCGGCGGCGGTTTCCTCGACTTCGACAATGACGGCTGGGAGGACCTGCACAGTCCCAACGGGTTCATCTCAGGGAAAACGATGAACGATACGTGAAGCTTCTTCTGGCGCCACGTGGTGGCGTCGAACGCCGAGGTCGAAGAGGCCGGCAATGTCGAGTATCGCGATGACCACATGAGCGCCATCTTCGAGGAAGGTCTGTCCTTCAGCGGCTTCGAGCGCGACAGTCTGCGCATCAGGCGCGGTGCGGCCGGGTTTCTGGATATCTCAGGAGTCTCGGGAATCGACTCCATCAGCGACGGCAGGGGGGCAGCCTACGCAGACTTCGACAACGACGGCGACACCGATATCTTCCTGGTCGCCCTGCAGGGCACAGCGCACTACCTGTTCCGCAATAACGTAGGTCAGGATAGCAGCTTCCTGCGCATCGACCTGCTCGGCACCACGAGTGGTCCCGACGCTTTCGGCGCCGTCGTGAGGGTCAAGACATCGGCCGGCATACTGACGAAGCTGAAGGCTGGCGGTAGCGGCTACCTGGCCCAGCACGACCCGCGGCTTCTATTCGGTCTCGGAGAGGACCCCGACGCCGAGTGGGTCGAGGTGACCTGGCCGAACGGCGGTGTCCAGCGACTGGGCCCCGTGTCCGCGGGCACCGCATTGCGCATCGTCGAAGGAGAGCCCGAGGCAATGGTGGTCGAGGAGAGTCGCTTCCGGTTGGTCGACCCCTTGAGCGCTGAAGACACGCTACTGGCGCGTCTCACAATCGAGCGCAACGCCCCGTTCCCCGACTTGCGGATGAGCTCCTCGAATGGTGAGGCCACAAACCTCCACCAGCTATTGAAGCCTGGCCGCCGCGCCCTCCTGAACCTGTGGGCCACCTACTGCATTCCATGCCGACGGGAAATGCCCGAGTTGCAGAAGCTCAGCCCCGCCCTCGAAGCGTCCGGCATCGACCTCATCGGCATCAGCCTCGACCTTGAGACTGTCGATCTCGTGCCTGCCTTTCTCGAGAGCCTCAGAATCAGCTATCCGGTCTACACTACTGTCGACCCTGCGGTGCCCGAGCTCTACAGCGGCGGGGAGGTGTTCATTCCCCTCTCCATCCTGGTTGATGATCGCGGCCGAGTCCTGCAGGTTCTCGGAGGCTGGTCGCCGGAGACGGCAACGGCATTGGACGAGCTGGCGACAGGCAGCAGGTAGCGTCTCCTGCGACAATAGAGTCGAGCGTGCCGGGTGAGCCGGGTCTACGGGGAGTGCCTAGGAGCGGAAGAGTCCTGGATGGAACAGCACACATCGACAGTCTATGGCCCGGTGGAGTCTTGGCGCTTCGGGTGGTCGCTCGGGATCGACCTGATCCTCAGCACTTCCGTCTGCTCATTCAACTGTGTCTACTGCCAGCTCGGCCCGATCCAGGTACGGACCAACGAGCGGCGAGAGTTTCTGCCCACGGAGCGTGTGCTCACCGACCTCGAGTCCCATGAGTGGCAGCGCTCCGAAATCGTCACCTTCGCCGGAAGTGGCGAACCCACCCTGGCCTCCAATCTCGGAGACGCCATCGAGGGGGTAGCGAGAATCACCCATCTGCCAATCCTCGTGTTGACCAACGGCACCCAACTCCACGACCCTGCGGCCCGACGCGACCTGCTGGCGGCCGACCAGGTGGAGATCAAGCTGGACGCCGCCGATGAAGAAACCTTCCAGCGCGTCAATCGCCCGGTGGAGGGAGTCACGCTGGCGGGAATCGTCAATGCAGCCACGACCTTCAGACAGGAGTACGAGGGACACCTGAGCCTGCAGCTAATGATGCTGCCCATGGAGCGCGACTACCTCGCCGGCATCGTCGAGCACGCCCTGCAGATCGCCCCGAACTCTATCTCCCTGACGACCCCACGCCGCCCCCGACCCTCCGATTGGTTCCTACCCTCCCGCGGCAGCCACGGCGATGTCCCCTACCCCGCCAGGCCCATGCGCCAGCCAACCCCCGAAGAGTGTCTCGCCCTCGCGCAGAGACTCGCCACAGAAACCGGCGTCGAAGTATGGGTCTCCGGCGGAGAGAGGACCGTCATCCGCCCCTGACCCCTCAAGACCTGGTCGAAGCGCTCAATCCAGGGCCTCCTGCCCCCTCGGCACCAACCGCTTCGACTCCTCGAACCAGTTGAGGACCTGGCCGCCCGTGGTGTTAGCGGAAGTTCTCAACCAGGATGATGTCGGACTCGGTCGGCCCCCGCGTATAGAGGATCCAGCGCTGATCGGGCGAGACCGAAAGACCTTCTTGCTTGGGGTTCTCGATCACTGCAACCTGGCTTATCTCGCAGGTCTCAAAGTCCAGAAGCTCAATAGCGGGTGGATCTGACTCTCGGTTCACATAGATGAGACCTTGCTCCAGCACCGCCCACAGAACGACCTCTCCTCGATCGTGTACCTGGACTTCTTCGCCTCCGTCGACGGGCATCCGCCAGATCCCGCGTGGACCTCCGCCTCCATAGCCCTTTGCGAAGTAGATGAATCTGCTGTCAGGTGACTCGAAAGCCTCGGTTCCTCCATTCGTCGTGAGCTGGACTGCATCACCGCCTTCCGCGAGCACTTTGAATAGTTCGCGTCTGCCAGTTCGGTTGGAATAGAAATAGACATACCGTCCGTCCCTCGACCAATTGGGAGCAAACTCCTCTGAGGAATCAGTCGTGAGGCGGCTTGGAAAGCCCCCCGCCACGTCATCCGCCCCTCTCAGAGAAATTCTGATTCCGGAATCTGAATTAGAAACCTACTGCAGCATCAGGAGGGGGATAACGGGAAGCTAGCGCGAAGACCCGCTCACGCGAGGGAGCTTGGGACTCGCGGCCCCGGACGCCTCACCGGGTTCCGTCACAAGGGGCTTCGGGGGCGCGGGAAGAAGAAGACGCCTAGAAACAGGAAACAGTGCCCGCGTATTTCATCGGATCCCGTAGCGAGGGGCGCTGGGGCGCGGGAGGACAAGGCGCGCGCAGGCTCGAGCGCGGAGGCGTACCTCAGGTCGAGCACTCGAGACAAGCGCAACGAAGTCATCGCGCGCCCCAGCGCCCCGCAGCAGGAATCCGATGAAATACGCGGGCACAAAAAAAGCGCCTGGGCAACTTCCACGACGGCCTCCCAACGCGATCTGCTGACTCCCTCCAACTCTTCAGTTTCCCGGGGCCCTCACCGACCCTTGCGGACCAGCATGTTTCCCGGTTCCCCTCCGAGCCTTCAACGACAGCCAACTCACTCGTTTTTTGGCCAGGGAACTTACCCAGGCGGCGCCACTCTAATGGCACCTCCGGAACCTGTCAACAACTTTCTTGCAGCGACATGGATAATTGTCGCCGCAGCGACAAATTCCCATCGTCGACCGGCGAACAACCGTCTCGGCGACCCGGCCCTACTGGAACCGCCACCCGACGCCCAAGGTGAAGATTGTGGCGTCGTAGGCACTGCCGAAGGCGTAGCTCGCGAGAAAATCGTCCTCGAAGTTGATGAAACGTGCCTCACCGTCGATCAGCAATCCCGAGCTGTGCACCCAGCGACCGCCGATTCTCACGTCATGATACCCGAGTCCCAGTGGATTCCGGGTGATGGCAACATTGGCATTGTCGCCAGACACCCCGTCCGTGTTGACCCAAGTGATCAGGCCGTAGACAGCGAACGGAACGGTCTCGCTGACCTCGTAGTCACCACCCAGAGTCACTACGTGTTGAATGTTCTCGTACCGGGCGATGGCGTTGCCAGGAGCTCCGGGGAAGTCGATCGGCACGCTGCTGTCGATATCCGAGTAGCTGTAGGTCGCCGTAACCCAACCGCGCAGCATCAGCGAATACGTCGCCGACAGCCCGAAGCTCGTCGCCTTGAATTGGTAGTCGGTATCGGAGTCAGGCGGGCAGCACCCGAGCTCGGAGTTTTGGGACTTGCGGTGGGTGAAGTACGCATTGAGGCGCAAGTCCCGCACCACGGGGGCCCCGAGGCGGAAGGTGAACTTGTCGACCTTGGTGGGACTGATCCGTGTGACCGGATCGTCGATGTCACTGCGATCGAAAGTGAACCGGAGGTTCACCTTCCGAGCTCTGGCTGACCCACCGAATTTGAACGTGGTCTCCTCGGGACGGAACTCTTCACTGATGTCCCTGTCTTCCCTAGCAAAAAAGACCTTCTCCTTCAACATGCCGATCTCGCCGAAGACGTTGAAGTGTTTGGCATGGACATCCGCCCCGATGGCGAATTGATCCATCGTGATGTCGTAAGCCGGGCCGTAGAAGTCCGGACTGACCGCGCCGAACCCGTCGGCATCCACCGAGGAATAGACCGCTGTTTGGTTGGCGGTCTGGTCCCACTGCCGGCGGCGATACTTGCCGTAAACCGTCACCATCTGGTGCAGCGCGCCCGAGGCCGTGAGGTTGCCATGCTTGATCTCGCGGGTCGCGTCGCCCAAGGCGCTGCCGTTCTCACGCGTGGGCTTCTGTGCGAAATTGAGGCCTTCCCAGTAGCGGTTGGACGTAAACGCCATCTTCTGCTTGCTGTACAGGAAGTCGGCATAGACCTGTCCGCGGCCGTTCAGAAACGTCTGGCTGATGCCGCCGAAAGACACCGGGGCATCCATGGCCCGCACTTCCTGCTGCTGCAGGAACGCGAGAACGGCGCTGTCCTGCACCAGACCCTGGTTGTCGACGGTCACCGCAGGGACGTTGAACTTGTACTTGTTGAACTCCTGGGTAAAGAAGAGGGTCGTGCCTGAACCTGGGGCGGAATACCGCACCCCACCAGCCAGGTTGCTCACCTCCTGGTCGAGATTCTCATCGAAGGCAAAGTTGTTGTTCGAAATATCGCGCGTCGTTTGGCGGGTCCCGTACTTGCTCCACCTGCCAAAATCAGCGAAGACCTCCAGGCCTCTGAGCGGCGTAATCGACAGGCTGGCGTCGGTCATGCGACGCTCTTCTTTCCAACCGTGGCGGCTGAAGTCATCGTACATGAAGTAGTCGACCTTGCGAGTGCGAAGACCGACCTTGTACAGACCCGTCTTGGTGAGGTCGAAGGAGACGGTCTCATACGGGTCCCCGCCGATGCCGTTGAGAACCAGACGTGCCCGGTCGTACCAGCTATCCGCCGTCCGATCCGCGGGCGTGAGAACGATGTTCGTGCCGTTGATCCGCAGGCCATCATCGAGGTCGATGTCCTTGGCGTAGAGCTCCTGGCTTCCACCCACGGACACGCCACGGAAGGCCACCATGAACTGACCCGCGATCCGGGTGTTCCCGTAGACTGCTCCTGGCAGTTTGACCTCGGATGGGTAGCCGGTGACCTGTTGCTCGGGCGCGGCTTCTTCGTCACCGGGCTTTGGCTCTCTGCCCTTGTCGCTCTTGTCCTTCTCGTTGTCTGCCTTTTCCTTCTTGGCAACTCCGTGCGACTTCCCGGCCTTGTCATCCGAGGTCGTCGCCTTGCTGCCTTCTGCCTCGCCCTGGGCCCAGGCCACGCCCGGCCCGCTCACCGCGAGAAGGAATGCCAGCAGGCCCGCGATCAGCGCGAGCCGCGAGCCACCGGCAAGCCGTCCGGAGGGCCTCAGCAACCTGCGCATCGTCCTATTCATTCCAGGCTTCACCATGACCCCTTACCTCAGGAAGTTCGGATCCAGATTGGACCCGTGAATCTGTGCGTGACACGCCGTGCACTCCTGGCGCGCCGGCATCTGGTGGAAGCTCGGGATCGCCGTATGGCACTGCAGGCAATTGAGCCACGTCTCGGCGTAGTTGAGCATGAACAGGTTCGTCGAGCCATGCGGCTGATGGCAGACGGCACACCCGTCGGTCTCAACCGGCATATGGGGGAAAACCCACGGCCCCTTCTTCTCGGCGTGGCACTCCGTGCACGTGTCGTTCCCCGCCCGCCAGAGCTGCGTCCGGTTCGTGGTGCTGTGGGGGTTGTGACAATCGGAGCAAACCATGAACCCCTTGTTCTCGTTCACCGGGTGGGAGTTAGGCAGCCAGAACTGACCGCGCGTCTCACCATGGCACTCGAAGCACAAACCAGGCTCGGACTGCTGCAGCGAGGCGTGGATCCTGAGATCCTGGTGGCCGCTGTGGCAGTCGGAACAGGCAACGCCCACGTTCAGGTGGTCGCCAATGCCGTAGTGCTGTTGAGTTTCCATCTCCGCGTGGCACGTCATGCACTGGGCAGTCTTCTCCTGTGCCGACTCCTTGTTGAAGCTGATGATCGCCTCACGCGCACCGTCTTCCCCTGCGCCCGCCAGATCGACGTGGTCCAAGCCCGCGCCGTGGCAGGTCTCACAACCGGCGTATTCGGCCCCCTCCAACTCCAGCGAGTAGTGGACCCCCGCTGTGAATGTGTCCCACTCGTCGGGATGGCACTCCTGGCAGAGATCGGATCCCATGAAATCGTCCGCCTGCTGCGTCGCCGCCTCAGGTGCAAAGCCGAAAATCAGGATCAATCCCCCCAAGAGGGCCGCCGGCAGAAACGACAAATTCCGTCGCGCCGTGGCTGACAAGGTCGCGCTCCTCTCCTGGTCGCCCTGGGACCAGCGCCTCCTCATGCCCACGCTGGCTCGGACCACTCTAGATGCTCGCACGGTCTCTCAGGCACCCACCCAGGTGGCCTGCTCCCTACCGCACGCATATTTTAGAAATCACACTGTTACTGTGCCATATACACGCCGGGTGTCCTAGCAAGCCTCAGAACGTCAGGCCCAGGGCGCCGTCGTGGCACTCGTGGCAGAGGATCGGATAGTCGATTACCTCGCCATCAAGCGGATGTATAAAGGAGGCACCGGCGGGTGTCGTCAGCCCCTCCTGACCTCGAATTCCCTGACTCAGAATCGTATGGCAGCTATTGCAGTCGGTGCTGATCACACGACCGTCCGAGCTCTGGTGATTTCCGGCGTGGCAGCGAAAGCAGCCGGGGTCGTTCCTGTGACCGATGTCGTCCGGGTAGGCGCTCCATCGCACCTTCATCTCCGGGAACATGTTCTCGGAATAGATGCGCTTCACCAGGGCGGCAGCTTCGTCGACCTGCCTCTGATGGTCGGTGTAGTACTCCGGATGGCTGCTCGCGTAGGCTTCGCGAAGGCCATCGGTGATCGCCAGATCCGCTTCCTCCTTGGTCTCATACTCGGCAGCCAGCAACTCCACGGCCAGCAGCTTGATCTCGGGCATGCCCGTATCGAGGTTGCCCAACAAAAGCTCCTGATTCACCAACTCCACCGGCGACTTGAAGACATGTGAGGGGCGATTGTGGCAATCGAGACAGTCCATAGTGCGCACGTCCCCACCAGCAATCTCCTCCTCCGTCAGAGGGTTGCTGGCATCCTGGTAGACAGTGACGTTGCCGAGCTCATCGACAATTCGGATCCATGGAATATCTTGTCGCCTCTCGTCGCGGGCGATGTACTGGACTCCGTTGGAGATATTCATGTGCCAATGGATGCCGTGCGTGTAGCCCTTCTCGGGGTCACCGCCGCCGATGTTCAGCAACATGTTGATCACCCAAGGCTCTTCCCCCCCATCGCTGGGATAGTGGGTGAAGGTCTTCAGTCGGGCACCGAAGAAATGGCGTGGCCAATGGCACTGTTCGCACGTGTCCGGCGCCGGCCGCAGGCTGGAGATCGGGGTCGGAATGGGGCGCGGGTAGATATCCATGAGTACGGCGTAGACCTGATACAGACCGGAAATTTTCGAGCGCACGTACCACTGCGCTCCACTGCCGACGTGACACTCGGCGCAAGTCACGCGGGCGTGCGCGGAGTTTTGGTAGGCCACGAACTCGGGCTCCATGACGACGTGGCACAGCTCACCGCAGAACGTTACGGAATCCGTGAACTCGTGGGCGCGATACCCGCCGATGGCGACAAGGAAGACCAGAGCGCCGGAAAAGAGACCCGACACCAGGAGCAGGCGCTGCTGAACCCGGGTCCGGGTAACGTCCAGACGAAGCCAGTCCTCGCCCCTCTCCTCGGCAAGCCGCCGCTTGCGCCGCTCTAGCAAGAAGCCGATGAACACCAACACGGCACCGAACATGCCCAGCGGTGGCAACACCAAGAAGTGAAAGAGGCCGAAGTAGGGATGGACCTCCTGGGCAACCAACTCGATCAATCCGAAGAAGACGAAGGTGACGGTCGAGGTGGCCATCAGGATCAGGCCGACACGTCCCGGCCAGCTTCTCAGCAGACGGTAGAGCCAAAGGCTTACAGGGCCGCCGGTGGTCGGCTGGCCGGTAATCCTGCGTGGCGGACGAACGAACTCCTGGGGGTCCGTCTCTCGGCCCTCAGGATCCTCATCCCCAGGCTCGCTAGCTTCGAACTCGTCGTCTCCAGGCTCGCCAGCTTCTAGCTTGGCTTCCTCAGGCTCGCCAGCTCCTGGCTCGTCGTCCTCATGCTCGCCAGTTTTGAGCTCGTTCTCCTCAAGCTCGTTGTCCTCGCGCTCGTCGCCTCCACGCTCATTGATCATGGTCATCCTGCTCCATCAGGTCGTGCTCAGTACAGAAACGGGGCCGCGACACAAAATCGGACACCATTATACAGAAAGCCCCTCGCAACAATCGTGAAAACTCCTCGTGCCTCGGCACACTTTGCGAGCCTCCCAACAGAATTGCCGCATCGGGCCGAGAATCCGGCGCGCACCTTGTCCTCGCGACCCTTGCACCCGCTCGCTTCGCGACCCGTTGAGAAACCCGGGCTAGGTGAGCAGAATCCAGATGGCCGTGGTAATCACCACGAAGAGAAACAACAACCCCAGAAAGGTGGCCGTGTACCCGACCAGCCGCGAATAGTGGCGCACGAGATCGGAGCTCGGCTCGACCAAAGCTTCCTCGAGCTCGCCCCGCTCCACCAGGTCCTTGTACTCTCGTGCGCGCTCCTCTTGGAGCTCCTCGAGGGTGATCCTGCCGGTCAAAAAGACGGGATCGAGAGGGAATTTCCCCGGTCGCAGGTGGGCGCTGAAGAAGTGCACGATGAATATGAAGCTCAGGGCCAGCAGGGCCTCGAACCCGTGCAAGATGACCGCCACATTGAGCGTCCATCCGGGAAGCCACCGGGTGAAGAACACCGGATACCACATCAGCAGGCCGGTGGTGCCGAATACGAACACGCCCCAGGCATCAGCGAAGTAGTCGAACTTCTCCCAATAGGTCCAGCGCCCGAACTCAGGACGAGGCCCGCGCCCGAAAAACCACTTCACGTTGGCCTTGAGCTCGAGCCAGTCTCGATAGTTCGGCATTAGCGATTCACTGCCGAAGATCAGACCTTTTTCCTTCTTGCCGAACTTCATGTACAGCAAATAGCCCAGATGGAGAAGGACATAGACCAAGATGATGACAGCGCCGATCTTGTGCAGAAACGATGCGGCCCGGAAGCCACCGAATACTCTCGCAGCATTTCGAGCCCACGGAGCTTCGGCAAAACGCACGGGTAGCCCCGTGCCTACCAGGAGCAGGAAGCTCGACATTACCAGCGCATGCAGGATTCTGTTGAATACGTTGAAGCGCACATACTCTGGCTCACCCATCGGGTTGCGATTCGCGGGGCGCACGTACGACAGGCCGCGCGCCGCCCGCTCCTGCTTCAGCCGCCGGTACCATAGGAAGGTGTGCACCGTGCCGCCGATGATCGTCATGGTCAGCAGGCCCAGCATCCCGAAGTAAACCGCGAACAGCAGCGGGAACTCCTCCGGATCCATCGGGTCGGCGTGCACGATGTAGTCTGTGAAGTTCTCCGTGGCGCCCTCGTGACACGAGGCACAGGTGGCCAGCAGATTGTCAGCGTGAACGGTCGAGGCCGGATCGTCGGCGGGCAGAATGCGGTGCGCCGTATGGCACGAGGAGCAAGCGGCGATCCCGGTGAACCCCATGGCTGTGACCTTGCCATGGTAGGTGCCCGTGTAGGTGTTGAGCATCTCGGCATGACAGGTGCCACACTCAGATACCGCGCCGGCTATGAAGGTATCCACGGCAGCGGGAGCGATTCCGTGGGTGTTGTGGCAGGTGGAGCAGGTCGGCACGTCGGTGCGCCCCGCTGCCAGGAGCTGGCCGTGGATGCTCTCGTTGAACTCCGCCAGCAGGCCCAAGTGGCAAGTTCCACACGTGTCGGGGATGTTGGACGGGAATACGGGAGAGTCCGGATCGGTTTCCGGCAGAATATAGTGACTGCCGTGGCAATCAACACAACTCGCGGAGATCAGTAGGCCGGCGCGCAGAAGCCCGCGGCCATGCACTCCGCTGACGTAGGTCTGGTAGGCGTCGGGAACGTGGACCGCATGCTCCCGGGCGAACTGCTCGCTACCGTGGCATGCGCCGCACGTCGAAGGCAGAACGAGCGGGTGCACCTGGGATTCCGGGTCGTCCGTCGGGTGAATGTCGTGAATTCGGTGACAGTTCGTGCATCTCGGAGCATGCACATCTCCCGAGTGCAGGGAGATGCCATGGGCACCACGCTGGTACTGGTCGTAGACGTCGTCGTGGCACTCGGAGCAAACGTCAGGATCGGCCCGAGGAAGCTCGGGTGCGTGGGGGATGTCATCAATCCCCACGTGACAGAAGACGCAATCGAAATCGGCGTGCACGCTGTGCGCGAGATCGTCCTCGAGCACGACCAGCCCATCACGTGGCGCAACCTCCGCCATATCCACGACGTCAGGCTCGGCGTGGCAGAGAAAGCACTCCTCGTTAGTGAGATCTATCTGCCGGCCGGTCGCGAGCGCCGGACTGAGGCCGAGCGCCGGACTCCGAGCAGGCTCCAGACCTGGAGCAGGCGCAGTTGCACCTGAGAGAGGTACGCCCACCGCACCGGCTATAGCCAGCAGGCTAGCCGCCACAAACAACATCGGCAGCCGTCTCATCGAGAATTACCCTTGTGAGGTCAGGTCGAGTCGCGCTTCCGGAGCAGAGCCCCTATTTCGAAGCTACCCACCGATTTCGTGTACGCCGGCAGCCTTCGCTGCCTCGAAGTCGAACTCGCCTGAGAACGACGGGCTCTCGGAGTTATGGCACCCCGTGCAGGTCGCCTCGGTGGGAATGACGAGCCCCGCCGAGATGGATGCGGCCTGATCCTTCATCGTGTCACGGTCTTTGTAGTCGGCGCCCGCGCCGTGGCAGGCCTCGCACGTGACATTAGCAAGGTTCGGCGTGTCGGCAACGCTAGTGTAGCCCGAGGATGCCCCGTAGCCCGTCGTGTGGCACTTGAGGCAAGCGGGATCCGACTGGCTCTCCCCGGGAAGAGTCTCGAGAGCATTGGCGTGGGGCGTAGCCTCCCAGGAGCGGTACTGCTTGATGTGACACCTGCGGCAGGCCGTGCGACCGCCTTCAAAAGCATGGTCCTGAGGCATCGAGGAATGGGCCGCCAGGACGGCTTCACTCGAGTCGGCCGCAGCCTCTGCAGCCGGCCAACCGACCGCCAGGGCCACCAGTGCCATGCAGCTCACTGCCAGAAGAATCCATCCACTTTTCTTCACCGGGCTCTCTCCTATGGCTTAGGTCTCAGAGCTTACGGCCGGACCCTCAGGGCTCGGCCACCCTCCCAAGTGCCGATCAACGGTTATATTAGCACCTGCAGGTCGTATTTGCATCGCGATCGGGCCGCCTGAATGGGCAAGCCTTGCCAACGAATCGCTCTAGTCGTATGTTGATCTTCCAATCTTCGTCCCGGGAGGCCGCGATAATGAACCGACCCCTTCGGCTCTTGGCAGGCGCTGTCGCAAGTGTTCTCTTGGTTGCCGCAATCGGCACGGCAGGGCCGGGAAGCACCCAGAGCCCGCAGGCCAATGTGCCCCGCTCTCTGCAGAATCTCGACTTCGGGTCCGTCGCGTACATGCCGAGCATCGTTTGTGGTGCCTGCCATGGCGATATCTACGAGGTGTGGCGTGAGTCGGTACACGCGCAGGCGTACAAGGACCCCCTGTTCCAGGCTGGCATGCGGGAGGCCGTGGCGATCGCGCAGAGCGAAGGAATCACGGGTATCTGCATGACTTGCCATGCCCCAGCCAGCCTCATGGTGACCGCCAAGCCGGAGAACGATCTGCGCATCGCAGAGGGAATCGGATGTGATTTCTGCCACTCGGTCAGGGGGGCGGACCTAGAGCAGTTTGGTGCCTTCGATTTCGGTCCATCCAACACAGCCTACGGTCCGTTGACCGATGCAGAGTCCCCAAAGCACGAGACCGTCTACTCAGAGTTCATGGGCACAGCAGGGTACTGCGCGACCTGCCATGAATACCGCAGCCGTGCCGGCGCCCCGATCCTGACGACCTTTACGGAGTATGCGCAGGGCCCCTACGAGCAACAGCTCGTGGCCTGCCAAGACTGCCACATGCCGTTGGTCATGGGAACGACGGTCGAGGAGCATATCAAGCGCACGGGACGCACCGAGTTCGTCGGCTTTCACGCGATTCCCGGCGGCCGAGACATCTCCCAGCTACGGCGCGCACTCCGCCTCGAAATCGTCGCGCTGACTCCAGCGAGTGGCAGCGTGAGTGTACGAGTGAACATCGAGAATCGTGCCGCCGGACACTGGTTGCCGACCGGCATGCCATCGCGGCAGCTCGTGCTGGAGGTCTCTACCCAGTGGGGAGATCGCGTTCACTCGAAAGAAGTGGTCTTCGGGCGCAAGATCTTCAACGTCGACGACGAGTTGCTGACCTCGGTAGCGAGCATGATCCTGGAGGGCGCCAGGGTGTCTGTCGACACCCGCCTGCGCCCCGGACAGAGTCGGAACGTCGTCCAGGTGCTGCCCGCTCCTCAGGACGCCCGAGTCACGCTGGTGGTGCGCTGCTTCTACAGATCCACAGAGGATCCTGACGCACCTGTCGAGGACATCCACAGGATCGAGCGAGTCATTTAGGAACTGCAGGCGCACTCGGCTCGACCAGCTCTTGCTCCATGGGCGTGAGATCGTGGCCATTCGTGCCTCTGTTGGCGGCCATACCTAAACTCCGTTTGTCCCTTGACATCAGAGTGCGTGGCCAAGTACTTAGAACGATATGGAGGCTTTGATATCGACGTTGGCTTTGGAAAGGGAGGGAGCCATCTTGTCGGTTCCGATGACGACTGGTATCCATGCGCTAGCCGGTAAGCTCTCGTCGTGAGGGCAGCCTACGTCATACTGTCGGTCGTGGCTGTGGTGGCAGTGGCGACAGCGGGCGTGGTGCTCTCGGTAACGTTCAGGCCGATCGAGCAACCCATTGAGTTCAATCACCGGCTACACGTGGAGGATCTCGGCGCCGAGTGCGCCGATTGTCACGTGTACGCTCTCACAGGTGTCCGAGCGACGATCCCGAACCTGGCGACGTGTGCTGATTGCCACGACGAACCTCTGACCGAATCCGAGGAAGAGGTTCGGCTCACCGAGCTCATCGAGGCCGGGACACCCATCCCGTGGCGCAAGATCTACTGGGTCGAGGACCACGTCTACTTCTCGCACCGTCGGCACACCGCGGTCGCCGAAATCGAATGCGATGTTTGCCACGGGTCCGTTGGGGAGCTTGAACAGCCGCTAACGCGTCCGATCACGCGAATCACAATGAACAAGTGCATGCAGTGCCACGAGGAGATGGAAGCATCGAATGACTGCATTGTCTGCCACAGGTGAGCCCGCCTTGCTCCCGTCAGCGTGGGGAAGCTCGTTTGCGCCCTGGCCCAAGGGCCCAGGCGTAACGGAGGGAGTTCCGGTGCGATGATCATCCCCCGGCGTGACTTCTTGAAGCTCTTCGGAGTCGCTGCAGGGTCGGTAGGCCTGGGTGGTTGCGGCCCGCAGTGGAGCGTGCCCGATCGCTTGGTGGAGCTGGCACTGCGCGGCCCAGGGTTGAACAGCTACGTGCAGACAATCTGCGGGCTATGTGAAGGAGCGTGTGGACTCACGGTTCGGTTGGTTGACGGTCTCCCGGTGGGACTCAAGGGAAACCCGCACCATCCTCTCAATCGCGGTGGCCTCTGCCCGGTCGGCCATGCCGCTCTCGAGGTTCTTTACGCTCCAGATCGCCTCCAGGGCCCGCTCCGGAGAGGGCCAGACGGCGATTACCAGCCCACGAGCTGGGACGAAGCCTTAGACGAGATCGCGAGTCGTTTGGGCGAGCTTCGGGCCGCAAACGAAGGTCACCGCATTGCATTGCTGAGCGGAGAGCCAGGAGCTTTGTTCGATGACCTGGTCAGGCGATTTGCTCGTGTACTCGGGTCGGCGAAAGTCACGCACCAAGAGGAGTCCTCGGCGCTCGCCTACAGCCTGACACAAGGAATTGACGAGGCGCCCGGGTTCGACCTCTCGCGGACGGACCTGGTGCTGTCGTTCGGGCTCGATCTATATGAGGACGGACCGACGCCGGTGCACAGCATCGCATCGATGGTGGGAGCGCGAGCTACCCAGACACGGGGTGCTCTCATCCATATCGGCACGCGGTTGTCGCCAAGTGCCACAAAAGCCGCAGTACGCGTGGCGATCCGCCCCGGCACCTACGCCGCTTTTGCTCTGGGCGTTGCCCAGGTGCTGGTGCGGGAAGGGCACTTCGACCGCGACTTTGTCGAAGCGCACACGTCTGGCTTCGAGGATTGGACCGACGGCGCCGGCCGTCGTCGTCTCGGCTTTCGCCGTTTGCTCCTCGAGCGATATTACCCGGACCGTGCGGCACAACTCTGCGGTTGCGACGCTGCCGGAATCGTCCGCGTGGCGCGTCGTTTCGCCGAGGCCTCGGCACCCGTCGCAATATCGGGTGGAGAGGCCCAACAGGGATCCAATGCCACCTGGACAACGATGGCGGTCCATGCCCTGAACGCACTGATTGGAGCCTTCGATCGCCCGGGCGGCGTGATGTTGCCTCCTCCGATACCCTTCGCTCCACTCCCCCCCCTGCCGCAAGACACACCCGCGGCGGATCAAACGAACTTCGCGGTGGAGGGCGAAGGCGGGCTCTTCGGTGTCGACCCAGTGGAGGCCTTGGCGAATCGGGTGCTCGACGATTCAGACCCGATCGACGTTTTGTTCGTACTCGGCGCGAACCCGGTTCACGACAGTCCGGCTGGCGCGTTGTTGCGCGAGGCGATGGAACGCATCCCGATGGTCGTGGCCCTGGCTCCATTCCGCGACGAGACCTCCGGGCATGCCGATATCATCCTTCCGACGAACGTTTTCCTCGAGGGCTGGCAGGGTATAACTACCCCGCCCACGATTGCTTTCAGCGTCCTCGGCGTCTCAGGACCAGTGGTGGAACCGCTTTACGATACTCGTCACTCGGGTGATGTGCTGCTCGAGCTCGGTCGCCGGGTGGACTCGCCAGAAAGCAGCGCGCTGCCATGGCCCAGCTATGCTGACTACCTGAGCGGGCGCGTCGAGGGACTCGCGCGATCGGGGCAGGGCGCGATCGTCACGGGCTCCTTCGAGGATTCATGGATCCACTATCTCGAAGAGCGCGGCTGGCGCTTCGTGGAGCGCAGAGGCCCGGACCAATTCTGGAGCGACCTCGTGCGACAAACGGGGTGGTGGAATCCCGTGCAGGCGCGAGGTGATTGGGCCCAGCTCTTCCCGACGCCATCGGGCCGCTACGAGTTCTACTCCAGCACTCTCGAGCAGCGACTGCGCGACCTCGGCGCTGCAGGCGCCGAGACGTCGATGAGTCAAGATGAGGCTCTCCGGCGGGGCATCGCGGCGCTGGGGCTCGGCGCGCGGGAGGATGAGGTCTGTCTCCCGCATTTCGAGGAACCGCATGACGTCGGGGATGGCGACGTGACGCTCATTCCATTTCGCCCGATAACCACCCGTGGAAACCTGGGCGTGAGGTCGCCGATGCTGATGGAGATGTTCGGCTACACCGTGTTCTCTGGCTGGCAGACCTGGGCAGAGTTGTCTCCTGACGCAGCCCGCGAGCTCGACCTCGGGGATGGAGATCTGGTGGCGCTGGAATCCAATGGCTCTAGCATCGAGGCTGTCCTGCGCGTGCAACCTGGAGCGCCCGCAGATGCCATTCACGTTGCCCTCGGCCTGGGTCACAGTGATCCTGCGAGCGTGGCGGAGGGTATCGGGGCCAATCCGCTGGACGTCTTGCTCCCCGACCGTGATCCACTCTCAGGCACCCTCTCCCTGAATACCACCCGCGTGCGCGTGCGCCTCGTCCGGCGCCGAGCGCATGGCGGGCCGCCGCCTGAGCACGGAGGGAGAGCCTGATGAGCCGCTGGGGTATGGTCATCGACCTCGCTCGCTGCACCGCCTGCGGCGGCTGCATGGCCGCCTGCCACCAGGAAAACAACCTCACCGCCGTGGGACCGGAGCAAACGGAGCTCGGCCGGGGCCATCACTGGCTGCGCATGCTTCCCGAGACAGTAGGTTCGGAGCATGGACCCGAGCTGAGATACCTGCCGCATATGTGCTTGCATTGTGACAATCCACCGTGCGTTCGCGTTTGCCCGGTGCACGCGACCTACCTGAGTGAGGAAGGCATAGTCGGTCAGGTTTATGCCCGCTGCATCGGCTGCCGCTACTGTGAGGCGGCCTGCCCATACAACGCCAAGGTCTTCACCTGGTACGAGCCTGAGTGGCCGGGAGAGCTGAAGAAGAAAGCCAATCCCGACGTGTCCCTGCGCTCAAAGGGCGTGGTGGAGAAGTGCACGTTCTGCCACCACCGAATCCTCAGCGCCCGAGACGAGGCGCGCGCCGCGGGTCGTGAGCTCCGGGACGGCGACGTGACCACTGCATGCGCGGAGAGCTGCCCGGCACAGGCCATAACGTTCGGCGACCTCGAGGACCCTGACAGTCGGGTCAGCGAGCTGGCGCACAGCGCTCGCGCCTTTCGATTACTCGAGGACCTCGGCACCGAGCCCAAAGTCTACTACCTCGCAGAGGACGAATGAGCACCGAGATCAAGGACGCCGCGGCCGACTTTGAGGACGCCGAAATCCTTCGCCCCATCGAGCAATCCGGGGTGGGCTTTCGCGTCGCTACGACCATGCTGCTGTTGGTGCTCCTCAGCGCCTGGGTCATCTTTGGTCGCCAGCTCCTGTACGGTCTCGGCGTCACCGGCCTCAACCAGCCGGTGGTCTGGGGCTTCTACATTGTCAACTTCGTCTTTTTCATCGGGATCAGCCACGCGGGCACGCTCATCTCGGCGATTCTGCGCCTCTCCAAAGCCGAGTGGCGGCGCCCCATCACGAGAATGGCCGAGGTCACCACCGTCATCGTGCTCGCGATAGGCGGCTTCCACCCGGTTCTCGACCTCGGGCGGCCCGATCGAATGCTCAACATTTTCACATCTGGCCGCTTGCAGTCACCGCTGCTCTGGGACGTCAGCGCCATCACCGCCTACTTCGTGGCATCGACCGTCTATCTGTACATCCCGATGATCCCGGACCTCGCCCTTCTCCGGGATCGCGGCGCGTGGCCACATTGGTACTATCGCTTCGCGGCGTGGGGCTGGCAGAACACGCCGCGACAGCGAGCCGTGCTCGACCGCGCCATCACCGTCATGATGGTGTTAGTCATCCCCATCGCTGTCTCGGTGCACACCGTCATCTCATATATCTTCGCCATGACGGTACAGCCCGGCTGGCACTCGACCATCTTCGGGCCCTACTTTGTGGTGGGCGCCATCTTCTCGGGCATCGCGGCGCTGCTGATGGTGATGATCATCTTGCGCCGAATCTACCACCTCGAGCGCTACCTCAAGCAGGTGCATTTTGACCACCTGTCGAAGCTCCTGCTGGTCATGTCGTTCCTGTGGCTCTACTTCACCTTCTCCGAATATCTGACCGCATTCTTCGGCAACGAGCCGAGCGAGATGCGGGTGTTCTACTACAAGATCACGGGACCCTATGCGATTTTCTTTTGGGGCATGGTGGTCTGTAACTTCCTGATTCCGGCCGGCATCCTCAGCTTTCGCCGAACGCGGACGATTCCGGGAATCTTCATCGCCTCGGTCGCCGTAGTGATCGGCATGTGGCTGGAACGCCTGAACATCGTCATCCCGTCGCTCGCCAATCCCCGTCTGCCCTTCCCGACGGGCTTCTATATTCCCAGCCTGGTGGAGTGGGCGATGTTCGGCGGGGGCATAGCTACGTTGATCCTCGGCTTCGTGCTGTTCGCGCGCTTCTTCCCGCTCATTTGCATCTGGGAGATTCAGGAGGGGCGCGAGCACTCGGTGCAGGAGACGAGCGAGAGGGTCAAGGGGTACCTGCCCGAACCGGCACCGGCCGGGCCGGCGGGAGCTGAAGAGGGTAATTGAGATGAAGGTGAAGCCAGAGCGCAAATGGATCGTCCTTCTCCAGGTCGGGTCGGTGGCGGCGATGTGGGTCACCGTCCTGGGTGTTTCAGCGTGGATTATTCATCTCATCCGCCTTTCGATCCGGCTTCATGACGCTCCCACGGCTTCCGTGGGTATCTCGATCGTGGCCATTCCCCTGTTCATGACCTGTGCAGGTGTTCTGACTTACGTGTTCGTGGGGCTGCAACGTGGCCGACGCTCCCTGGATGAGGACGGGGATGCGGACGAGGAGCTGCCGTCATGAACGCCGAAAGGCCAAACGAGCCTCGCGGCAATCTCAGGCGCTCGGGCCTGCGACAGCCGAGGCTCGGGATTTCTTTCGCCCTAGCCGCAGCTCTCACCGTGACGATGCTCACCGTAGTCGCCTTGGATGTCGCCGGTCAGCCACAGGACGACATCGAGCTGCCAAGCAACCCATTTCGAGGACGTAGGCTCTTCGAGAGCAAGGAGTGCACCCACTGCCACGTCCTCGCCGGCCTGGGCGCGGGGAGCGGCCCGAGCCTGGGCGAAGGGCGTTTCGGCGGCACCTTCCTGGAGCTCGGCGCAGCGCTATGGAACCACGCGCCCGACATGAGCGTGACCATGGAGGTGGCTGGCTTCGAATGGCCGCAGCTCACCGACACGGATGCTACTGAGATCCTCGCCTTCCTCTACTTTATCGATTACCTGGGGCGGCCCGGCGTTGCCGATGATGGACGCAGACTCTTCGAGGGGGGAGGATGTGCCTCTTGTCACGTCATAGGAGGAGGCGCAGTCAGTATTGGGCCCGATCTCGCAGAGCTCGGTCGCTTTGCCTCACCCCTCTCTGTTGCGCAGGAGATCTGGAACCACGGCCCTTCGATGCTGGAGGGAATGCGCCAGATGAACATTGCGCCGCCGAGCTTCAGAGATGGTGACCTGGCCGATTTGAGCGCCTTTATCAGACAGGAAGCGGGACCAGGCGTCAGGGAGCCCCTGCTCTCCGCCCCCGGGGATCCGAATTCCGGCCGCGATCTCTTCGCCGCCAAGGATTGCTCTCGTTGCCACGGAGGAGACGCTCGCGGCGGAAGCGGCGGGCCCGACCTTGCGGAATTTGACCTGCACCGATCCGCCGAAGCCATTGCCGGGATGATGTGGAACCACGCCCTCTCTATGAGCGATGCGATGCGACAGCGCGGCATCGGGTGGCCGGAGTTCACGGACTCGCAGCTCGCCGATCTTGTGGCATTCCTCTACTTTTTGCCCTTCAAGGATCCTGCGGGCGACGCTGATCGAGGTGCTGAAGTATTCACCGACGGGAGGTGCGCCGAGTGCCACGCGAGTACCCAATCGTCGGAACCGACTGTGCTCGAAGGCCCCCTGCTGGTCGGAGGCCGCGCCACCACCACAGAGGCCGCGCTCGTGGCAGCGATGTGGAACCACGCGCCGATCATGAAGAGGGCCATTCTCCGAAAAGGGCGGCGGTGGCCGGAGCTCAGCGGCAGTGATCTCCGCGACTTGCTCGAGTTCCTACGGCGCTAGGTCGGCCATTCTCAGGAGGCGGCTGCTCAACGTCAGGAGTATGATGGGCCACCATGAGGCACGGTCTCGTTACTCTCGAGCAGCTCGCATTGATCACCGATCTGTACGAGCTGACGATGGCGGCCGGCTATTTCTCGCAAGGGAAGGCCGACCGCACCGCGACCTTCGATCTGAGCGTACGGAGTCTCCCGCCACAACGCGGATATCTCGTCGCCGCCGGTCTCGAGCAGGCTCTCGCCTATTTGAGAGATCTTCGTTTCACCGCAGAGGTCCTCGAACAACTCGAGGGCACGGGCCACTTCCGCGCTGATTTCCTCGAATACCTCTCGGGCTTTCGATTCAGCGGCTCTGTGGACGCCATCGCGGAAGGAACCGTGGTGTTCCCCCCCACCCCCCTGGTAACAGTCACGGCTCCAATCATCGAAGCCCAGATCGTCGAGACGTATCTGCTGACAATCATCACCTTCCAGACAATGATCGCCACCAAGGCTGCTCGCGTGGTCGGCGCCAGCGCTGGCCGGCAGGTCGTAGATTTCTCGCCACGCCGAGATCACGGTCCGCAGGCAGGATTGCTGGCGGCACGGGCGGCCTTCATCGGCGGCTGCCTCGGCACGTCGAACGTGCTCGCCGGGCAGCGCTTCGACATCCCCACGTACGGCACCATGGCTCACTCCTTCGTCATGTTCTACCCCGATGAAGAGGAGGCCTTCCTGGCGTTTGCGGACTCCTATCCCGGCGACCCGACTCTGCTGATCGATACGTACGACACCCTCGACGGAGCACGGGCCGCGGTGCGAGTGGCGCAGGCACTTGAAGGAGAAGGGCGGAAGCTAGAGGCAGTGCGCCTCGATAGTGGCGATCTGGTCACTCTCAGCAGGGAGGTTCGGGCAATCCTCGATGAAGCCGGTTTGCACGACACGAAGATCTTCGCCAGCGGCGGGCTCGATGAGTTCGCGATTCACGACATGCTGCTGGCCGGGGCCGAAGTCGACGGCTTTGGCGTGGGAACGGAGCTCGGTACGAGCGGCGATGCGCCCTCGCTCGACAGCACGTACAAGCTGGTGGCGTGCGTGGACGTTTCCGGCGACGAGATTCCGGTGATCAAGCTGAGCACAGGCAAGATCACGCTTCCCGGCCGCAAGCAGGTCTGGAGGCAGAGCAACGGAGGCTCATTCATGCGGGACCTCATCGGCCTGGCCGATGAGCAACTCGAGGGCGAGCCTTTGCTCGAGCCTGTGATGCGGGATGGCATCCCATTGCACCAGGCTCCTGCCCTGCTGAACGTCCAGCGAAGAGCTGCCGAACAACTTGCCGCCACCCCGGAGAGTGTCCGGGCTCTCGAGAGGCCCTCTCCGTACCCAGTCGATATCTCCACTCGGCTACGCCAGCTCGTTGAGTCCCTGAGGGAACGCTAGTGCTGTGACAGGTCTGCTGACGGCCGGTTGCATTTGTCCCACCTCCTCGAAATCAGTAGGATGTGGCGACGCTGTACGAGTCCAGACCAGAACCTTCCCGCGTGACCGATTGTCGCGGGATCTGCTGTATACAACCCGGCATCAAGCCAAGCTTTGCGGGAGGAGTGATGAGCGATAGCCCCTCTAGCCAAAAACCTGCCGACGACAGCAAGAGTTCCGTCGCTGCCGGCCTCAAGGGTGTGGTCGTCGCGGAGACCGCGACGAGCACGGTCTATGGTGAGGAAGGCAGGCTCATACTTCGCGGCTACGATATCCATGATCTCGCGGATCATTCGACCTTCGAAGAGGTCGTCGCGCTGCTCTGGAACGGGGATCTGCCGAACCGGGCCGACCTCGCCGACATGGTCACGCTACTGGTCAGTGAGCGTGAGGTCGACAAGCCGGTTCTGGATCTGGTCCGCTCCGCCCCCGCTGAAGCTCCGCCGATGGCGATCCTGCGCACAGCCACCTCGGCGCTGGGCGAGTACGATCCTGAAGCGGAGGAAATGTCGCCCAAAGCAAATCGGCGCAAGGCGGTCAAGCTCACCGCCCAGTTGGCAACCCTGACTGCCGCTATCTTTCGCTGTCGAAAGGGCCAGGAGCCCGTGGTCCCCGATCCCGCGCTCGGTCACGCGGCCAATTTCCTCTTCATGTGCTTCGGCGAACGCGCCAGCGCACAGGCCGTCCGCGCCATGGATATGGCCCTGGTCATTCACGCCGAACAGGGGTTCAACGCCTCGACGTTCTCATCGCGCGTCACCTCGGCGACGCTCTCGGATATGTACTCGGCCGTCACGTCGGCCATCGGCACCCTGAAAGGCCCCTTGCACGGGGGCGCGAACCAGCGCGTGCTGGAGATGCTGTACGAGGTCGGCTCACCCGAACGGGTACCCGACTACATAGATGCCAAATTGGCCAAGAAGGAGCGCATCATGGGCTTCGGCCACCGCGTCTACAAGGTCGAGGACCCCCGCGGGCGGCACCTGAAGCAGGTGGCGGAAGAGCTCGCCGCCGCCGGGCAGGGAGACCCCACTTTGCTGGATATCCAGAGCCGCATGATCGACGTCATGCAGGATCGCAAGGGAATGGCGATCAACGTCGATTTCTACTCGGCCTCGCTGTACACGTATCTCGGCTTCCCCGCCGACCTGTTCCCACCCCTGTTTGCCATCAGCCGTGTGGCGGGTTGGACCAGCCACGTCATGGAGCAGTACTCGGCAAACGTCCTGATCCGGCCCCGCGCCCAATATATCGGCCATACGGGGCGCCGCTACGTGCCGATCGCCGACCGCGGCTGAGAGTGGCCCCGAGGGGGTCCTAGGCCGGAGTTTTTTTCACTTTTTCTGCCTGTGACCGAAAAAGGTCGTTGACAGATTCTCGAAACGGAGGTAGTCAGGTTGTGCTCGGGTGATATCCCCGGCCAAACGGCGAGAGACCTAGTTCTCGTTGAAGGCGCGGAAGGAGCCCGGAGAACGACCGACCCGCGAGGGGAGGAAGGGAAACGGGAGAGCCACCACGCTGGAGGGAGCCAGGCACTACCGTTGGGAGGCCGTCGCGGAGATCACCCGGGCGCTTTTTTTGCCTAGCCCGCCCGCGGCTTGTTCCTATCTTCTGCCTCGCTCCTTCCCGCCCTGATGACTGCCGCGGGGGCGCCATTTCGCATCGACCACTTAACGCGGTAATCTATGAAGTTCTGGGGGGCACGCATCTTCCAGACACCGTTTCGACCAAATCGTCGTATGGCGCGTCCTAGGTAGGACACGGGCGGCCGGAAGCACTGCCCCCGGGAACCCCCATCATTCGAATCGTGAGACAGCACTCGGTAGCCAGGAGGGTAGTAGTGAATTCGTCCCACAAAGCAAAACGTATCATGGCCTCCACCGGCCTGTTGGCAATGGGCCTGGTGCTCGGCTTTGGTGCCGCGCAACTCGGCACAGCCGTTGCGGGCTCCGCGGAGCTTCAGGAGGTCACGACTGCCTCCTACGCCGCCGGTGCGCCGGCTCTCGACGAGCAGATCCCTCAGGGAGCGTTCGTCGAGGTCGCTGAAAAGGCACAGCCTGCTGTCGTCTACATCCAGGCCCACCATGAGATGAGGCCAGAGGATGCACAGCAGGGGATGATGCCCGACATGTTCCGCCGCTTCTTCCCCGATGAGGGTCCGGAAGGTCAGATGCCCCAGATGGAGGTCGAGCCGCCGCCGCCGTCACAGGGCTCCGGATTCATCATCCGCCGGACTGGGTACATCCTCACCAACGCGCACGTGATCTCGCGCATTCTCGGCGACCGCGATGAAGTCGAAACCGTCAGGGCCAAGGAAATCATCGTCCGTTTGAGCAACGAGGACGAGTATGAGGCCGAAATCGTGGGCCTCGATATCGGCACCGATGTGGCCGTTCTCAAGATCGACGTGGGCGAGGACCTTTCGTTCCTGCCCCTGGGCGATTCGGACGCGGCGCGCGTGGGCGAATGGGTCATGGCGTTGGGAGCGCCGTTCGGCCTCACCAACACTGTCTCGGCCGGCATCATCTCCGCCAAGGGACGAGCGCAACTCCCAGGATTGACGGCGAACTTCTACCAGGACTTCATTCAGACCGACGCCGCCATCAACCCGGGTAACTCGGGTGGCCCGCTCGTGAACCTGAACGGCGAGGTCATAGGCATGAACACGGCCATCGTCAGCAACGGCGTGCGGGCACAGTTCTCGGGAGTCGGATTCGCCTCGCCCATGAAGCTCGTGGGCAAGGTCGCCGAGCAGCTCATCGCCCATGGCCGCGTCATTCGCGGTTGGGTAGGCGTGACCATCGGCCCACTGGACGATGACCTTGCCGAGGGTTTCGGCGTCGCCGACATGGACCTTGACGGCGCAGTTGTTCTGCAGGAGGTCAATGCTGGCGAGCCGGCAGAACAGGCGGGCTTGCATGCCGGCGACATCGTAGTAGCAATGGACGGCACGAAGCTCGATGGAAACCAGGACTTCCTGCAGCGCATCGCTATCGTCCCTCCGGGCGACACCATCACCCTCGACGTGCTGCAGGCGGCAGAGGGCGGTCTCGAAGAACTGACCGTATCGATCACTTTGGGCGAGCGTCCCGCCGAAGAAGAGATCTTCCGTCGCAACCTCGGAGGCAATCGTCGCAGTCGCGAAGAGCGTCCCGAGGAGACGACCGCTCCTGACACCATCTCCCATAATCTCGGGCTTACAGTCGCCGACCTCACGGCAGAGCTCGCCGAGCAGATCGGTTACGAGGGCGAGCTCACGGGTGTCGTTGTCATGCAGGTCGCACGTGGTGGCGCTGCGGCCGAAGCCCTGATCGGCCGAGGTTTCCTCATCCTCGAGGTTAACAGGCAGCCCATCGCGAACGTCGCGGAGTTCGAGGCAGCCCTGAGCGGTTTCGGACCCGACGAGGTTGCGCTCCTGAGGATCAGGAGGACAAACGGGCAGCTCTCCTTCGTGCCGTTGCGCATGCCCGAGGAGTAGGAGTCCAGAATCGACTTCGGCGCACGCGAGTCACGGAGCTAGCAGGCCGTGGTGAAGGTGTGACGGGTCCGGCTACGCCGCCTAGAAAAGAACAAAGCCGGTGTGGGGAGAACAAGATCTCCTCACACCGGCTTTCCTATTGCGGCGATCTTAGCCTGGATTTCTCAACGGTTCGCGGCTGCGCGTGCGCGATGGCGCGCGATGACTGCGTTGCGCTTGATTCGAGTGCTCGACGTGCTGCACGAGCACGCCTCCGCCCTCGAACCTGCGCGCG
>SDBT01000504.1_pt1 | contig 62029 bp, 55 predicted proteins | sample 2277101 | NCBI WGS metagenome assembly SDBT01 (sample SAMN10404973, study PRJNA504765) | marine sediment metagenome | isolation source: marine sediment core GS10_PC15, 103 cmbsf | place: Arctic Ocean: Southern Knipovich Ridge | collected 2010 | reverse complement strand
TTATATAATTTTCTTTTCTAACTATAGTAAAATTGATCATATCTTACCAAATTTAATAAATAGCATAAACAAATGGAAAAAACAAGATTTTATTAGAAAATATAAATATAAAATCAGTTATCCAATTGATTATTATAATAGAAAAGAATCAACGAAAGTAATTGAAAATGAAACTTCTAAGAATATTGAAGAAATTGGATAAGCTCTAATATAAATTATTTTAGTCTATATTTTATAATAATGAAATTTTTAACACATCTCATGGAGTAGGGACCACCACCCTTTCTTTTGAATTTTAGATTTTTTTATTATGAAATTTTCTACTCTCATCCACCTTAAATCATCTTGATAACAAGTAATTACTTAATGCCTAGCAATAATCCTAAATATGTAGAAGCCCGGAAAATGATGGTTCAAGCCGCAATTGATGAGATCAGTAAAGTTCAGAATTTTAACAACTTTTACCAAACATCTTTCTATCAGATTGCCAAATTTGGTCTTCAATTAGACGCAAGAAAAGAAAATCTATTTGCTTCTGATCACTGGTTAAATCCACAATGTAAGGATGAGTTAATAGAGAATATTAGGAAATTTTTAACTAAACACCTAAAATAATCAAAACCTTTTAAGCTCTTTTTTTCTACATTTTTCTCCACAATTACCACATAATACCTGATCTTGGGCCAATTCTAAGCATTCAACTGAAGTTCCGCAGAAGGGACAATGTAGAGATTCTAAGTTTTGTCCAAAAACATTGCTATATTTTTCATTTGTTAATTGCCAAATGTTCGTTAAAACCCCATTCACGGTCTCATTTTTTTCAGCCCCAACATTTAGAGTTGTTACATTCATGGTCTCATCCACTCTCACTTTTATAATAATCTGTTCTTGATGTCCTAAGTCAGGATCTACGTTTTGATTTAAATTATAATAATAAACTTCGGCAATAAAAGGTTCGGTGCTTTCATAAGTAGGTTTGGAAACTTGTCTTCCAGTCCATTTTCCGATCGCTTCTTGAAGTAGATCAAATGATTTACGAGGGTCATATTCCAATTCGAATGTCCTTTTAGCGGTAATAATATCACTATTTTCAAATAATTTTACTATATGCATCTAAATGTTTACTATATGCATCTAAATATGTAATAAGAGGGGTGACGGGAATAGTTCCGCATATTGTTGGTTCTAAGAGGAAGTCTATGCTCACAGATTGTCCGGGAGACATGTTTGACATTTTTGCGCAATCCAGTTTTTTATAAACATTAGGTTTAATATCAATGACTCTTACATGTTCAGCAGTCATTTGAAGTGAGACGTCCAGGTTTGTGATCACTGTTTTGGTTTTGTTTTTAATAACTACTTTAAATCGTATCAATCCACCAATTATTTATTTTGAAGAAGGATATATATATCGTTATAGAGATATAAACTGCTCCCACTGACTTCAAATTCGTATTTTAAGGATTATTGTCTTTCATCAAGCCTTTTAATCTCATCTTTGATTCCTTGAAAAACTTCTTGGATATCGTTTTCTTTTCCCGTTTCCACTTTTGATGAAATCTTTCTTTCATAACTTCCTTCTTCATTATATTTAAATGTTATTAACCAAAAGTAGGTTTTACGAGAGACGATTTTAGTTACTGTTTTACCTTTATACTTAATTCCTACGTATTTTCTTACAGAATAATCTATTAGATCATTATTAATTAGTTTAATATCTTGGATAATTTTATCAAACACTTTTCTTAATTCTTCAGTCGAACAGTAGTTTCTATGTTGTTCTATTGTATACTCTTCAATAGGTTTTTGGGTTGTTGTGATTGGAGTATCAACAAGTTCAAAGATTATATCCTTTTCTCCTTCCTTATCTTTATCAGTATATACTCGATACATGTATAATTCAATATCTAAATTTTCTAAATATTGCATTAATTTTTTTGTTTCCTCTGTAAAATCTTCAGCTATTATTATATTTTTAATATCTTTCTCGGGATTAATTTTTACGATAGATATCGATTTTGCTATAAAATAGATATTTCGAATAAGCATTTCATAATATCTAATCGCTTGAAAAATTACTTTCTCATCCTTCCCTAATTTTACTTCTATACTTACTAGACTTCCTTCTTGATCCACACAAAGAAAATCGGGGATTTGTCCTTCATATTCAAATTCATGTCTCAATAAAGTTAATCCATTACCTATTTTATCTAATCTTTTTTCTATTAAAGAATGAAGCTCTTTCTCACTTTTAGGTTTATAATATTCCAAATTCAAAATTATAATCACCCAAGCTTTTTTTTAATAAAATGTAAAATAGAGATGGATTCTTCGATATAATAGGTAGATTCATAAAAGAATACCCAATACAAGCAAAAATTACTTCAGACACGGGTACTAAGCCAAATTTACTTGTTAAACTTACGTTTCCCATTTTATCATTTCCTTTTATTTGTCTTTTTACTGACAGTTATTAACATATGAAGATCTTTATAAATCTTTTTTAGATTTTTATTCGGTTTTATTGTGGGCTTTATATATAAAAAATTTTGAGAAAATAAAAAAAAATGAAGAAAATTTATGATTTTGAAAGAGATAAATATATTAAAATAATTGATAGTGCATTGCATTTGGTATAAATAGTTTTAAACTGATCCACATCACTTATTCCGTGTGCAATTTTATTACGAATGTTTTCAGGTATAATTTCACTTAATCCAGATAATAACCAACCAATGAAAAACAGTAATTTATTACTTAAAACACGTTTTTCCCTTAATTCCCCTATCATATATTCAAGTCCTTTTGGGACTATCCTTTTTTCATTTTCATATAAGTTTAAAATCCCCTTTTTTTCACATAAAGACCTTAAAATGCATTCAATTTGAAAAATACTCGTTTGAATACAATAAAAAAAATCTCTTCTTCCATAATGTTCTAAGCTTGTATTGAACATTCTTTTTGATAAGTCGTCTATTAAATCAGAGAAATGGATAAATGCATATACACTTCCTAAAAAATTGTATTTGCCATATTTCCTTAATTGGTGATCAAGATAAGTTAAATTTCTCATTACACTCTCTTTATAATAAAAAGTTCTCTTGAGAATTGGATCTCCAGCATCATAATATCGTGTAACATCATCAATCACTATAGTGGGAATAAAACTAGTTATTTCGTGATCTTCATTTGATATGTCGGGAATGTCAGGGATAAAAGATTCATTAACTGCTATTTTTTGTAAAAATTCTTGTAATTTGTCTTTTTCAAACGGTTTTAGTGCATTTTCCATTTCTTCAACAGTGATCAAATTGCTACCTTTTATTGATGGAATATTTTTAGATGCAATTTGAACATTTCTATTCAACTCTTCAGATTTTGCTTTTAGGACGTTTACCAATTTACCTTTTATCTCTTTATTCACACAATATTTTTGGGCTATTTCCAACATTTCTTTCGTGAATAATTTATGTGAATAGATGGATTGTATATTATTGATATTTAAAATACTGTCATCTAATTTATCATCATAAAACTGCTTGTATCTTGAGAATATAATCTCCTTTCTTGAATTCATATCTATGTTCATATTTACTTTTTCATAAAAATCAAAAATCTTAACCAATAAATGTTTCACAGTATAGTATTCGCTTAGATTTCCATCAAATATATCATTAATCCAATAGTCAATAACAGTATAAATTTTATCAGGAATGGTCGCGCTTGCCAATATGCTTTTTTTCAAACTAAGAAAATCCTTTAAAATATAAGATACGTCTCGTATATGAGTTTTATTCTGATCAGCTATTATCAATGTTAGTATTTTTCCCACGTTATCAAACATTTCCTGATTCGTTATTTTAGGATTTCTATATTTATGAGCTAAGCTGATATATTCTTTTACCAACCTCATCGGCCAATATTTTCGATTTTTTTGTTTTACTATATTTATCGATACTTCATAAAATAGAGGTATCAATCCTTCGGAATTTAAAATTTTATTTTGATCTGCGATTAGTATACTTCTTTTTAGACACTCAAAAAAAACCAATTTAAGAAATTTATTATTCGTTTGTTTAATAAGTTCTAAGTATTCTGTTTCTTCCTTACTAAAATTATTATTACATATCATTCCATCAAAAGGATATTTCAAAACGATTAGAAGTGAATTATCTTCTATACGTTCACAAAATAAATCGTCTGGAATAAAATCAGAATCATTAAATTCGTTTAACATTTTTAAATACTTTTCTTCATTTCTTATCAGATATAATTTATATAAAAGGAGAGGATAAAAAATAAAATTACCTCGGTGGTCCCTTCGAATCAAAACCAATATTATTAAATTATCAGGAGTTAAATCACTTAGCTTTATATCTTTTATAACACATGATAAAGGATAGTATCATAAATTATCTTGGAAATAATAGTCAATCTTCCTGATATTCCCTCTTACATTCTTTTCAATTTTTTTTAGCTGATATCCTGCTAAGGATAAAGCGCTTTTATTATTAGTGCAAAATATTAAAAAATATTTTCTGTGCTGGGATTGTTTTGGCTTAAGTTGTCTATCTCTAGATACTCCTACTTCAACAACATGTTTAAAATACTCTTCTAATTGTTGTATATACATATTTTTAAATTCTTCCATATTGTCTAAGCCTAAACCTTGAAATTCCTCATCAATATTTTCTAAAGGAATACCATAGATTTCACTCAATGTTGAGTTTTTTGATTGAGTATTGATTGTACGCGCTATTGCCTCCCATGACCAGTTTAAGATTAGTTCAGTTCCTTCTAGCTTATTAGATCTTTCACAAATTTTTAGAATAACTTTATTCCAACTAACCATACCACAAGGATCAACTAAAAACAATCCCTTTGGCATCTCCTTGGTTCTTTCATCAATTATGTTAACATATTCTGAGAATAAGTCATCAATAGAATCCTCTATCTTATTTCTATTTAAATGAATATCAGCTTTCGATTTAATCCAGACTCTCTGAAAACCACGAGGAGTTCTAGAATTAAATGAATTTGGAAATTTTCGTTTCTTCTTTCTTGGTTGGAGATTGGGTCGGTTAGTTCTAAGGGATCGAAACCTCACTCTTTCATGGATCTCTTCAAAAATTGGCAACCCTCTACGCATTATCGCTTTCTTACACTTTTCTAATAGTAAATAGTTTTTCTTTGAAGCTTCATTTAAAATAATTACTAAATTATCTGAAATAAGTAGAGTTTTAAGAATCGCTAATATAGGTGAACCATAAATTATTTCGGTTTCTACAGTACTTAGTAATGGACTTTTCTTAATTAAAACTACTTGACCTGTACCTGCATGAGTATCTACTATTATTCTGGGGCTAGGTTTCGTAATGACATTCCATTTTGTATAGTAGAGGTTAATGAACTCATATTTACTCTTAGTTGTGCTTTTTCTAACAGTAATAAATCCCGTTTTAAATATACCATTTTTCTTCTTTGGACGATTTAAGCACATAATTCTTTTGTTATAGTAATTTCTCTTATTTACAGAAATTAAAGTTTTTGGATATTTGTTAATTTAGCTTTTTTTAATGATATAATATCTCCAATTAATAAATATGTGTATACAATGAATAAAAATTTAAGAACACTATCCCTTTTCTAAATTTGATGAAAAATGAATATCAAGATATCTTTCTAGTTCGTTCCCATGCTCAGGGCAAAGATATTTTCCGTCCAATGTTCTTTGTATTGAATCTGAATGTTTATAGGATCTCTTGCATAATTTACAAAAATAAATATATCTATTTTTCTTTTTTTTGCTCTTATTGTAGTTAGAAATTATCTTTTGAATAATTTTATCATCTTCCTTCCACATATCAAAAAAATTATCACCCACGAAATATTCCCATGAATTAGGATTTATTGATTTTGCTTTTAGAAATGCATTTTCCGCAGTATCTCTCTCTCCAAGATAGAAATTAATTTCACCATATTCAAACCAAGTGTCAAAGTCTGGATCAATAGAACGAGGCCACTTTTCTTCTTCTTCGAAAGCTTTATCATAATATTTTTTTGATCTGCTTAGGATATCTGTTATTTTATCTACATCATCACTAATTAGTAGAGACAACGCACAAGAAAGATAGGCATATCCCAGGTTCCTCCATTCTAAGGGAAATTTGTTAATACTTTTTTCTAATGACAACTCATAATATTTGATAGCTTTCTTAAAATCATCTAAATCTAAATATAAACTTCCAATTTTTGCGAGAGTTAAACTATCGTTAGGATCTAATTTGATAGCTCTTTTTAAGATATTTTTTGCCTTATCAAAATGACCATGTTCTAAAATTGAAATTCCTGTATTTCTTAATACTTCAGCGTCATTTGGATTATCTTTTAAAAAATCCTGATAATAATCTAGGCAGTCAGAGTAATTTTCTAATTCAAAATAACTATTTCCTATTAATTTCTTAAGTTTTTGAGAATTCTCATCAAATTCTTTGGCTTTTAAACTGTAATCTAAAGCTTTTTCATATTCAAGATCTGAGAAACTATCACGTGCTAGATTATACAATCTTTCCTTAAGTTGAATTTCTGCAAATCTTTTAACGTCTCTATCACTATTTTTCTCTTTGAAGATATATTGTAAATTGGTTTATCTGTAACTCCCTCAGTAAATATTATCCTGCTATTTTATTTCTATTCGAATTTAAAATGTACCCCTCTTTGCATAGATTCGAAAAAAAAATTCCACTTAAAACCATTGTTATTATAATTAAAAAACAGTTATCTTTATTTTTCAAAAAAAATCACAATTCTTTCTCTAATTTGATTTCGCTAAGTGTTTTTATACACTTTTGTAGTATACTTAATAATCTTTAGGCTTTATTTAAATGTTACTCAAAGTTGTGGGTTCTTAACTTAAATTTTTAAGAAATTTAAGCATTATTCAAGTAAAAGAATTAGTGTGTTACTTTGTGTTGGGATTAAAATATGACAAATATGTTGGAAAGGCCAAAAGCATTGCATATAACTCTTCTTTCGAGATTTCTCTTCCAGTAGGATGTCCTACTTTGTTCCTGACATTCCTTACATAATTGAAAAAAAATCCCTGCCTTAATACTTCTAATTTATTGGTACATCTCAAGCTCTTTTTCAGTAAGAAATTCAATTAATTTTTATATTTTTAAATTTCTTAAAGGAAATAGGTCCATCAAAGCGTATAAGAGAAGTTAGCTTTAATCCCAGCTCTATGCAAGATATATGAATCTTTTTTAATTCAAAATACTTTCTAGAAAATATTTCATAATTATTTTTTAAAAACTTCAATAGCTAGGTTTTAACAAATATTTACAGCAATATTGGGATTCTTTATAATGTGAGTTGAAATTTGTTATAATTTCGGAGTTAGGTCATTTTTGAGAGGCTTGGTTCTTAGATTTTAATTTGGAATAGTAAGGATAAAAGATGGATGCATTATAATACTTTGAAAATCCAAGGGATCTCGAAAAAGAAAAGAAAAGAAGTGTGAATTTTATAATTAGAATTTAATAAGACGCACGAAATTTTTTAACTTTTAAAATTCTAAGCAGGATTTCTAACTATAAAATCTCTTACTCCCATAATCATTTGTTTCACCTGATTTTCATCATATTCCTTATATTTTCCGTGTGCTGCTTTATTTCTAAGATCTAACCAAGCAAGAACACTTTTTAGTTCTAATTTGGAATAAACTCCTTCCTTAGTTAACTCAGAGTTCAACGTATCTGCTTTTTTAGGAACTAACTTTCCTTTTGACATCGTTACAATATCAATTCCATTCTTTATACATAATTTTCTTAGATGTTCTTCTAATGTACTTCCTGTTATCACTGCTGCTGGATCTTTATATCCCTCTTCTAAAAGATACTCAGCCATTTCGATATAATCAGAAAAAATTTCTGCATGAATAAGTTCTGAGAAAGATTTTAAATAACCCGCTTTTAAATCCTCATGTAGTCCCGTCAATACCGAAATCAATCTATATAATCTTTCTAAGGGACGATTTATCTTAGTATTATCTAATATATCAATAGCTTGTTTATAATATTCCGAATCTTTTCCTGTAATTCTCACAATAATATTCAAAATTCTGGAGATTAAAACATTAGATAAAATATCTCCTTTAATGAATTTATGGGATTTTTTAGTATCGCTCATACTTGAGACATATTTGGTGTAATTTTTTACTATTTCTTCAATTTGTTTAAGAAATATTTTTTCTTTATCATTCATTGTAGTTTCGATATATATTATTGTCTAATTTCGTAAATTAAGGAACTAATGGTATTTAAATTAATAGAGTAAGCAATTAATAACTATGTTATAAATATACAACTATTTCTTGTTGGTGAAAAAATAAAGAATTCTTTTATTGTATTTCAAATTATTTTTTATAATTCTTTGATCATTGGATTCAAATTGAAATTCAAATCCAAATATTAACTTATTAGTAATATGAAATTTATAAGCAAATTCATTACTATTAATTCAAACTATATTAAATTACTATTTTTTAATATTATCCCGAGAATCTTATGAATGAAAAGGATGAAAATCAAAATAAAATGAAAGATTTTTTTGAAAATCTACTTAAAGATGCTACTCAAATAATTACTAATAGTTTAGGTGGCATATTTGAAGAAAATTTGGAAAAATTTACTCAAGATGATAGAGTAAAAGAATTAATGGTTCTTTATGATGAATTCGATGAGTCTAAAGGAGAAGAAAAACAAAAAATTGAAAATAAGATATTGGCAATTAATTATGAATTTTTTTATAAGAAGGTCAGATACAAACAACCATTAATTATTGACGGTGATTATATGGATTTTGTTAATGAGATCGAACTATTAATTAACGAAGGATTTAAGATAAATAAAATTGAAATGTTAAATTTAATATCATTATTTACAGAAAAAATCCTTCCAGTTTTTCAAAATCGGCCTCGATTACCATCATTTAAAAATGTCTGGGCTCTCAAAAAACCAGAATTTATCCAATGGATTAATACTAGAAGCAAAGAATTAGAAGGGCTTTCAGTATTACAAAAAAGATTTTATTTAAAAGAAGAGATTTCAACTCCAGGTAATGAATTTATGATGAGTGTTATGGAATTAGAGAGAAATATACTTGAAGATCCAGAGTCTTTAAAACAAAACGTCAATTCTCTAATTCATAATATACAAGATTATTATGAATCATATAGAATTTTGAGTGGTTTACTAATTGCTATCTATGATTTAAAAGATGGTAAATTTGATAATAATTTAATTAGATCTTATTATGGAAATTGTTTTCACACAGATTTAGGTCTTTATTCAAATAGAAAAGTGTGTATAAATAATAGATCAAGAGATGATAATCGATTATCCTTAAAAGAATATTTTGACAAATACCCACCAAAAGATATTCACCTCTTCTTTGAATATTTAATTAAAAAAATAAAGCATATTAGATTGACTGGGGCACATTATACCTTTTTAATTGACCAAAATATAGATGATTTAAGAAATGGTATTTGTAAAATACAATACGAAGGAGAAGTTAAAGATTATCTTATACTATATTTACAAGAAGTTCAGGAGTTACTCTATTTTTATCTTGTATTAATTATTCATATAACTTCGCACTTTCTTTACGATAACATTTAAAAATTAATATTCAATCCCTCTCCTTCAGTATATATATTATCCAGTTTATTAGTCAATTCTTTATATTCTTTAACTCTCTCTATATCTTCTGGTTTGGTTACTCTCCCCTTCACATTTAAATGAAATGACTTTATTTATATATATTTATATTGACAAATCTCAAGTCAAAAGTTTTTTAAGTCATTTGGATGTGATATTAACAGCAAATAAGGCCTATCAAGAAGCTAACATATTATTAGGAAAAAAATTAAGGCTTTAGATTGTTTTAATTTGTCCCGATGAATACAATACTTTTGCGTTTAGTAAGAAATTCACTAACTATGTGTGAGGATATTGATTTAAAATTAGGATTATGGACGGATAAAAGGAGTGTGCCGTTTTCTCCCATGCTATTTAACTTTGCAATTGAATTATCTATTTTTAGGCATAGAAGAATATTACTTTTCATGTTGTTATAAAACTCTTTTACTATTTCCCCAATTCTCAGAGCAACATACAATGCTAAATCTTCCAGTTTTTGATGTAGAATTACACATGAAAAAAATCCTGCTCGATCAGAATTTAGATTACCTTCAATATATTCTATGAGTTTTTTTTCTGACAATTTTGTTTGGTTCTCACTTTTACAGTAATTTATTATAAAATTAAGATTGTTTTTTATATTTATTTTTTACTCGAATTATTGACTTAGAAAACAAGAGATATTCATAGAGAATATTCATGTTTAAAAGTATTCGCAAATTAGTTTAATTATAAGTTTATTAATTTAACTACCAAAAGGCATCTAAAATGAGTGAAGAAAAAGATTATATAAGATTTATTGACCCAAATTCAAGAAAAGAAAAAAAATACAGATTTGTGACAGACTTTTATACAGTTAGTCCTACATATTGGGATTCTATTGATATGAAATTTGACAATGATCAACGATTATTTCATGGACCCATTCCAAAAACTAATATCTCCTCAGTTTTAAGAGGGACTGGTTTCTATGTTGATGAAGGAGATTATAATGATCCAAGAATTGATGATTTTGTAGGACTTACATTCTCAAGATTTCCACCATCTAATGAAGTGGATTTCGAACATGATATTGCAGTTTCTTTTGCTGGAGAAGATAGAGAAGTTGTAGATATAATCGCTCAGGAATTAAGAAAAAATAAAGTAAATGTTTTTTATGATAATTTTTTTAAAGCAGATTTAATTGGAAAAGATTTATCTGATTACTTTAAAGAAAAATATGGAAAAAAAACGAAATATATGGTTCCATTTATTTCAAAATCCTATACATTAAAAGATTGGACTAATTTTGAATTTGAGATTGCTCATGATGAAGCAGAAAGAAGGATAAAGGAATTTATATTACCTGTGCGATTGGACACTACTATTATGCAGGGATTGAAAAGAACCATTGCATATATTAGTTTTATTCATGAAGGAATTGAAGGAATAATAAAGATTTTATTAGAGAAATTAAACTTGCCATATATAATTCCTTTTATTAAAAATCAAAAGATCGAAGAGATTGAAAAAGTATATTCAATAAAAAATAGTTCTCAAGATGTAGAAAAAGATTTGAAGGAACCTTTTGAGAAAAGAATATATAATGTTGATAAAAATGATGATAGGATCCCTTTTCTTAGAGATTTAATTAAAAATTTAACAATCCAACATTATAAAGCTAGGTATGATCATAATACTAATAGAATAATATACAGAATAGTTGATTTTTTAAGTTCTTTTAAGGATCACTATTTTAATGAATATATCCAATCAGGAAGACCAACTTATTCAAAAATAATAATGAAGTTTTTTAATTGTTCTATTGATGAATTTAAGTCTAAAATTGAAAATAAAGAGATTTCTGATTTTAATATTGAAAGATACTCCTTTATGAGAGCAGGAGACATTGCTCTAATTCTTTTTGATCGCTTCGAAAAACCAAAACAATATAAAAATGAGTTAGTTGAATCAGTTAGAAAAGATTATACACATGAATTGTCAAAATATAAGTATTGCAAAGAAGAATATAAGAAAGATTTATTTAAAAAAGCTTTAACAATTTTGGAAGATGAGTACAATCTAATAAAAACTAGTGAAGAATATAATGGAAGTGATAGTCCCGCTGAATATCAAATTATCAGCATTTCTAGAATAAAACAATTTTCAAAGACGTATTCCATTAACTATTTTTTAAGACAACTTGATAATTATTAACCTTATTAGGAAGATTTATGGAAGATTAGCAAATGAAGATGAGCGAATGGGAGTATTAGAAATATGTAATTTCTTTTATTTTTTTTTTAAAAATGCTCCGTTTAATCCCAATACTCCTGTATATCAACTTGAAAATACTTTAGAAACTCTTTTATTGTTAGAAGGCATTTCTGAAGATTGTTTTCATAAATTTTTATACGAGAGTGAAAGTGAAGTGGTTTCCTTAGCTAATCCTTTAAAATCTAGAGTACCTCTTTTTTATCATTCATTAGATCTCTTTGAAAAGCCCTTTATAAAAGATAGATTCGGTCGTGTATTTTACTCTCTTTTCTGGTTATTTGATGCCCTTATTTATAAATTGACTAAATTATTAAGACAATATAATTTAGGTCAAAGAAGAGGACAGAGAGCCGAGAATTATATTTCTTACCTAATTGAACAATTTATAACTGAGCATTATCCTAATGCCTCTTTCTCAGGACCATTTAAAATAATATTGAAAAATGCTAAAAAGACAAGTGAAGGATATAAAAGCTTAAAAGCTAATCTTATAAAATATAAATTTCCCGTTAGAGAAGTTTTAATACCTGATCAAATTTATACAATCCGAACTTTTATTGAAGTCGATGCTGCTTTCATTTTTCATAACACATTGTTCCTAATAGAGGTAAAGGATGATCTATTTTGGGGCACTAGGGATTTGAGTGATATCATAATCCTCTGGGGACGGAAAGTAAATCAAATAGCAGAGAGTATTAAGAAAATATTTAAAGAAAATAATGTAAAATCATATCTCAATAATATTGGTATTAATTATGATAAAGTTTGCTCTTATGTAATAAGCCAAAATAATATTGATCATCCTGAATTTCAACACATAGCGGATTTATATAAAGATTTATCTCAACTAAATCATAATATTACGACTGGAAATGAAGAGAGAATATTTTCCCTCATTTTTCCTTCATACCCCCCATATCCTTGGAAAATTGAAGAAATTTAAATTCATGATCAATTTTTAGACAGCTGCAAATTAAAAAATATGGTAAAGCCCAGAAATTTAATTTATGTCAATGGGATATTACTTAATTCCATAATAATTGAATAATAGCTAATTCAAGTGCTGGCTGGTTGTGGAGGTTGTGCCTGTTTTAATGTTTTAATTTTAGGTTTTGAAATTTTGGACATTATTATAAAATCTAATATGTTTCATTAGTCGAGTTTAAAAAATTAAATAATGCTCCGATTATCTCAGTCTAATTTAAATATTAGTTTAAACACTCATTTACTTAATGACATACATTTATCATGAGAAAGGAAAAATTTTGGTGTTAGAGGATTTATTATCAAAAGAAATACACGATTATTTTCGAGATTATGACGAATTAATAATAACAGATTAATAAATTCATTATAATAACTATTAATTTCTCATTATAATTATGGTAAAAGATGATTTTCTAAGTATAAGGTTAAGGGATTATTTTAAAAATGCAAGAGAAAGAACTGATATTTATGAAAAAAAGCGAAACAGATATTTTCAAATAAATTTGACATTAGCTTCAGCATTGGCTACAATGCTAACTTTCTTTCTAAGTTTCTTTAATAATCCAGAAAATCTAATATATTTTAAATTCTTCCTTATAATAATTATGGGGGCTGTAGCTTCTATATTAATAATTTTGATTGGATTAATTTATGAATTTTTAGAAAAGAAAACGGATTTTGGCGATTTTGATAGACAAACACTAAGATTTTATAAAGGCAATGTTCCAGAAGATAATAAACCAGATAATTTGAAGGACAAATTTAAGGTTTTTAAAAGTAATTTTGAAGATGATGATGGTAATCTTATTAAAAATGAAAAGAATTTTATTGATTATGATATTAAAGACCTTTATATTTTACATTACTACGCTTCTCATTATCATAAATTAGCTAAGAACTTTAGAGAAATATTACTAATAGAAATAATAATAATTCTAGGGTCGATTATAGCTCAGCTATATTATAGTGTATTTTTAATTTTTAGTTTAGAGATTTTTATTGTAACTATCATAATTAGTTGCATTATAATTATCTTCGGGGTACGTTTCTATTATGATATCTTTAAAGAACTTAAGGAGTTTATCAATTATGACATTTATGAAGAGCTAAAAAAAGAGCTACAAAATAAGACTTAAACCTTGTTAAGATTTTCTTCAATCTCTTTTGCTTTTTGGTGTTTCTTACGAGAAATTTCAGCTTCTTTTTCTTGGTCTTTAGCAAAAACATTTGGTAGAGGAGAAACGAAGGAAAAATCCCCCTTCAAAATCAGTTTTGTAAGATCCCTGAGTGTAATATATGTACGGAGTATATACAATCAAAAGAAAAATTGACCGAAATTTAGAATTAGATATTGTTCTTTTTCTTCCAATTCGCAAGGATTTTGACGAACTCCTCTTTTAGAAGCCCAATAGAATTTACTTTTTTCTTCTTTGATCTGAGCCCATTAGCTCTTGAAGAGTTAGGTCTAAATTGTTTTTCCCAATCATAAAAAGATTCAGGTTCTTTCACTTGGAAGAGATCGATTGTTAGAATTTACCCATCTATAGAATTTAGGATTCTCTTTAATTTGCATGTCTTGAAAGGTTATTCCCGCTAAATCATCAAGCTCGTCTTCAGGCAATCAATTCACATCTTATTTAGACTCCCACAAATTTCTTGATTATTCTGTGGGAGATCTATATTCAATAATTACTTAAGAGTTCATTATGAAGAAAAAAGTTGGTGTATATTATGATTATCAGAATATTTATGATGCTTCTTATGACTTAGAGGAATATAAAATTCAAATCGATTTCAGGAATGCGGTGATTATGAGGATTTTGAATCAGAATCATCTGGAGTTAAGTTCAATGATGTGTCAAGATATGTCGTAGAACAAATGAGATATTATTCCTTTTGTGTCGCTTAATTTATCAAAGTAAGTTATGAAGACTCTACTTCTGGATTATTATGGATAAATAGTTCCTCTAAGAGAAGATCACTCAATAAAACTATCGATAAAATATGAAATTGAGGATAAAAATAATGTTAAGGATTACCTATCTCAAAATCATCACTTAAACGGATTAATCAAAATTTACAGAGCTATCATTATTGAAAATTGAGTTTTTCAATCTCCATTGTATCATGGTCTAAAAAATAAAATTTAATTGATGGATTTCCTTCCTCATCTTTTAACAACGCCCCATACGTTTCTAACCATAGTTCTGGAACTTTTCTATCATTTCCGAAAACCGCAAATCTTGTTTTCGCTGGGCATTTTTCAAGAAGCCACACATATTCACTTATATTTGAAATTTTAGCGGAAGGTCTTTTTTTACCTTGAACCATTGTTAGATATTTGGCATCTCCTACAATTTCATTATCATTAGAGACCATATCAAATTTTTTGGGGATTTTTTCTGAGAATTTTCTTTCTTCAAAAGTTGTATTAAACATCTTGCCAAATTTTTCTCGGCATAATTTTTCAAATTCTCTTGAATTCATTTTTTTTAAACACTTTCGTTAAGTATTATCATAAAATTTATATTTAAATTTTTTAAATTTAAGTGAATAAAAATTTCAAACTAAGCCATTGTACTTATCGCTTTTACAACTGATAAAAAATTTTTAGACCATTTTTTCCACTTTGGAGAGATTTTTCTCCAATCATTCATTAAATCTTCAATATATTTAATCGCAAATTCTCTTACGTCAGGAGACCAATTTTTAGCTTCAATTAATAACATCTCTTTAAATTTTCTTAACTTTTTTTTGGTTGGTCTTTCTTTAAAGAACAGACTCAATTTGGTTGTCATATAATTCTTAATCAAAATTTTATTATTTGTATTAATTGATCCCCCCTCATTTATACTAATGATTTTCTCTTCGGGTTGAGACTCATCCAATTGTAGATATATACCATAATCTCCATTTAAGACTTTTTTTAATCTATTTATAATGAAATAATCAATATAATCATCAGGATCTAATTCTATCGTTAATGAATTAAAAAAATCTTTAAGAAGACTATTATTTTCATGAATATTTTTATTATTGCTCAAATAACCTTTTAAAATATTCTCGATTCTATTTATAGAATATTTTTGAATTTTCTTATCATTATTAATAACCTTAATCACATCACTATTAAGATCTAATATTTGGGGTTCAAATAATTTATGGATTTCATTCTCGGACATATTAGAAACTGTCTTTAGAATTTCAAAAACTTCTTGTATATTCAGATTAATTGATATATTATATTTATTTTTGATATCTTTTATTAAAACATATAAACTTGAAATTTTCTCTTGAATTAAATTTTTATCAGGTTCTGTACTTAAAATTACAGTTATACCGTGGCACATCATTATTCCTGCTATTTCATTCTTCTTAACCCTAAAACTATCTTCAATTTCTTTAATTATTTTTGCCACACGCGAATGATAATCTTTTCTAATAACGTCTTTATGATACTCATTCACTAACTTAAGAATTTGTCTAGCTATATCACAGTTAAATCTTCTAAGTATGTATCTTATTTTCTCTCTATTTGACACGATTAAACAAATGTGTATATTAATTAATAAACTTTTAGCAGATTCTTCAAATTTGTTTATCACATAAATCTAATTTTATTTTTTCTCATCTTAAAATTCTATGCAAATGATACCGCTGGAAAAGTAAATACTGAATCTGTAAATATCATAAAAGACACTGCCCCTCCGATTATTACGATAATATCTCCAAATTTTAATGATGTTTTTGGAATAGGTGCCCCAACTTTTGAAATTTTAATTGAGGAAGTAAATTTAGAATCTTCTTGGTATACAATAGAGGGCGGTTTAACTAATATAACCTTTTCAGGCTTAATCGGTTCTATAGAGCAAGATGTATGGGATAACAACTCTCAAGGAGAGGTTTTGATCATATTCTTTGCACGTGATGTTGCTGATAAAATTGGAATGAATAGTATTATTGTAGTAAAAACTATACCTTCTGAAGCAATTTCAGGATACGAACTAACTTTGTTAATTGGAGCGATTTCTATAAAATCCGCTGTTCTAATGAAAAAGCAAAGGCAAAAATAATTTTACAAAAAAAGCAAATTGATAATTTTTCATTTAAAAAGAAAGGATACTAACAACAATCAAAATATTTTTTATCGTGTAATTATGCAATCTCGGGTTAAATGAGAATACACTTCACCACCCTCTATTATCTTGAAAATTTTTCTTAATTTCAAACGAAGTTGCAGACTCATTATCATTTAGTATATGGAGTAATATTATAGGCATATCCAAAAGTTTCACTCTACGACCATTGCTTATCTCTAAAGAACTCTGTATTTTAATATAATGAAAAGAAATAAAATTTTTTAGTTTAAAACATCATTCAAGTTTATTTTTCCCTTTTTGTTCATTTTATAATTGAGTACGACCTTCCTTGGATTTTCGTTATTTTTCTTATCACCTTCATTAAAAGTGAACGACCATAGCACTTTATCTATTTCTAATTTATCTTGGTTATCATTTGGCTTTAGGTAAAATTTGGCAATTAATCCGTGCCTGTGTTTTTGCCGTGGCTCTCCAGATGTAAAATTTCCACCAGAGTAGGCTATTATTTTATTAGGGATTGTTTCGGATATTTTATTTATCTCTCTTTCATTACAGAATTCTATGTGTTGGGGAATGTGAGAATGGTGTCCAAAAACTATATCCCAAGTATTTTTATTTTTACTATCATTGAATATCTTTTCAGCACGATTGGAAGATTTATATGTCCCATACCGAACGAGATTAAGGCTCTTATGCTTGAAAGAATTTCTAATATATGTTTCATTTTCAAAATGCCAATGTGGAAATAATACATTAAAGGAACATGGCTTTATTTTCTTTTGGACATCATCAAAAAATGTTATTTTTCCTCTTGACCGTTTAAATTTTCTTTTATTGATCCACATCGTACCAGTTTGGATATTGATCGGATATTTTATATTTTCAACACCTAATGGTATTTCTTCACAATAAGCCTTTTTTATTTTAATTTTCATGTCATTTTTATTGTACTTTTCTTTATTCAGGTCACTCCCGACACCAAAATAGTTAAACTCACACCTCTCTAAAATTTTCAGCATGTTACGGAAGCGACAAGTCTGGAAATCCCCGCTATGGTTATTGCTTACGGAAAGTAACCATTTAAAAGGGTGGGCGATGAAGCCTAGGAAGTCTAAAATTTTCATTTTAAATCTTTTACAATTAACTCCCGTAATATTAGCCCCAAATTCATTATCTTTTATGTACTCAATAACATTTGGGTCACTCTTGAATTCTGGTTCCTTCATAGGAATAAGGACTCCCTCTAAATTTCCCACTATCAGATCTGCATCCCTAAAGAATTCTTGTAAATAAACACTAGGTGTAATAAAATATTCTTCCATTGGCATGATGTCTCCTACAAATCCTATGACATATTCAGTTCTATATTTATTTTCAGATTCACATTTAGTTTCCTGTGTTATTGTTGTAGGTTTGTTAAAATTTTTAACATATTTTATTCCTTTGAAATCAATCGAAACCGCTTCTTCCCAATATTTACCGTCCTCGTAACTATAGAGAAGATAAGGCACATTAAAAAACGCGAAGATTGCTACAAAAATTATAATGATTATACAATAATAGTCAATCGGAAAAATAATCAAGTGGGATAAAATTAAAGATAGGAAAATTAAGTGTAGCCAAGTTAGGAGTAAAATAATATCGATGATTTTTAATATCTTTTTTCTCATAATGGATTGCTTCATACCCCAACATATTGATTCTATAATCCCATAAGGAGTTCTCGGAATTATCCAATAAAGCTTTTTTCTTATCCAATTAATTGCGTTCCAAAACCATTTTAAACTATTTCTTTCCAAATTTCTGACCTTTCAATATTTGATGTTTTTTCTCTCTACCCAGATAATACTTTATAAAATTATTAGATTTACTACCACCTAAAGCATGTCTATTAAATTTTGAAATTACTTTTTTTGGTTATTATAATGGACCGATTTCAGAATAGACTCTAGGATATAGTTCTTTCAAAGTTTCATACTGATAACAACCGATTTCAATTAATTGCGTCTGTATATCACTAATTGTTTTAACAAATCTTCTTATGTTGTTAAATTCTGTTTGACAATAATCTGGGTTGTCTTTGTTTTCCTGGTAAATTTCGCAAACATATGCTAAAGTATCAGAAAGATCTTTTTTAAGTTCTCTGCATGAAAGTAATTCTGATAAGTCAACAGGTATTCCTCCTCCTCCTTCCCCTCTCCAACTACCACACGCAGAGGGGTCACCTTGAGCACACCTGCACTTGCTACTATCTTCTCCAAAAAAATCACATATTAATTCTGCTCCGCTAGGAAGATCTGGTGGAAGTGGTGGAGGGATGTCACCGAAATTAAACCGTCTTTCTCTCATGTGTATCCGATTCCTTAGAAATCCAATATAACCCATGAGATATTCAAAAGTGTCTGATAATTCAGGAAAATCTTTTTGAATTTTAACCAATTGTTCGTTAATCATTTTTTTATTCTTACCCAGAGTTGTAAATATTTTGTTCCACGCATCTTCCGGAGTAAAACCTCTATTTCTCTCTTCATTCATTTTATTCATAATTTCAGCCTTTAAATTTGATTCGCAGTTTTAATACATGAAAGCTAGCTTTTAACATTTCTGTCTATTTAAATACCATACTAGAAACTATGAGATTTTTTTAATGAAAATATTAAAGGTGAAAATGAAGGAATTTTCATTGTTTGTTAATCAATTTCTAAATTATATGGAGGACGAGTCATATTCATAATCAAGCTCTCTATTAGGACTACATGGAATATCACATTTGGGAATTAAGACTATATTTTAAAATTATACTTTTAAGATTTAGCCTTAAGAAATCCATTATTGTCTTTTTTAACTTCCCGAACTAGATCTTCTATTTTTTTAACCAATATTTTACAGCATTCTATTCCAGAATTATATTTGGTTCGGGAGCTCATTATAATTCCAGTAAACATTCTATATCGCTTAATTCGTATACCCTTAGGTGAGGTAATGGTAAATTCACTACTAGCTTTGTAGGATCCATATACAGAGGTATCATATTGATTTTGATCATAATCGTTAATAACCGTAAATTGATAAAAAGTAAAGTATAAAATAAAAAAAAAAAGAAAAAATTAGATGGATTAAATAATCGGTTCATTTTGATCGTAGAAATCAAAATACAAATCGATATAAAGTTCTTTAATTAACCGTTTTCTCTCAGGAAAGGTTAATTTCCTGACCAATTTTATAATTATCTTATGTATGTTCTTCATGTCAAACAATCCTAGAATGGCTTTTTCCATGCCCCCCCCCCCACCTTAGAATTGTTTATGACATTTTTATAATAAGTTTCTAACTGTATAATTAAGAATACTCTTCTCTTAATTAAATATGCATTATTAAGAGATGAATATATTAAAATTTTGAGGAGATATGAACTTTAATAATTTACTTAATGTTCGGAGTTAGAGGGAAAATTTGAGTGAAAATTTACTTGTAATGCTTCCAGAACTTTCGGAAAGTTTCATCCCTATATTCTTCATACAAATCTTTTTGTATTCGAAAAGAAACTTTTCCTATTTACTCACGTAAATTGGTAAATTCCTCTATAAATGTTGATCTAGCTTTTTCTGAATCAGCAAAATTATATGATGCTAGAGCTTTGATATAAGGCATTTTTTTTGATAATAACTTCACACAAATCACTTCTATACTGTTACCCCCTAATTACCAATACTTATTTTAATAACCTATTCTTAAATGGTGTTATAGAAAAAAAATTCTGGTGATTTATATCGTAAATGTTTTCATAAACGACCCAAGATTACGAAAAATTTTAGATAAAATAGAAATGAATCCAAATCTAAAACAACGCTATTCTTCTAAATGGCATAAGATTGTCAATTTTCTCTATTCCAATACGAATCTAAAGATTCGGAAAGTAGCTCGAGCAGGCTCTTTTGGGAAGGAAACAGGGCATAAGAGGAGCGATCTAGATATTATATTTTGCACTACGCAAGATCAACCTAAGGATAGAACAATGAATGAAATTTATTTAAAAGCATATGAGAATTTCAATAAGACCGCAAATGTAAATAAAGGCACAGATGCAATACATATTGATTATAAGAATCCTTTAACAAAAATAGATCTCGTGTATTTAAAGCAAAACGAGTTTGGTAAGGAATATAAAGAAATTAAAAACCGAAAGCAAATATTTCCTCAGCAGAGAGATGCAATTAAAATCGTTAAGTATGCATTTGACAAGTTTCTAAGTACAGATATTAAGGGTTATGAAGTAGAAAAAGCTTGTATAATGTTAAACTGCACAGCACTTAATACATGCGTAATCTCCATTGTAAAATATTTTAAGGCTAGGTTAAGGGAAAAGGGACTTACCGGTGATATATTTTTACGAAAAATTTTAAACACTTTATAAAATCGATTTACAGAGGATTTAAAATGGATATCAAATCGGAAGGAAAATCACTTTTAGACAATCATAATAAGTTATACGAGCAGCTTATTGAAATCACCGAGAAAAGAGAAATAATATATATTGAAGAAATAGAAGGCGGATTTAAAGTCGGTAAGCCCCGTTTTAAAAATCCCAAGTATCAATGGTCGACGAGTTTACTAGTCGATGTGAGAGACCATTTTCAAAATATTTGGAATTTTTTTGATAGGTATTCTTACTGGTTTGACGACACTCTGATACCGTTATTGAACACAGATGAAAGGAGAATGTCAAAGAAATCTATTATATTTCTATTAGAGGAAGATGTATGGTGCACTGATGAAGTCTATGGAAAATATCTCATAGAAGAAAGTCAAGATGGAATAGTAATTAGTTATTCCCGAAGGCAGAAAAAAATGAAACAAATTACCTTGAAACTGAAGGAAGGATCGGAGATTAAAAAGTGGATTTGTAATGATGCGATTAGACAAATAAGGAACCAGTTTGATTTTTTATGGGGTAAGTTGGAAACAGAAATACAGGCGTGCATTGACGAGATTTTTCATAAGCGGCCAAAATTAACCCTCAAACCAAATTATTTAAAAAATCAGCTCGAAAAAACAATTACTATTTCCTCACAATGGACAGAAGCGGGATTACTTAACTTAGGGAGGATTATAGAACTCTGGTTGCTAACTAGTTTGGGAATGAAAAGTGCTTCCCGTTATTTAGATCTTATTAGAGAAACGGAGATAGCTAGTATACTGAACAAACACGAGGCAAAACTATTAAGGAATATTAGGACTAATTATAATAACTTGAAGCATAAAACTTACTATAAAATTGAGAGTGAGGATATTAAAACAATGGTAGAAAGTTTTTCTAATTTATTCCACTCCTAAGATTTAACAGTAAAAGAGATTTTTTTATTTTAGTCAAAAAAAATCAAACTAGAATATTTATATTCTTCAAAATTTCTTTAAATTTCTAAATATTATAAATTTCTTCTTTACTACAAATTTAGGTTTATATAAAAAATTTAAAGAGGATTAGAGTGAAAAATGCATATTTTCATCATTAAATTTCAAAAAACAATATCAAATTTTTATTATGCTCTAAAAACATTTTATTAAGTCTTGTTATAATTTCTAACTTTGTTGACTTATCAAATCTTTTTAATAATTTTGTGAATAAATAAATTCTAATTATTTTGAAAAACAACTTTTTAATTTTTTTTTGTACATTTTTTAAATCAAGAAATTGCTCATGATCTTTTTTTCCAACATCAGAAAATAAGTATAAAACCTCCCTTAAGATTGTTTTTGAGTTTTTATAGTCAAATAAATGCAGACAAATAGTAGATAAATTAACTTTATAAAATATTAATTTAACAATAAAATCCTCTTTATTTACTTTATTTAATTCATAAATATTTCTAACTGAACTTATACAATATTTTAATGATTTTTTTAAATTATTTTTTTTTAAATGTAATAACGATATTTTATTTTCTGTTCTAACTAAATCAGGGAGATATATATAGGAGAATTTATCAGCTAAATCATAACGAATTTGATAGCATTTCTCTAAATAGTTTTCTGCTTCAGTAATTTTATTTTGCGTTAATTTCAATTTTCCTAATAAATTATAAAGAGAAGCAATTTCCGAAATAAAAATTTTTGAATGATTTTCTGGAACTTTTTCTATCAAATCTAATGCCTGACTTAATATATTCTCTGCTTTTTTTAGCTGGTGATGATCAATATAAAAAGATCCAGAATTTTTTAAAATTATAAAAAAATCAATTAGATATACTTGTTCATTAATTCCAGCTAAATCTTTAAAAATTTGTACTGCATTTAAGTAATTAATTTCACTATTATGAAAATCTTGAATCAAATTATAAGTCCCTGCTAAATTATTATAAATTTCGCCTAAAGATTGCAAATAGAGACTCCTATTAAATTGCTTGAGTTTTTCATAACTATCTTTTGCCTTCAATAAGTAATCGAGTGAAGGGTTATATTCTCCTAGATTTTTTAAGCAAATCCCTAATAAATTCTGAATAGATGCTAAAAGTTCTAAATAACTTTCAGGAGATTCTTTATGTAAAATTTCAGCTAACATTAAGGCTTTTAAAGCAAAATCTTTTGCTTTGATGTGATTCTTAATATTATAATAAAGTTTACCCATATTTTTATTTATCATTGCAAAAATTTCAACATATTTCTTTGAATCTTCTTTGTACAAGGCTTTACATAAATTATAAACTTCATTATAACTTATCTACATTTTATTAATATTCTTTATTTCAAGATACATAGCCTCTATATTTTGCTTAATTCCAACATATATTTCTGTATTTTCTCTTTTTTTTTCATCAATAAAATTTTCATATATAATGATAGATCCTTCAAACATTTCCTTAGCGGAATAGTAATTTTTAGCTTTCCAAAATAACTTTCCCAAGAATATTAATATAGTTAATTTTGTTTGATCACCATATGATTCTTTAATTAGTTTTCCTAAATCAATCAATTTATAGAAATTAATATTAATAGGTGAAATTTTATTTGATAAACTAATAAATTCGTCAAGAAGTTTTTTATCTTTTCGTAATTTAGAATTTTCAGATTTTCCAGAAGAAATATTTGAACTTAAAAACCTAAAAGTTTTAGTTCTTAAAGAGTTAAACATAAAATTTTTGTAGGTTTTTTTAATTGTTTTCTTTTTTTCTTCTTGATAATTGAAATTTATGGGGACAATAATGTTAAAATCATTAATAAATTCTAAAATTATAAGAGTTATTTAATTAAATTGATTCAATATAAAATGTTTTCTGCCAAAAGAAAAAAGTTTCCAAAAAGATATTCCGCTGATCTAATATAAACTGAATTATTGTATCATTATGTCCTTTATCTTTCAAGCGTTTAGTTAAGTTATTAGGAAGTGTATCTTATACGACCTGAAAAGTTTTTATTTATAATTTTTTTACAGAAAAAATTGGGAAGATATAGTTGCTGAACTTTTTTATGTAACTTTTTGAATTTTTTTTTGCTCCTTTGAACTTTTTATTGCAACTCTCCAAAAAAAAAGAATAATAACCTTATATCTCAATTGCAACCATTGAAATCGCTTCTATGTAAATTATTGAGAGATTATGAATCTAAAATTTTCATTTTATTTGTCTAAAGATATTATATTCGCCTGATCTAAATGAATAAATTTTCTAACTATTGATTCTTCATATGTGGTAAGTATAATCTGATCAATTAATCCATTTCTAACTGATTCATAAAGGTAATCAATAATGATAATTCTATTATTTTCATCAAGATGTTCAATAGGTTCATCTAAAATTAAAAATGGTATTGTAGAAAAAAACTTTAAAATTAGAGTTTTCAAGATGACTAATAGAAAAGTTTTCTCACCGGAACTTAATTCATTATAAGATACTATACTATCTCTATATTTTAAAATGGGATAAAAATTCTCATCTAAAGAAAATTCTCTTAAGTCATTAGGAAAATAATTTTTCCACACGATATTTAAATTATAAATCAAATCTGTTATAATACTAGTTCTATATCCTTTACTTAAATTTTCTATTGCCTCCAATATTATACTATTAAAAAATTCACCTTTAATAGTAGCCTGCAAATTATTTTCATAATTTTCAATTTTTTGAAGTTTAATTGATGCTTTAAACATTAATTTCTTTTTAGTTAAATCAATAAGTTTTTCATTTTTAGGAACTTTTATTTTTTCTAAATTTTCTAATTCCCCTGCGACGCTGTCAAGTTCTCTTTGTAAATTAATAATCCTCTTTTTTCTACCTTCGATTTTAAAATAATTAATGTCCTTTCTAAAATAGCCAATTTCCTGAAGCATAGTTTCTAGATTTTCCATTTTTTTGTTATTAATATCTTCTTCTAAAGTAGCGTTTCTCTCTTTATCTTTGAGATTAGATAATTCCTGATTTATTTTTTTATATAAATTTTTATTTTTATTATATAGTATAGAAATTTCATTTTTAGATAAAAATTTTTCACAAATAGGACAGTTTATTTTAACGTCTTCATTCTTTTTTATTTGATGGTAGATCTCAAGCTTAGATTCTATATCTTCCAATCCTAATTCTTTTCTTTTTGTCTTATCTCCTAAATTTTCTACTTTTTTAATACTTTTAGCTATTTTTAATTCAAGTTCTTGTACTTCATCTTCAATTTTTTTTTCATATTTTAAAATTTGCTCAATGTTAAATATATCATTATTAAATGTTAGCTTCATTTTTTCTTTAAAAGATTCATATTTTTTACTTATTTGTTTGATAATATCATTTTCCGTATTCCTTTTTGACTTCAAATCATTAAACTCTTGATTTTTTTGATAAACTTCTTTTTTAACAGTATTTAGAACTTCCTCAACTTCTTTAATCTCATAATTTAAATCTTCCAAATTGAGGTCAGAATCAATTTGTAAATCTCGAATTTCCTCCATTTTTATTTTAATTTTTTTCCTTTCATTGCTTAAAAAGCTATTTAAATTTTCAGCAGTTTTTCCTAATTCAATCAGTTTATTAAGACCTAAAATCTCATCAATAAATTTCGAAAATTCTCTTTGATTACTTATATCTTGCATCTTATAGATCTCTCCCTCTGAGGAATAGATTAGATTTTTAAATAAAAAATCTTGTATATTAAAGTGATCTAATATAAACTGATTCACTACATCTTTGTTTCTATGAATTTTTATGCCATTTTGAATTATGTTGGATTTACTAAATTTTTCATGAAACTCTCTTAGAATTATAAAATTCTTATCAATATCATCAATTTCTATAGATATTATAGCATTTTCTTCACTTTCTATTCTCTTCAATGATTTATATGCTTTTGTATATTTTAATTGATTTGTAAATCCAAAAAAAATGGCGTCTAAAATAGATGTTTTACCAGAACCATTTTCACCTATTATAATGTTAATTCCCTTCTCCAAATCAATTGTTCTCTGTACGATATTCTTCCAGTTTTGTAAAAAAATTGTTTTTATCATTTTATATCTATTTTTCAAAATTATATAAATTTAAAAATTGGTTCTTCATTTGATCTTGGTCTATCTCGTTATTTAAATAGTCATTAAAAATATTTATTATAGATTTTAATGTGTAATTAATATCTAAATCTTCAATATCTCGTATTAAATTTTGAGCTTCATAAGATACCTTTATATTTTCCTGAAGATATGCTTTAAGATCATTTTTTATACTATATTCTTCTTTTTTGTAGATCTCTAATTCTAATTTCTCAATAAGTTCTTTCTTTTCTATAAGATTGTTTAAAAGAGATACTAAAGGTTCTATTTTATCTTGAGATTCCAAATATACTTCATCTAAAGGATCGTATATCTTCTTTTTTTCAACAAATAAAGAGCTTAATTCATTATCATTCCAGACTATAATTAATCCTTTTTTATTTGAATACCTCGAAAATAACCCCATATAATGCTCAAGTGTTGATTTTTCAAATGATTCAAACAAATCATATTCAGCACATAATAGATATTCAAAATTATTATAAAATATTAAAAAAGATATTAGATTTATTTCAAAATTTTCGTATTTTATAAATGGATCTTCATTCAATTCGATAACTTTAATTGTAGGTTTAAATTGGGAAAGAACCACTAATAATTTCTCATAAAAATTCAAAACTTTCTGAATTTCGAAATAAGATTTAGTCTTTTTTATTAATCTTAGTTCTCTTAATAGTTTTTTATCATGTTCTTTCTCATTAATTTTAAATATCACCACATTGAAGCTCTTCTTTATATCTATTCGACTTCAGAAAGAATTTTGATGTTTCGATAATCATATCTTTGCTTAAATCAATAATTTTTTCTTTTACTAATTGATCCATATATGATCCGTAAAATTTATAAAATCCTTGAAAATCATCAAATCTACAACAAGAATATAAAGTATATATGTATAACAGAGCAGACACAGATGTTACATTACTTGTTTTGTATGTTCTACGACCTAGCATAATATTATCCTTTTTATTTATAGCTCTAGTAAAATAGAAGAACGGTATATCATCAGTGATTATAATCACTTTTTTATATGTTAATTTAGATAATTCTAACGCTAATAAATATAATGATAAATCTCTATCTCCAACTTGGTTTAATTTTGAAAAACTCCTCCAATCTTTTTCTAATTGTATAAGTTCTGCTATTTTTTTTTCATCGGAGTGATGACAAATTTTCAAAATTTCTTTTAACAAACAATTATATACTCTTAAATGTCTCTTATCATCATAATCTTTAAAAAAATCAACAATTTCAAATAGACTTGATGTTTCTATAGGCAAAATTTCTTTATTTGCCATTTTTTCTGAAAGAAAAATTCTATCAAATACGGCACAATATAGACACTTATCAATAAAAAACTCTGAAAATCTCTTAATAAATTTATAGAAACTATTCATTCCTTCATTATAAAAGTAATTTAAGATAATTTTAAAGAAATTTGTATCAAAGATTGTTAATTCATGATTGTGACATAGTGAATTAATTCTTGGACAATTCAATTATAATACCTATTAAGTATAATTTTTCTGGATTTATATTCAATACAATTCAAATTTTAGTATTAGAAGTATATATACTTTGTTCTTTTTATTATATAAGCTGATGTAAGATTAAAATTTCAACTCCATTATTGATTAAATTCCTCTTTAAGGTATAATAATTTCTTGATATTATTAAGGATGAAAAAGAAATGTTAAATAAGTTCTGTAAGTGGGTAGAAAATGAAAATCCAACCTTGATTGCATATGGATCTACTACAGCAGACGCTCTTCATCTTCGGAATTGTTTTACAAGACTTAAATTACCCTTTCAACAAATAGAATACTACTTTTTCGATCTTTATCAAGATGTATTATATACTCGAAGCTCCCGGAAACAAAAGTATTTTTTAAGCCATTTGAATGGAAAATATTCTAAATTTTGTTAATGTTTATATTGTTAAACTTTTTTCTATTAAAGTATGGAAAAACAATATGTAAAACAACATACTGTTTCAAAATTTATTCTCAAAAATTTTGCTAATCGTGGAAAAAAAAAGAGTTTTAGTTGTTTTTGTTATGATAAAATGCTAGGTGAATCTTTTCCGAGTAATATTGCTAATATTGCATTTAAGAAATATTTTTATGATCGTTATCCTAATGAAATTGAGATTTTTTTAGGCAAATCTGCTGAATCTCTTTATGCAATTTGCTATAAAAAAATAATTGAAAGAAATTCGATAACTTGGATGGATTTTATGGATAGATTTTTAATCGCGTATCTTATTTTTACTCAAAATGAACGTACTATGACTGCTAGATTAATTCATTCTCAGCGGATTAAACTTCATTATGATATCGTTGCTGCGGCAACAAATAATAAAGAATTAAATGACGGTATTAAAAAATTAGATAAAAAGTTTTATGACCAAGCAGGTAAAATGAATCAATTAATAACAATGTTTGGAAAGGAAAAAAATCCTGCCCACGTGTTGGAAATAGCAGAAAAGCTCGTTTTAAATTTTAGATGGAGATTATTAATAAATAATTCAAAACAAAAATTTTTTCTTTCCGATCATCCGATTATCCTTATTAATAAAAATGAAATCTTTTTCTCAAATATTTATGATAAGTATTTGACTAACGGAACTGAGATTTATTTCCCATTAAATGAGGAATTGTGTCTATATTTACAAAATTGCGCTTCATTGGATATTCATCAACCTGAAAATATAAAAAAGATTTCTAAAAGCCAGGTACGAATAGTTAATTCATTTGCGATAATTAATGCCTATAGACAAATATATTCCAAAACAAATAATTTCAAATTTGTTGAGAAGTTTTTAAAAACCCATCTCTATTTTAAACATACAGATAGATTTAGAGACTTTGATAATTTCATTATTAATTATATACTTAAACCAAAATTCTGGAAAGGAAAATTGCTGAACTAATAAGATACTAAAAATTATTAGGATTAATACATCAAAAAGATTCACATCCACTAATAATGAGATAAATTAAATTTTTATTCCTACATATTTCACATAAGAATTTTATATTATCATTTCAAACTTATTAGATTTACTCTTAGGCTTAAATAAAAAGAAAAAACATTGATTTAATACAATAATGCTTTTTTAGCCTTAATTCCAGACATTCGAAGTCTTTCATCATAATCACTTAAATTGGCATCTAAATTTCGATAGCTCAATATTTTTCCCATGTTGTATTGGAGATGGGTAATCTCTAACTCTGTCGCTGTTTTTGGTACACCAATAAGTATTCTATCCCCATCAGCGCTAACAAAAAAGTAGTGTTTTACAAATGATCCACTATAGTATACCTTAGCAAACAACTTCCAAGCATCTTTACTTGGATATCTGTTTACCCAATCTTCCTCAAATTTTTCACCAGAGTGAGGATCATCTGGAAATTTTGTTAGAATATTTAACCTAACATTAGGCTTAAATGTATATATTCCATCGTCTATATCATATAACCAATCTTTTGGATTTGATGTTTTTAATATAGTTTCAATATCATTAAATTTCATTATAGATTATCTTTTGGTTTTGTTATATTAAAAGACCAATGAATATAAATATTTACAAATCAGTATAATATTTTATATTTAATATAAATCTTCTTTAAGACCTCAAACATTTTTCACTATCATTTTTTAACCTTTTATAAAAGCCTCTCCTCCCATTAATGTCATCCCTATGAATTTCGAAGTTAGTAGGAAGTTTTCCGGGATCTTTTTTTTCTTTTATCATATCCCATATCTGCTGTTTTTTCTTTGTGCTCATTTTATTAAGAGAATTGAGTCCTTTTTCGTGCATAACTACAGCAGCAAGAACGAAAACTGTATTATCGATCCTACCTAAGATATACAAGATATTTACTATATCTTGGCAATTATAACCTCAGATTTTTTTGTGTGAATAACAAATTCTCATAAATGCAGATGTAAATGGAGCATATGATATTTTAAGAAAAGTATTCAGAAAACCAATCTCAGTTGATGGGATAGAAGGTGTCTGTGAGCATCCTTGTTCTTTAAACTGGAATAAACAGTTAAAGAACTAAAAATATGGTGGATGTTGTAACAAAGTTGCCACAAAACTAGTATATCATCTATATATTTTAAAGATTTTAAGTAAATCTTTCCAAAATATTTACTATTAATACATCTATATGAATCTCCAAGATCTTATTTTATTACTTTCAAGAGGGGTATTGCATGATTAGTATCTTCTAAGTTTTTTTCACTGAAATTTATGCTCAAATCCTTTTCCCCTAATGTTAATATTTTGAAAATTTTTTTTTAATTATTAAAGTCACTTTTCTAAAATACTTTTGGAAGTGTTATTATTTTTAATTTTTAAACTCTTAATATATGATATTTTTAGACCAGACAATTGGAAAATCCAAACTGTAATCTATTTCTAATTAAATTGAATATTATTAAAAAAAAAAGAAGTTTATTATTAATTTAGATTAAATAAACGAATTTAAAATTTAGAAAAATTTTTAAAATCAGAAAAGATAAAATTATTATTAAAACGCTTCAAATGATGTATGATGGGAGAAGAAATCCAAGAGAAAGGAAGAAAATTTGTTTATGAAATGTTTGATTATCTTGAATATACAGGTAATTTTGAAGGTCTTGTAACTTCATATGAAAGAAAAAACATGACATCACAGATACTATCTTCGGGAATAAAAAAGGATTTTGATATAAGAGGTATGTTCAAAGATGAAAATATTTCTATAGATGTTTTTATTGAAGCAAAACGCTATAAAACATTAAGTAACTTATATTCTTGTTATAGAATTTTTCTAAAAGATTGTTTTAGTGTTTGGGTAAACGAAAGAAAAATAAAAAAAGATTGGAGAGCAAGATTTATCTTTATTACCACCCATCCTTTCGCATGTTCAAACTTTACCAATATAAGAAGTTATGAGTTTTTAAAAAAAGTACTAAACGGTGAGGTAGACCTTGAAAATTTCTTAGATTCAAATATTGAAAGAACCGTTAAGGATTTCCTCCCCAATCTTTACATTCTATTTGTTACAGAAGGTAAAGAAATGTTAACTCCCAGTATTAAGAGAATTTTAAAAAAAATGAAATATTTTACCTAAAAGAATGATTGAATATAATAAGTTCACAGAAAAGTTAACAGTAATAAAAGATATAATTACCTATAACCAATACATTGAAAAAACCGTTTCTGATGCTTTAAAAAAGATTTTTAAGAACACCATTAAACGAGAAAAACCTGGGATTTCAAATTATTTTTATGATTTTTCAGTTGGATTAGGTGGTTTTAGGCTGTTCTGCGAGATTAAAAAGGAAAAAGGTTCACTAATATTTTTTTGGAAAAAAAGATTACCATTTATTTATGAATATTTTGAGGAATTAAATAGTAAAAGGAGAAAAAAACATAAATTATTATTTGTATTAATTAATTCCGACGATAGTATTGATAAAATGAATCTAAGACCTATATATAACGATGTAATAGCCATAAACCTAAAAATGTTAATGAAAATTGCATCAATGACATCATTCTTTAGCGAAGACCAACAAGTCTTTATCAGAAATGCTTTTAAGACTAGTTCTGGCGTATTGTATGACTCTTTCATTGAAAGAATGCTAATTTTTCTTCAAGACCTTGACGAACCAAATTTTATTATCGATCTCGAAGATTTTAATATTAAAAAAGATCTTTTAAAAATCAATCTCAAAACTATATTTGATAATTCAATAAAAATTCTCTCTAGACACGAAAAAACTATTTTAGACAGATATTTGGCGAGAAAAGTTGATTTAACTCCTGAGGTGCATGAAATTTTATCTTCCTCAAAAAAAGTCCCAACTGAAATAATAAAAAAAATTATTCCTCAGATTAATTATGATATAAATATTAAAGAATTAGAAGAAAATAATTTTTCATCAGATGATATTAATGTCTTAACTGATACGCTATACAGCCTAAATGTAAAAACTAATATAATAGAAAAAAAAAAAAAGGAATATATAATAGAGAAGGATGAAAAAATCATAGAAAAGCTTAAACTTCTCGGTGAAAAATTAGAATATAAAATTTTACGAGCAGTTAATTTTTCCATTGAGTCTAGATTGGTTAATATTCGAGCAGATCTTATATTGAGTAAAAATACCACAAAAATCATAATCGATATCAATTATAAGAAGTCAAATAATAAAATCTCATTAGGAATAAGATTGACCCAATTAATGAGCAAACTTTTAGGATTTAAATCTAAAGTTGGAATTCTTATATTACTAGACTCTGAAATTTTTGAGAAAATTAATGAAGAAAATTTTAAAATTCTTATCATTGGTGATAAAATCAATTTTGAATACATTGAAGAATTTATTTTTGATGTATTTCAAAATGGATTACTTATGATGGGATTATAGCACAAGTGGTTCAGCTGCTTCAGAATTTTATGTATGGAAAGATACTTTTTATGAACTCTCAATTTAACTACTGATTATTATGATGAGGCTACCAATACTGTCAAAGTTAAATCCCTATTAATTTACCGAAATTAATTGAAAGAACTAAAATATCAAAAATAAAGTTTTCCGATTTCATTCTACAGGTCAAAAAATTTATACCTGAATATAGAGAGCGAAATCGTCAGAACATTATCTTTAAACAAATTCACCACATATCAGAAAGATATGAATTAGGAGATACATTTTTTAACTTATGTAGAAAAATCCTCAAAAATCACTGGGAACGTCTTAAAAATAGTTCAGATGATGTTGTTATTGGAGTTGTAAGTGTACTTTCTACCTTACAATTAAATATAAATAAAAAAATTACCCGGGCTAAGATCTGTGAAATCGTGGGAATTAAGATGTTAACACTGAAGCTGACATTGAAGGAATTCGTAACATTTATCTCACCAGGGGATTTTAGATTTAAGAAGTTTTCCAAATCATATCCACCGCCACTATCTGAATTCAGAATTAATAATTTTTTGATTCTTAAACTTGAAGGAAACATCAGTAAGAGGTTATTGGAATTAAGATTGTCGATAAGGAAGACCCTAGGGTAAAATACGGTATAATAAGTATCTAATCTAAGATTATAGTGAAAAAAAGGTAAATCACGTTGAATCTTTCCTCCTTATAAAAGATTAAAGATCTCTTCTACTAGTTTCTTGATTCTCTTAACTAAGATTTCACAATATATACCTACATTTTCTTTGATTTCATCGAGAATAATGTTTTTTCCTATATCGTGTTCAACAGATAAATTAGGATTTTTTAGTAAATTTTTCTTAAATAGATCTAATTTGGTATTCATCTCACCAACTGGTTCTGCCCATGAAACCCTAGTTCCTTCATCAGGTGTGGTAATTGTATAGTGTAGAAAATCCTTCCTTTTTTGGTCTTTATATTGTTCATGTTTTCCTTCTCCTGCAATCTTAGTCAATTGACTTAACCACTCATTTCTTCTATGCTTATAAGGTTGAATCGATATTAAATAATCGTAAAGAGCTTTGTTTTTAATTTCTAAATCTGCCATATTATTATTGCTCATTTTAGCTGAAAAATGACTATCAGAACTAGTAATCGGAAAATAAATATTATGTTTTTCCTGCTGATCTGTATTTGATAACGAGGGAAAGTAATAAATATTCCATATAGTTCGCATAATTTTATCAAGAATATGCCGGTCTTTTTCAATGATCTCATGAGTTATATTTTTTAATCTTTCTGTAATTTTATCTTCCGAGATACATTCATGATATTCATTAGATAGATCAAGAAGTAATTCTTCAGATCTTTTTAACATCCCATCAATTTCTTTTGGAATCTCCATTCGTCATTCCCCTTCTATTTATGTCTTTTTTATTTTGTTCTTTTAATATCCTGACGACTAAAACTTCATTCATTATTTAATTTTTAATATTTTAATTTTCATATTATATTTTTTATCCACTTGCTCCACAAGTTCATGAACCTCATCTAATAAATAAGATATTTTTTTAAATACTTTTCCTTATTTTCTCAGTTATTATTTTTTTTATTGCTATTTCATTAATTTGAAAAATGAGTTAGTATTAATAACATTTGATATAATAAAATATAACAGATAAATGTAATTTCTTATATATCTTGTATTTTTTATTTATTTTTAATATTTTATAGATAAATACAATTCTCTTAATTATTTTATGTCTAATCCTATTATATCTCTTAATTATTTTATGTCTTATCCTATTATACACACAACAGAAATTGACCAATGTCTCTCCATAGCAGCCGTAATGGGGATCCTGGTCTTCGATGAAGATTCAGAGGATATTGGGGCGTTTCGCGGTGAGCGACACCTTAATTCAGTTAAAGATTTTATATTCTGTCCTTAAATAGTTATTACAAATTATAGATTTAAACATTGTGTCTAATTTTCTTTTTTTCGGTGCTACCTATATCTAAAATATTCTGAAAATCATTGAAAATGAGTCCTACATTGCGATTCCTCCTTTTTCTAAGAGAATTCTAATTTGAAAAAAAAAGGGTAGACGGAAAGTTCGTACTGTCTTATTCCTTATTAAGACTAACGATTCTTTACAGATGTGATGATATCTGATAACATGAAAGAAACAAGTAGAATAGTAGAGATCATCAAAACGTCATTAAAAGATGATTTTGAGGGAAATGCAATTAAATTTAATTAAATTTGCATTTGTAAACAAATTAGAATTAAACAAGTTATTAAATTTAGTCTTAAACGTTAAATACCTTTAATTTAAACAATCTGAATATCTCAATAATATGTTTATCTAAAAAGCACACAGATTTTAGCTATATTATTTATCTCAGGAATGGCTTTTTTATATATATCAAAATTATCTGTAAAAAACTTAAAATATATACAAGCATCAACAAGCTCACAATTAACACATTTTTTCTCTTTTTGATAGTTTCTTGAATCGAATTTAATTAAGTTTTGTTTAGGTTGACTATCTATAAATCCTTGGTTTGATTTAGAACAACTAAAGTCTTCAATATGTTTAGCTATAAAAATCACTTCCTTCTATTTTATTCTTATAAATTTTTTTACTCGATTTTGATATATAAGTATCTCGTGCTTGATAATTTAATAATTTTCAATTTATTCTCCTTTTTTTCTTAGAAGATAATTTTTTTCTCAGAGATATTACCTTTCCGATAAAATAATTAGTTATTAGAATAAATTTATTTAAATAGATAAACAAAGTACTTATCGTACATTGTTGCTGATAAGGCTACTAAATATCGATATTCTTCTTCAATATTATGAAAAGATTAATAATTATAATTTATTTATTATTTGGGAGGAGAGAAATTAATATGAAATTGCTAAAAATTAACCTTATTTTAGGTTTTCGATAGTTCCTTGATTTTATGGTTCATACTGAATTTATTCCTAGAAATTTAAATACTCAAAAGCAGAATTCATTTAATGATGGAGAGAATAATCAAAAAGGAAATTTTAAAACAATGTGAGTTAATTTATACTGAAAAAACAAAACAATTCATAATGGGAAGACCAATTAAAATCTTTACTATTAATAAAAAAAATGGAACAAGTTATAAGCGAACTGAAAAGATTCCTTGGCCTGTGAATAACATATCAAGAAGAAGTGCTAAGAAAGTTTGTAGAGATATATATGAAATTTTTGCGAATAAGAAGAAAAGTGAATAATTAGATATGGTAAGGTAAATTCAGAATCTGAATTTGTTGAAATGTTAAAATCCTAATTTTCTAATTACGAGGTCATTCGCTAAGTCAAGGAAAAAATATTTCTATTTGTTTTTTCAACTCTTCTTTTGACCATAGTTTAATGCTTAATAGAGTATTATAAATAAAATAGATAATTCTAACATGCTGAATTTCAATCTTTGCTTTTTCAAATTTATTTAAACTCTTAGTCAATTTTATCATATTATTTCTATTAAAATCTGTAAAATTATAAATTTGGGATCTTAATATTTCTAGGAAAGAATATATTTCTTGATTTTTTATATCACGATCTTCTTTTTTTAAAATGAATCTAAAATCAAGATAAAATAAAATATACCATCCTAAAAGAGTATTAAGATCATTTATACTCCCAATTTTTGTTTGAAATTGTCTCAAATTGTCTAAATATTCAAAATCATTTTGTTGGATGATAGGATAAATTTCTTTAAAAACACTAAGATTATAATTGACAAAACAATCTAACAAGTTGCCCATTAGATCTCCTATTCTTCGATTTAACTCAAGATGAGGCGGAGGGGGTAATGCAAAATGCATGTATCTAGTTTTTATTTTAGCAAAATAAATATGTCCTAATTCATGTATGAATGGAAACTCAGATTGAGTAATGTTAAAATTTACAACCCAAGACCTAGAGGAGGAATCAAAGCCTAATTCTGCTTGATGAGTAATGTACGGATTTTTTACAAAAATAATATTTTCTTCTGAAATTGATAATATTTCTTTATATCTACTTAAAGAATTTTGATCCATCATACTTCCCTCTATTTGAACTATTAATATAGTTATCAAAATCATCTATGATAATTAAATCATAATATTAAAGGATGATTCAAAATTTTCATGATTCACTAATTGGTATTTCAATAGGTAGAAGAAACTTATTTTTCAGAGTCTGATTTCGATGAAGACTACCCATAAATTATAATAAAAATTTTAGTACTTTCTCAACACTCGATCTATTTTGCTTTAATCTCCCCGAAAAATAATTAATTAGCTGATATACACATTTTGAAAGGGGTTTGCTATTGAAAGTAAGACAGCAAGTTCAACCTCATAATTTGCTATATTCTTCTGCTTAGCTTTATCGAGGGCATATTTTGCTAGCTTTGTTGCATTTTTATGTAATGGTCGTAATTTTTTTATTTGAGCAATTTTCTTTTTCTCCTGTTTAAATTCCTGATTTGTTAGATATACAATATCAACATTACATTTGGGTTTTAAAAAGTCTATATGAACTGCCTTGTCACCTTTATGCACCTTAGTATTTTTCTTGAATCCTTTTTTGGCTCTCTCTAAAAGGTTTTTTCGAATAATTTTCTTGTTTTGATTTTTCCCAGTACAAAAAACAATGTCTACATCGCTCTTTCTGATATCTGTTCCCTTCCCTCGTGATCCTCCTTCTTTTATTGCTGCAATTTTAAAACCTGTAGTCTTTCCTAGGAAGTTTATAACTCGGTTTAATTTCAAATCATAAATTGCTTGAGCTTGAGGATCAAAACCGTACGACATAAAAATCTTCTAATGAACCTTCATAATCTTCTCATAAAGCATAAATTTAACTCTAAAAGGGAATTTAAACTAAATTTCCGTTTTATGTACCATATGAAAAAGTATTATGGGCAAGTAGTGCAAGATAGAAAAGGATATATCGATATATATGCTGTGAAGGAAGATGTTTATATTGCCATCGAATTTGATAACAGATTATGGCTGGGCTGGAAAAGTTTTCAAAAATTACTGCAAAGTGATGACTATTATTCGGCAGTTTGGTACTATTTTTCAAGATATGAAGTTTTATCCTTAAATTTTTGTCTTAGATTAATCGCTCAAATCTTTTTTATCATATAGTTCTAGAAGATTGGAATGAATTTCAGGAAGTTTTCTAGCATATCTAGAAAATATGATAAAATATAATAGAATTAATACGAATTGTGAAAGATAAATTAAAAATTCTTGGAGATTCGATTTAATAATAGGGAGAGCGATTAAAAAACTAATTAAATATAAAGCAAAAAACACCCCAAGGCTAATAAATTCTATTATCACTATCTTTTTATTTATCTTCGGTATATAATTATAAAATTTTCTTTGTTTGCTCTTTTCTTCTTTGTTTGAATTTTTATAATTTCTTAATAAATCTATAGCTAAACCTAATAGGAATAATGTTATTAATAAGAATTGAAAAGAAAAGAATCTAATACTTGAAATATAATCAATGAATAAAGCGATATACCAAATAAAATAATAAATTATACTTAGCATAAATAATGCAAAATAAAACTCAATCCTTTCTAAAGTCAAATTTTTAAGTAATCTGAGATACCCAAATAAAGTAAAAAACGGATATTCCAAACTTCTCTTTGATAAATCAACATTATATTTACTTTTAAAATAATTGTATGTTTCTTCCTTTGAGAGCTTAGTAGTTGCATTTTGACTTCTTATGTAAAATTCATTTTTCAAATGGAAATATGGCTGTTCTGATTTTGTTACATTTATAATAAGAATCTCTTTACTGTTAATTGACTTAAAAATTGTTTTGCAATGAAAGTTAGCTGTAACATTAATATTTTTTCTTATTTTTTCTCCAATATCAGTTAGAAATAAATCTTTACCTTTTTGATAATTATTTTGATTATAAGAATTGATATCTCTCTCTACACCAAAAATTTTACTGGTGTCATCAACACCTATAATCAACATTCCTCCATTTGAATTTAAAAAAGAACTTATAACCCTCGTGATACTTTTATGAATATTTTTATCTACTTTTCTGGTATGAGGATTCCACCTAAAACATAGTTTGAATTCAACTTCTTCATTCTCTTGAGCTTTAATTAAATCTTTAATCGAGGGATTATCTGTTGTCATTTTAAATTATATTTTATTATTTATCTGAATTTAATCTAATATTTTCTATATAAAAAGTGAAATTATTAATTCACTAAGAAATGCTAATAAAACCAAATAAAGCATCAGTTTTTCTTACAATCTAGCTTATCCCCTATACCATTAATTGTAAGGTCTGAAGGAGGTCTTTTGAAAAATGATAAAACAACTGAAGAATTTGATTTTTCCTTTGAAATAGTGAAAGACTTGATTATAAAATGTTCCACATTCATATAAAAAACCTATTTATTGAATAATGTCTTTTTATTATTATTTAGTTAATCTTTATATATATATTTATTACAGAGTAGATCGATAATCAAGGTGGATTAGCTTTTCTAAATTTATTTCGAAATGTGAAACTTTATCTTGATTGTACACTATAATAGATCTATTTCCTCCATTCCTTATACCTTGTTTCTGTAAAAAATATCTAAGCTAAATTCAGAATAATCTGCAAGGAATAATTTATTTTTATTTAATAAAGACTGAGAGATCGATCCTCTAATCGGAATTTTAATGAATAAGAATGCGAGACCTAGATTCTTTCGAAAGTTCAATTTTATAATGCACCCAATGATTGAATGTAGTAATGATCAAGAAGAAACTAATATTCATCCTCGTTGCGAGATATATATCGAAGAAAAAGCAAAGATTGAATTCTGGTGTATCAAAGATCTAATGAGTCCATCTGTGTCCTCTTCCAGCACTGAAGAGAAATGGAGGATATTGCCTAAAATATTCGATTATGATTCAAAAAAGGCTGATTTTGTAATGGCTATGGGGACAGCAGCTTTTTATAACGACACTAGTTATAATGGGTGTGTAGTAATGGGCTCAAAAACATTTCTTTATAATCCTTATACTAAAGAAAATCCAAATACTGATAAGAGGGGGAGTAATTGGGATATAGAACATAGTATGTGCGAAAAATTATATGAATCCATTGAATCTAAGAAATTTTTTAATGTTTTTTTTAGATCCTTTAATAATAAGGAATTAAGACCAAGAATAGAAACAAGATTTTTAGCCACTCCTTTGAATCCCGCTCAAGATAGAATATTTTTATTTGCTTATAATTATATTGCGTTGGGAGTAGTAAATATAACGAATTATGATAATTATTCATGGGCAGATCATAAAGCGGTTGAGGCAATTGAAGAGAAGGAAAAAATACTAGATCCAATTGGATCAATGGAAACTACTCATGGAATTATCCGCCTTAAAAAGCCCGACAATACTCCATTTATCTTTATTTCTGGAATAGCAGATCGATTAGGACATTTCAATATGGAAGTTACGCCTAGACTTTATGCTCAAAACTTTATAGCCGCTCATAATGCAGGAGTGACTGTTATGTGGATTCTTCCTGAAGTAATAGATTTTTTAAAAGAAATTGAATAAATACTAATTAGTAAGGTTAAAAACCTTAAGAAATTTTATAGTTGAATTTCTTTAAAAAATTTTTAGAAGAGACAAAAAGTGCTATAAAAAACTTAACTTGTAATAATGAGAATTTTGAGATTACTGTAAAGAATATAAGAATGAAAAATAATATAAACTCTTCAAACAAGTCCAAGATACAATTCATTTGGAGATGCTTAGACCATTTAATTGGGAAAGACATGTTAAAAGTTGAAGATTCAAATAGTAAGCCAAAAAAATATAAGTTAACTGATGCGGGGAAGAATTACTTTAAACAATTATAAAAATTAGTAAATTTCGTCCATAATAACTAACACATATTTAGAACCTATACTTATACACAATTTCCACTATTTTACTATAAAGAGATATAATTTGATAAGAAAACAAGAAGCAAAAGGCAAAATATAAAAGATTCCCATCGGTTACCCTTATCATACCGAATATATAAAGAAAGAAGAGGTGTTCGAACGTTGAGTGAGTGAAAAAGTGTTGAATGTATCTTTCTCAAAAATAAACTTGAAGAAGGTTTAGTTGTTATCATTATACCAGAAAATTGTAGATTAAAATTTCGAAAGAATTAAAAAAGTTAATGTTTAATTAAAAATTCTATGAATTACGTTTAAGATTATTAATTTTAGTGAAAAATCTACTATATGAGATGAAATAACTGGATGGAACAATTAATTATTGCAATAATTGGAGGAATTATAAGTGGTATAATTGTTGGAATTTTTCTCTTATGGTTTAGTAAAATTAAATGGAAACTAATTTTTTATAAGAGAAGAATTAAGAGAGTTTTAGAGAAATATTTAGAAATTAGGAGTAATAGAAGTAAGGAAAGAAAAATTAGGATTAAATTTGGAAAATTATTAGACGTAGCTCATGAAAAGTTACAAAAAATGGGTTTTAGTATAACAGATCAGGATAATATGATAAAAAATGATAAATTCGCAATATATCTAAATAGAATGTCTGATACAACAGAATTTAAGCAAACTAAATATATTAAACGATTCTATATACATAAATTAGATAATGGAAGACCTTATAAACCAAATATTATATTTTATTCTGAGGAGTTCTCCGAAGAATCTAAAGAGATTAGTAAAGATCAGGTTATACATGATTTTATAAAAAGTTTGAAGATGAAATAAATAAATTTATTTTCCCTTCTCCAATTCGATTTTTTGATCTTTAATTTTCAAAAAAACCGTGATTTTGGTATTCCTACAATGACTACTCTTTAATATTGGCATTTAAAAATTCTGTATTCTACATTGAGTAGAAGGTATGTAAAATTTAAAAAACGAAGTCCAGACGATTTGTTCAGTACTACCACCCGCATCCTTTACACTCTCAGTAACATATGCCTCAATCAGAGGATCAACATAAAGTTCTTCGTGGACCTCTTGGAAAACTGATGCTGTGGTAAGGAACAGTTTACTGGTGTGTTTCTATTTTTAAATTTGATGTATAATTTAAAAATTGAATTTTAATAATTTAAACCCCTAAATAAATTCCGTAATGACTTCACAAATGCATTATATGAGAAGTAGAGAATTAAAACTATAGAAACATGAAAGTCTAAAAGGAAAGGGATGTTTTTCCTAGGATATTTGAGAACTCAACTCCGTATTTATGATCGGTATTTAGAAAACTCATCATATAATTTATAATTGCGTATTATAAACTTTCTGAAAATTTAAAGCTGCGGGTATAGTTTTTCAAACTTTTTTGTGTAGAGTTTAAAGTTGGTCCATTTTTTGTCTTTCTCGTTCCAGGAAAGATTTTTGAGGGGGTTGTACTCCTTTAGAAACTTCACATCGCCAAATGCGGACTTAAGAAGTTGCGTTCCGTTTACAAGATCATGTAAAATCATATAATGCTTAATCCCTAAATAGGCAAATAGGTGATCAAGGATACAATATATAGTCTTTTATCGGATCCATTAAGAGAATTAATACAATTAAAAATATAAAAAGACAGCGTAAATTAATAGTCAGAATTAGAGAGAATCTAAAAAATTTCCCTGCGAATATTTGATAAATTCTTTAGATCGCGTAATCGCAATTGAATTTTTAAACGAAATCATCAAACAAGCGATTGCCATAATGCTAAATTTGATCGTGTTATAGAAGAGATTAAAAGATAATTAAGAGTGAGAATTCAGAAGAATTCAGAAGAATGTTAATGTTAATAATATATCTGTTATAATATTTTACACTATATATTATTTTTCGGGTGGAATAAAGCACATATCCCATATCTTTCTCTTGAAGAAGATTAACCCTCCTGAAGAGAAATTGATTAATATTATGAGAAATGCTCTAGAGAAATATCCAGATTGGTTATGATTAAAACTATTAGGGGAAAATACAACATATTTTAATGAATTGATTAAGGAAATGAAAACTTGATTACAATTAAAAAATTTAGTCTATTATATAAAAAAACCAAGTATCAGTTATTAAACAAAATGTAAAAAAAGAACTGTACTTTCAACCAAAAAACTTTTATGCTGAGGATTAATATAAATCTGTTAAGAAAATAATTAAATAAATCCAAGTTGTAGAACATGAGATTTTTAAGAGATGTCAGTTATCGTCCTAATAAGAGTTCAATTAATCCAGAGTTAATCGTTGAATTGAGACTAATGTTAAATAAATTAATAGAATTTCCATTAGAAATTAGCGGAGACTTATTAGTAAAAGAGGGAGAGATAAAGATTGGGAATGTAATTCAAGCTGATTTCGATTTAAATCATTCGATTGGTATTGGTGCTAATAATATAGGACGCAGGAATGGTGGGAATGAAGAAATTGAAATTCCCTTTAAATTTACCATCCCCCTAACTGAGAAATCAATAAATTTCATTCAAGATACAAGATCAAAAAATAGTCCTGGAAATGTCGATTTAGTTCTAAAAATGAACATTAAAATGATTCAATCCAATGTAAATATTTCATATCTTAAACAAATTAACTTTGAAAAATTAGGTTTAAAAAATCCCCTAGATTTGAAAAATGCTCAACTCATCATACATGAATATTCTTCTAATTTTAATCCAGGTAATGATACAAGCATGTGGATTTTTTCGGGTAATGTAAGCCCTGCTTTTATGAAAATCCAAAATTTTAAAATCTCTATCAATATATCAATACCTTCAAGTGATTGGGTAAATGATTTTTGTCCAATTTATAATGTTGGAGATTTTTTGATATATGAATTACCATTATTAGAGATTCCAAACACCAAATCTGATTTAGACGAAAAATTGAAAAGAGCAATAGAAGCAATTAATAACATGAAAAAACATATAATAAATGGAGATTGGAAAGAGGTTATAAAAAGTTCCAGACCAATATGGGAACTGACTCGCAATGAAGCAGCCATTAAAAATTGTTTAATCACTAGTGGATATAATGAAGAGGTTTATAATGCTTTTAATAGCACAATTAATGGCCTCTTTAAATTTAGTTCAAAATTTATCCATGAATTAAAGTTAGGAAAAAGTCAAGCATTATTAAAAGAGGTAAATGTTTCTAAGGAAGATGCCTACATGATTTATTCAAGCTCGGTTAACATTGTTTATTTAATCAGTAAAAAGATTCTAAGCTTGAAATAAATCAATTGTATTTAAATAAGTAGCTAAAATTTTCAAGAAATTGAAAATAAAATATATTTAAGGAGTTTGACAGTTCTAATGTTTATTCTTCAATCAAATAAACAAAGCGAAAGCCTAAACCTAACTGTTCTTTTCTGAAGATTATCAGAAGTAATAATCATACTGGGATAGAAAAAGAAAATATAAATTCGCCTTATTACTACATTCTTAAGAACCTTGTAATACCTTTCATCTATTATTTCAGCGGCTTTTTTAAGATGTTGTATGCTTCTTCTAATTTTCTTATTTTTAAATTAACTCTTTACAATGAGATTACGTCCCTTACCCAGATTGCTAAGATGAATTTAGAGGACTTAAAATATGTCGTTGGCTATTATTTTATGACTAAAAAAATTAGTAACTTAAATTTTCGACATTCAAGCTCTGCTAATCCTTAATCTCTCTGAACCAAGTCATCAACTTAATATTAAGAAAAATAATAACTATATATTTAAATTCCCAGAAACCACTTAAATATTAAGTTTCTTTAAAAAAATATGATTCATAATGACTCACCAAGGACAGAGTTTTAATTTTCAAAAACTGACTGCAATATATTATTTAATTGAAGAAGATCTTAGAGCTTTTGCATTAGAAGGTCCTAACTATGAAGATAGTGTATTCAAACGAGAAAACAAAATTGTTGCTATTGGAGAAGCTAAATATATTAAAAGTAAGAAGAATTGGACATCCCAAAGTCTATTTTTTCAAAATGAAAAAGGACCATTAATCCAACTTTGGGAACGAGATAAAGATTATGAAACTTTAATTCTTTTTTCCTTTAGTGGTTTATCAGAAGAAATTAAAAATTTTGATAAAATTAATATTCCTAAAGAAGATTTGGAAAAAATTTTACAAAAGATGAAGCAAAAACCTAAATTGAAGAGAATGGAGCATCTATCGATTGAAAACCTCTTAGAATTTTTAGATAAAATACTTTTTAAAAAATATACTATAACCAAGTTAGAAGAATTAATTATTGAATCACTTAGAGCACAAGATATTAAGGCAAATCTTAATAAATTAAATAATTTCGCAAGTTTTATAGATTCTGATAATTATACTCCTGGTGATTTTATTTCACGGGATAATTTATTTCGAAGACTAAAAAAACATAACGAATCTGAAAAAAATCCTCTACTAACGAGGACATTCAGAGAATACTACAAATCTGTGATTAAACTGTTCAGGGTAATGGATGCTGATATGAAGAGTGAAGATAGTTCTGACATCGCTTTCATGTTTATTAAAAAGAGGGATGTAGAGGAAAATATTTGGAATCTTCATCGTAATGAAGAATTCAGACTAAGACAAAGAATAGAAGAATTAACTGGAACAAAAATGGAAAGTGATTATGTTATCCATAAGTGGGGCAAAACTGGAAAATCAGGTATTTATCTTAAAATAAGTAGATTGCAAAATCTCAAAAATCATAATGAAGTAATAAAATCTCTGTTCTCTCATATCCAATTGATTGCAAAAGAAAATGGTATATCAACAGACAGATTAATGATACAATCTAATGATGAAACATTAAAAGATAAACTGAAAAAATGTTACAATGCGTTTTGTACGATCTGTAATTATTATTTTCAAAAAAAAATTTCTGAAAGATATGAAAATGTAAATCAAAATCAATTTATTATTGCATTAAAATTATTAGAAAAATTCAAAGACGAATGTCTTGAACATTTAGCTTTTGTATTTGAGCAAGATAAATCTTTAATGAAATATTTTGGATCTACAAATATTAAAATTATATTTGACCCGTTAGATATAAATATGTCACTAAACAATAGTAACGGCTTAAATCCAATATTTATGAATATTAATGGTAAAACTGTAGAGGAGAAATCTGAAATTGACCCTATTCTTAAAAAACTTTTGAATAGAATTAATGAATCTTGAATTATATTTCAAGAAGTATGATAATCAATACCAAGAAAATTAACTATTTCAACTTCAAAGTCTATTCCGATATCTTGTTCAACTAAATTTTTAATAATGGAAAAAAATTTTTCTCTAAATAATTTAGGATTCTCCCATTTGTTATCAAAATAATTCCATTTAAAATTCAGTAGATGGTTGTACTGTGCAAGAAAATCAAGATCTGGATAGATGATTTACTTATTATTATGAATAAACATTTAATAGAATAAAGTAATTTATTTAAGTGAGAATAATGATTGAAACAGACGACAATTTTTGTATATTTATTGAATTTTTGAGAATGCTTACTCCTATATTAAGAAATTTATAAATTACCGAATTATCCTTTATAAAATCTCCTTAAATTTATATCTCTAAATTTCGGATTCTGATCTAAATAACTCTGGGCAATATTAAATCTTCCTGATTTAGAAAATATCATTCGATAAGATTCATGTGTTACTAACTTATTAATTAAAACAATATCATTTATATCAGATTTGTAAAGTTCTTTTTTCATTGTAGGATATTTTTTTTTATCATTATGAAAAATTTTGCTATCATAGAATTTTAGACATAATTGAGAAGAAAGAGGATAATATACTTGCGTATAAGAATCAAAAATGTTTAGAAAAGTCAATCCTTCATCATCTTTTACAGTTCGTTTACTATGAAATAATATTGGATGATCACTTGTATAAAATTCAAGATTACCGATCTTTATCTCTAGTAGGGTTTGATTTAATTTAAAAAGCATATTTAGTATCTTATTTTTAAGTTCCAGCATTATTTTAATTATATTTAATGTAGATTGATTTACTTTATCCTTCCAATATTCTAAATACTCATCATTTACAACAATTAATAATTTTTGAAGTCTGATTGGATGCTTTTTTGTCCCAAATTCGTTAAACTCATTCCATTCATTAATGTTATGATTTATTAAGTAATTAGATTTCTCTTTTTCTAAAGAATTATTTAAAATTTGTATAGTTTTAGTTCTCATATATTCTGTTCGAATGTATTGGAAATAAGTAAGGTAAACAAGATAGGTTCTTTCCTTCACATTTAGGTTATTTATAGATTTTTCTCTTATAATTTTATGATAAGTTCTGGATAAATCTTTTTCCGTAAATGATAAATAATTTTCAATTGGTTGAGGAAATTTATTATCATCGTAGAAAAATTTCTTAACAGCAACATTTTTCACCTCAAGCCTTTTTATTTTATTTTTTTGTTGTTTAAAATAACAATATATTTTAAAGAGATCGGATTTTGTTTGAACAGCAAAAGATTTCAAATAAAATTGAGGAACAACATGTTGTCTTTTTTTAATATGCTTGCTCATTTTTTTTTTTAATATCCCTTTTCTTTTGTGAATTCTATAGAATGTTTATCCTCCTCATCTTTAAGAGTATCAGGAAATTTCTTAAATATAATATCTAATAAAACATCTTCTAAAGATCTTTCATGTTGTAGGCTCATTTCACTTGTATATGATTGTTATTTTGATTTGCTGTCTTTATTTCTTAAATAATAATTCACTATCTTATGATATAAAATTTTAGTTTCGTATTGTATCGCATTTTCCCTAGTAACTAAGTGGTCACTACAGGCTTGGAAACCAAGTATCAGGGAAAATGAGGAAAAACTCAACAGAATTTCCGCAGAAAGTTCCAATATAATTTGATAATAAATATAAAAAAAATGAAAATATTCAAGAGTTTTTCTCATAAATGCGACAAATCTTGTCTTCATAACCTAATTTATTAAAAATCAGGTTGAATTGACTGACCCTCTCACTTTTGAATTTTTGAATGAGATTACTTCTTTCTTTTCAGATATCATATTTCCCGATTTAAAAAAATTAAACTGATCTTTGATTAAATGATAAATAAAAATAAATTAATAATCATTCATTATTGACATTTTTATAAAATATTGTATTAAAAGCTATTAACATAAAAAAATCCGTAGGTAATGAATTTGAATATTTTTAGTAGGATTAAAACGTATTTTATTAGTATTTTCTCACGATTTAAGATTAAAAGAGGCAAGAATATCAATAATTTTGATGATTTCAAAGAAGAAACAACAGCAAATAAGGAATTCGATTCCGATATTCAGGAAAATGATATTCAACCAATAAAGGACAAAGAAAAAATCATAAAATCTAAGAATGAAATTAAAGCACAAAAAATCAAAAAACCTTATTTTAAAAAGCCCCCGACCGAGCCAGTACAAAAAAGAGAGGGTTTAAAAACCAAGTCAAACGAAGTTAATGATAAAAAAGTAAGTATTATAGATTTAGGTAGAAAATATAGTAAAAGGAGAAAGATTAAAAAGCAAGAAAAACCAAAAAAAGTAGTCTCAACTAAGGAACCTAAAAAGATTATTAAATCTCAAATCCGACGCCCCTTTATTGAGTTAAACTTCATGAAAATAGAAATTAATTTAATTATTCCTGAACAAACAATAAAATTAGAGAAACCTCCAAAAACAATAGATTATAAAATCGAAATCAATAATGAGAAGGATGTTGTAAAAGCAAATCTAAAGAATATTGAAGGTGCTTTTTTTCTTGTAGAAAAACAAGAGATTGAAATTGAAAGCCCTCTCATCGAATATAGTATTGAATTTCCATTGGAATTTGAAGAGAAGAAGTATATTTTTTTTTATAAACATCAAGATCAAGATCTCTATCTTTTCTATGGAAAATATAAAAATACGGCAAAAATGATTGAATTATGGGACGATTCAGGTAATATGAATTTAATTCCAAAAAAGATGGTTTGGGTCCTCCATTCTGAACAATTTACTTTAAAAAATGATCCGATGTTGATTGAGGATCGATGGATTTGGGAATATGACAGCTTAAAATTAATTAATTTGAAAGAAAACTCATACATCTTATTAAATAATAATGAGACGAAAGAAATCAAAAAATACCCTTGTGAAACCAGTTTTAAACTTAAAGGAAATCAAGTTAAAGTAGACAATTTTGATAATTCTTATCCCTTATTTATTGGAAAAGAAATAAATCTAATTTCTCCAAAAATAAATACTGATGGGTGGATTATTTGGATTCAGAGTGATCATTTTGGAGAAAAAATTCTTAATAATAATTGGACAGGTGCAGAAAATATCATAATTAATTTCCAAAATGACATCAATAATCAAACTGGTTCATTCCAAGTTGATATTTGTAAAATAGAAAATAGAATTCCAATTGAAACTCTTTTTTTTCGTCGAATTCCCTATTTAAATGTTAAATATCCTTTAAAATTATTGGTACCTTCTGATGAGCAATATGATATAGCACATATTTTCATTGATCTTAATAAGGAATCTGGAAATTGGAACTTAAAAGTATCTGAAGAAAATCAACCTTTTTGCACTCAAGAAATTCATCATTTTAAAATATCTCTTCCAAAAACTCAAGACTCAATTCAATTTAAATTACTAAAAAAAGGAAGTTTAGATTCAATTTCTTTTGAAATAACAATACCTCGGTTAAAATGGAAATTTGGTGTCAAAGATTCTTGGAGATCTGAGAAAATATATCAAAAAAGGGAAGATATCAAAAGCGGGGAGGATAATCTTTTAATAGTGAATACTAATGATATAAGAAAATCATACAAAATAGTTTTAAAGTTGAAATCTTCAACAGAAATGTTACAAGAAACTATTTTAAAAAGAAAGTCAAATATCTACAGTTGTTTATTAAATCAATTCTTCACAACAATATTAACGACAAACCAAGTATTAACATGGTCATTGGAAATCTCTGATAATGACTCAGAGGAGATTTATAATATTGAGATTATTCATATTTCTCAAGAAAAAGATATAAGCAAGATCTATGATTTTTTATCTAATTATCTTGAGACTTCAGAAACATTAGATGTTATTAATAGCTATGAGGAATTCTGTAAATCCAATAAAACCCATTCAAAGCATGATCTTTTTGAAGTATTTTCATATGCAATACACTCATCTGAGCCATGGAAAAATTCGGCAAAAATTTTGAAGATAATTTTTAAAATAGATAGACAAGTATATTTTTCAATCTTTAGTGACTTTGATAATTTCTTCAAGAATATGATCTTAAATCAAGGACGCTCTGATATTGAGATTTGTGATAGAGATGAGTATATAGAAGTTCGAAATAAATTCAAAACAAATTTTAATGAAGAACCACCTACTTCAAGAAAAATATTTAAATCAATACTTAAACAAAAATCATCAGTAGACAAGATTATTGAAGGTAAGAAATTTTATTTACGTGTATGTGATGTTTTTCCTGATTTAATTGAAGAAATTCAAAAGTTTTTTCAACCGAAAAGGATATTATATTTTAAAAAAAGAATGCGTAAAGCTTTAGAATCACTTTTAGAAGCAGAAAAATGTCTTATGGCAAAATCTTATGAGGATGCTTGTATGTTATCTTGTAATTCAAGTTTAATGATGTTAACAGCACAATTATATCATACTAAGACAAAAATATTAGATCGTAAAAATATTAGCATTAGTAAACTATATTTTATTGCTTTTCAAGAGAATTTTAGTCATTATTTGGACAATTTTAATAAAACCATAACTGGAACCTTGACGGTTCAAGAAAAACATGCTGTCAGAGCTATCCGTCATTCAAAACAAATATATAAAAAAATAAAATCTTCATCAAATATTTTAAATCAAAAAAACAAGCTAATTAATAACAAGAATTAAGAACTTTGCCAATTAATCCCGTTAAATTAACTAAGGACATTAAAGATAAATATGAGAGCTATCTTTCAAGTTCATTTCATCTCAATGATGAGAATTTAAGGAACGTCTTTTATAAAGTGATAAAAGGTTATAACTTTGTTAAGGGACCATTCTTAGAATCTACCCCTCCATTCAAAAGCGGTGTACATCTAAAAGAACTTATAAAAGAAGGGATTTTAAATGAAAAATTTAACGATTTCATCTTTGAAGCTTTGGAATACTTAAACGATAAACCGCTTTACTTACATCAAGAAAAAGCAATTAGAAAGGTTGTAAATGATCGTAATATAGTAATTTCGTCAGGAACGGGAAGTGGGAAAACAGAAAGTTTCTTGATACCTATTTATAATCACCTCTTAAACGAATATCAAGAGAAAGGAGCCATTACACCTGGAGTTCGTGCTCTTCTTTTATATCCTATGAACGCCTTGGCAAATGATCAGCTAAGAAGAATCAGGGAGATTGCACGTGTACTAGAAAAGAATATTCCCGAACTAAACATTACTTTCGGACGTTTTACGGGAGAAACGGATGAAACGGACGTGCAGGCTGAAGAAACATTTCTTCAAGCAAACCCTGGAGAAACAATAGTCAAAAGTGAGCGCCTCTCAAGAAAAGCAATGAGGGAGAACCCACCTCATATATTGATAACTAATTATGCCATGCTTGAGTATCTATTGTTGAGACCTAAAGACAATACTTTTTTTGATGGCGAAAATGCTCAAAATTGGAAATTCTTGATATTAGATGAAGCACATATTTATAGCGGGGCAAAAGGTATCGAAATGGCTTTACTGATCAGGAGGTTAAAAGATCGAGTAAGCAAAAAAACCAATGGTGAAATTCAATGTATCGCTACAAGTGCAACACTGGTGTCCGATGTTGATGATTGGACAAGTGTTTCACGCTTTGCTAGTACGCTTTTTGGAGAACCCTTCGAGTGGATCGAGTTAGATCCTTCTAAACAAGACATTATTGATGGGGAACGAATAGATGTAGATTTAATGGGTGAATTCAAAAGTTTCCCACTTGAGATATATTCTGAATTGGAACAGATTATTTTTAATGATGATTTACCTGTCAAAGATAAACTTGATAAGATGTTTAATTGTTTACAGAAAACGGGAATCAAGGAATCACTACTAAAAGAGATAGTATATAATTCAAGAGAAAATATTAAGGTAATTATTTATGGTTTTCTTTCTCTTGATGAACGACTATTGAACTTAAAACAATATCTCAAACAAGGGACACGAGAACTAACAGATTGTATTATTAATATCCTAAAAAAAGAAAAACCAACAGAGAGAGAAATTCAAGGTATAATAAGTTTAATAAATCTTTCAGTTTGGGCTAAGATAAAAAGAGAATCTTTACCCTTATTACCTGCTAGATATCACTTGTTCGTAAGAGCACCAGAAGGAGCATTTATTAGCTTCTATCCAAAAGAAGAAATCTATTTAGAAAGAAAAGAGAAGACGAAAGAAGAGTACCCTGTTTTTGAGTTAGCAGCTTGTAAACGATGTGGTCAAGAATATCTAGTTGGACGTGTCCAAAATAATATTCTGAAACACACCTATCAAGAGGGCGAATTGATTAATAAATCAAGAGTTATCTCAAAAAATAGATATTTTATTTTATGGAATGAAAGCATAAATTTTGAAGAAGATGAAGATCAAGAAGTCGCAATCCCAGATTATATCCTAGAGAAAGGTGAAAAATGGGAATTATGTGTGATGTGTGGCAAGTTATTCAAAAATAAAGAAGAGAAATGTGAATGCAAAATTAAAACGGATTCAAGACGCATACTAGTTGAGGTATTTCCAAAGGATGACGCCCTCAATAAATGTTTTTCGTGTGGTTTACGTTCAATTAATATTGTTCGCAAATTTGTATTTAGTCAAAATAATCTGAATTCAATTATAGTGATTGTCTTGTACCAACATCAAAATAAAGAATTATTTTCTTCTGAAGACTATAGCTTAAAAAAAATATTAGCTTTTTCGGATAGCAGACAAGGTGCTGCTATTTTTGCTGCATCTCTAGAAAAAGATTATGAGCAACTATTATTCCGTAGTATCATAACAAAAGCCATTGAAGAGAATAATATTTATGATGATTACAGGTTAAATTCACTTTTTGAAGACGTTCTCATAATCACTCAAAGACATGGATTATTTAATGATGATATTGATGAAAGGGAAAAGTCGAAGAGAGTTTGGAGATGGATTATCTATGAATTTTGTGCATTATTTGATAAGCGTAACTCACTAGAAAAAGTTGGTATAATCTCTTTTAGTCCAATCTTTCCTAAAGGTTGGACGCCTATTAAAGAATTGTATGAAGCACCATGGAATTTAAATGATAAGAATGCTAGAAATATATATATTGTATTGCTTAATTCTTTAAGATTTAACTTCGCTTGTTCGTTTCCACCTAACGTCGGACTAGAGCCGACTGACGAGTTTTTCTTTCCAAGAAATCATCAATACAAATTTAGAGGAGAAATTTCCAATAGCAAAAAAGGAATTTTCTCATTTATTCCGTCGGGAGGTCATTTAAATCTAAGACTGGATTATCTAAAACGATTATATAAAACCATTACAAATAAAAATGATAAAGAAAAGGTTTGTAAAAAGATATTAGGGTTGATATGGAGCGATTTAGTTGTTAATTGGAGAGATTTAGGATTTTTATCTTTTAGAGAGGGAAATGAGGGTACGGTTCTTCAGTTAGACTATAGATTTTGGACAGTTAATAAAGGAGTGAAAGAAAATAGAATATTTCATTGCAATAAATGTGGAACTTATCTTTCTTTTAGTATTAAAAACACTTGCCCGACCTTTAATTGTAGAGGGAAATTAATTGAAGAAAATGATCTAAATCTAAAAACAAATTTCTATAACTCCATGTATCACGATCTCAATCCAATTAAAATGGTCACACATGAACATACGGCTCAACTTGAATCTAACCACGCTTCCAAAATACAACAAGAATTCGTAAAAGGAAACATAAATGTTCTTAGTTGTTCAACTACTTTTGAGTTAGGTGTAGATTTGGGCACTCTCGAGACCGTTTTCTTGCGTAATGTCCCTCCCGAACCCGCCAATTATGTTCAACGCGCTGGAAGAGCGGGTCGGAGACTTGATATAATTGGTTATACCATAACATTTGCACATCTAAGATCTCATGATCTTTCATATTTTCGAGAACCAGAAAAAATGGTTGACGGGATAATCAAACCTCCAGAACTTTCCCTTACTAATGAGAAAATTATAGGAAGACATTTACAATCTATTGCTCTATCAAGTTTCTTTAGTATCTATAAAGAGTTTTATGGAAATTTAGAAAAATTCATCCGTTTTGATGACGATTTATCAGGAGTTCAAAAATTGAGGGAATATCTTCAATCAAAACCTATTTCTATAAAGAATTCAGTAATGAATGTTACTCCTTCTTATGCTCATGAAATATTTCAGCTTGAAGAGTGGGGTTGGTTAAATGAATTCATTGGAGATGATGGTTCTCTAACAACCGCAGAAATCAAAGTAAAAGAACAATACAAAATTATGTCAAAATTTTGTGAAGATAAAACACAAGAGTGGATTTCAACTAAAGATAATAATATAAAGAATGACATCCAGAATGATTTGAACTGGGCAACTAGAAGCAAGGAGACTATTAAAAGAAGAAGTTTAATAGAGTTTTTTGCATCGAATAATGTTATTCCGAAATATGGGTTTCCTGTGGATGTTGTAAGTTTACAGATACTTTCTCATAATCCAATCGCCAAAAATGTTAAATTAGAAAGAGATTTACGGATAGGTTTATCGGAGTTTGCTCCTGGAAGTCAGATTGTTGCAAATAAATATGTTTGGAAAAGTCAAGGCTTAAGAAGGCTGCAGAAACAAACATGGCCAATTTTCTTTTATGGGACATGTCCATATTGTGAACGTTTCTTTTTAAAACAATATTTAGTAAAGTCCACTCGTCCAGATTTTAAGTGTGATACTCACGGGAAAATACCACCTAAATTAATTAAAAAGTTTTTAATCCCTATTTTTGGTTTTACTACAAATCTCCGTGCTACACCAAAAAAAGTATCATTTTTTAGACCAAAACATCAATTTTCGTCGAGACCCTACTTTTATGATTACAATGATTATGAAGAAAAAGATTTTCAAGTTAAAAAATTAAAGATAGGGGTAAAATATGCTCATCATGGAGAATTAGCGGTTATCTGCAAGGGAAAAGATGGCGGGTTTTATTATTGTAATTATTGTGGTTTTGCTTCTCCAGAAAGAAAAGAAAAACATCAATCACCCTATGGGAAAGAATGTACAAAGCCTCTGAGAGGGCCAATCCACCTAGGACATAAATTCATGACAGATGTATTATCATTGCACTTTCTTAAACCTCAATTATTGGAGAGTGAAATGGAGTTTTTTGCATATTCATTACTTTATGCGATACTTGAAGGTACGAGTAAAGCCTTAGGAATTAAAAGAAATGACTTGGATGGTTGTTTATACCCAACATCAGAAGGTATTGTTCTAATCCTGTTTGATAACGTGCCTGGAGGGGCTGGACATGTAAAAAGAATTATTGAAGGGGAAAACTCGCTCCTTAACATTCTTGAAACTACCCTTGATATAACATCTAATTGTTTATGCGGTCAAGAGACTAGTTGTTATAGTTGTTTAAGAAATTATCGAAATCAGTTTAGTCATCCTATCCTCAGACGAGGAGATGTTGCAGATTTTTTATCGTATTATCTTGATATTGAAAAGAAGAAACAAGAAAGTGAGGATGATACCGATTTCAAGACAAAAGTTGGAAGACAAGGTGAAGAATTTGCTTTTTTAAATTTGAAAATGATAAAAGAAAAAGAATACGACATTGTTAACAAGAAAGATCGGTTTTTGGTCGAGGAAATTGACAATTTCTTCATTAAAGAAGGAGATAACATTATTTTTAAAGCCAAGTGGGAGAATGGAATCAAAGAAACATATAAGGGATATGATATTAGTTTTATTGAAAATAATATTAAAAACTACATCGAGGTAAAATCAACAGTATTTTTGGATAAGATGTGGTTTCCCATTTCTACAAATGAATGGAAATATTTATTGGAAAAAGGAGAGAAATATTTTATTTATAGGGTATTTGGTGTTAATTTGGATAAGTTAGAATGTACAAAATTAACCATAGTCCATAATCCTTGTAGAGAATGGAGAGAGGGAAATCTCAAGGCTTTTCCATATAAGATTGAAATATGATATTAATATTAATAAAAAACAACAAAAGAGAGAAGATAAAATTATGCCTGACTCAAGAGAAATGATTCGAATATTTATAAAAAAAAACTACTCCAAAATTTTTTCAGACAATGTAAACTTAAATGAGTTGAAAAAACAGAAGACAAGATTTTTTGTTGAAATGCATAAAAATAAGTATAAAAATCCAAACTGGGCAAAATTAGCTCATGAAGTAATCCAATTTTTAGTAGATTCCAATCAAGTTTCTAATCAAGATAATCTCATTACTACAATTAATTCAGTTCCTTATTTAAATGAAAAAACAGTAATTCGGAATTTTTCACATTATCAAAGGGAGATAATTAATACTAAGGATAAGGATTCATTGGAATTAATGCAAAATATCAAAGAAAAGTTAAATAGTGGAGAAATTGAGAATATTATTGAACTAGAAAAAGCAAAAACAACTGCTATAATTGAAATGAAGGAGGAACTTGAAGAAAAATTATCGTCCGAAAGGAAGATACTTGATGAGTTTCGATCAAGAATCGATGAGGACCTAAGCGAAAATCCTGTTTCTCTTTCAAACAAATTTATTGAGAGAAAAAAAATCGAAATTAGAGCCGACTACACTCCTTGGTGGAAAAAACTTGGATTAATACGAGATCCTTTTCCATCTCCTTATGGATTAAGAGATATTGAAGAAAATTTATATGATAAGGTCGTAGTTAAGTTACCAATATTCCAAAAATATTCTCATATTGTAACTAACTATCCTGACATTCTCTTTGGTAAACCTTGTTTGTTTTATGGAGAGTTCGGTTGTGGGAAAACGACTTTATTTGATTATTTGATTCCATTCTTCATAAAATCAAAGATTGTTCCTCTTGAAATAATGCTAGATGCTTCGCAAACCATATTTCAAATTAGAAATCTATTTGATAAAAAATTATATAATGCATTATGCAAGGCTTTAATTAGTTGGAGGAATATTGATCCTCGTAGTTATATTTTAGGCAATTCCATTGACGATTTAATACAATTGTTTAGATTGCTTTTAGAAGATTCTACATTTAATGGATTTGTGATATTTCTAGATGGATTGCATAAATATGATGATAATATAAAACTCGCTCTAGATTTCTTGAAAGGTCTTCAAAACTTTTTTGAAGAAATTCTTCGAGAGGATATTAAAATAAGTTTATTCATTGCAGGCTCCAAATTATGGATTAAAGAACTTAGAGAAAACTCTGCATATGAAGGAACGATTTTTAAAAAGGAACCTTTTGAATCTATTGGCGCCAGAGAGGCTTTTGATTTAATTACTAAAAGATTAGAGGCTTTCTCTGAAGATAATACATTCAGTTTTAAAAAATACATTTCTTATGATGATATCAAACATTTAATGAACATTATTCAAAGAAGTTATCCTCGTGAGATTACTTTCAGAACCTTCATTGAAGAGTTTGCAAATAGAATTAGTACTAAAGACTTTGGATTAATTTCTATTGATTATAAACTAGATCAAGAATCCTTAGAACCAATTATTCTTTTTTTGAGAACAAAAAAAGATTTATTTAACAAATTAAGTAACTTGAGAAAAGATTTAGGATGTGATAAGAATTTCCTTAGTAATATTGCGGAGATCTTATGTATTGTTCAAGAGAAAAATACAATTAATGAAGAGGATGAGACATTTGAAAATAATATTGAACTATTTAAAATCTTAAATAAATATAATTTAATAGTTAGAAATAAGAAAAAAAATTCCTTTATTTGGGGATTATCAAGTGATTTAAGAAAATTTTGCTTAGAAATATCGAGAACATATAGATATCCTTTAAAATATTATATTAACCAAGTCCTTTATAAAGATGAATCGAAAAAAACTGATTTTATTGATTATTCTGAAACAGTTTTCCAAGGTCTTGATGGAATAGCAAGAGGAAATCCTATAGTTAAAGAAAAGATTATTAAATTAAAAAAGAAAATTGAAGCCCCATATTCTTTTGTAATTAAGAATTCAAATTCAAAAAAATTATCAAAAGAAATTTTTGAGAAAACAAAAATCGTATCACAATTTTTATTGAATTATTTATATGAAATATCAGGCGAAGAAAAGCAAATTAATTCACAAAAAGATTTATTCAATCAATTTTTGATGCCATGGATGGATAATGATTTATTTAGGCAATATATTCAGCAATTAACCTTTATAGAAAAAAAATTTAATCCTTCCCAAAAAGATTTAACTACTTTTATTGCCTCATTTGTAAGTAGTACTGATGCTTTAATAAATAAGATAAAGAAATGGATGGGATATAATGATATAATCGTTATAGGTACAAATAAACTTACCAATGATGATAAAAAGGCTTATAATGCCATTAGATCTTTTTTTTGGCAATATATGTATAAAGATTGTGTAGGGCGTCTCTGGACATTATTTGAAAATAAATTTCGAGAACTTTTTTTTAATTTATTATTCCTTCTATACGGATCTCGCTGGAAAACAAAGTTACCTCATGCTGTTCAAGATGATCTTTCTGAAGAAACTGAAAATTATAGAAGAAAAAAACTACCCTTGAAACTTTCTGATGGAAATGAGTTATATTTAAGTAAAAGAAAACACCTTAAGATGATTTTAAAAAATTCATTCTTATGGGGTAATATGTTCAAATTTGTTTTTGGTGATGGAAATAAGGATAAAATAATTAAATTTTTAGATAAATTGGTATTAATTACTAATCCTGAACGACATAATAATACCGAAGAATTTTTTACGGAAAAAAAGGATGAAATCCGCATTTTATTGAAAGCTGGTTTCAAAATTTTAGAAAGGATGAATTCTTCTTATGAAAAACTTATATTAAATGAATGTTTGGATGAAACTAATAAACAAAAAAATATCTATCAAATATTTCTTAGTTTTAATCAATTTAAGGATAAAGATAACCTAGAAGTAATTGAGATAACAAAAGAAGAAGCTCAAAAAATCATACAATTTTTTAAGATTTATTCAGACGAAAAGTTAGAAATTGATTTATCTTGTTTAAAAGACATTAAAAGAGATTTTTTTAGTGATTATAGAAAAGTTCTTGCTCTTTTATGTGCAGGAATAAAGGAAGGTCAAATACAAATAAAAAAATCAGAAGGAAGTGTAATAATCATTAATTACAATCAAAAACAAAATAACAAATCATAAAAGGATATATAAAATTTTGTAATAATCTGTTCTTGATGTCCTAGGTCAGGTTTTAATTTTTAATACTTATAATTTCAAAATAAGACCCTGAATTTGATTATTTCAAGGAAAAATTACCTACTTTATGTGTAAATTAATGATTATTCTTTTTGTATAATAAATCTTAAAAGAAATATTCAATAAATTTCTTAACTCTTTTCACTTAAAACTAGAAATTGTCTATTAGTCTTACCAAAGAAGAGAAAAAATTTTTCTCTTTATATATGGATGCTATATCCATAGTACAAAAAGATATTTAAACTATAAAAGAAAATAAATATTGACTATAACTCAGAGTAGTTAAAGATGAAAATTCAAAAAAAATCAGTTATTTTTTCTATCGTATCTTTTTTTCTGTTGTTTAGTGTTATATTTCCAAGTCTTATTCCCTTAAGCAGAATTTCTCTAAGTGGAGATGATACTCCAAATCAGATGGATACTAATCGTTCAAAGAACTTCAAGAAATATAATTTCCAACCAATCTAATTTAATTAAGTTATTAAAGATTTCATCATTCCAACAGTCTATATCAATGAGAAACTGAGTTAAGTCCCATATCAGTTGGATATATCATAAATCTTTATAAAGACACAAATTATAATGTAATTGTGGAGTCGGAATTTTTAAGTTTTTTTCATGTATAATCACATTCGGAGAAAATCATTGCGCAAAAATTCGTGGCGTAGTCTTTATATAGGAAGAAATTCCTTTAAAAAAAAGAGATTAAAATTTTAGAAAGAATGTTAATTTAGGATTAAAAATGTCATGTCCAAAAAAATCAGAAATTTCTTCTCTAGAGCCAAATTTTGCTAAACTCAAAACGATTGCTAACTTCTTAGATATTTCTCAAGACGAAGTTACTAACGTGTGCTTATACCCTGGACTGTACAAGTTCTGGTTACCTATTGCGAAAATAATAGATGAATTTCCTGATTGGGACTTAGCCCCTGGAGAAGAGACCGAAAGAATTTATAGTCTAAAGCAAAAATGTATTGGAGAAGTCCATGCTGCCAATAACATTATTCAGAAATTTGACGTAATAGAAAAAATGTTTAACAAAACCCACTTAAATGAATACTTTAATTCTGATTTAGAACATTATAAAGCATTTATCGATTTTGTTGAGTCACAATTAGAAGAAAAGAAACCACAACATTCCTCTCAGGTTAAAGAAATAGTAGAGAAGGGATTACCACTTAAGGTTAAGGAGACAACTCAAACAGAAGATCCCCTGATCCCCAATAAGAAATCTACAATGAGAATATATCTACAGCTCTTACTCAAAAGCGGCATCTTCGTTTTATCTTTTGTAGCCTCGATACTTCTCTTATTAATAATATCAGAAAAAAATTTCTATTGGAACTCTCTAGCAACACTACAATACCAACCAGTACTTTTTTTTCTATTAATTTTTTTTATGATTTTAATAGGTGGTTTGTTCGGGTGGGGATCAATACTTCTCACCAGTAATTATCAGAGTAAAACACTCTACAGGAAAAATAGTCGTATATACAAGAAACTTAAAAGAGAATTTAATGAAGAAACGCCCTATAGAGAATTCAAAGGTACTCCTACTCAATGGTATCAGCAACTTGAGGCATTTATAGAATCCAAAAACAAAGATAATAGATCATAAAAAATTTATCGAGTTTTGCTTTTAACTTTTAGAAGCAGCGCTTTGGGCTCTAAATTTAATATAGCTTGCCTTTTTAAAGAAAATTTTATTTAAATTTACAGTAGAAATTTTATCTAGGATATTCAAAGACCTTCTTAGTATTTTTCTTGATCCACTTAAGTTGCTCCTTTGTTAAGTCTATTTCTTTTCCCCCCTGAGGTTCTCCATTACGAGAATATAAAAGTACGAAAGCTTTATCTTGGTGTTGCTCCACAATCGCATATTAAGGGTTTTGCGTTTGACTTATGCTCAATATTTTAAGTATACTTCCTTTAGAAAACACTTGAGTTGATTTTAACTTTAAAAGTTTTACGCTCTGAGGTTTTTTAGCGTTAAACTCATTAAATGCTATCTTTCGTAGAGTTTTTTCTACTTTTTTTTGATTAATTAGAATAATCCTCAGACCTTCTCATTATATTAAATTTTGTTAGACTCCTTATTCCTAGATAATACTTTACAACAAAAAGATAAACAGCGATTTCCAACACTACAACTCCCATAACCATTCCTATACGAAGTGCTATTTCGGAATCACTTAGATCTATTTTAATTACAACCTCGATATTAACCTCTTCAATATTTTGCAAGTTATCGACGCTGTAATAGTATATTTTATGAATTCCTAAATCATATTGTGCCAAGGTGAATTCTTCCAAATATTCTCTCATGCCTCTATTGTCAATTTGATAATAGGTTATGTTTACTCCTGATCCGCCATATGTATCAATAGCGCTTAAAGAGAATTCAGTATTCTTATCAATCTTATTAGTCCCACTCTTAGGATTATAGAATATCGAGCTTGAGGGTGATGTCTTATCTAC
>SDBT01000503.1_pt1 | contig 62064 bp, 98 predicted proteins | sample 2277101 | NCBI WGS metagenome assembly SDBT01 (sample SAMN10404973, study PRJNA504765) | marine sediment metagenome | isolation source: marine sediment core GS10_PC15, 103 cmbsf | place: Arctic Ocean: Southern Knipovich Ridge | collected 2010 | reverse complement strand
GCTCACACAGGCCGGAGTTGGGGTGGAAGAGTTCCTCGCCACGAGCGCACAGGTCCTCGCCGCGCTCGCGCAGGCCGGTGTGGGAGTAATGCAGCCATCCGCGACAGGTGCACAGGTCCTCGCCGCGCTCACACAGGCCGGAGTTGGGGTGGAAGAGTTCCTCGCCACGAGCGCACAGGTCCTCGCCGCGCTCGCGCAGGCCGGAGTTGGCGTCGAAGAGTTCATCGCAACAGGTGCACAGGTCCTCGCTGCGCTCACACAGGCCGGAGTTGGTGTCGAGGAGTTCACCGCCACAGGTGCACAGGTCCTCGCCGCGCTCGCGCAGGCCGGTGTGGGAGTAATGCAGCCATCCGCGACAGGTGCACAGGTCCTCGCTGCGCTCACACAGGCCGGAGTTGGGGTGGAAGAGTTCCTCGCAACAGGCGCGCAAATTCTGGCAGCGCTTACTCAGCTTGCCAGTGGTACAAGCACCATAGCAGCACCGGTCACAGGTACAGGAGCATTGATCCTGCCCGCCCTGAACCAGATCGGAATCGCTCTGGCCATCTCGTTCGTGTTGAAATTCATACCCATCAAGGCTATTGCTGCCGACATAATTGCAGTACAATCTGCTGACATAATTGCAGTACAACCTGCTGACGTGACCGTGGGTTCGCAGAGAAATATAGGAGTTTAGGTGATGGCAGCCATAGATCAGACGGGCAACTCCACGAAGAACATCTGCTGGGGGAGAGGCGACAGTGCTGCCAGAGGATTCATAATACAAGACGCTGCGGGCGCTGCGGTCAATATATCTGGCTTTGCCTTCAGGTTGACTGTCAATACGGAACCGGACCCAAATCCAGGCACCGAGCTGTTCACGGTGGTTGGTGTCATCACAGACGCATCGGCAGGCAAGGTGGCATTCGCTCCTACTGTCACGGACACCGACCAAACCCCTGATAAATACTTCTATGACGTCGAGCAGACCGACGGCGGGGGCCTGATAGACACCGTGATCAAGGGCGTGTGCGAAATCGTCCAAGACATATCCAAGTAGGAGAACAACATGGCATTCACAATCGAGGACGGGACCGGTGTCGCTGGTGCAAACGCCTACATCACCGCAGCCGATACGACGGCCTATCTCGTGGACCGTGGTCGCAAGGACGAGAACAGTTGGGGCACGGCGGGCACGACCGCCCAAAATGCGGCGATCGTCTCAGCCACAGACTACATCGAGCGCCGTTGGGGAGATCGTTTCCTCGGCCGCAAGGAGTTCCAGGATGTCTCGGCGGCGCGTGCGACGCTTACATTTACAGGACAGCCAATCGCCGCCGAAGCAGTGGTGATTGGCTCGATCACCTATACCTTTGGCTCCGGTGTAACCATTGGAGCCAGCGTCGCGGAGAGCATCGACAACCTCATCGCGGCCATCGCCGATCCAACTGTGACCGCCAAGGCGGGCGTCGGTGACACCATGCTCGTCGAGGCCGTGGCCAAGGGAACGGCGGGGAACGGGATCGTCACTACAACCACTGTAATCGCCGCAAGCTGGTCCAGCGCGACCCTCCTGGGCGGCGGGGACATACCCACCCCTCAGTCCCTCTCTTTCCCTCGTATCAACCTCCTGGACCGCGAAGGGCTACGAGTTCTGAGCATCCCAGAGAAACTGAAACAGGCCACGGCGGAATATGCTGTACGGGCCGTGAGCTCCGCAATCACCCTCATGCCCGATCCGGTCATCGACGACACAGGCCGGACCGTGGTAAGCAAGCGGGAGGTGGTTGGACCTATTGAGGAGGAGACCAAGTACGAGGCTGGAGGTGCCCTCTCCCAGGTGCTCCGGCCCTATCCAACAGCCGACCGGCTACTGGCCGAGTATATCGCTTCCGTTGGGAGGGTTTTTCATGGTTGACGCAGTCAAGCTCGGCGCGACTGTCCTGAGGCTCCTGAACAAGAACGGGAGGGCCGTGACCTTTATACAGCACAACACCACCCCAGAGCTCGCTGCACAGCCCTGGGATGGCCCTGCAGACCCGAGAGCGGCTCCGGCCTCCACTCTGGTCCTCAACGCCGTCTTCGCGCACCCTCGGTTCGTGGACCGGCTAGGGCTGACCATCGAGGTGGACGACCTGATCCGGCGCTCTGAACAAATAATGATCGTGGCTCAAGGCACCAACGATTTAAGCGTGTTCCAAGAGGTCCTGGACGGCGGTACATACTGGAAGATCACTGGCACGGAGATCCTCCGGCCTGGTGACACCACCCTCCTGGGCTTTGTGGGGGTAAGGCGATGAATATTAGTGCTGGAGGTATTTATAAGCTGGTGGAAGAAGGAGCCCGGCGATGAGCGGCACCTACAACGAGGGCAACATCGATATCCTAACGCTGTTCAAGACGGCGTGGGACACCACCGGCTTCACGGCCCTGTATCCGAACGTGCCCGGCGAGCCACCCAAGGCGCAGGTTCCATGGGCCAGAGTGACCCTTCAACATACCGGAGGCGGGCAGGGCAGCCTTTCCGGAGCGTTGGGAACCAAGAAGTGGGACCGAAATGGCGTCTTGATCGTGCAGGTGTTCGTACCCAACGGAGAAGGGTTGTCACAGGCGTATTCTCTTGCTAAGATAGTCACGGATGCTTATGAAGGGGTGAGCTCCCCTCTTCGTGGAGTATGGTTCCGCAACGCTCGCATCAACGAGGTCGGTCCAGACGGCGAGTGGTTCCAAGTGAACGCCCTGGTGGATTTCATGTACGACGAAATTAAGTGAGACAGGAGACTTAGGAAATGGTCGCTGCAGTAAAAATTGACAGCAATGTCACAGGGCTTCGTTACGCCGAGGAGAAGAGCTTCAAGGTGCTGCCCACCACCCCCATTTGGATCCCGCAAGAGCCCAACAGCTTCGCCGATTTCGGCGGTTCAGTCACCACCATCGCCCGGAACCCAATCAACCCCTCGCGGCAACGCAAGAAGGGTGTTGTGACGGACCTGGATGCCTCCGGTGGATACAACACGGACATCACCCAAACGAACCTTCAGGATCTTCTGCAGGGTTATTTCTTCGCCGACCTTCGGCGCAAGAATGATGTCGGCGACGATCGCCAGCCCCGGCGCTTCGGCTTGAACGGCGAGTTCGAGGACTACACCATCACGGACATCGGCGCATCTGATGACATCACCGTGGACAGCCGCGTCGCTGTTTCTGCGGTTGTTACCGTGGCGGGCAGCGGTTATTTCATTGACGACATTATTGAGGGTACGGATGCCGCTGCTACGATTGAGAGCCGCTGGCGTGTTGCTACCGTGTCTGGTACCACCGTGCTCACCGTGGACCTTGTGAACCCGGCTACCATCGGGGACGACAACGACCGCACCAACGAAGGCCGCACCGAGGCCGACACTGGAGCAGGCATTGCTACCGTGGGTGTTAACACCGGCTTTGGCGGCGATAACGTATTGGCCATCACCATCACTTATGGCAACGGTCTGGTCTGGCAGGCGGGCGATCTGCTCTTCTCGACGGGCCACGACGACGCCCCAAACAACGGTGAGCTCACTGTGGCTTCGGTGGCAGACAACGTCATCACGGTCAACGAAACCTTGACCGTTGATGCCACCCCCAACGCTGCGGCCACCCTTACCACGGTTGGTTTCGACAGCGTCGCTGGCGACCTGGACGTGGACGTTACCGGCGCGCTCCCGGCCATCGACTCTGCCGCACTAGACTTCACTACCCTCGGACTCGTAGAGGGAGAGTGGATCTTCGTCGGCGGAGATACTGGCGGCGCGGCTGGCAACCAGTTCCTAGGAGCTGCCAACAACGGCTTCAAACGGATCCGGTCCATCGCGGCTAGCGTGCTCACGCTGGACAAGTCAGACCTCACCATGGTAACCGAGACCAACACCGCCGAGCTGGTCCGGTTGTACTTCGGTCGCGTGCTCAAGAACGAGGTTGGCACCAATATCATCCGCCGCAGCTACAACGAGGAACGGCAACTCGGCGCTCCTGACGAGGCTCTTCTATCAGAGATCCAGGCCGAGTATCTGGAGGGTGCGGTACCTGGCGAGGCAAGTCTCAACATTCCTCAGGCGGACAAGATGACCGTGGACCTTGGCTTCGTGGCTGGTGACAGTACCACGATCGACGGTCCCACATCGCTAAAGTCCGGCACCCGCCCGGCGCTCGTAGAGAGTGATGCTTTCAATACCAGCTCCGACTACAGCCGCATCAAGATGGCGCAGGTGGTTGCTGGCGACGAGGCCCCGACGGCTCTGTTCGCTTTCGCAACCGAGATGACAATCACCATCAACAACAACATCTCACCCAACAAGGCCATCGGAACGCTCGGTGCCTTTGAGGTGACTGCTGGCACCTTCCAGATAGGCGGGTCCATCACGGCCTACTTCGCGGATGTGGCGGCGGTTGCGGCGGTCCGGAACAACGTCGACATCACCCTCGACATCGCAATGGTCAAGGCCAACGCTGGCATCGTCATGGACCTGCCTCTCATCACCCTCGGTGATGGACGGCCGAACGTGGAGCAGGACGAGCCCATCACCCTGCCGCTGACAATGGAGGCTGCAACGGCGGCTAAGGTCGACGCAGCTCTGGACTACACCATGATGATGGTTTTCTTCGACCGCCTCCCGAACGCGGCGGACACTTAGGAGTTGGGGAGCCGGTCCACCGGCTCCTCTCTCCCCCACCTTTGAGCAACTGAGGAGTATCGCTCATGACAATGTATGAAAACTTCAAGACTAGTGAGACGCTGGAGACCCAGGGCGTCGTGATCGACTATGGTGATTTCCGCGTCACGCTCGCCCGTGCTGGTGGTGCAAACAAGCGGTTCGGCAAAGTCTTCGAGGCCAAGACAAAACCCTATCGTCGGGCTATCCAGACCGAAACTATGGATGAGGGTGTTGCCATGCGCATCCTTTCTGAGACGTATGCCGAGACCGCCATCAAATTGTGGGAGGTAAAAGATGCAGACGGCAATTGGAAAGAAGGGATCGAGGCTCCGGATGGATCCACTCTCCCGTTCGATGTTCGAAGTATCCTCTCTACCTTCGAAAACATTCCCGACCTGTTCGCCGATATTCGAGAGCAGGCTGGCATGGCGGCTCTCTACCGAGAGATGGTCCTCGAGGAAGACTCAAAAAACTGACGGCGGTCCTGCTCTACATGCTGGAGCAAGGGCCGATCGAGCAGAAGATACTTCGGGACGTGGCACGTTTCGGCATGCCAACTCCGAAGAAGATTGCGAACGCTCCAATCCTGTACGCTGGATTGGAGCTCTACCTCTCAGGCTTCATGGATCTGGACAGCGATCGACAGACCAGCTGGTCAGTAGGACGCATACCAAGAACCGCAGTCACGGACTACTGCCTCTCCATGGGTTTGGACGAGGAACAGATCGCGGACATGCACTATCACATCCGGGAGATGGACGCAGCGTATATCCAATATCAACAAAAGAAGAACAAGGGTAAGACCAGTGGCTGACCTGGGACAATTCGCGAAGAATATCAAACGTCGAGCACGTGCCATCGAGGTGAATGCCGGCATTGGTGTTACGCGTGTCATGATCGCCGTAGCGCAAACCGTGGTCCTGGCCACACCTGTTGACACAGGCCGCGCGCGAGCGAACTGGATCGCCTCCCTGGGCTCTCCGGTCCGCATCCCTACGAATGATGAAGACCCCTCTGGGCAAGAGACAATCGCTGTAGCCACAACTATTGCCAAAGCACGCAAGGCTAGCAGCGGAGTTCCCATCTTCCTCGCGAACAACGTCGACTACATTACCAAGCTGAATAGTGGCAGCTCCGCTCAGGCTCCTGCCGGTTTCGTCCAGACCGCTGTTGCCCAGGGTGTGGCGGCTGCACGCAGCATCCGGCTGACCAAGTTGCGGTAAAACGTCATGGCCACCGAAACAATTACAATTGTTGTCAATGAGCGCGGAGCTCGAACTGTTCGACGAAACATCGATCGGATCGGGACGAGTGCTCAGAAGACTCAGGGAGCGGTGCAGCTCCTCCGCCGCTCCCTGAGTTCTTTTGGTATTGTGCTCGGTGGTGGCTTGGCCCTGCGAGCCGTGGTTGGTACGCTGGCCAGCTTCTCGCAGGAGATGTCGACGATCAAGGCTGTGACAGGTGCCACCGGAGCTGAGTTTACAAAACTTAGAAGCCTCGCCAAGCAGTTGGGTGCCACTACCGCCTTCACCGCCACGCAGGTTGCCGAGGGCATGACGTTCCTCGCTCGGACTGGCTTCACCACCAATGAGGTCTTGACCACTATCACAGACACGCTCAACCTTGCTCGGGCAGGAGCGCTGGATCTCGGACGTGCGGCCGATCTCGCCTCCAATGTGCTGAAGGGTTTCAACCTGAATGCAGAAGAGATGACGCGTGTTGTGGATGTCATGACCAACTCCGCGAACAGCGCCAATACCAACATTGAACAGATGGGCCAGGCCATGAGCTTCGCCGCGCCCGCCGCTGCGGCGCTAGCAATTGATGTTGAGACAACCGCCGCAGCCATCGGCACACTCGGTGATGCGGGCATTCAAGCTACGCGCGCTGGCACGAGTCTTCGGCAGATCTTTGTCAAGCTTCTCAAACCAACACCGCAGGCAAGGAAGGTCATTAAGGATCTGAGCCTCACCACCGCCGACCTGGATGTCAAGTCGCGCGGGCTCATTCCAGTTCTGGAAAGTCTGAGGGATGCAAACCTATCGCTGACAGAGGCAGCGACCTTGGTCGGTGTTCGTCAGTCTGCCAACCTGCTGATCCTGATCAAGTCCATCCCCAAATTGAAGGAGCTGAGCCAGGCGAATAGAGATGCCGCTGGCACCACAGCGGAGGTCGCCCGCATCATGGACGACAACCTGAATGGTGCGCTGCTCCGCGTCAAGTCCGCGTTTGAAGCAGTGATCCTCTCCTTCGGTGATGCCGGAGCGACAGGTGTTATCAGAGGTTTCTTTGAGGGTCTGGCAGGCGCGCTGCGAGCTCTCGCCAGGAACATGGATGCGTTTGTTCAGGCGGTAGGTTTTCTGGCCGTGGCCTTCGCCGCGCTGAAGCTGCCAGCTATCATCGCCCTGTTCAGCCGTTTGTCGTTCGCGCTGCTGGCCAACCCGGTGCTTGCTCTAACCGCTGCCGTTAGCGTTCTGATTTTCTCCTTCGAGAGCCTGGACAAGAACTTTGCCTTCGTGAACGGCAGGGCTGTCACGTTGGGTGATGGTCTGAAGTCTGCAGCCAGTGTCATGAATAAACAACTGACTGATGCCATCAACAGTCTTGGTGGAAACTTCAGCAACTTGCGTGAGTTCTTTGACACATTCATAGACAACTTGGCCAGAGGATTTCTGGTTCTGCTCGCCACCGTCAATGGTGTCGTCGCCGCCATCATCGCAGGGTTCAGAAACATCCCAGCGGCTCTTGAAGAGATTGCCCTAGCAGTTGACAATGCGGCCATAGGATTTGTAGAAGGTACTCTCAACACAATAGAGCAGTTCGGTGGCAACATTCTCGGCGCTCTTGGCTTTGAAAGTCTTGCCACACCATCGGGAGTTGAGCTTGGAAGGCTCAAGGCAGCGGGTGAGTCGGCTGGCGACATTATGGGAACCGCCTACAAGGAAGCGTTCAACGCAACCCTCTTTGGCACCCTGGCCGCATCAAGTCAGCGTCAGGAGGTTGCCAAATTTCAGGCACTCGCCATTCAGGCTGCACTAAAGGCCGAGGAGGGTCTAGTTGATACACAACTGCCCGGCATCAAGCCGCCGGTTCCTGACAAGGGGACGAAGGCGGACAAGGCATTTGGAAAGTTGTTGACCGAGCTCAAGTTGGAGAGTGAGCTGCTGCGCCTGAGCAACAAGGAGCGGGAGATACGCGTCGCCCTCATTGATGCTGAGGAGGATTTGGAGCGCAAGCTGACAACCTCTGAGAAGGCTCAGTTCACGGCCATCATCAAAAGCAACCAGGCGTTTGAGGAACAGAAAAAACTCCTCGACGAGATCCGTGGCCCGTCCGATCGCTATGCCGATCAGATCCGAGTACTCAATGACCTCATGAAAGAGGGCAAGATCACCACAGATGAGTTCAATGACAAACAGCGAGAGCTGCGCATCACAATGTTGGACTCACAAAAGTCTATAGGGGCTGGTGTCGAGCGCACCTTCCTCAAGATGCAGGAGGACGCGGAGGACGCGGCGACACAGATCTCCAGCCTACTCACCGGTGCCTTCAAGGATGCAGAAGATGCATTTGTGGACTTCGTGCAGGGTGGCAAGCTGTCCTTCAAGGATCTCATAGACAACATGCACGAGCAATTGATACGCCTAGCCTTCAGGAATGCAACCGCGAACCTTGGAGCCTCCCTGGGCTTTGGGCAGGCTACCAGTGGCGGTGGTCTTCTCAACAGTGTCTTCGGCGGCGGAAGCGGTGGTGGTGGAGAGGGCGGCATCAGCGGGCTTGGCAAGCTGTTTAGTTTTCTACCAGGTTTAGCGAACGGTGGCTCGTTCACGGTTGGGCCGAATACGTCACTGGCTACTCTGCCCGGTATAGACAACCGGCTCGTGGCGATACGGGCGCGAGACGGCGAGGATGTCTCTGTTGGCCGGGGCGGTGGTATGTCGATCACCAACAACTTCATCCTCCCACCTAACACGGACGTTGACAGCATTCGCAAGTCGTCCGGTCGAATCGGTGCTGATGTGTCCGAGTCCATTGCCCGTGCAGGCGCGAGGAACAACTGATGGCCTTCCACGAGATACGACTCCCCGACGACATAGAGAGCGGCGCGATCGGCGGGCCGATGTTCAAGACCCGTATCCTCGAGCTAAGCAGCGGGTTCGAGCGCCGCAATATCGAATGGTCGAAGGCTCGTGGAGCCTGGGACATTGGCTATGGCCTAATGTCCATGGAGGATGATCAACAGGACACCTTCCTGCATCTGCTGCGCGACTTCTTCCGCGCCCGCGAGGGCCGCGCACACGGGTTCCGCTTCAAGGACTGGCTCGACTTCCAGATTGGAGACATCGCTAATCCAACCATCGATAATCAGGCGATCGGTCTTGGTGATGACTCCACGGTCCTGTTCCAAATCTTCAAACGCTACGTGTCCGGTGGCATCAACTACGACCGCGAGATCAACAAGATCGTCACTGGACAGATTTCGGTGCTCATTGAGAATGTGGTCCAGACCGATCCCGGAGACTACAGTATTGACCTGAACACCGGCGAGATCACGTTCGTTGTAGCACCGGCCTCCACAGGCGGAACCGGCGCGGGAGGTGCGGAGATCGTGCAGACGGCTAACGAGTTCGACGTGCCTGTACGATTCGACGACGATCACTTCCGTGCCTCCGTTACCCACGCGGCGGGAACTGGTGCAGCCAGCTGGCCGAACATCGGCGTTACAGAAATCCGGGTGCCCGAATGACCAAGACTATTACAGCGGGGATGACTTCGCATCTCGGTCTGGGGACTACCAACCTAGCCTCGCTCTGGCGCATCACGCGAGTGGACGGCGTGCAATTCTTCTTCACAGATCACGACGCCAACCTCCCCTTCGAAGGCAACATCTATATCGCGTCGGTAGGGTACGACCGCACCGCCATCTCCAATCGCGTCGGTCTGAACGTCGACGAGCTGAACGTGACAGGCTTCCTGGACAGTTCCGCCATCACCGAGGCTGCACTTCGTGCCGGTCTATTTGACAAGGCGGAGGTGATCGTCAGTATTGTGAACTGGTCAGACCTGGCCGACGGCCAGATACTACAGCGCCGGGGGCATCTCGGTGAAGTCATCTACAACGACAGTGGCCTGTTCGAGACGGAGCTGCGTGGACTCACTCAGGCGTACAGCCAGCGACTCGTCGAGCTGCACGAGGGTGAATGCTCCGCCGATCTCGGAGACACTCGCTGCAAGATCGCCATCCTCCCCGACGTGCTTGGCCGCGTGCAAACCGTGACATTGAACGAGGCGTTTCGGGTGCAAACCGATCCCATACCTGCTCAGAACGGTGTGGTCCTGATCGCGCCCGGCGACGCAGACGCAGACGACCAGAGCCCACTAGCAGCGACCGGCACCCTGGGCTCGACAGCTTCAATCTCCACGGTCCAGAAAGTATTCGGGGCTGGTTCGTTTGAGTTTACTCCAGTGGCGACGGACCCTTCTAACGCCTTTGTCTCCTACCCGGACAGCAACTTCTACGATATTGGCACGGGCGAGTTCAATATGGAGGGATGGGTTCGCTTCAAGGATCTCACCGATACAGAGCAGACTTTCTTCTCAAAGTATCTTAACACCGGCAATCAACGTGGCTTCATATTGGATCGCTTCGGTAGCTTCCTGCGGCTACGCTGGTCGAACAGTGGTACAGCAATCGACGTGACCATCTCTGGCGCGTTCGTATGGGCCATTGATACAGACTACCATGTGGCAGCGTCACGTGACTCCGCCGGAGACGTGCGCCTGTTTGTAGACGGAGTGCAAGTTGGCAGCACCAGCAACAACACCACAAATATTTTCGGTGGTACAGAAGTTCTTAGGCTTGGTAAAATACGATCCGCTGGTTCTGATGACAACCCACTCGATGGGTTCATCGACGACTGGCAGTTCATCTGCGGTCGAGCGGTGCGTGTGACCGGTTTCTCAGTTCCAGTAGCGGCGCATTCAACCGCCGCGCCCGCCGCTGTGGATCAGGATGCATATGAGAACCGCGTCTACCGTGTTACCACAGCCGGCATTTCAGGCTGTGCGCAGCCGGTCTACGACGAGACGGTTGGCAATCCTACCACCGATGGCACGGCAGTGCTGACGGCTGAGGACGCCTTCGCTCGCGATGCTGTGGTCGCTACGGTGATCGACAACCAACGCGAGTTCACCATCACCGTAACAGAGGCCCGTGCTGACGCTGGAGACTTCTCAACGGATTGGTTCAAGTACGGAGCCGTCATCTGGGAAAGCGGCAACAACTTCCTTGCCGAGGGCCTGCTGGTCATGGAGGTCAAGCAGTGGACGCAGGGCACCAAGACCGTGGAGCTCTTTCTCGACATGCCTTTCGAGATACAGGTCGGTGACAAGCTGATCATCTACGCTGGCTGCGACAAGAAGCTGGCAACCTGCCGTGACAAGTTCGCCAACGCGATCAACTTCCGTGGCTTCCCCTACCTGCCAGGTCAACATGAATTGGTGACCGGCCCACCGTCTACACGCTGATGGCCACTCGAGAACAAATAGTAGAGGAGGCCCGCAAGTGGCTTGGCTCTCCCTGGAAACACGCCGGTCGTGGACCCGGTGGTCTGGACTGCGCGGGCGTGCCCATAGTCACGGCTCAGGCTCTAGATCTCGGCGACGGCTACGACTTCATCAACTATGATCGTCGGCCGGATGGCACCTTCTTGCGCCGGTTCATGGAGGGTGGCTGCACAAGAAAACTCGTGTCAGAAGCAGAGGAAGGAGACATACTCATCTTCGCAGAGAGTGGCGTCTTGTGTCACTGCGGCATCCGCACCACGAAGTACGACCAGCCCGCCGTCATCCACGCCCACGCGCTGCGGCGTATGGTCATTGAAGAGACGCTGGAACAGGCCGTGTCGGTCGTTGGAAAACCTACACATGCCTTCCAGTTGCCTGGGGTGGAGGAGGAATAGATGGCCACACTGGCGATCAGCTTGGCAGGAGCGGCGGTTGGTGGCTTCACTGGCATCGGGGCGAACACTGGTTTCCTGATTGGCTCGATCCTCGCCCGCGTTCTATTCCCACCGGACCCCATCCGCATTGAGGGTCCACGTCTCGGTGACCTGAGCGTCACAGCCTCGACCTACGGGACACCCATCCCCCTGGGCTATGGCACAGTTGCCATTGCAGGCCAGCTCATATGGACTTCCGGCAAGCGGGAGATACAACAGACCACCGAGACCGGCGGCAAGGGCGGAGCTCTGAGCGGACCGGGCCAAGTACAAGTGACCTACGTTCCATTCGCGGACGTAGCCTACAGCTTCGCGGGACGTGAGGCCCAGGAGATCACGCGCATATGGATGAACGGCGTGTTGGTCTACGATCAGCGTGGCCAGACGAAGGTCCAGAAGCCAGGTCTCATATTTCGCGTGTACAAAGGCACCGAGACACAGCTGCCTGATCCGTTGATCGAAGCCAAGGAGGGCGTCGGCAGCGTACCGGCCCATCGCGGCACCGTGTATGTGGTCTTTGAGAGCCTCAACCTCTCGGACTTCAGTGGTAGGGTGCCAACCGTTACGGCCGAGATCGCCTTCGCTACAACTAACTCCAACACGCTGCGCTTCTCCGACGACATTGAGCCTTCCGAGGGCGGCATTTCTGGCAGCATACAGACCGATGTGTTGGCAGTCGACTTCAAGCGACGCCGGATATATCTGTACGATGATACCTCCCCAGAAGTTCTGCGTGTATACGACTATGACTCTCTCCTGGAGATACGGCAGCAGCTCACATCCGACATGTTGACAAGTGGCACCCTGTTTGGGTCAAATATGTATGCCGGTCGGGATACTGGAAGGATCTATGCTCGTCTCGATGGATCTACACCCTTGCCGATGGTGTCAATTGACCCCAACACCCTGGAGGAAATTGCGCGCAGTGCCAACGTAGCGCTCAATCAAACACACATGGTCGAGGCAACTGTGTTGGGTGCGGACGGCAGCAAGGATCACTACCTTGTTGTGGCAAGCGAAATATCGTCCAGCCGACTTGCGATACTCGACGCTGATACCATGACAGTTTTGGTAACTGACCTGGAGCCCACCCTCTTTACCAACGACATCATTGGAGTGATGCTCGGCAGCCAAGTGCTCGGTAAGGCAGAGGTCTGGGTAACCCATACCTCTGCCGATGGAAACTTCGACATCGAGATCTACAAGGTGGAGATCGAACCCGGCGCGGCGTTACTGGACACTGTGCTCGTTGGCGTGAATGTTACGCTCATCGATACCATAGATGCCACAGCTGTGTGGGGCGATGCAGCCACTGCCACCTCTAAGAAACCAGCGGTGTATGATGCGCAGGATGACAGTCTCATCTTCATAGTGGATGCGGCGGCTGGCAACTCTAGCTTTGTATTCAAATGGCGTGAGGGTGATGGCATCGTTTGGAATATCACAACCAACTCAAATGAACCAACTGCAAATCGTGCCAACACCATGACCATGGTTACACGGCTTACCAACGGTCTTTTTGGCTGGTCCGAGGCAGCCGAAAAGGCAACGATGATTGACACCACTGATGGCACCATCATCGTTGATGCCTTTGATGGCACCAGTCTGGATGCCGCCTACAATGCAGGAGGGATGGGCTTCTTCGACGCCGACAGCCAGAGCGTGATCAACATCAAGGGCATCGGCGGCAGCGTCACTGGCTTCGTGCAACAGCTCTTTCTCAATCGTTCAACCGGGGTGGGCGAGCTGCTCTCAACCATCGTCTCTGACATCTCCAGCCGCGTGGGGTTGGACCCACCTACGGACCTGGATGTCACCGAGCTCACGGACACGGTGCGTGGCTACATCGTCACGAGTCAGATGCCCGCACGCAGTGCCATTGAGCCACTCGGCGTGGCCTTCTTCTTCGACTCTGTTGAGAGCGACGGCAAGGTGAAGTTCATCAAGCGCGGCAACGACTCTATCCGAACGCTCCTGGACGACGACCTGGTGGAGATCGACCGGCGCGGCGGCGACGTAGTCAAGGAGGAGCGGTTCCAAGAGGCGGAGCTGCCGGAGCGACTGTCCGTGACCTTCATGGATATCAACACAGACTACGAGGTTGGCTCTGCTCCCGCCAAGCGCGTCGTTCTGCCACGACCCACTATGTTCGCAGAGAGCAAGACTACAATGGCGTTGCCCATTGTATTCACCATGACCGAGGCGAAGCAGATCGCGGAGATCCTTCTCTACACGGCGTGGAACGAGCGCATCAGCTACAGTTGGAGATCGAGCTGGGAAGATATCGATCTGGATCCGGCCGACGTTGTGACGTTGAGCCTGGGTGGTGGCGCTACTCTATTGCAGCCGCGCATCATAGATGCCACCATCAATCAGGACCTGTCCATCTCTTTTCGTGGATTGAAGGAGGACAAGATCACCTTCATCTCGGACAGCACCGGCCAAGAGGCCCTGGGCTTCCCTCAGCAGCTGCCTCCCGCGCCCAAGGACACTCGGCTGTTCCTGATGGACATACCCCTCCTGCGCGACCAGGACGATGTAGGCCGTACGTCAAGCCGACTGCACTTCGCCATGAACGGGTTCGTGGACGGATGGACGGGCGGCGTTCTCTGGGACAGTCCAGCGGGGATTACCTACACCAACACAGGCCTGATCCTCTTCTCAGGCATCACCTATGGCTCCGTCTCCAATACGTTGCCTGACACACCCACGCCTTTCCTGACGGACATCACCACGGTTCTCAACGTGATCATGCAGCAGGGAGCATTGACCACGATCACACAGGCACAGTTTCTGAATAACGTGAACGTGGCCGTGGTTGGAGACCCGACCAACCCGTCGAGCTGGGAGATCATTCTGTTCCGTGACGCGGTGGAGGGGCCAGACGGAGTGTTCGCTGTCAGCACCATCCTGCGCGGCAGGCGTGGCACCGACAAGCGGGTTGCCGATCACGCGGCGGGTGAGATGTTCATTGTCATCCAACGCTCGGACATAGCCACCATGCTGCTGAACATTGGGCTACTCAACACCAATCGTTTCTATCGTGCTGTTGGCTTCAACCAGATCCTGGAGGAGGCCGACACCGAGACGCTGGCCTCTACCATGGCGGACCTGAAGCCCTACGCTCCGGTGCACCTGGCCGCAGTTGTGGACGGTGGCAACAACATCGACATCGACTGGAAGCGACGCACGCGGGTTGGTGGAGAGTTACGTGGTGGTACCGGCACGGTTCCTCTCTCCGAGGACGTTGAGGACTATGACATCGAGATCCTGGATGGTCCAGGAGGCACGGTGCTGCGCACACTGACGAGCAGCGTCAACTCCGTGCAATACGATAATGCTGACATTGTTACTGACTTCGGTTCCGTGCCTGCAACGATAGACTTTATAGTCTATCAAATCAGCGTGCAGGTGGATCGTGGATTTGGCCAAGAGGCCAACATAACCTTCTGAGGATGACATGACTGACAATCTTACCATCGATCAAATGGCGACCGGCCAGGAGAACAAGGAAGATACCAACAACGACGGCAACGGTCAGATCGACGCGGCCCTCACGGAGGTCCTAGTCAGCGACTACGTGGCTGGCAACATCACACTGACAGCGCTGGAGTACAAACGGAACATCGTCTTCAAGACATCCAATCTCTCGGTGGCTCGCACTCTCACCCTGGCAGCAGTCAAGCGTCTAGCCGCCATTGACAACATCAACGGCACCGCAATACTCACTGTGACACAGGGGTCAACTACAATCGATGTGGCGGCGGGTGGTACCGCACTCATCTACACCGACGGCACGGCCAACGGTCTCGTTCTGTCGGGTGGGGATGGCAGCACACAGGGCGTCAGCCCAGTGGAAGATTTCATCTTCTTCCCGGCGGAGGGACATATCAATCCGACCGCCGCTGGAGGCTCCGCCGTACTAGCAACCGTGGCCACCGCCGCGAACCAGCCGGACGTGACCAGCCTGGACTTCAACCAGACCACCGCCGAGCACGCGCAGTTGCGTCACATCTTCGAGGACAACGACCTGACGGGAAACATCTCCTTTCAGTTCGTCTGGTCACACGCGGGAGCCACCACCTTCGGTGTGGCATGGCACGCAAAGGGCGTCGCCATCTCCAACGATGATCCTCTAGGCGTCGCCTTCGGAACGGCGCGCAAGATCGAGGATGCGGGTGGCACAACCGATGACCATTACGTATCTGATCGCACCGGTTTTGTACAACTGGCCGACATACTGGACGGCGACTTGGTTGTGTTCGATCTCTTCCGTGACCCGACCATCACCTTCGATGACCTGGACGTAGACGCACGGCTCCAGGGTGTGATCATGCACTTCTGGCGCAACAACCCACTGGATCCCGACTGGGCGAGTGTGAGCCTACTGGCTGGCTTTGATGGAGAGGACGCAGCTACCGACCAGGATGACGAAAGCGATAACGCTCATGTTGCCACGTACCAGGGCAATGCTCAGGTGGACACAGCACAGTCTCGGTTCTCGCGGGCCTCACTCCTTTGCGACGGTACCGGCGACTCTGCACACTTTCCAGATGGTGCAACCTTTGAACTCGGCTCCGGCGCGTTCACCATCGAAGGACATTTCAGATGGACAGCGGACGCGGCGGCGTTTCAAATTCTCTGTGGCAAGAACCTCTCTACTGGTAACCAGCGTTCCTACTCCCTGAACTATGACAGCACTAGCTCAAATGTGCTGACGCTACAACTTAGTACGACCGGTACCGACGGTATTGTAAAGTTGAGTTTTGCCTTCGTTCCCACCCTTGATCAGTGGTACCACATTGCCTGCGACTTTGATGGAACAGACTATTGGATGTATGTGGATGGCGTGATGGTAGTCACGGCTGGAACCCCGATTACGCTGTTCAACTCGACCGCCCCTTTCGGCTGTGGTGGCCAGTCCGATGGTTCATTCTCATTCAATGGACACATTGACGAGGTTCGACTGACGAAGGGTGTTGCGCGCTACAATGGGGCGGACTTCACTCCCCTGACAGCGCCATTCCCAAGAGCACTGGCGGCATAGCATGACAATGAGGAAGTGGACAATGGCAGTGATTGGAAGCGTCATAGCGGCGGTCGTCATCGCGGCTATCAGTTGGGGTGGACAGGATCTACGGCCGACCCTGCAATATGAAACGAAGCAGGCGCAAGAAGGAGTAGAGCAGGCGCGAGAGCAGTTACGGTCGGAAGTTGCCCAGGTAGAGAAGTTCTCTCGTGGTACGCGCAAGCTGGTGCTTAGCGATCGCTGGTTCCGGTTGAAGGCACAGATCTCCCAGGTGCAAGGGCGACTGGCACCTGGCCTAGCTCGGCCCGGCCCCGAGGCACGCGCGGCGTTGGAGGAGCTGCTGGTGCAGTTGGAGGCCCAGCTAAAGGCTGTCGAGGATCAACAGGAGGCGTTGAAATAGAATGGAAGACGATGACATGGCTGGCATGAATGAGATGTTGAACTACCAGCGGCGCATCGCACGTCGTCGCATGGCATGGATCAGCTTCCTGTTCCTCCTCGCATTCAGCACCCTCATCGTAGCAGGGCTCATGCTCAGTCCCCGGCCCGTCCAGGTGGCTGAAGGCCTGAAGGTTGCCAGCGGTGCAATAACTGGTATACTAACGGTGTTCACCACCATCGTCCTCGGATACCTTGGCGTTTCACTCGCTGAACAGGTCCTAAAGAAAAAGGAATAGATCCGGTGCCATTTATTCTGGGAATGCTTGGTAAGCCGAAGTTGATCATGTTGGTGATTGTGGCCGCCATCATCGGTGGACTATACTTTTGGAATACAATACTCAAGGCTGACTTGTCCGTCGCACGTGCCAACATCGCCACTCTAGAGGTGGCACTGGAAATTCAGAGCGGCGCGGTGGTTGTGGCTCAGGCTAACGCGACGGAGTGGCGCGAGGCGTTCAACGGGATGCAAGCCACGATAGAGGAGTTGCAAGATGTTCAGGTTGCTGCAGCGGAGGAGTCCAAGCGTCTCAATAGGATCTTCGCTCGACACAATTTCACAGCCCTCGCGGCGGAACGTCCCGGTCGCATTGAGCGCATCATTAATGCTGGGTCTCTTACTGCTCTCAGCGTGCTCGAGAGTATTACCAGTGGAGATACACAGCTCCCCGATCGAGCTGGAGCGGCCACCCGAACGACCGGCCCTCCCCAACCCCCAGCCGATTCAGATTGAGCCATTCACATGGCAGGTAGTAACACCAACCCGGCTGCCGGAGGGCGACGAGTGGGTTCTGTTTGCCATCTCTCCTCGAGACTACGAGCGCCTCAGCCTGGACATGGCCGAGATCCGGCGTTGGATCGAGGAGGCGATGTGGCGTCTGCAGTACTACCGTGGAGAGTTCGATGACCCAGGAGTCGGAGCTGGCGCTGCTAGTCAGGATTGACGAGCGCACGAAGAATACAGACTTGGTGGTAATGAGACTCCACACGTGGATGGATAACCACGAGAAGCGAGACCGCGAGGACTTCAAGGAGGATCGTGCACGCATCAGCAAGGTTGAGAAGAAGCAGAACTGGATGCTCGGCATAGGCTCTGCGCTGAGCTCCACATTCATTCTCGTTGGCGGCATCATAGTTGCCTGGGGAAAGGGAATGTTCACCGGACCTTCATAGATTGAGGAGAACTCATGGCTAAGATAAAAGGTATCAAAGAAGAAGACGCAATCGCCGCGTGGCAGAGGCACGGAACTATCAGTGGGGCGGCGCGGGAGCTGGGAGTTGTCCGCGATACAATTCGCCACCACCTAAAGGCCGCTGGTCTATACGACGAACGGCCAATGTACGCTGGTCGGGTTGGCACCTTTGAGTGTACCAGTCGACCCCTTCCCAAACGAGGCATCAAGAGATACATCCTCACCTCTGCACAGAACAACACACTCGTAAACCAGCAGGTATGGGACAATCTCCTAGCTCTGGCCGAGCACTACAAAGCCGAGCTGCTGGTCTCCACCTTCTCCTACGACAAGGCGTCCTACGGCGCCAAGTCCGTCAAGCGTGGACGAGCGGCGGCGCAGAGCGATCATCAAGAGCTCTGGTACGACGAGCAGATCGAGGACTACATCTGTGACGACCAGGTGGAGATCGCTCCGGCTCTGGTGTTCTGTGGAGAGATGAACATCCAGCCGACAGCAATTGACCCGCTGTCAGGCCTACAGAACTACACTCGGCGCAAGTCCGGTATCATCCCCCACACCAAGCAGCACATGCAATCGGTGGCCGTCTATGGTGCAAACGAGGCCACCAAGTTCAACTTCACTACCGGCACGGTGACCAAGCGCAACTACGTCCAGAAGAGGACCGGTCTGAAGGCAGAGCACAGCCACACCTACGGCGCGTTGATCGTCGAGGTCGACACTGAAGGCCGGTGGTTTGTCCGGCAGCTGGAGGCCGATGGGCAAGGGGCCATGTACGACATGAACCTCCGCGTGCACCGCGAAGAGATCACCGAGGACAACCGGGTCGAGGCCATCACCTGGGGCGACATCCACGTCGCCGAGATCGACCAGGGTATCGCCGAGCTCGCATGGGGCGAGGGCGGCATGATGGATACACTCCGGCCGAGGTTCCAGTTCATGCACGATGTGCTGGACTTCCGCGCCCGCAACGGCCACACCATCAAGAAGAACCTGATCCACGATCGCTTCCAAGCCTTCATCAAAGGCCACGACAGCGTCGAGGAGGAGGTCCTGAACGTGGCCTCCTTCCTGGACCAAGCGGCGCGAGACTGGTGCAAGACCGTCGTGGTGCACTCTAACCACGACGCCTTCATGATGGAGTGGCTGCGCATCGGGGACTATCGTAAGGATCCAATCAACGCACTCTACTTCCTGGAAACACAGACCCACGTATACAAGTCCATCGCGGCGGATCCCGAGGCTTCCATCAACCTGCTGCGCTGGGCCATTGAGCGTGTACGTGGCAAGACCGCCATCCAGTTCCTGGACGAGGACGAGAGCTTCATCACCTGCAAGGAGCGGGACGGTGGTATCGAGAACGGGATGCATGGTCACGCTGGGCCGAACGGAGCACGTGGTACAGCGAAGAACGCTGCCGTCCTGGGTCTCCGTATCAACCGTGGCCACGAGCACTCGGCTGGTATCTACCAGGAGGTCTTCACGTCTGGGCTCACCGGCAAGCGCAAACAGGGCTACAATCACGGCCCCAGCTCCTGGTCGGCGACCCACACCGTCACCTACAAGAACGCCACGCGGGCGCAGTACACTATGTGGGGCGGCAAGTGGCGGGCATGACCTATGCCCTGGGCAAGCATTCACAAAGCGAATTGGTAGGCGTTCATCCCGACCTGGTCTTCGTAACCAACCAGGCCATCGTCATTACCGAGCAGGACTTCACCGTCCACGACGGCCGACGCGCCATGGAGGAGCAGATCGAGTACGTCGCACGAGGCGTCTCAAGAACATTGAAGTCCATGCATCTTCCTCAGCCCGACGGCTTTGGCCACGCTGTAGACCTCGTCCCCTACATCAATCGCAAGCTGCGATGGGAACTGGTCCCCATGTGCGCCATCGCCGTAGCAATGCGGGCTGTGGCCCAGGAGGAGGACGTTCCTCTGATCTGGGGTGGTTGTTGGGAGCGGTTGGATCTGATGGAAGGATCGCCGTTGCTTATGGTGCAGCGGTACAGTGCTCGGATGGGCAACGACGCCTTCGTGGACGCGGCGCACTACGAATTGGCCTAGCAACTCGACTTACCGAATTGGCTTGTGGCCAGGTTGAGTGTAGTAACCAATTGTAATTGCAGATAGATTCGGAACAAACTCAACTCACTCGACTAACTCAACCAGTTTTCCATCCGTAGGGTAATTCGCCCGAGGGGGCAAAACGGGCCCTACAGTCCCTCTACTTATAAATATATATATTAAGTTAAGGGAGTCGAGTTAGTTGAGGGAAGGCGCTGTTCTCGGAACCGACCGGCGACTCAACCTGGCCAAAAGACAAGATTGGAAGTCGAGTCGGCGGCTGAAGTCGAGTTTGTGATTTCTAGGATGGTGGGCCGCACCCATACTCACGGTGAGGCCACTGAGGAGCTGCGGTGGAATACGAGTTCAAGACAGAGCCGTACGACCATCAACGTCGCATCTTTGGAGAGACGCGGGAGTTGGCCTACCACGGTCTGCTGTGGGAGCAGGGCACTGGCAAGACCAAACCCCTCCTTGACATTGGCGCTGACTTGTTCGAACGGGATGAGATCGATGCCATAGTCGTAGTTGCCCCCAACGGGGTACACCGCAACTGGATCACCGACGAGATCCCCGTGCACATGCCTGACCGGGTGATGGCCAAGGTCCGCATGATGTATTACAGCGCGCCAAAGGCCAGTACCAAGTGGCACCAGCGAGAGTGTGACCAGCTGGTGAAACACAAGGGTCTCTCCATCCTCTGTATGAGCTACAGCGCCTTCATAACTGAGAAGGGTAAGCGCTACATATGGCGATTCCTGCGGCGACGGCGCTGTTTCTACATCCTGGACGAGTCCCACCACATCAAGACGCCGGGTGCCAAGCGCACCAAGTCTATCGTGGCCAGCGGCGTGTACGCTCCATACCGGCGCATCGCTACAGGCACGCCCGGCGACAAGCCGTTCGACCTCTACAGCCAGCTGAAGTTCCTGGACCGGGACATCTGGAAGCGCCGGGGCATGTCCACCTTCCACGCCTTCAAGCAGCACTTCGGCGTCTGGTTCACGGCGGAGGAGTGCAAGCGGCTGCACGGCTACGATCCCGGCTACGACCAGCTCATTGAGTACAAGAACATCGACGAGCTGAACGCCATCCTGGCAACGGTCTCAGACCGTGTTCTCAAGAAGGATGTGTTGGACCTGCCGCCGGAGCTGTACACGAAGCGCTACTTCGACATGTCGCCGGAGCAGGCCAAGATCTACCGGCAGTTGCGCGACGAGTATGAGGTGGAGTTTGAGGATGGGGCCATCATCGACGGCAACCTGGCCATCACCCGCCTGCTGCGGCTACAACAGATCACCTGCGGCTACGCCGTGACGGACCAGGATGAGCCGGTGCGAATGATCGGCAAGAAGAACCCGCGCCTGGACGCGGCCATCGAGTACTCCGAGGGAGTGCACCATCCCATGATCTTCTGGGCCCGGTTCCGACATGACGTTGACCAGCTCATGGACGCCCTTGGGCCCAGGGCGGTTCGGTATGATGGGGCGCTGACGGATGACGAGGCGGAGTATTCCAAGAACGCCTTCAACGCGGGAGATGTGGACTGGCTCGTTGGCAACCCGGCCAAGGGATCCGAGGGCCTGACCCTCAACGCGGCCAAGACGATGGGTCACTACTCCTCCGACTTCAAATTGATCCAGAGGTTGCAGGCCGAGGCGCGGTTCCATCGCATCGGACAGGAGGGGATCATTCACCCAGATGTTGTATTGGCAGACGGCGAGGAGGCAGAGCCTAGTGTGCTGCACGTGGATTTCATAGCGCCGGGAACCGTGGATGATCACATCGTGCGGTCGCTGCGCGGCAAGTTTGACATAGCGTCGCAGATCACCGGTGACGTGCTGCGGGATTGGTTGTAAACTGATTGCACTAGAAGCCAACACGAGGTATGTTGGGGCAGGTTTGAGGGAGCAAGCAGTGATACGAGGCGGGCAAGTTACCTTTATATATGAGTGGGAGCGGATGCCTAATGGGGCAGACGGCGAGGTTGAGTACATCAACCTGGATGTCTCGGCGCGCATCACCGCTTACGATCCTGGTCGTCTCTCTGGCCCACCTGAGTGGTGCTATCCCGCCGAGGGTGGTGAGGTCGAGGATCTGCAGGCAGTGATGCCCACTGGCGAAATTCTATTTCCCATTCCCACTGCGCTGTTCGATGAGTTGACTATCGCGGCGCAGGACGAACACCGAAAGGGATTGTGATGGCATATGACTATGGTGAGCATGAACGAGGCGGCGACGTGGTATCAGTTGGAGACAACGTCATGGCGCAGCTCAATGGTCTCGCCAGCGATCAGGCGAACGCCGAAGCACTGGTTGCCAGCCTGGAGGAGCGTCTCAAAGATGCGAAGTTGGCAGTTCGGGAAATCTCCGAGAAGTCACTGCCCGCGATCATGGACGAGCTCGGCATTGAGAAGTTCACCACCACAGATGGGTTTGAGATCGCGGTCAAGGAGGAGATTAGAGGAGGGATCCCCGCCAGCAATCCCGAGCCAGCACTCAAGTGGCTTGAGGACAATGGCTCGGAGAAGTTGATCAAGCGTGAGTTCACCATTCAGTTTGGCAAGGGTGAAGAAACATGGGCCAAGAAGTTCATGCGCGACCTCAAGCAGAGGAAGAAGCCTCTCAACTGCAAAGTGAAGCGGACAGTGCATGTGCAAACGCTCAGAGCATTCATCCGCGAGCAATTGGCGGAGGGCGTTGCCATCCCCATGGAAACATTTGGAGTATTTCGCCAGCGCCTAACGAAGGTGAAGGTGAAGTAGAGGAGTCACCTGCCTTTGAGTGGTGAGGGTTGATGTCGCGGAGCATCTGGTGTATCTAGAACGGAGACTGAGCTATGACGAAGAAAGACGAGAAAGAACCTACCACCGAAGTGGCAGTGGTTGAGGAGAGCGGCGCTGTTGCCCTTACCGGCTTCGACTATGGAGACAAGGCTGGTGTTGGCTTCGAAGGCACCACCGCCGATGATCTCGCCATCCCTTTCATCTCGATCCTGCAGTCGAACAGCTTGCAGGTGGAGGATAATAATCCTGAGGGGTCTGTAGCTGGCCACATCTACAACACGGTCACACGTGAGCTGATGGACAAGATGGGGTTCCTACCAGTCCACAAGGAGGTCTCTTACGTCGAGTGGGTTCCTCGGGACAACGGCGGCGGCTTCGTTGGCCGGCACGATCCCGGCAGTGACGTCGTAAAGAAGGCGCTCGTTGCAGTCGGCGGCGACAAGTTCACCAAGCTGAAGGTCGGTGACAACGATCTCATCGAGACCTATTATGTCTATGGTCTCATCCTCGACGAGGCCGGTGAGGAGTCGAACGGCTTCGGGGTTGTGGCCTTCACATCGACAAAGATCAAGCCATATCGCAATTGGACCACGTCGATGTACATGCTCAAGGGCAAGCCACCCCTGTTCGCCAACCGCGCCGTCTTCTCGACGATCGGGCAGAAGAACGATCACGGTAGGTTCTTCAACTACCAGATCGATCCGTTGGCCAACACATGGGCCGCATCGCTCATCGATCCGACGAGCGAGCTCTTCAAGGAGGCCGTCAAATTTCAAGAGATGGTCGTGAGTGGCATGGCTCAGGCGGACTTCGCAACGCAGAACGCCACCGGCGACGGCGGTGCTCCTGCAACGGATGGGGAAGCCCCGCCTTTCTAGACGCACCCGCGAAAAGAAGCGTGAGGTGGTGGGGGCCTGCTCTGCTCCCCCCGAGAGCGGTCCCCCACCTCCCCTTTTCCCAGCTGGAGACTGTATCATGGCGCGTGTAAGCAAGTTATACGATACCAAGAAGTTGTTGGAGCAGAAGCCACACAAGATTTACAAGACGTTGGTTGAAGATGGCGTCGCTCCATGTGTGGCCCGCGAGTGGTCCAAGGAGCCGAAGCGACGCGAGGTCATGACGACTCGCGCACACAATCGAGCAGTGCGCAAGCACATGTCTCCTCATGGCCGTGCAAATTCATACAAGCCTTATCGCCGCATTCTCAAGACCATCGTTGGCAAGACCCGTGATCACCTTGGGCACTTGCACGAGCGACAGTTTCACGCCACCAAGGGTTGGCGGAGCTATCGAGTTGTGGAGTGAGTATATTCGACACACAACGCATGCTGGACAATGCAGCGACGGCTAGTCAAGTCCACCAGCTGCACGAGCCGGTTACGCGCGGTGCAATCTTGCGCTCCGTGGCGCAGTGGATCCAGCTGCGGCCCGGCTTCAACTCTGATCACGTTGAACTGATCGAAGAGTTGCAGGCCGACCCGGAGTTCAAGCTGTGAAGTGGTCCCCTCAGCAGGACGCCGCGTTGGTGGCTGTCAGCAAGTGGTTGAAGGATCCGAACGGTCCACAGGTAATGCGTGTGTTCGGCTTCGCAGGCACCGGCAAGACCACCTTGGCCATCCACCTGGCCGAGGGTGTTGATGGCGACGTCATCTTTTGCGCGTTCACTGGCAAGGCCGCGCATGTGCTGCGGCAGAAGGGCTGCATAGGAGCCACAACAATCCACTCCCAGATCTACCACACTCGTTCCAAGGGCAAGGCCGCGCTTGCGGACATGGAGTTGCAGCTGACCGAGTTGCGTGCCGAGTTGCGCGCTGAGGAGGTCGAGGATATAGAGGACCACCCAAGAATTCAAGATTTGAAAGCGATGATCAACACCGAGCGCGACTCATTGTCGCAGCCCTCGTTCATCATCAACCCAGACAGCCCCGTCAAGTATGCCAGCCTAGTCGTCGTTGACGAGTGTTCCATGGTCGACGGCAGGATGGGTGAGGATCTTCTCATGTTCAATACCAAGGTGTTGGTCCTGGGCGATCCGGCACAGCTGCCACCCGTGATGGGCGGTGGCTTCTTCACAGAGAACGTGACGCCCGACATCATGCTCACCGAGATCCATCGACAGGCGGCGGGAAATCCCATCATCGCCATGGCGACCAAGGTGCGCAACAAGGAGGCACTCGACCTGGGCTCGTACGGGGAGAGCTGTGTCATCGACATATCAGACATCAAGCGCGAACATGCCCAGGAGGCGGATCAGATATTGGTCGGTCGGAACAAGACACGGCACATGTACAACAACCGCATGCGGCAGTTGATGGAGTACAACGGTGAAATGCCGGAGCCGGGTGACAAGCTGGTGTGCCTGCGCAACAATCACGACAAGGGCCTGCTGAACGGCGCGCTGTGGTATGTTGACGATGTCGCCGAGATTGACATCGATCGCATCTACATGACTCTCATCTCTGACATCGAGGGTGAGTACCCTTTGGAGGTCGAGGCCCACACACATCACTTCCAGGGTCGGGAGGGCCATCTGACATGGTGGGAGCGTGCAGAGGCCGAGGAGTTCGACTACGGATATGCTCTCACGGTACACAAGGCTCAAGGAAGCCAGTGGCCATACGTGCTACTGTTTGATGAGAGCTGGTGCTTCAGAAAGGACAGGTGGCGCTGGTTATACACCGGGATCACGCGAGCGTCAAAAAGCGTGCGGATCGTAAGGATGTAGGCATGGCCAAGGTCGATGTGAAAATCGAGCTGGCTGGTATCCACGAGGATATGGCCGTCGGTGTTGGACTTGTTGCATACCAGCTGGCCAAGCGGCGGTTCCGACGCGCGTACTGCGAGGAGGTGCTGCGACGATGCGACGCCGCCAGCAAACGATTGCAGACGTTGATTTCCCAGGCGTCCGGGGAGTAGTAGAGTTGTCGCTTTCCACACATATAAACAAGAGGTTCGGGATGATTGGCCCCCAACTTGCGTTCTCAGACGACCTTCATGCAAAGAAATATCGCGGGGAGGGTGAGAGTTTTCGAGAGGGCGTGAACCGGGTAGCCTCCGCTCTGCAGGACAACGACGACCACTACCACTACCTCCGCGACATACTCCTACACCAGCGCTTCCTGCCAGCCGGACGCGTGCAGTCGGCCGTTGGGTCGACGCGGCAGGTCACACCGTACAACTGTTACGTCAGCGGAACGATCGAGGACAGCCTGGTCGAGGGCAACGGCTCTATCATGCAGCGTCTGCACGAGGCGGCTGCCACGATGCGGATGGGCGGTGGTATTGGCTACGACTTCTCAGAGCTGCGCCCGCACGGCGACGCTATCAAGAGCCAGCATACCCAAGCCTCCGGCCCGGTCTCCTTCATGCCTCCGTTCGACGCGGTGTGCAAGACCATCGCCTCCTCTGGGCATCGCCGAGGGGCGCAAATGGCTGTGCTGCGCATTGACCATCCTGACATCGAGAAGTTTATCCACGCCAAGCAGAACACTGGCGCTCTGACCGCGTTCAACATGTCGATTGCGGTGACAGATGAGTTCATGCAGGCCGTGGTGGACGGAACCTCCTTCGCTCTCCGCTACGGTGGAGTCGTCTACCGGGAGGTTGACGCCCGCACGTTGTGGGAGATGATCATGCGCTCGACGTGGGATTGGGCGGAGCCGGGTGTGCTCTTCATCGACCAGATCAACAACATGAACAACCTGTATTACTGCGAGGTCATCGCGGCCACCAACCCCTGTGGCGAGCAGCCGCTGCCGCCCTACGGTGCCTGCCTCCTGGGCTCGTCCAACCTGGTTAAATATCTCAGGAAGGAGGGCGCGCGTTACATCTTCGACTGGGACCAGTTCAACGCGGACATCCCCCATTACGTCCGGGCGATGGACAATGTGGTTGACATAGCCAACTATCCGCTGTACGAGCAAGAGAAGGAGGCCAAGAACAAACGACGCATGGGTATTGGCGTCACGGGTCTGGCCAATTGCATTGAGGCGCTCGGCCCGGACTTTGAATATGGCAATCCACACTTTGTTAAATTTCAAGCCGACATTCAGAAGCAGCTGCTGTACGGCTGCTATAGAGCGTCGATCCAACTGGCCAAGGAGAAGGGGGCGTTCCCCATGTTCGACAAGCAGCAGTACCTGTCTGGCCAGTTTATCAAGACCCTGCCGGAGGACATCCGGGCGGGCATCGCCGAACATGGCATTCGCAACTCCCACCTTACGTCGATTGCACCGACCGGTACTATCTCCATGACCGCTGACAACGTGAGCTCTGGCATAGAGCCGGTGTTCGCCTACTCCTTCGAACGCACCATTCAGGAGTTTGAAGGGCCGCGCGTCGAGCGCATCGAGGACTATGGTGTGCGCGTGCTCGGCGTGAAGGGTAAGCGTTCCCAGGACGTGACGGTGCAGGAGCATCTGGCCGTTCTGGCAACGGCGTTCCAATACGTGGACAGTGCCGTCTCTAAGACGTGCAACGTGCCCGGTGACACCTCTTGGGAAGACTTCAAGAACATTTACATCCAAGCCTGGAAGGATGGCTGCAAGGGTTGCACCACCTTCCGCATGGACGGCAAGCGTGAGGGTATCCTTGCCATCAAGGATGAGGATAGTCAAGTCAGCGACACAGACGTGCTGGCCAAAGCCAGCAATGGCATCGAGGAAGGCGCGGCGTGTTACACTGACCCAGTGACGGGTCGAAAGGAGTGTGAGTGATGACTCAATATAATATGTTGACGATCGGCGAGTACCAGCCCCTGGCAGGCAAGGGCTTCAACACCATCCGGAAATTCTCATTCAAGTATACCAACATCAAGCCGGGTGACGAGGTGCGGATGGTGTACACCACCGAGCTGGACGAGGATGACACTCCGAAGAAGGTCCTGGCCGAGGAGATCTTGATCGTGACCGCCGTCGTCATCGCGCCCTATGATACCATCATGCGGCACCACGCCCGCACCAACCACGCTGAGACTTCTCCGCAGGCTCTGCGCGAGTTCTTTGAGAAGTGCTACCCCGGCTTCAAGGACAGCGACCCCTTCATGGCGATCTTCTTTCAGTAAAATATCAATGCAGCTCGGAGGTTTTGAGAGTATTTGTTGTTTGAGGACAGAAAGGTGTTGTCTTTTGCCGCAGGTCAGCGTATATAGTGTGAGTTGTCTTTTGAGGCACAACTTAACCAATCGAAGTAGGGAGCAGATCGATGGATCTTAATGTAATGACTGGCAGCGAACTGGCTGTCGAATACAATCGGGCGGCTGGCATTCTCGGCCGTGATCAGGTGAAGCGGTTCGGTGACAAGAAGTCAGCGCTGCGTCGCACCAAGGATATTGTGCAGGCGGCGAAGCACATCAAGCGCAAGCCTGGTGGCAAGCGCAAGTTGCGCGGCATGCGGTTCGTCTTTCCGTTTGACGGTGCGGATCAAATTCGCAAGTGCCGTGGCAGTCTCGCGAACTCCAAGAGTAACGACACGCGTACTCTTCGCCAGCGCAGTGTCGACCTGTTGAGGACGGGGGCGACCTTTGAGAAGGTTGAACAGCTGGTGACCAAGTTCGACGCTGATCGTGGCAAGAAGTCCAAGTTTGTGGAGCGCCGGGCGTATGAGCTGATCCGCCTGATGCACTACTACCTCGGATATGGCCTTCGCCAGGACGAGAAAGGTCGGATTTTCCTCGTCAGCAGCAAACGGTAGTACCGTGAAACGCAACTATGAGCGTCTCCCGATCGAGGAGTTCGGGAGACAGCTCATCCTTTCTGGTGATCTGGATCCCGTCTACATCGCGCTGCCAAACGCGATTGAGGACGACGCACAACAGAGCCGATGGCTCATCGCCTACTGGTGCTTCTACCACTGCGGCGTGGCCAGCTGGCTGAGCGAGCGTAAGGGCGCGGCGTTCTGGGAGGGCATGCTGGAGGCAGCTGCCAATGCAAGCGCGGCCCCGACCGGCGGACGCTGGCCGCGTGGCAGTGAGCGACGCCACTTTCGTGGGGCCGCTGCCATCAAGGCGGTGCTGGCTCTGGAGAAGCGATACGGCGAACACCCGGAGCAGATGGTCAAGTACATCTCTATGGATGGAATGACTCGCCCGACCATGACCATCCCCTATGTCAAGATCGCCGAACGGGTTCAGGAGCATCTGCTCTTTGGTCCGTGGATCGCCTTCAAAATCGCCGACATGCTAGAACGCATCAATGGTGTGCCAGTGAACTTCGACGAGGCGGCGGTATTCATGTTCAAGGACCCGGCGCGGGCGGCAGAGATGTTCTACCGCGAGAAGGTGGGCCTTCCAGACACGGCCAAGATCAAGACGGCCAAGATCATTCCGGAGGTTGTGGACTACCTCACCAAGGAGTTCAATGACCTGTCGGCTCCGCCGCTGCGCGATCGGCCGATTGGTCTGCAGGAGGTTGAGACCGTTCTCTGCTGCTGGAAAAGTCACATGAACGGACACTATCCACTGTTCAATGACATTGACGAGATACGCGCGGGCGTGTCAGAGTGGCTGGAGCACAGCGAGACCGCCAAGTCGTTCCTACACTTCATGCCAAAGGGGGAGAGCAATGACTGAGCAATGGCAGTGGTGGTACTCCAACACCGAGGAGCATTACCAAGGACCATGCGAGACGCGCGAGGAAGCGATCTCCACCGGCTTCCACGAGTACGGAGGTGATGGCATACTCTACATCGTGGAGGCGACGCAGCAAACGCCTGGCACCGATATCTTTCACGCTGACCGTGTGTTGGAAGATTTCTTCGAGGCGAACGAGGAATGCTGGGGCGAGGAGGGCGAGCCATTTTTGCAGGCCGATCTCAAAGACACACCCGATCTGGAGAAGCGCCTCTCGGCCGTGTTGCGCAACTATCTCATACAAAATAACGCCCTGCGTTCCTGGGCGTTCGGTGGCATGCGCAACGAGGAACAGATCAACATGGAGGCGGCGGGCGTGGCAGTTGAACGGATGCGAGGAGGCCTGCAGGACCTGCTAGATGTTCCCAACCTCGGCCCCGGTACGAAGGCTGCAATCCAGAGGCTGCTCCATGCATGACGTAGCCATAGTCGGCGGTGGTCTCTTCGGACAGATCATACGCCGCAAGTTGATCGCCGACGGCATGGACGTTGTCAACCTTGAATCCCACCAGAAGCATTCTGGTAGTTCACCCGCCGCGTGCCTGATGAAGCCGAGCTGGTATAGCGCCCTGGGCAAGGATGTATACGAGCCGAGCCTGCGTCTATTGGACGAGCTGTACGGTGTCAGCGACATCGAGTTCGAGACACGACCTCTCAAGAAGCGGGTGACAGTACACTGGTGCGATCCCAACGCCATCCTCAGTTCGGTGTCGAAGTACCTGCTCGTTAACCGGGTTGAGCCGGGCCGCGTTCATGGTTTTACGCGAACCGGCTACGCGAGTAGCACCAGCGATTACACAACCATCGAGGCTCGCACTGTCATAGTGGCGGCAGGCGTCTGGTCAAACGACATATTGCCGGTGGAGCGGCGCGTCCTTGGGCTCGTGGGCCGGGCGGGTGCGGCGTTCCTGTGGCCTGGAGATCGGGTCAACCAGCCATTCATCAAGGTGTGGGCACCCTATCGTCAACTGGTCGCCTTCAACAGGGGCGATGGTCTCTGGGTGGGCGACGGTAGCGCCATCAAGCCGGAGAACTGGACGGAGGAGCGTTGTCAAGCCAGCCTGAAGCGATGCCAGGAGGCAATGGACTACAACTACCTGAACGCACCGCCAGTAAAGTTGTACGGCATCCGCCCATACGTGCCCAAGGTGAAACCGTGCTACCTGGACATTCAGCCAGGTCTCATAGTTGCAACAGGGGGAGCGAAGAATGGCACCTTGGCGGCGGGGTGGTGTGCTCATAAGATATCGGAGGCGTTGAGATGAGCGATCACTATAGACTCGCGGCCAACTCCCTGGCTGAGGCGGAACACTTGGCCACGTTGGGGCTGGTTGATGTTGTGCTCGACAAGCTCGGCCACGTGGTCCTGGAGGACATTGTATTGAGCCGCCCCGAAGAGCCAGAGGCAATCGCGAAGGAGATACATGCCAAACTGGATCGCCCCATGCGGTTCTGGTTGCTGCCTCCTGAGGAGAGTCCAAGCCGTCGACAGTGCTGGGAGAAAGGCGACATCTCTGGTTCACTGTACCATCGTGAGCGGGCTGCGCTTCCTGATACCTACTATCTGGTGCGCTCGGATGCACCGCCGGAGATCATGAGACGATGACTTGTGGTGTGTACGTGATTTCATGCATGGGCCGAGACTATGTTGGTTCCTCAAAGAATATTGAGAAACGATGGAGAGGACATAGTGCCCTTCTTCAAAAAGGCATGCACCAAAACAATGGCCTTCAAGGTGGATGGGATAACTACGCAGAACACTCGTTCAAATTTAATATTCTGGAAGAATGTGTCGAGGCTGCACTTTTGCAACGAGAGACTTGGTGGATCCAACATTTGGATAGCTATCGAACTGGCTACAATCAGACAGCGGAGGCGTTGCCAATGCCTCCAAAGACTGACAGTTGGCGAGAAGGTCGGCGGCAAGCAATGATTGAGATGAACAAGACCCGTAAACGAACACCAGAGGAAGCAGCAAGTTCAAGAGAACGAATACTTCTCCTCAATCAAATACCTCATTCTCTAGAACGTAGAGCGGCTGCGAGCCAACGTGCCAAACAAATGCACGCAGATGGGAGATTGGGATGATTGACGCTACGGGATGGACTTTTGGTTGTGAACACGAATTTGCCGACTGGCCGCTGGACCGTGCGTTGCCGGAGAACTACGGCAGGGACATGCGCGATCACACCATCGTCAACTCCAACGGCATCGCCAACGATCCCAAGGGAAAGTTGTACGGGTTCGGTGGCGAGATCAATACGCCTCCAACGACAACGCCGGAGGGCCAGGTCGACTGCTTGGAGGAGCTGAAGGCACTGCTGCCCGAGGCCACCGTCAACTATCGCTCCAACCTGCACATCCACATCAGGGTGCCGGGGCTTCGGGACGAGCTGACTGCTCTCAAGGATCTGCAGAGATGGATTCACACCACCATGCCCAAGGTGTTCCCGGTGGTGGAGCCGCTGCCGCGACCCGTGGAGCGGCTCGTACACAATCAACAGGTGTACAAGGGTGAGCTGCGCCGTTGGCGACGCAGGCGGGTGAGCCACCAGACGCTTCTCACCGAGAAGAGATTGAAGAAGCAGTTGAGCGCCCCGGACCTGACCTCGTTCTTTGAGTGGGAGGTCCCCCAGTCCAAGGGCAGGCCGATGTGGCACTTCCAACCGAGGTTGTGTGTCAATATTCGTCAGCTGTTGGAGACGGACACAATTGAGTTCCGCCATTTCCCTGGCACGTTGGACCCGGACTATATGTTCACCGCCGTCAACTGGTGTCGCGAGTACCTGCTGGCCGGATTACTCGGACGTTCGGACCTGAAGACACTTCTCCGCAAATACGAGGGCATGGACTTTCCACCGTTCCCAGACTACGACCACGTGATGGAGCTGCGCTATCGTGCAACGTGCCACGACGGCTCTGTGAAGAAGGAACACATCGCGGCCAACATTGAGGCCATACTGGAGGGAACATGGAAATAGAGAAGGTGATGGTTGTCTGTCACGGCAACATAAATCGCTCCCCGTTAGCGGAGGCGGTTCTGAAATTATACGCAGGTTCAGCGTTGGACATTCGATCCTCAGGATTTGTTAATCCCAATCGTAGAGCCGCTAAGAAGATGCGCGACGCGGCGACTGAACGTGGGTATGACCTGAGCGGTCATCGTTCGCAGCTGGCTACACGTGAGTCGCTTCTCTGGGCTGACCTCATCCTGTACATGGATGGTGGGAACTATAAAAGGTTGCTAGGCATGCTCAACGGTGGTGCTGTAAATGTCGTTGCAAAATGTCTGGGTGAGTGGTCACTTCCACCGCAGAAGCGCATCCCAGACCCGGCGTTTATGCGGCGGGACAGCAACGAGTTCAAGCTGACAGTCGAACTTATCGAGGAGTCCGCACGGCGCTGCGTAGAGGAATTGATTGGCTGAGCCAGAAGCCAACACTATAGTAGGTGCACCATGAAATTGCCAAGATGGATACCGTAGGTCCGACGGCCTTGGAACTCAGCATATGGGGGACTTGGGATGTGATGACACCAAACGAGCGTCGGTGGTCGTTCCTCATTGACGTCGTCATCGTCGCCGTTGGCCTTACCCTCATCGGAGTGTTTCTATGATCATCAATATCCGCGGAACGTCCGGCTCCGGCAAGTCGCATCTGGTGCGGCTGATCATGGCGCGCTACCATCAGCGCATCCGCATCATGGAGGAGGGACGCAAGCAGCCCATCATGTATTTTCTCAACCGGAACGAGGAGACCGAAGGCAAGCCACTGATCGTCATTGGTCACTATGAGTCGGACTGTGGTGGCTGCGATACCATCTCCAAGATGGACAAGATATTCGATCTGGTGCGGCAGGCACATAAGCAGAAGGCGGATGTCATCTTTGAAGGGTTGCTCATCTCGGCAGACGTGAACCGAGTGGGTGCACTGCACGAGGAGGGCCTGCCACTCACGGTCATGGCCATTGACTTGCCGATCGACGAGTGCCTGAGCAGTGTGAACGGTCGCCGTCTTGCCAAGGCCGAGCGCACCGGCAAGGAGTACAAGGGCGACGTGAACCCGAAGAATACAATCAGCAAACACAAGGGTGTGCAGCAGTCCATGAGGCGACTCAGGAACATGGGTGTTGACACCCTGTGGGGTACTCGTGACGAGGTGTTCGCCATGCTCCGGAAAGAGCTCGCGATATGAAGATCGACCCCTTCTTCGAATACGCACGCGCCCGCTACCAGCTCATGCTGGACCGCGACGCCGACTTCGAACGGCCTTGGACCGACGACCCGATCCTCCAGCAGTATCGCTTCTGCAACATCTTCCGCGAGGACGACAAAACCACCAAGTGGATCCGGAAGCACATCACGTCCGCAGGATATGGAAAAAACCTGCTCGGAGCGATGGTAATCGCCCGTTGGTTCAACCGCATCGAGACGTTGGAACGCATGCTGCCACCAGACGGATCGGAGGCACCATTATGGCGCTTCAACCTGTTCTATAACTATGGTGAGATTGAGAGCTGGAAGATCGCCATGCGAGAGCGACTCAGCGACGTGCATCCACTCGTCACCGGTGCCTACATGATCAAGACCCCGGCCAAGATGAACAAGCTGGAGGGTCTCATCTGGTGCCTGGAGCAGATCCTACCGAACGCCGAGTACGCTCAGCAAATCTTCGCGCAGCCCGGCTACACGTTGAAGAGCGCCACCGAGTACCTCGTTAACTTTCCCTACCTGGGCCCGTTCATGGCCTACGAGGTTGTGACTGACCTGCGCCATACCAAGATGATGGAGAACGCACCTGACATTATGACATGGGCCAACCCCGGCCCAGGGGCGGCGCGTGGAGCCAGTCGGGTGGTGGCGGGTGATCCTGAGTTCTACAAGCGCCACAGGTTCCCCGACCTGGAGGCCATACACATCATCATGGGGGACCTGCTCAAGGCCAGCCAGTCGTCGGCCAATTGGCCGAGTCGCTGGCCCGCGTGGGAGATGCGCGACGTGGAGCATACGCTTTGCGAGTTTGATAAGTACACCCGTGCCCGCCTGGGAGAGGGCAGGCCTAAACAGAGATTTGCAGGAGGAGTGGAATGAGTGTTGCAGTGAAGGGTTGGTTCGTCGGAGAGCGCAGCGAGATATCTGGTGAACAGCGGCGCGTCATGTTGGAACTGGCCGACGGTTCCTATGCCAGCATGAGCAAGGATCTGGTTGTTCGTCTTGTCCGCCATATTCAATCTTCGGAATTGTTGGGAGACATACAGGAGGAGTTGGCCTAGCCATGGACGTCATCAAGGTTCGCAACGTCCACGAGGCGCTGCCCAAGGGGCTGCGCTATCTGCAGGAGCACGGCATCGAGCGGGACACTCGCAACGGCCCAGTGCTGGTCGCCCCTGGTCCAGTGACCACACTGTTTGAGCAGCCCACCGAGCGCGTACTCTATTGGGTGCAGCGGGACGCCAACCCGTTCTTCCATCTGGCTGAGTCGCTGTGGATGCTGGCCGGGCGCAATGACCTGGCCTTCGTCACCTACTTCGTCAAGAGGATGAAGGAGTTCAGTGACGACGGCGAGACACTGCACGGCGCGTATGGCCGCAGGTGGATCGGCCACTTTGGTGGCATCGACCAGCTCGCCACCATCATCGCGGCGTTAAAGAAGAACCCCGACGACCGTCGTAACGTGCTGCAGATGTGGGATGCCACCTGTGATCTCGGCCGAGACGGTCGAGATGTACCTTGCAACACGCAAGCCTACTTCAGCCGGGACGCCGACGGCCGACTGGATATGACGGTGTGCAACCGCTCAAACGACGTAATATGGGGAGCGTACGGTGCAAACGCTGTGCACTTCAGCTATTTGCAAGAGTACATCGCGGGTGGCATCGGTTGCAAGGTCGGCCGCTACTGGCAAATGTCGAACAACTTTCACGCTTACCTGGGCACATTCAAACCGCTAGAGGGGCTTATCGATACACCGCCGGGCACCAACCCATACAATCGGCCAGAGGTACAACTCTTTCCTCTGGTGTCAGTCGACATGGAGAAGTGGAATCAGGACTTGGCAATGTTCCTGGATGAGGGTGTTACCCTCGGTCTGCGGGAACCTTTCTTTCGCAAGATCGCGCACCCCATGTTCATGGCGTATAAGGCGTTCAAGGAGAACGGTGGCCTGGCGAAGTACGATACGCCGCTAGAGATCCTGAACCAGATGGTAGCCAGCGACTGGCGTGAGGCGGCGATTCAGTGGATCAAACGTCGCAAGACGAGATACGAGGAGAAGATGCGCAATGAACCTGACGAATAACCAACGAGTGCTTGCGGCCCGTGAGGCGGGCCAGGTGAGTCGATGTCATGTGGTGCCACACCACGGCACGTACAACGATGGCATCCACAGCTACAACGCGGCCAGCATGATGCTGATCTTGCACCCCAACCCAAGCGTGAACCTGCTGCGCGCCATCCTCTGGCACGACGGTGGTGAGCGTTGGGTGGGCGACATGCCATCCCCGGCCAAGTGGCACAACGAAGATCTTGGTGATGCGTACGAGGCGGCTGAGGCCAAGGCTCTCGCCGCGTGGGGATTGGACGAGGGCTTCAAAGATCTCACGGAGGAGGACGTCAACTGGATCCACGCCGTCGATCGACTGGAGCTCTGGGTATGGTGTTTTGACCAAGAGATGCTTGGCAATAAGCATATTCAGAATTTCAAGACGAACCTGGAGGCGTACTTCCGGCGCACAATGGGCGAGATGCCTGAGCTTTGCCAGGATTTCTATCGCAGCTTCGTGTGGGAGCGTCTGCCGGATAGCATCGAGTGAGCCACGACCGAGGCTGCTGGAAGTGCGGGCGGGAGCAGTGGGAGTACAAGAGCTGCGACCTATCAAGGTGTGCCAAGGCTGGACTCCTCAAAGATCCAATGTACACAGGTGTGAGACAAACATCTAGCAAAAAGGACAATCCAGTGACAGAGACAGAGGCGGCCAACGAGCGCCAGATCGGCGGCGACCACTACAAGGCGGAGTTCCAGCACTGGGACTTCATCGAGGACAACGGTATCGGCTACCTGGAGGGCTGTGCCACCAAGTACGCGACGCGCTGGCGTGACAAGGATGGGTTGGAGGATCTGGAGAAGGGGCTGCACTATACCGAGAAGTTGATGGAGAAGCATATCCACAATCATCGGCTGCCGCGTGGCCACGCTTCTGTGGAGCAGTTGAACAAGTTCTGCGAGGCCAATAGCCTCGCCTCTACAGAGCGCTCCATCATGGTGGTTCTCTCCACTTGGAATTGTCTTGGCGATTTGGAGCGCGCTCGCGAATACATCCTGCATCTCATCGAGAAGTGCAAAAAGGAGTTGCCTGATGGCGAAGACACTACCGGCCAATCTCATCCGTTCGGATACAACGGCGAAGACTAAACAGGACGAGATCACCCGCGTCACCAACGTCATAGTCGATGCGCTAGGCCAGATGGACCTGGAGAGTGGACTCACCGTGATTTGCAACCTGGCGGGTCAGCTCGTCTGCGCGCTGGCCGAGGGTCGGCCGAGCGATATCAAGAAGCACGGCAACAACATGGCCGACAACATCATGAAGGCTGCCATCGCCAAGGCGTTGTACGACGACGCGAAACGAAGGGAAGCAGAGGAGAAAAACTGATGAGTATCTGGATAATTGGTCAAGACCTGCCGGAGGTTGGTAGGGTCTATGCGGAGCGTCGTGCCAAGGGTGCCACACAGTGGTGTAGCGACGTCAACCTGGCCCAACCGTTTAGGTCAAAGCCTGCTGCCGACCAACACATAAAGGACTACCATCTGGAGGGTGCGTTCTGCATAGTGGGGCGCTTAATCCTGGAGAAGCCACCGACAAAAGTCGAAAAGTTCGAGCCTATAGCGGGATGGACTGGTCTTCACAGACCCTTTCTTGGACCGAACAGCCTCGTTCTCTACGTAGGACAGACAAATGTGTCTCGGGGAACTAGCAAACGTGCTCTCAATAAGAGTACGTTTGAACATTTCCAAAGAGTGGCCAAGCTCCAGGGGCTACGCTACCAGGTGTTCTTCGAGATCGATCGTAAACGAGGAACCGTCCACGACTTCAACTTGAGCAATATACAGCATCTCAGTGTGCGTTACGGTCCCAGTGGTCCGTACTATCTCATTAGCGACCTCCTTTTGGAAACTACAGCAGCCTAATGCAACTCCCTCTCTGGACGCCTGACAGCGATTGGCGACCGCCCGCTATGGAAGACCTGCCCTCCTGGGCGGGTGCCAAGCGTATATGCATCGACTGCGAGACGCGTGACCAGTATCTCAAACAACTAGGTATCGGCGTGCGCCGGGGTGGTTACATCACCGGTGTTAGCTTCGCCATCGAGGACGGCCCCAAGCACTACCTGCCAATGCGGCACGAGGGCGGCGACAACCTGGACGTGGACCAGGTACTAGCCTATCTGCGAGAGCAGGGCGCGAATTTCAAGGGAGAGATCGTTGGTGCACATCTCCCTTACGACCTGGACTACCTGTGGGAACAGAATATATATTTCCCTCAGGTAGAGTACTACCGCGACATTCAGATTGCTGACCCGCTCATCGACGAGTTGCAATTCTCCTACTCTCTGGACAAGATCGCCAAGCGCCACGGTCTCGAGGGCAAGGACGAGAGCCTGCTTAAAGAGGCTGCAGCTGCGTATGGAGTCGATCCGAAAGGTGGTATGTGGAGGCTACCCGCCCGGTTCGTTGGAGCATACGCCGAGCAGGACGTTGACCAACCGCTGAAGGTTCTTCGCCGTCAGGAAAGAATCATCGACGACCGTGACCTCTGGGAGATCTATAACTTGGAGAGTCAAGTGCTACCGGTGCTGGTACGCATGCGGCGACGCGGTGTGCTCATCGACCAGGACAAGCTGGCCAAGATCGAGGATTGGAGCCTCAAAGAAGAAGCCAAGGCGCTGGAAACGGTGCACCACGAGACGGGTGTCAAGATCAACGTCGGTGACGTTTGGAAGGGCGACGCTCTGGTACCTGCCTTGGAGCACATTGGTTTGACGTTGACCACAACGGCCAGTGGCAAGAAGAGCGTCTCCAAGGATGTGTTCGCCAGTATTGACCATCCTGTTACCAAGGCTCTCGCCTGGGCTCGGAAGACCAACAAGCTGCGCACTACCTTTGCCACCTCTGTACGAACATACATGGCCAATGGACGCGTCCACTGCACCTTCAATCAGATTGCCCAGGAGACCGAGAGCGGGGATCAGAAGGGCGCTCGCTACGGACGGTTGAGCGCGACGGACCCCAACCTTCAGCAGCAGCCCAGCCGCGACGAGTTCGCACCCATGTGGCGCAGCATCTATAAACCGGAGCCAGGCACTGAGTGGGCGTCCTGCGATTACAGCCAGCAGGAGCCCAGGTGGACGACTCACTTCGCCGCCGTGATGGACCTGGAGGGAGCGCGGGCGGCGGCGCAGGCGTACCACGATGACCCGACGCTAGACAATCACCAGTTCATGGCGGACCTCACGGGGCTGCCACGCAAGCACGCCAAGAATGTGTACCTTGGTCTCTGCTACGGTGAGGGTGGTGCCAAGCTGTGTGACGACCTGGGAGGTCTGCCGAAGCGGTGGGCGCTGAGCATCGGTAGGAAGTGGCCACGTCAGATCGTATACTTCGATGAGGACCAGCATGAGGCCGCTCTCGATGAGGCCAAGAATCATGAGAAGACCTTCCTCTGGCTCGCAGCCGGTGAGGAGGGTCAGAGGATCATCGATAAGTTCGATGAGCGTGCACCATTCATTCGGCAGGCTGCCAAGCGTGCTACGAAACGGGCGGAGAAGGTTGGTCAGGTTGTGACCATTTGCGGACGACAGCTGCACTTCAAACAGCGAGACGACGGCTCTTATCAGTTCACACACAAGGCGTTCAATCGCGTCATCCAGGGATCGAGCGCCGACCAGATGAAGAAGGCCATGGTCGAGATTGACCGGTGTGGTTACTGGATGATGCTCCAGGTGCACGATGAGACCGCCAACTCGGTTGAGTCGCGCAAACAAGCTGAAGAGATCGCTGAGATACAATCAAACATCCTTCCGGCACGCGTGCCGTTCGTTGTAGATGTAGAGATTGGGCCAAGCTGGGGAGAAGCGAAATGAAGATGGTGTGGGCAATGAAGTTGTTTCTGAGGACTTGGCTCGGCATCACTGAAAGATATAGTAAGCCTCCTTGCCACCGTTGTGGTGCGGAGTATCGTGGTGGTTCACCCGTGTTTGTGTGCAACAATTGTGGATGGTGTGAATGAGTATTATCACCTTCGACAGGCAGGATGAGGAACGATTGAGAGTTCTCATGGGTCGGAAAGTTCTGTACGAGGCCGACTACGATGAACTCGGTTGGTCTGGAATGGAATCTGTGGAGATAGCAATTCGTAGCGTGGCCGAGGCTCTGGGAGCCACTGTGCAGGAGAAGTGATGTGAGCGGGGAGATTTTGAAATATGAAGAGGTGGATTTCCTCGCCGCATGCGAGCACATCACGAAGCGCATGCTGCAATATGCTCGTGAGCAATTTCTCGGATCCAAGGTCCTGTTGATCAAAGGGAAATATAGAGGCAGAGTTGGAGAGGTGGTGCAGGTAACTTTTGACGATGATCATGGACTCCGGTTTCTGGTTCACCCCTTCAGAAGGGATGAGTCTGGTTTCCTGACAGATCATCCCGACGCCCGGTCTTGTTGGCGTTCAGAAGATCTGCGCTTCGAAGGAGACATGGAGGCTGATGTCCCGAACAACACCCACGATCCTGGCCCAACCATAACGGAGTGCCTATGTGCCAGGATAGTGGCTGACATGGATAGGAGATGACGATGGCTCAGGGAATTACCCGCGAAGATTTTGACCAGGCCTGTGATGCTGTCTGGACCGAGATCTTATATCAGAATAACCTGGAGCGTCAAACAGAGGATGAGGCCAAGGACGTCCCTGGCTTTCTCACTTTGGCACGGCGCTATGAGCGCAAGGTTGAGGATGACTGGGCCGACAATCCTGGTGTGGTGGAGGCATTGCATGGGCTGCGCAAGTTGACGGCCATCTATCTTCGCGCGATGATATATTGTGGTGTTAAGAGGAGGCTTGTGTGATGCACAATCAGGCAAAGTGGGACGCGGACTACATGGACTTGGCCCTGTGGTGGGCTAAGAGGAAGTCCAAGGACCCCAGCACAAAGGTCGGCGCGGTTGTTGTCGATGTAAACAACAATGTGGCGTCGCTGTGTTGGAACGGGTTCCCCAAGGGCGTGCTCGATACCGAAGAGCGCTACGCCGATCGGGTGCAGAAATATCCTCGCGTGGTGCATGCGGAGTTGAATGCCGTCATCGCGGCGGGTCACAATTGTCGGGGTGGCACCATCTACGTCTCGCCGCTGCATCCGTGCAACGAGTGCGCCAAGCCGATCATCCAGGCCGGTATCACGCGCGTCGTCGCCCCTGTTGGCAGCGAGCCAGAGAACATGGATCCTGACAGTCCGTGGGCCGAGGGTATGCTCATCGCGGCGGAGATGTTTCGCGAGGCTGGAGTAAAGGTCGACTATGTCTGAGACCATAGATGGTTGTGTCTACCTCATCAGTTTTCCAAATGGGAAGCGGTATGTAGGCATGACAAAATATTCCTCTCCAGAACTTAGATTAAGGAATCATAGAAAAAATGATTCCTTGGTTGGTAGAGCTTTGAGAAAGTATGATGAAAGCGAGATAGAAATCCTTGCGCGTTGCACATCATGGAAGGAATTGTGTGAACTCGAAAAAGTTTACATTGCAAGTTTCAATACCAAGAAGCCTGCAGGGTATAATCTGACCGCCGGAGGAGATGGTTCTTTAGGTCATAGTCCAACTGCCAAGACACGCAAGAAACTAAGTTCTAAGTTGTGGGGAAATTCACGTCGCTTGGGAATAAAATTCAGTAGGGAAAGTCTAGCAAAAATTCAACGCGGCAATGCACGGCAATCAAAACGTCGAGCTGCCAGCATAGGTCTTAAGAAGAAATGGCAAGATCCTGTATGGCGAGAGAAAATGTTGGGGGTTTTACGACCTAACAATGAGAGGAAAAAGACATTATGTCAGAACAAACAATGAGACATAGTGTCACTAGCGGTCTCAAGCCGCTGGACGCCATCGCAATCGAAAATCGTGTTGGTTCTGGAACTCCTGATGTAAATTACATAGAAGGATTCATAGAGCTGAAGTGGTTGGGTCGCTGGCCGCGAAGCGAGGAGCGCGTGGTCACGATCCCCCACTTTACTACCCAACAAAGAAATTGGTTGCGGCGCAGGCAACGGCGGGGTGGTGACGCGTGGTTGCTATTGCAGGTGCACCACGAGTGGCTGCTGTTCACTGGCCTGGTTGCAGCGGAACATGTTGGCAATACATCCGTTGTTGAGTTACGAGAACTGGCCCATCGGCGATGGGACAAGGGAATGAAGTACAAGGAGTTGATCGAATGTCTGAACTTGGGAAGCCAACTCGTGGAGAGCGACTCCTCGTAACACGTCGACGCCTGGGTGTAACCCAGGTTGGTGCGGCGAAGTCGCACAACACCACTCGCTCGATGTATGCGAAGTGGGAGCGCGACGTTGTGCAGGGACCGCACGTCAAAATCGGCAGGTTGGAGCCACATGAGCGTTGCCTTTTGTATCGCCGCAGGGCAGGCTTCACGCAAGCGCGGGTGGCTGAGGGGCTCGAGATGTGCAGATACTGGGTAAACCTCATGGAGACCGGACAGGCTCCATGCGACAACCTGTTGTGGTATTGGGAGCAGTAGCATGGGAGGTCTTAGTGACACAGTCAAACAAACCGTTATCACGGCGACACCAACCGCTACCATCTACATTGCAGGCAACTATGAACAGGCCATGGGGGCGCTGCGAGCCCACTGCAGCGAGGTCGGTGACTGTTGGGCTGTGGAGCCGGTGGACTTTATATATACTGGGGGCCTGGAGTCCGGGGTGCGTCTAACGCGCATCGACTATCCCCGGTTCCCAATGTCCCCCGACGAGTTGCAAGACCACGCCGAATACATCGCCCGTCGCCTGTTGTTCGCTCTGCATCAGCGCAGCTGCACCGTTGTCGGCCCGCTGCGCTCTACATACATGTCAAGGGAGAGCGAGCGATGAGCCTCTTCAACGCTCAGCCCTTCACCAGTAGCGCTGGGATCGAACTGCTGTGGAAGCTAGAGTGCGACGAACTTAGTCCAGCCGACTGGCGCAACATAGCTGCGATCGTCGCGCCACACCTGCATTTCCGTAGTGTAGAAGGTGTGCCACGCGGCGGTCTTCCGTTCGCCGCTGCACTAGAACCATACAAAACCACGGAAGGCCACAATCTCTATGTAGACGACGTGTGGACAACTGGCAAGTCGTTGAAGAAATGTAGAGGTCATCGCGCTGGTCAGGGCCTGGTCCTGTTTGCGCGTGGGCCGCTAGAACCTTGGGTCCGTGCAGTGCTAGTGGTCCCTGAATGGCTGAGATAGCACCCGACAACAAGGCTGCTGCGGAGTTCCTGCGGCGTTGGTCTCCTGAGGGTCCCTGGGTGGTTACATCCATCCGTCCCGATCGCAAGGCGATCGACACCAAGACGTTCCATCCTGATGACGAGATCGCCTTGGGCGAATGGCTCGGGAAGTACAACGGTGAGCGTAATTTATATTGGCATGTCAATCCACCAACGCGAGATCTCAGCAAGAAGGCGGAGCGCGAGGACATCAAGTCTGTTGACTGGCTGCACGTTGATATTGACCCGCGCGCCGGGGAAGACATAGACGAGGAGCGAGTGCGTGCACTCGGGCTTCTCAAGGACAAGCTACCACAGGGTGTGCCACCACCAACGGTCATCATCTTCAGTGGTGGAGGATATCAGGGCTTCTGGAAACTGCAGGAGCCCATCCCAATCAATGGGGAACTGGCACTGGCCGAGGACGCCAAGCGTTGGAACCAGCAGCTGGAGGCGCTCTTCAGCGCTGACAACTGCCATAACATCGACCGCATCATGAGACTGCCCGGCACCATCAACTTGCCGGATGCACGCAAGGTCAAGAAGGGTCGCGTGCCCATCCTGGCGGAGCTGTTAGAGTTCCACGATGACCGCGTCTATCCACTGGACAAGTTTACACCCGCACCAGCCGTCCAGATGGACGACACCGGGTTTGGTGGTGGTGGAGGTGGCGACGTAAAGATCTCTGGCAACATCGAGCGATTGGAACAGGAAGACCTGGACAGGTGGGGGGTGCCCGACCGGGTCAAGATAATCCTGGCCCAAGGGAGCCATCCCGACGAGCCCAAGAAGGGGGACAACAGTCGGTCGGCCTGGCTCTTCGATGCCATCTGTCAGCTCGTGCGAGCAGAAGTTCCAGACGAGGCAATCTTCTCGATCATCACCGACCCGGCGTATGGGATATCTGAGAGCGTTCTCGACAAGGGTGCCAATGCGGAGAAATATGCCATCCGGCAGATTGGCCGTGCCAAGGAAGAGGCGATCAACCCGGACCTGCGGATGATGAACGACAAGCACGCCGTCATCGGCAACTTCGGCGGTAAGTGCCGCGTAATCGAGGAGGTCTACGACGAGGCTCTCGAACGCACCCGGCTCACGCGCCAGTCCTTCGAGGACATTCGCAACCGCTACATCAAACCCATCGCCGTTGGTAAGGACGACAAGGGCAACATGAAGTATGTACCCTTGGGCAAGTGGTGGCTGCTCAATATCAAGAGGCGTCAGTATGACACCGTTGTGTTCGCTCCCGAGCGGGAGGTGAAAGATGCCTACAACCTGTGGCGTGGCTTCGCCTGCCAGAGCCTGCCGGGTGACTGCAGCATCTTTATGGACCACCTGCTGCGAAACATCTGCGGTGGTAGACAGGACCATTTCGAATATGTCATAGGTTGGATGGCTCGCATGGTGCAGAAACCCGCCACGCCCGGCGAGGTCGCGCTTGTGCTACGCGGCGGTCGAGGTGTAGGCAAGAGCCTGTTTGCGCGCGAGCTCGGCTATTTGCTGGGGCGTCACTTCCTGTCTGTGAGCAATCCGAGCCATCTTGTTGGCAACTTTAATAGCCACCTGCGTGACGTGGTGCTGCTGTTCGCCGAAGAAGCATTCTACGCCGGTGACAAGAAGCACGCGAGTATTCTCAAGACTCTCATCACCGAAAAGACGATTACCATAGAGGCCAAGGGCATCGACGCTGAGGCTGCACCCAACTACGTTCACCTGATAATGGCGTCCAATGACATGCACGTTGTGCCAGCGGGCGGCGACGAGCGTCGATACATGGTGTTAGATGTAGCCACCGACAATCAACGGGACTCAAAGTTCTTTGGTCGATTTCTCAAACAGATGGAGAATGGTGGGCGCGAGGCGCTGCTGCATTTCCTAAGAACCTATGACCTGGATGGCTTCCAAGTCCGCACGGTACCCAACACTGACGCCCTGCGGGAGCAGAAGCTGCTGAGTCTCAGCGTTGAGGAGGAGTGGTGGTACCAGAAGTTGTCTGACGGAATTACGCTCAGCGAAACTGGTGGCGAGAGTTGGCTGGTTGATGTGCCCAAGAGTGACCTGGTAGACGACTACATCGAGTACACTCGCAAGTTCAATGTGACGCGGCGCGGCAACCAAACTGCATTGGGTCGGTTCCTGTTGAGGGTTTGCCCAACCATCACCACGCAGCAGCGGTTGCACAGTGTCGATATCCCTACGGGCGAAGGGTTCACCAAGAAGAGAAAGAGGCGGGTGCATTTTTACATCTTTCCATCCCTGGAGGTTGCGCGTGAACGGTGGGTGCAGTTGTACGGCTCAGAGGATTGGAAGGGGGCATCGCAGTTGGCCCTGCCAGCCGCTGCGGAGGAGGATGGGAAAGAGCCGTTCTGATCGTTAACCATTTGTTAACGAATTGCTGGTATAAAGGTGTTGTCTTTTGGTGCAACATGTGCCAAGGTAGGTAGCAACTTAGGGAGCAGAATATGAACCGCGAGACATGGCTCGACAACGCATGCGACCAGCTGGACGGCGCGTTCTTCGACGTCAACGGCTACGAACTTCCGAAGAAGATGCAGGTGAGCTGCGGGTTTCCCCATGCCGCTACGTCCAAGGCCATCGGCCAGTGCTGGGCACCGACGGCGTCCAAGGATGAGACGACGCAGATGTTCGTCAGCCCCGTGTTGGACGAGCCCATTCAGGTGCTCGGCACGCTGCTGCACGAAATGGTCCACGCGTCGGTCGGCTGCGAGGCCGGTCACAAGGGGCCGTTCCGTAAGATGGCGAAGGAGTTTGGTTTCGTCGGCAAGATGACGGCGACGCAGGTCACTGACGGCAGCGAGCTGCACGCGAAGCTACTCACGATCTCCTCGAAGCTAGGCGACTACCCTCATGCTGCCATGGTCAAGCGGACCAAGTCCGGCAAGGGTGGCAGCGGCTGGCTGCGGATGCAGTCCCCGGAGAAGGAGGACTACCGGGTCATGATCTCTCCGAAGAAGTTGGAGGAGTATGGCGCTCCCGTCGACCCGTGGGGCAACGAGATGGAGCTGGTCTCGTGAGCATGATCAAGTTCCTGTTGTCGTCGTGCACCTCGCAGACCTGTCCTCTCGGGGACAACTGCGAGCGGCGCGATCTGAAAGGATTCAAGCAGGAGGATTTCCACACCTCTGATAATTATCGGGAGACGGAGCCGGGCAGTGAGCGGCGCACCTACTACTGCGGGTTCTACCGTCCGCCGGGCATGACCGGCACCTTCAAGGAAGTGAAACATGCGTAGCCTCAAGGAGATGGACCTGCCGGAGCTGCTGGATATGTGTCTCGACATGGACGGAGTATCGGCCGAGGAGCGTCTGAGGGTGCGAGGGCATGTCGCTGCCATCCTGCCGGACCTGAACCTGCACAACTACAAGGATCTGACTTGGGAGCAGCAGCTATGCCTCAAGACGATCGCCAATCCTCAGGCTCGGACCGGCGGGCCAATGAAACCCTATGAGTCTGGCTATGTCAGAAAGTAGGACGGAGGACGGACGGATGACGGTCAAGGACCTGCAGGAGCTGGCCCGACTGGGATACCAGACCAACTTCCAAATGGCGGAGGCGATGGCCGTCAAGACGAAACCGCCGAAGGGCAAATGACAGGAGACGAAATGAAAACATCACTTGAAATGGTGCAGGAATTCCACGAGACCTTTGAACTGTGGGAACAGATAAAGGAGTATCCCACCATTCCTACGGCAAAGGTTGCCCTGTTGCGGATCCAAACCTTGATCGAGGAAGTCGGCGAGCTCGCTCTCGCCTTTGGCAATGGTGACATGCCAAAAGTATTGGACGGTTTGACGGACATCCAATACTTCCTGGATGGAACATACATCGCCTGTGGCCTGGCCAGCTTGAAGGACGATGCCATGGCGGAGGTCCACCGTTCAAACCTGACCAAGTTGGATGAAGACGGCAAGCCAATTATCAACGCCGCTGGCCGGGTGGTCAAGGGGCCGAACTACGAGCCACCACGACTGGAGTTGCTTCTGGATGTGGTGGAAGGACGAAGAAAATTGGGAGAGCGCTGATGCCCAGAGCTGAGATGAACCCGAAGGACCTGGCAGCGAAGACGCGGGTACCAATGCACCTGCTCCCGTCGGCCGGAGCCGTGCACGGTGCAATGGCCTGCCGTGACGGAGCCGTTGTCAAGGGCTATGGTCCATACAACTGGCGCGACAAGCCCATCTCCCTGATGGAGTACATCGGTGCGATGGAACGGCACATCGCCTGGCTCAAGGCGGGTAGCTGGTACAACGTGGATGCACCAATGGTGACCCACCTGGGCTCCATCAACGCTACCTCGTCCATCATCCTGGACGCCCACGAATGTGGCACGCTGATCGACGACCGGCCCAAGGTGGAGGGTCATACCAACGATACGCTCATCGCCTACGCCGCTTCCATGAAGCAGGAGGCGGTGCGCAAGAGGGTGCGCAAGAAGGCGAGGCGCAGCTACCGCAGCACCACGGTAATTGGCCCCGACGGCGATAAGACGGGGGCAGTGAGCCATGTCTAAGTCCACGTTCACCTTGAACCGCAAGGAGGCCGTTCGTCAAGGGTATCACACTCCAGCTGATGCGGTGCGGGCTGGCAAGAGGGTATGGCGTTGGATGAGGTCACATAATCCACGCACACAAAAACCGCCCCGCCATATATCGGAGAAGGGGAAACTGATCATCGTGGACCGGAGCAAGGAGAAGAAATCATGAGCAGCGGACCGAGAGCAGAGTGGGTAACACCCAAGGAGGAATTGGTGTTGGAGCAGCTTCTTCATGGCTTTTCCAACAAGGTCATTGCCCGGAACGTGGGTATCATGGAAGCCACTGTAAAGGTGCATATCAAAAGCATCTTCCGTAAGTTGGACGTTGGCAATCGCACTCAGGTTGCAATTCGGGTGCTTACTATGAGATCGGAGTCCCTCATCAAAGACCTTCCTGAGGATCATCCTGGTCGCTATGAGTGGCTGGCGTCCTATGGTACCAAGCCGAAGGACGATCATGTGTTGTCCAATATTCTGGAGAAGTTCCGGCACCACGTTTGGACAGCGGAGGAGCGCGCCGCACAGCGGGAGAGCTGGGTGATTGACGGACTCATACTAATGGATCCTAAGCTTACTCGTGAGCAGGCGGGCGAGCGGATCCGGAGGGGTCTCAATGGCTCCTAGGAAGAGAGTTGCTCCCAGCTACAGCGCCGGATTTCTTAAGGCGCGGGTCCATGCTATCGATGAGAGCGACGGCAACGAACGCTCCATGGAGGGGGTGGACACTCGTATCCGTTGCTCCAACATTAGCGTCTACCAGGCGGCAGGGGCCGGAGTGGTGGCCATCTGGTTGCTCAATGAATCGACGGCGGATGCTATAGAGATCATGGCTACCGTCACCGAGATTGACAAGATCATGACACGTGACAATCTCAAGGAGGTTCAGGCAGATGGCTGATCGGTTAACTCCGAGCATGATTCGTCGCATGGTCTTGGAAGGCGACGTGGAGGCAGACTGGGCGGCGGCGTGGTTGGACGGCCACTCCTGTGGAGCCTTGGAGCAGCGGCTTTACCAAAAGGGCATGCGACGCATCCAAGGTGTCGTGGTCTGGGCGATCGCGGTGTTCGCGATCGTGATGTGGCTGCGATGAGCCATCCCTTTCCCTGGACACCGAAGGCACCCGAGACCATTCCCGAGGCGTACAACGCGCTGCGTGCGGCCTGTGAGAGACTGGAGTGTCTGATCGAGGCCAGTGACGACCTGACCGAGAAGGATCTCAAGCGGCTAGACAAGGCGGTGACCGTGATGAAGGTTGGCTTCAAGCTTCTCAAGAAGGTGGAGAAGCCCCTGCGCGTCAAACTGAGAGAGGTAGCGTGATGATCCCCATCGTCAACAGCAAGGGCCATCTGCAAGGATGGTGGTCGGGCCGGGTGCGAATATCCAATCAGCCAAACGTGGTGAAAATCGAGCTGGAGGAGCGGCTCGCAATGGCGGCGGATGGAGACAGGGATGCCCTCACCGCGACCGTCTCGTTCGTCGTGTTCAGGCTGGTAGAGGTGCCCATTTATGGAGGTCCAATAGGGTTGGTGTGGCCGCGCTATCTGGTCGCTGACAAGATCCTCAAGAAGTTCTGGCAGCTGGACCACGCGGTGCAAATGGATGTTAATACTTTCTTAAGGAATTGAGGGTAGGGTAGCGCCATGAAGAACTTATTCCTCCTGCTGATACTGATCTTCGTTGGACTTATGGCAAGCGCGTTGTACACCGTCTCAGTGCACGCCGCCGAGCCGCTCACCCGCGAGGAGCCGGTGGTGCGCATGGTACTGCAGGAGGCCAATACCGAGCCGCTGGCGGGCAAGGTGGCCGTCGCTGGTGTGGCGCTAGACCGCGCGGCCGATCGACGCTGGCCCAACACCGAAGCGGAGGTTGTCTACCAAGGCAATCGCAGCCCGCGCACGGCGCAGTTCACTGGTATGAGCATCCCCCTGGGCAAATATACCGAGACGAACATCGAGGAGGCGCGGCTGGCCGTTGAGCTGGCGCGCAGCGGCACCCGACCGTGCGGTGTTGTGCTATGGTATCACGCGGATTGGATCAAGCCTCCGCACTGGACGCGGGCTATGACTGAGCAGTGCCGCATCGGCGAGCACATCTTCTATGGAGACAGGAGTCAACATGCAAATAATTAGACGCATCTATGGCGCGGGTGAAGATGCCAACACCATTTACATGACGCGGGTGCACCTTACACCGATGACGCGGTGGGGTCGGCTCTATCTACACATCTTCCACCGGGGCGACGCCGACCGCGACCCGCATAATCACCCGTTCGACTTCTGGACCTTCCCCCTCACTAGCTATTGGGAGATGGTCATGGACTACGAAGGCGAGCTGACCGTTAACAAGGTGCGGCGCTGGCGCTGGACCAAGCGAGAGGCGACGCACGTCCATAGGGTTGTCGGCCCAGTGACGCGGTTCTGTCAACATACTCGACGTGAGGTGTACGGTGACGGATTGGACGAATTGATACTCGGCCGCAGGTGGTTCATCACCCTGGTCTGGCGCGGCCCGACGTATCGCCGTTGGGGCTTCTGGGTCCACGACGACCACAAGCACTTCGGTATGGCCGGATTGTTCATGAACACCAACCCGACGACGCGCGGCGGCACGCGGCGCTGGATCCCCTGGCGCACGTACGTCTATGGAGAGCAGCAGACCTCACCGTTCAGTGAGGTGGAGGAGGAGCTATGAGGGCGCGGTTCTCAATCTGGGAGAGATGTAACACCGTTTACTTCGACGACTCCTGTTTGCCGGAGTTGGAGGACCACGGTGTGGGTGTTGGAGGAGGGGCTCAGCTAGTTATTGAGAAGGTGGGCCGGTCTGTGATCGTCAACACTAGTGGCGAGGCACTCAACCACGTTAGACCATCGTCCCTGATGGACAACCACACCTGGCCCTACCTACTGCAGACCGTCCATGGGGAGGACGAGCCGGTGGGCGTTCGCTGCGGCGTGATGGTCGTGGACCTTACCTGGGCTTTTGCTGGCTACTGGAGCGCTCGGTTGCCACTGGACCACGACCTTCCCTGGCCGCACTACCACCAGCTGGAAGTGGGTGGAAACTTTGACAAGCATGCATCGGCGGTGAGGGAGATACGCTTGCGCCTGAAGAGCGCGGGTGAGGCGCGCATTACCATTCCCCAGGAGGTGCAGAAATTGCTGACGCCGGAGGAGCGGGTCGGCCTGTTCCAGAACTGGAAGATTTAATGGCCGAGCGCAACCTCACCGAGGCCCAGGTGGAGACGCTGTCAGAGTTCCTGTACGGAACCTGCCAGTCCTTGGAGGATGGGTTGCGCGCCATGAACTTGTCGGAAGACGGAATGACTTTGGGGGACTGTCAATCGCTGGACGAGCGTGTTCTAGTTTGCACCACCTGCAACTGGTGGGAAGAGGCGTTTGAGATCGACCACGCAGAGGGTGAGTGTCGAGAGTGCGTCGAGCACGGGGCCGAATGGGATGGAGGAAAGCAATGAGCAGACAGCACGCTGCATACTTGCAGGCTGTCGCCATGGCGGCGGCACGGCGACGGCAGGCCAACAATCACGGGCGTCGCCCGGCGGAGGTGATCGGCACAACCGAGGCCACGGTCGACGGACGCAAGGTTGAGGCCGAGATAATTGTGCCGGCCAAGCACAAGCCAACGGACAGGAAGGTGTAGCATGGATCTGGCATTCAAGGTTGTCATGACTTGGTTCACCACCCTTGTTATGTTCGCAATGGGTGGCATCGGCGTAGGGATGGTCATCGACATCGGCTGGAAGGCAACGCCAATATTGTTGGTGGCCATGGCGGGCGTCGGAGTCTTCGGATATCTCTGCCTCGCGATATGGAGGGACTGATAATGCGCATTTTCTTTCTGGGTATGATCACCATCATGTGGGGAGGCCTGATGTCTCCGTTGATAATGATGGACTACGGATTGATCATGGAGGGTCGCTGGATAGCGGCGTCAATTGCGCTTCTTGTATCCACACCATTTCTCATGATGTACTTGCTGATGTGTGCAATGGAATGGGATATGGTGGAGGGATGACCCCCTGTGTAACATGCGGCAAGGAGTGCGAGACCGTGGAGCACATAGGTGACGGCTCAGTGATGCACGTTGATACGCCGAGCCTCTGGCCGGGGGCGGGGAAGCGAGGATACCGCGCGCTGTATTTCAACTATGAGGCCGACGTAGACTTCTGCGGGCCAGCCTGTTCAACCAAGTGGATAGAGGAGAGACGTAATGCTGTACAAGAGGGTTAGTGTTAGTTTCCTCATCATCATCGCTCTTTTGTTGGTGGCTATAACCACACACGACGTGTTGCAGGGTGGATTGCAGCACGCCCTGCCGTCCATCATGATGGACGTTATAGCAATTCCAGTCCTGGCCCTAGCCGTCAAAGTAATCAGAGAAGTATAACATGGGTGACCTAGGCATCTTCGGCGAGATCCAGTTTTGGGTTCAGACCCAGCTCACCGACAACGACATCTTCGCGGGCGTGGTGGGTGCCTCCGTGCTGCTCTCCCTTCTGATGTTACTGCGCAGTGTGCCAGCGAAACTGTGGTCATTGTTCCTGTTCCAGTGGACAGTCAATCTGATCGTGTACAACGAGGACGACATTTACCCCTGGCTGGACAATTGGTTGAGCAAACATGACTACGCACAGAAAACCCGGCGCATGAAATTGTCTAGCCACTGGGAGAATACCGACGAGGATAACAACGAGACATGGACAGTATCTCCTGGTTTAGGGAAACATTTCTTTTGGCACAAGAGAAAATTTGTAGAGTTGACTAGGAGCTCAGAGGAGGGGGGAAATTCTCAGAAGAGAAGAGAGACTATCGAACTGCGAACCTTTGGTCGTACCCAGGCGGTAATACGTGACATCGTACGAGAGGCTAGAGAGTTCATGTCGGAGGATGACAGAACGGACGTCTTCATGTACAAGGACTGCTGGTCCAAGGTAGCGTCCAAGACACCGCGTCCTCTGGATAGCATTGTACTGCCTCCCGATCAGCTTGCCAGAGTTGTAGGTGATGTACACTGGTTTCTGAAGTCCCGGAAGTGGTTCGCAAATCGCGGGGTTCCACACAGACGTGGCTACATGCTGAGTGGACCGCCGGGCTGTGGCAAGACCAGTCTGGTATTGGGGCTGGCCAGCATGTTGCAATGGCCTGTATACGCTCTGAATTTGGGAAGCATGCGGTATGACGACGAGTTGTTTGAGGCCATGGCCAGCGTTCCTGAGAAGGCCATCCTTCTGATGGAGGACATTGATGCCGTAGGGCACAATCGCTCCTCTGACAAAAAGGAGGAGGGGGAGAAGGACCGCAATCCTTTGACCATAAGCGCGGTGCTCAACAGCATTGACGGCGTGATGTCCACGGACGGACGCCTGATGATAGTTACAACCAATCATCCCGACAGATTGGACCCGGCGCTCGTACGACCGGGTCGCATCGACATGCATGAGGTAATTGGTCCGGCTGGTCCAGAAGAGGCTGGTAGGTTGTTCACGAAGTTCTTTCCCAATCAGGTGAAGGTGGGACAGCGGTTGAAGACCTGGATGGTAGAGGTTGGGAGGACGGCTCCGGCTGCAAACCTACAGGGCGCGTTCATGAGATACGCAGACGACCCGTTGATGGCTATCTCGGCGGCCATGACAGAGATGAATGGAAAGGCACAAGATGACAATCAAACTTAGCGGCGACCTGGTAGACAAGCTGACGGAGATTGTCACAAATCTCGCTGAGGCCAAGATGAACGGTGCAGAGTACCTAGCAAATACAATGCAGGATATCGAGGCCATGATCATCGTCGAGATCGAGAGCCACCTGGTTGCTACCGTTGAAGACAGCTTCGCTGAGCATCCCGTCTCCATCACCGAGGCGCGGGCCACGAAGGCCGACATGGGTCATCTGTGGACGCCGCGCGACTGCCTACTGCAGATGCTGCGTGACGTTGACAATGGGGAGATCGATCCGGTCGATCTGATCGTAGCCTACAGTGAACTGTTAGAAGATGACGTAATGGGTGTGTACACACGCACCTCATGCCGCAGCTTCTTCAACTCCATCGCACTGTTGGAGATCGCCAAGTCGATCACGATAAGCTGACATGTCGCGACATCGTAAGCGAGGAGGGAAGATGAAATCAATTGCACATCCGAACGGGTCGCGTGCCTTGCCCTATCGGCCTGTTCACCACACCGAGCAGATCGAGATCTTGGCCTACAACGAGGACGGTTCATACCTTGCCAAGCAGACAGGTCTCTACGCACGTGGAAGAGATAACGGCATTGGAGTTGATTGGGTTCCTCACGAGTCCAGGCGGTATGTTCGTCTTCTAGTCCTGGTACAGGAGGACGCTCGTGAAGACATATAGGATCAAGCCGCTAGAGTGGAAGGTTCCCCAACTGCCGAAGTACAGTCTTGACAAGTACATGGCTCGTATCGAAACGGCCGACGCCGGACAGGCCGGGCACTACACCGTCCGGGAGGACCTGCATGGCACGGTGTCGCTACGGATCTTCTTCGCAGAGTTTTACGACGAGCACACCCTGAGCATGGCGAGTTTCGAGGACGCCAAAATCGCGGCGGAGGAGGACTGGCACCAGCGACTGCTGCCCGCGCTGGAGAATGCAGTTGACTACAAGGCACTCCTAAGGAAGTACGTTGGCCACGTCGGCGACTATGAGGGCGTAGATTTCCTAGACCAGGGAACCATGCGGGAGAATGGTGGCCTGACCGCCGAGGAAGTGGCCATCATCAAGGAGGTTGTATGAAGACCCCCGAGTTGGTATTGCGGTGCGACAGGCACCCCACGTACGATGGCACTGGGACCTGTCCCAGATGCGTCAAGTGCCGGCGAGTGCGCTACATTGCCAAGCTGGAGCGCGAGGCGGAGAAGTATGAGATTGGCACCCTCGGCCGCACCTGTGCAGAGGCGGCGGTGACGGTGGCCAAGTGGTCACCGGCGATGCAGCGGAGTATGAGAATTGAGGGCAGCGGATGACCGGCAAGGAACTGGCGCTCCTCCTGGGCCCACTGGTTGGCGCCGCGCGGCGCGATGACCTGCGGCCACTGGCCCAGGGGAAAACGGAGGAGGTCGCCGTCCGGTACGACGAGATCAAGAATTGGGTCAAGTTCAGGGACATACTGCACATGGAGGGTGTAGAGTACCGGGACGGACAAGAGTTCATTACGTTAACGATTTGTTAATGAATTGGGTGTAGAGTTGGTGGCATTGGAAGGGGAGAATGACATGAAAATTCAACTTCAATATGTCAACATCGAGTATGCCAGCATGAACGTCTGGCTTGTGATGAGCAGCGACGTGGACGGTCGGGAATACACCCACGAGTTCAACTTTAACAGCGAGGCCGGGGCCATGGCTCTGCAACGTCGGGTTGTCACGGCGGGCCGGGTGATCGATGACGAGCGTTGGTCCATGCGAGTTCCGTACGGCACCAATGCCTGGCTGGATGACGGCTATGAGGACGCCACCATCTGGGAGGAGCGCTACGGCGGGCTCGGTGAGGGAACGGAGCTGGCCCATGTCTACTGAACTCAAGGTAGGCTCCACCGTCTGGTTGTATGATAGCAATTGGGAGAACCGCTCGTTGAAGGGCGAGGCAAAGTTTCGCTCTGGGTTCAGTAAGCGGATTATCTATGGTGAGACCAAGCAGAGCTGGCTGGTCGGCGCGGTTAACGACGAGACCAAGGTGCGCAAGCGGGACCTGACCTACGGTCATTGGGGCGGAGGTCGCAGAGACATGATCACGTCGCAGCGGGAGATCGACGACCTGGTTTTCGTGGACACTCATCGGTACAAAATCGTGAAGTGCTTTGAGTGGACCCGCGACGTGGCGCTGCTGCACGAGATCGCGGAGCTGATCGGATATGACGAGGAAACCGGAAAGGCAGAACGAGGATGACGAAGACTGTACTGAAACTTGAGAGCGGGTTGGCGATACTCGACGTGAAGGGTGGTCGTCGCTCGGTGAATGGGCAGCTAAAACTTGGTAACGCGATCGACGTTGTTATACGCGGCAAGATCGTTGCCGAGTGGGGCACCGACGATGGCAGCAGCCAGGAGTTCCAGGTCGAGGTGAGCAGCATTGAAGCGGAGGTAAAATCATGAGCATCAAGACACCGGCCGATCTCTCCAAGGCCGTGACCACCGTTCTGGCACTGTGTTGGGACGAGGAGAGCCTGTCCAAGTTGGACCCATCCGAGCTGGCTACGCTGCTGCGCTCGGCGTCAGAGGTCGCCAACAACGTGGCGATGCACAACCTCGCCATGATGAACATGGCCAACATCCTCAACCGGAGTGGCGGTGGTGGAGGACCGAACCAGTGACCCTATACCGCAGGAGGCCGGTCCTCGTCGAGGCGTGGCAGTGGCTGCCGTACATGGAGCAGGAGTTCTCCCCGCAGACGCAGGAGCGGCCGAAGTGGATCGATGAGGCGCTGAAGCTATGGCCGGAGGTTGGTGGGATCATAATGTATGACCACAGGCCGGTCTCCATCAGCATCAAGACACCGACCGCTCTTCTTCAGGCCATGCCCGGCGACTGGATCATCAAGGACGCTAAGGGCGAGTTGCATCCATATGGGCCGGACATATTCGAGGCGACTTATGAAAGGTGGGATGGAGATGTCTGAGATGGAAATTCGACGCGTCGATGTCGGCTACGGAGTAGTAACCAACGGCAAGTTCGTCATCGCCCAGGGCAACCGGCCACTGGCTGCAATGCAGGAGCTGGCGTCATGACCATTCTAACAGAGAGCAGCATCTTCGACGCCGGGCAGATCGCCAACATCGAGCGGGAGAAGAACGCGAAATATGTGTGTGAGACGTGTCTTAGGAACACCAGTGGTGGATGGTCATTAACTCCGGTCGCAGTATTCTGGAACCGAGATCCGGCCAACATTCCTGAAGGCGGCTCACCCTGGTTTGGGCTATACTATCGTCCTGAGTACCCTCACCCGGAGGCACCCATGACGTTATTCATTGTGAACGCCATTAGTGCAACCCAGCATCCGATCATCGGAGCGGTGGCCGCGAACGGGGACATCGTCTACTCTCACCACCGGCACGACATGCGTTACTCCCCGGACGAGTCCGTCTGGATCGACGGTGGCCGCGACTACGTGCGTCACGGTGGCGGCGAGCTCGTCAATCTTCAAATCGAGGAGGGCGAGTTAGTACAATCACCCAAACGAAGGGACGGAATCATGAACCGCATTAGTCGTCACATGAAACAGAATACACTCTCTGGCTTGTTTCTCTGGGCATTGGTGGGTCTGGGTTTTGCCATGACCATAGCCGGTGCGGGAGCACTCCTGCAAACTTGGACACAGGCTCAGGCGGGAGAGATCTCCGTCAAGTCTCTGGATGAGCAGGTCAGCTGGTCGGAGTTGCCCATGGGCGACGGTAGTACACCATCCGGCTGGGCGCGGGATCTGTTGTATGGTTTCAACGGTCCGCTGGTGACCAATCCATTCTTCTCGGAACCGTTGAACCTGCGCGTGACAGTTGGCAAGACAGCGACCGACAAGGATGGTTGCGCCCACGTCATGGTCCTGGTTGAGTCACCCTATCCCGGTCGCGACAACGCGATCCTACCGCGTCGTGGACGTACTCGCATTTGTAAGGGGCCAAAGGTATGAGTGCTCAAAAAACTCTTGACCTGGTGCGTGCGGCCAAGCAGGGGGATCGCGAGTTGGATGGTCGCATCTTCTGGCTCCTCAACCCCGACACCGAGTGCGTGCTCTTCACCAGGACTCGGGTGGTCACGGACGAACACGTCCCATACTACACCACCAGCATCGACGCGGCGTTGAAGCTGGTGGGTGAACAGGATGGTGGCAACCTCGCTGGGTTTCTGCACGCGGCGATGTTTCAACGCTGCATCGGTGACATTTCCGACGACGGCATTGCGTTGGTGATTTGCAATTTGGCACTGGAACAGGCCATGGCCTTGGGACGTCTGGAGGAATGAATGGCCCTGCCGTGGATCAAGCAGCGCGCAAACTCGATGGGCATGCAGGTGTACGAGCGTGTGGACGGGTGGGTGATATACCACATCGGAACGCTCACCTGGTCCCTGAGAGATCCTCAAGGTCAGGAGCGAATGCAGTTCACCATCCCGCAGCCACGAGCGGAGATACTCACCGTTTGTGCCAACAACTGTATCCTCAGGGCGCAGTTCCTTGGTGAGGTATATCAGGAGGTGGTATGGCCAGAGGGAGAGGAGTGAGGCGCGGCAAGCCCAGGAAGCGCCAGGGCAACCCCGCTCACCGGGTGTTGGAGGATATGCTGTTTCGGCAGCGCAAGGTGCGAGCGCGCAAGGGGCGTGGTGCATATCGCAGGGAGCGAAGTGATGAGCGAGCAGCAGAAGAGAGTGACTGACGGCTACCGCAAGGGGTGGGGTCGCATTTTTGAGAGGAGCGAGAGAGATGGCAGGCAGCGTAAACAAAGTGATACTCGTGGGAAACTTGGGTCGCGATCCCGAGGTTCGGCAGACGCAGGACGGTCGACCGATCGTTCAACTGTCGATCGCAACATCTGAGAGCTGGAAGGATAAGTCCTCCGGCGAGCGGCGCGAGAAGACTGAGTGGCACCGCATCGTGATCTTCAACAAGCACTTCTGCGAGGTAGCAGAGAAGTACCTGAAGAAGGGTGCCAAGATTTACCTGGAGGGTGCACTGCAGACCCGCAAGTGGCAGGATCAGTCCGGCGCGGACAAGTACACGACTGAGATCGTGCTCGGCAATTTCAAGGGTGAGCTGCAGATGCTTGGCGGACGTGACCAGTCCGGTGAGCCGCCCGCGCATGGTGAGGAGGCCGGTGGCGGCGAGCCAGCACCGGCTGCTGACCTGGACGACGAGATCCCATTTTAGGGTTGTCTTTTGGTGCAGGGTGTGCCATAATAATACAGCGCAATAGTGGAGTGTGGTTTGTTCACTCAAACTAGGGAGATGCCGTCATGAAATAGATCAGTGGGATACTCGACAACTGCATGAGGAAGAGTGTTGCTCCGGGGCGTCCACACCGCCCCGGAGATTTTCGGAGGAGCAGTAGAAATGACAATCAATCCAAACGAATGGCACCTGGTGCCTGACATCATCGTGCCGGGGCTGGGACAAGAGCTCTACGTGAAGGTCTGCGAGAGCCCCGTGGATACCATGATTCTCCTCGCACCAGGCAACGGTGCGCCGGACGTGAGCAAGGAGATAATCCTCACAGTCTCCGAGTTCAACAATCTCACGTCCATGGTAGGAGATCTCTCACAATGAGCTATGGATATTCACTGGCGTTGGACCTGACCGGGTGCAACGCGGGCAAGTTTACACGCAGGAGCATTACGGAGTTTCTCGAGGTACTCTGCGAGCGCATCGATATGGAGCGCGAGGACCTGCACTTCTGGGACTACGAGGACGATCCCGAGGCGCGGGAGTCGGCTCCATACCACCTGGCTGGGGTGAGTGCGTGCCAGTTCATCTGCACAAGTTCCATAGTCATCCACACCCTGGACAAGACGGGGCGCGTCTTCATCGACCTGTTCTCGTGCAAGGAGTTCAAGCCCTGGGATGTGTGCATCCTCGCGGCAGGCTGGTTCGAGGGTACCGTGCAGAGGCAAACATTTCTTGAGAGGGGAGCGTAATGTTTACCGCAGTCATGATTGTGCCGACCGGTATCGGTGCGGTGGTCGGTGGGCACTCGGGTGACGCGACTAGCGCCGCGCACCTGCTGGCCGCGTGTTGCGACACGTTGATCACCCATCCCAACGTGCTCAACGCCAGCGACCTGTCGTCCATCCCGGACAACGTCCTGTATGTGGAGGGTGGTATGCTCGACCGCATGCTGAACGGCTCCATTGGGTTGCTCCCGGTGCTCTCCAACCGCATCCTGGTGGTGTGCAACGAGGTGACGCCACTGACCGTGGACGCGGTTAACTCGGCGCGCTCCATCCACGGGGTGGAGGCGGACATTCTCAAGTTGGACAAGCCGCTTATCATGGAGGGGCGGATCGACCGGACAACGGGACAGGCCGGTGGCGATATCCACGGATTCAATCCCACCTTTCAACAGGTGGAGCAGGCGGTCAAGTTCGGAGTGCCAACTCGTTTTGGCCCGCACAGACGCTACGACGCAGTTGCCATCCACACACCTGTAGAGGTCTTGGTGGAGGACGAGGAGGACTACATGGATCATGGCAGTAGCATCAACCCCTGGGGTGGGGTGGAGGCCATACTGTCTCGCAAGCTGGGTGCGGCGCTCATGATGCCGGTTGCTCACGCTCCGCTAGAGACAGTCGTGGATCCGAAGCGATCATCAGACCCACGCCTGGCTCCGGAGATGATCTGCGGTGCACACCTGGTGAGTGTCCTCAATGGACTTCGCCGAGCGCCGCGTGACGCCAGCCCAGACTATCCTAGGGCCATCAACGGTAATGACATAGATGTGCTCGTCAGCCCGCCGTGCTGGGGTCCACCGCACGAGGCGTGCAGGGAGAACAACATCCCCATCATGATCGTAACGGAGAACTATACCTGCCAGGAGAACAAACTTCGGAATGACGGTTATACCGCCATTCGGACCAGTTCCATCGTCGTCCACGAAGTGCGTAGCTACCTGGAGGCGGCGGGCGCGCTCACCATGATGAGGTTGGGTCGCTACGTACACAGCGTGAATCGGCCGCTGCCAGACGTAAAAATATTGGGAGTTGAGACATGATCATCTTTGAGAACGAAGGTGAGATTGACATTCGCGCCATCAAGACGTTTGGAGTCAGTGTCAAGACGGGGGACAATCCGATTGGGTTCTTCGGCACCGGGCTGAAGTATGCCATCGCCATCTTGTTGCGCCATGGCCACTCCATCACAATTCAAACCGGGTTGGAGACATACGACTTCGGAGTATCCAAAGCCGTCATACGTGGTGCCGACTTCCAAATCGTCACCATGAACGGCGAGGAGCTGGGCTTCACCACCGACGTGGGTAAGAATTGGAAGTTGTGGATGGCCTATCGCGAGCTGCACTGCAACTGCGTGGATGAGGGTGGAACCGTGGTTGAAAAAATTTCCGCTCCAGAGTCCGAGCAAGACGTGACAAGGGTCATCGTCGGCGGCGAGGAATTTGATCAGGTGCATCGACGCAGGAGAGAGTTTCTGCTGAGCACAGAGCCGACAATACTGGCGGCTCGTGTGCACGTGCATTCGGGGGAGGCCAAGTCTGTATTCTATCGTGGCATCAGAGTGCAGGAGTTGTCGGGGCGTTCCAAGTTTACCTACAACGTCAAGGATCAAATAGACTTGACAGAAGATCGTACCGTCAAGTACGATTGGGAAATTACTAACGCCGTGGCTGCAACAATTTTGCAATCTCAGGACAGAGATTTCGTCAGGGATTGTATATTGGCCGAAGAGGGCTACCTGGAGAATGGTTTGAACTACCATTCGACCATCGGTGTGGCTCCTGGTGAGGTATTTCTCGATGTCGTTGGTGAACTCAGCAAGGACAAGGTGGCCAGGATCAGCCTCTCCGCTCTAACAGCCTATAAGAATGCCACTCAGAGCAAGTTCGCTCCCGCCGAGATGACGCTTACCAGAACTCAACAGGCCATGCTCGATAGGGCGTTGGGGATATGCACTCGCTTCGATTTCGACATTGATAACTACGAGGTGACGGTGGTAGAGAGCCTCGGCTCCGGTGTCCTGGGCATGGCTGCCGAAGGAAACATCTACATCGCCCACATGGCCTTCGACAAGGGTACCAAGTGCGTCGCCGGTACTCTGATCGAGGAGTATGTACACCTAAAGCATGACCTGGGAGATTGCACCAGGGGGCTGCAAGATTTTCTCCTGGACAGGATGATGTCGTTGATGGAAGAGAACATGGGGGAACCAATATGATAGTTCTCATCTGCGGTGGTCGCGACTTCGAGGACTGGGAGCTGCTGTGCATGTCGATGGACACTCTTCAGATACAGTACGGTCCATTCACCAAGGTGGTGCACGGCAAGTGTCCACTCGGCGGAGCCGACATCCTCGGTGGCCGGTGGGGAGCGGCGAACGAGATTCCGGTCGACGAGTATCCCATCGAGCCAGGTGAAGGTGGCTTCCGGCGCAACGGGCGCATGCTCGCCACGTCGAAGCCAGACCTGGGGGTGGCCTTTCCCGGCAG
>SDBT01000502.1_pt1 | contig 62265 bp, 43 predicted proteins | sample 2277101 | NCBI WGS metagenome assembly SDBT01 (sample SAMN10404973, study PRJNA504765) | marine sediment metagenome | isolation source: marine sediment core GS10_PC15, 103 cmbsf | place: Arctic Ocean: Southern Knipovich Ridge | collected 2010 | reverse complement strand
ATGTGGCTTGAGGCCTGTAAGCGTGGCTTTGAGGGTCAGTTTACTAAATGGCGAATGGGAGCGATTATGGGCAGGGAAGCCTTTGTCGGCCTAAAAATCCACCTACAAACTACAGATGCACCCTATAGAGGGTTCTTGGCAAAAAAAACACTTGATTATCGGGCGATAATCCGGTATAATGACTGGGTTGTGATGGGCTGAGGTTTAATTTATAGGAGTGAGGGGTATGCAGAGGGTGTTTGCGGTTTGGCTGTGCCTCGCGCTGGGGGTCGCCTGCCGCGCGAATATTATTACAGTGGATGATGATGGATCCGCCGACTACACTACCATCCAGGCCGCCATAGATGCGTCCAATAATGGTGATGTTGTCGTGGTTTGCCCCGGCACGTACACAGGAGAGGGTAACTATGACATTAACTTTGGCGGTAGGGCCATCACAATCAGGAGTACCGATCCCCAGGACCCGGCCGTAGTTGCGGCCACGATTATCGACTGCGAGCATCAAGGGCGCGGCTTCTATTTCGGGAGCAGCGAAGGCGCCAATTCTGTTCTGGATGGCCTTACAATTACCAACGCCGGCTACTATGACTTATACGATGTATACGACGGGGGCGGTATCTATTGCAGTGGGAGCAGTCCGACAGTAGCCAACTGCAGGATTCTAAACTCGATAGGTTATTTTGGTGGAGGGATTTGCAATGACTATGGCAGTAGTCCGACGTTGGTCAACTGTGTTTTCGGCAACAACCTGGGCACATACGGCGGTGGTATGTGCAACTATGAGAGCGAGCCAAACGTGATAAACTGCACTTTCATCGGCAACACGGCCGATGACCAGGGCGGAGGAATGTACAGCCACCAGAGCAATCCAATAGTGAACAACTGCACTTTCAGCGGGAATGTGGCATACTCTGACGGGGGCGGGATACTGAACAACGGCTGGAGCGACACGATGGTCAGCAACTGCATTCTCTGGGGTAACGCGCCTGATGAAATATATGTGGGTACCGGAACAGCAACGGTAAACTACAGCGACGTACAAGGTGGTTACCCGGGCATAGGCAATATCGAAGTGGATCCAATGTTTGTTGAGCCGGGATACTGGGATGATAGCGGCACGCCGAGCGATCCGTACGATGATTTCTGGGTCGATGGCAATTACCATTTGCTGCCTGTTTCGCCGTGTATCGATACAGGTGACCCAAATTACGTACCAGAAGCTGATGAAACCGACCTCGATGGTAATCCACGAATAATAGGGTCTGTCATTGATATGGGTGCATATGAATTTTTCAGCACAAATACACGGCCTGTTGCAGATACGGGGGAGGACCGGACTGTGTTTGCGTGCGTTAGTGAGATGGCGGAGGTTAAGCTGGACGGGGCCGGTTCATACGATGCAGATGGTGATGAATTAGAGTATTTCTGGTTTGAGCAAGATGAGCAGATTGCAACAGGCGTTGATCCCAACGTACTATTAGGCGTTGGGGAGCATATTATTGAGCTAATTGTCGGTGATGGGACTGAAAGCTCCGATCCGAATGAGGTTGTCATAACCGTTGTTGGGCCCGTAGAGGCGGATGTGCATATAGTGCCGAGGACGATTAACCGCCAAAATCGCATGAAAAGGGTAATGGCTATTATTCGGCTGCCGGAAGGTATTGGAAAGCACGATATTGCCGATGAGCCGTTTGTTCTTGAACCCGGCGGTGTCGAAGCAATCTGGGATCGGGTAATCGGCAGAGGCAATCAAGCAACCGTGTTTGCTCTGTTTGATAAGAATGAGTTGATGAATGCGCTGACCGATACGGGCAGGGTTGAATCGACTGTTATCGGCAAGCTCAAATCCGGCCAATGTATATACGGCACCGATACAGTCAGGATAGTCCGGCCTCGGCGGCGCGGGAGGGGCTTGCGCAGACGATAGACGGTGCCTTAACGTTTGACGGAGCGAGTGACTATATCAATCTTGGCTCACCGGCGGCATTAGATGACTTGCCGGCAGGTGACTTCACGGTTTCAGTGTGGGTTTACGATGAGTCAGCAGCAGCCGATAGAGGAGTAATCATAGGCGTTTTCCCCGACGGCACAGCGGGCTGGATGCTCAGAAAGCAGGGAACAGGCTCGGCCAGACATCTTGACTTCTGGGCGGGACACGCTACTACTAACGCTCACTTTATGACGTCCGAAGGCCCGCTGGCACCTGATAGCTGGCGTCATGTTGCTGCTGTTTGGTATGCCGATACAAAGACATGCAAAATCTATATCGATGGTTTTGAGTCGTCGTATGTTATCAATGATGCAGGGGCGGGCAGCTACAATTCCGATGCATCTTATGACAAGGAGATAGGCCGAATGGCATATCTGGGCGGCATACAGTTCTTCAACGGCAAGATTGATGATGTCAAGATATTCGAGAGGGTCTTATCCGAAGCCCAAATGCTTCAACTTGCAACGGACTTCTAACGTGCAACCGAAGGCCCTGACAGTTCCACTTAGCGGGCGCGCCCCGAGCATACAAATCCACCAACGAAACCGTGTAGCTGACTAACGACCTTTCAGTTTACTTTCGAGAGTCTTCGTCGCGATTTCCAGCGCTTCGTTTAGTTTTGTGGCATTTTTTCCGCCGGCCTGGGCTAAATGTGGTCTTCCGCCACCGGCACCGCCAATGACCGGAGCGATTTCCCTGATAATGTCACCGGAGCTAAGGCCTTTCTTTACGAGGTCATCGGTCATGGCGGCCAATAGTGTTACCTTACCATCACTTTCGACGAAACCCAGGACAATAGCGGCGGACTTTGCCTTTTTCTTTAAGCTGTCGATGGCGCTACGCACCTGCTCGATGGGGGCGGGCGAGACCTGGCCGACTATCAAGGCAGTGCCGCCGATTTTTTCGGCTTCATCGAGCAGATTGTTAGCTTCGACGATTATGTCTGTCCTGCCCTTTTTGGCGGCGGATTTTAACTGCCGGGCCAAATCCTTGTTGTCGTCAATTAGCTTTTGGACCCGGCTGGGGAGCTGCTCGGCGGGGACCTTCAACATTTCAATAAGGTCATCGACGATTTCACTTCGCCCAGTGAGATAATCGGTAAGGGCCCGCCCGGTCAGTGCGGTTATCCTGCGGACACCGGCGGAAATGCTTTCTTCTTTTGTCACTTTGAAGCTCCCAATTTCGCCGGTATTAGCGACGTGCGTTCCACCGCAAAACTCGCGACTGAATGCGTTTTTAACGGCGCTCTCATTTTCGGCGCCGATCGCAACAACGCGGACCTGGTCACCGTATTTTTCACCGAACAGGGCCATTGCGCCTAATTTTTTGGCCTCGGCAATGGGCATGACCGTACAGGCCACGGGGATGTTTTCGGCGATTTTTTCATGAACAAGATGCTCGACTCGCTTTAGCTGCCCGGTTGTCAAGGCCTTTGGATAGGTAAAGTCAAACCTCAGATAATCGGGGCAGACCAGGCTGCCCTGCTGAGTTACCGATTCGCCAAGGACCTGCTGCAAAGCCCACTGCAAAAGATGTGTTGCTGTATGATTCTTTTTGCTGGAGATTCTGTCTTTGTCCACGGTGGCGGTAACTTCGTCCCCGACCGAGATGGCACCTTGGGCGAGTTTGCCCTGATGGAGGACGCAATCGCCGATTTTCTCAGTTGTTTCGACAACAAATTGACCCTGCGTCGATTTGACAATACCGCAATCGCCTACCTGACCGCCGGCTTCTGCATAAAAGCATGTTGTCTCAAGAACAAGACCGATAGTTTCGTCCTGATTGGCCAGGGTCCCGTCCGTATGAAAACCTGCTGAATCTATCCAGCCCGCAACTTTTGTGATACAGCTATCGGCTCGGTATTTTGCCGAGTCATCGGTTGCAGGGAGCTGGGTGCCGGTCAAGTCAATTGTCGGCGACGATGATTTTTGTGCCGCACGGGCGCGGGCGCGCTGGCCTTCCATCAGTTCATTGAACAGGTCTGTATCGACGTTCAGCCCTCGTTCTCTTGCCATAAGCTCTGTCAAGTCCAGCGGGAAACCGTAGGTGTCGTAAAGCCCAAAGGCATCTTCGCCGCTGATAGTACCGCCCTTTGCCCTTTTTGCAGCCGAGGCGAAAATCTCCAGGCCCCTGTCAAGTGTTCTGCCGAAGCTCGCCTCCTCGGCCTCGATAACGGTCGTGACGAACTGGGCCCTTTCGGTTATTTCAGGAAACGCCTCGCCCATGGTATCGGCCAGGACGCTTACGAGCTTGTGTATGAACGGTTCGTGCATGTCAAGGACCCTACCGAACCTTGCCGCCCGGCGAAGTATCCGGCGGATGACATAGCCTCTGCCTTCATTGGACGGTGTTGCCCCGTCGGTAATCGCAAACGCCACGGAGCGAATATGGTCGGCGATGACGCGGAAGGCATTGTCGGTTTCGCTTTCCAACCGCGATGTATATTTGTGCCCGGTTTGGTCGGCGATGGCGTTAATGATAGGGCTGAACAGGTCCGTGTCGTAGTTGCTGGATTTATTTTGCAGAACAGCGGTTATTCTTTCAAAGCCGGCGCCGGTATCCACGTAGTTGGCCGAGAGCCGGTCAAGCTCAACATCGGATTTGCGGTTAAACTGTATGAAAACAAGATTCCACAACTCAATGAATCTTGCGCATCCGCCGTTGACCCTGCACTTGTGGCCGCGGGCATTCTTCATGTTGCACATTCGGGGCCCGAGGTCGATATGTATCTCGCTGCACGGCCCGCACGGGCCGGTGTCGCCCATTTCCCAGAAGTTATCTTTTTTACCGAAGGCAAGGACCCTGTCGGCTGATATGGTCGTTACCTTCGGCCAGAGCGATTTGGCCTCTTCGTCCGGAGGCAGGTTCTCTTTTTTATCACCGGCGAAGACAGTTGCCCACAGGCTGTCAGGATTTATGCCATAGACATCGGTCAGGAGCTGCCAGGCCCATTCGATGGCCTCGGCCTTGAAGTAATCGCCGAATGACCAGTTGCCCAACATTTCAAAGAAGGTGTGATGATAGGTATCGAAGCCCACCTCTTCGAGGTCGTTGTGTTTGCCGCTGACCCTGATGCACTTTTGGCTGTTGGCCACGCGTGCAAAAGGAGGTTGCCTCAAGCCGAGGAAGATGTCCTTGAACTGGTTCATCCCGGCATTGGTGAAGAGCAGTGTCTCATCGCCAATCGGCACAACCGGGGTGCTCGGGACGAACTGGTGGCCCTTGTCTTTGAAAAAGTCAATAAACGAGCTTCTGACTTGTTTTGCTGTAAGCACCTGGCCTTACCTGAAAATATCAGTTACTCGGGGGATATCATGCCTTTTGCAACAAGGATTTTGTCTTTAATCTCGGCGGTGAGTTCCGAATTCTCACAAAGGAATTTCTTTGCGTTTTCTCTTCCCTGGCCTAATCGCAATTGGCCGTAGTTGAGCCAGGCGCCGCTTTTTTGGACTATATCGCACTCGATACCGAGATCGATAAGGTCGCCTTCATAACTGATCCCGCTGTCGAACATGATATCGAATTCAGCGGTTTTGAAAGGCGGAGCGACTTTGTTCTTTACAACACGTGCCCTGACGCGATTGCCCACGGCCTGACCGGCTGAATCCTTGATGGTTGATATGCGCCTTACGTCGATTCTTACGGAGCTGTAGAACTTCAGGGCGTTGCCGCCGGGTGTTGTCTCGGGATTGCCGAACATCACGCCGATTTTCATCCGTATCTGGTTTATGAATATCAGGCAGGTCCTGCTTTTGCTTATCACGCTTGTCAGCTTCCTCATCGCCTGGCTCATCATCCGGGCCTGCAGGCCGATGTGGGTTGCGCCCATTTCGCCTTGTACCTCGACAGCCGGTACAAGCGCGGCAACCGAGTCAATGACGATGATGTCAACTGCGTTCGATTTTATGAGCATTTCGGTAATGTCGAGGGCCTGTTCACCGGTGTCGGGCTGACTGACGAGCATACTGTTAATATCGACCCCGAGTTTTTTCGTCCAGGTGGTGTCGAGCGCATGCTCGGCATCGATAAACGCGGCAACACCGCCCGCTTTTTGTGCATTGGCGATAACGTGAAGCGCAAGGGTTGTCTTGCCGGAGGCCTCCGGCCCGTAGAGTTCGGTAACTCTGCCCTTCGGGACGCCGCTGCCGCCCAAGGCCAAATCAAGGGAAATCGCACCTGTGCTGATACCCTCGACCTCGGCGAACTTGGCCTGGCCCATCTGCATGATTGAGCCGGAACCGTATTGCTTTTCAATCTGGGCTATCGCCCTTTCAAGAGCGCCGGCTTTGGAAGTCGCTTTTTGAACTGCAGGAGCAGCCTTTTGTTTCTTACCCATTTTTATGATCTCCATACATCAATAAAACTAAAAACTTAAAGGTAAAAGCGAAAAGCCATAATGCAAAACTCAAAACCTACCTTTTCCCTTTGAGCGTCAAAATACTTGAACCGAGTATGTTTGCTAATTCCTTTGTTTCACCTAAAAGATATTTTAGCTCAGGACTATTTATCCTTTTGGCGTCCCTTAGCAGGCCTAACCAGTATAAACTCTCGTTTGCAGATTTAAGAGCGTGACTAAAGAAATTGGTAAAATCCCTTTTTGAACTGGATGCCTTAGCCTCAATAATATTCGCCCCGATAGACGTAGCCGACCTCAATAACTGCTTTGCAATAACCTGACTGGACATATCTTTAGATAGAGTATCCAGAAATTCTATCAAGTTGATGGAATACTTGTATGCTCTGTGTTTTAATTCAATTTTGCTTTTTGTGTTCTGCTTTTGCATCTTATAGAGCGCACCATAACAATACAGGAGTGACAACTTTTAAGTTTTACGCTATGGTTTTGCACTTTCCGCTTTACATTTTTCGCTTTTCTTCATTGCAGTGAACTTCTGGCTACTACGGTATAGATTGGTCCGCTGCTTGTCAATTCGCTTTTATAAACATAAATTGAATCGACCCCTAACGAGCCAAGATTCAAATCGCTGTAATCTTCTATTAGCCCTTGTAGTGTTCTGCCGGCTTGTGGTTTCCTTATTCTGCACAACGTAAGGTGGCCTGCAAATTGCTTCTTGTCGCCGGGCCAGCCGGCTTGGGCGAGCTGCTCATCCAGGTCCTTTTGCAGGTCCAACAGAGCATCGCTTCTGTCGATTCCGACCCACAGCACCCGTGCGGCAGGGCCGAACGAGCCAACTTTGCCAACACTAATGGAAAAGCCTTTATGATTAGCAGCGACGCTCTCGGCGATTTTGCAAACCTTAGCGACGTCGGCGTCTCGAACTTCGCCCAAGAATTTAAGCGTCAGGTGGATAAGGGCCGGGTCCACCCACTTGACATCAGGCCTTGTCAGACCGGTCTTTTGTTGCAGCTCGCGCTGTAAGCGGTCTATCTGGGTCCTGATATTCTCATCGAGGTCTATGGCAATAAAGCATCGCATTATTATATTGGTGTATTCCGACTCCTCTTCTACGAACTACCAACTCGTCAAAACTGCGTCACCTTGCGCAGAGTATTAAATCTTTCCTCCATGTCATCCTTGTTAACCGCTTTTATCCCGTGAATGGAGAAATCGCTGATAGTGAATGACGCCGCTACCGTGCCATAGACAATCGCGTTTCGCAAGGAAATAACATCGACTTTACCGGCCTGGGCAAGATGGCCCATCAATGCCCCCGCGAAGGAGTCGCCGGCACCTGTGGGGTCAATTACGACAGCCGTCGGATAAGCAGGGAGAATGAAGCAATCACCGTCACTGTTGGCCATCATCGAGCCATATTCACCATTCTTGATAATAACAATTCTCGGCCCCATCTCCAGAATACCCTGAGCAGCCGTCACGAGGTTGCGCTGACCTGTAAGCAGTCTGGCTTCTCCCTCGTTCAAGACCAACATGTCGATCCGATCCAACAATTCCTTCAGGTCATCACCGGCTGTTACAATCCAGTGGTTCATGGTATCGGCGGCTACAAAACTGGGGTTTGCAATCTGTTCGAGTAGCTCGATTTGCAGGGCCGGCGCCGTATTGGCCAGAAAAATATAATCGCTGTCACTGTATGCTTCGGGAACGGAGGGCGGCGCTTCAGAAAGGACGTTCAATTCGACACTATCGGTCCGTCGTTCATTCATATTTTCTTCGTATGAGCCGGCCCAGCGGAAAGTTTTGCTGCCTTTTCTGACTTCAAGTCCGGCCAAATCAACGTTTCTATCCTTGAACACTTCGGCCAGGTCAAATGGGTAGTCCTCGCCGACCACACCAACAAAACGAACGGATGAAAAGAGGCTGGCAGCCATACAGAAATGCACTGCAGAGCCGCCAATGCACTCCTCGCTGAGACCAAAAGGTGTCTTCACAGTATCAATACCGATTGAACCAGTAACCAAAAGTGACATATATCAGGACTCCATCGACTAAACTTCTTTTTCGAATTTTGCCAACGTGTTTTCTATCCTCCTCAGGGTATTTTTGATTCCAAGGATATCAACCGAATCGAATATCGGAGGACTTATCGTCGTTCCACAAATCGCAACCCGCAAAGGCTGAGCGACCTTGCCGAGGCCCACCTGCTTTTCTTCCGCCAGGCCGCGAAGCATGTTTTCGATGGCATCAGGTGTAATCTCATCCAATTTCGCCAACCTCTCACTGACAACCCGCAGAATAGCCAATCCATCGTGTTTCAGCAAGACTTTTTTAACGGCTTTTTCGTCGTACTGAACCTCGTCGTTGCCGATGAAAACAAACCGGCTCTTCTTCTCGATGTCCGCCAGGGTTCTCGCGCCGGCGTTTACCTTTATGATTTTTTCAAGCAGCACATCATCCGCGCGAGCCACCGCAGAGTCGGTGGCCTTGAGGTAATCCTTAAAATGGCCTAACAGCTTCGCATCGCCAGCCATGCGGATATGCTCTGTGTTGAAGGCTATAAGCTTTTTGCGGTCAAACAGGCTGTTGGCCTTTGCCAAACGTTCCAAATCGAACGCATCAATCAATTCGTCGAGCGGCATAATCTCCCGCTTGTCGCCGGGATTCCAGCCTAATAGCGCAAGAAAATTGACCATCGCCTCGGGCAGATATCCGCTCTTGAAGAAATCAACCACGTTTATCTCCGGCAAGCTAATCCCAAGATGCTTTGCCATCTTATCGATCACCGGCATATCCGGAACATGTTTGCCATCCCGAAAATCCCTCAGGGTAGCCTCGTCTATACAGCTGTCATTAACAATATTCGCGGATTCATAGATTTTATCTCTTGCGTTACCGCTTACAAGTGATCTCCAATCTTTTTTCTCTTTAGGCAGAGAAATTTTTAGATGTTTGGCAATAGCAACTATTGCAGGCTCATTTAACTCGCCCTTATCATATACAAAAGCTTTAAAGTCAGGTGTCTTTAATTTGGGCATTTCTTTAGTCGCAACATCAAGTATATCCAAGAACGTAAGTATATTTCGCGATTTCAATTCTTGTTGAAGGGCCTTGGGCCGCTCTCGCTTGGACAACTTACCGCCGGCCTCGCTCACAGTTACCGACATGTGCGCATATATAGGCCTGCGAAAGCCCAAAGCCGCCTGCAATGCCTGATGGCCGGGTGTGTTCATCAGGTGCTCCTGGCCGCGGATGACGTGTGTAACTTCCATTAGGTGGTCGTCAACCACACAGGCCAAGTGATAGGTAGGGAAGCTGTCACTTTTTTGTATGATAAAATCGCTAAGCACGTCCTTGCTAAAAATACATATGTGCCTTACCTTATCAATTACCTTTATGTCCTCGTCCGGCATGGCAAATCGAACGGTCACAGGCCGCCCTTCTGCGCGGGCGGTTTTGACGTCCTGTTCGGTGGGAAAATTTTCGGGACGGGGGTATATCAGGTTCTTTTTCTCGGCCTGGGCCTTTTCGCGCATCTGCTGCAGCTCTTCGGGCGTATCGAAGCAATAGTAGGCCTTATTCTCATCGATAAGTTGTTTTATGTATTTATCGTAGATGTCCCTTCGCCGGGACTGAAAATACGGCCCATTCGCCCCACCAACCTCGGGCCCTTCGTCCCATTCGATACCCAGCCACCGCAAATCGGCCATGACCTGCCCGGCCGCAGTCGGGGTGTTCCGCTTCTGGTCGGTATCCTCTATGCGAAGCAGGAACTTGCCGCCCATTTTTCGAGCTAACAGCCAATTGAACAGGGCGGTCCTGGCCCCCCCTATATGCAGATAACCAGTTGGCGAAGGTGCAAACCGTGTTACAACCATCTTCAAGCCTCAAAACCAGAACCAGAGAATTGTGACCGGTGTAAGAGAGTAAACACTTGGGACTTATCGGACCGGCTCACATCTTTCACCTCACCTTATTATACTCTGGTGACAGAAATGTCAAGGATGATATGAAGGTGTTGAACATTTGTGCATCTGGGAACGTTGGGCTGACAAGCGCCAGTCATTGATTTAGCGGTAATTTTCTTGAAAAGTCCGGCGATTTTGCTATAATTCATACATGTTATCCATTGTCTGGTCAGGAGAGTATTGATGAGCGTTTTGTCCTCAATCGGCAATACTCCGCTTGTGGAACTCAGGCGGATCAACAAGAACGGCAAAGTGAAAGTCTTTGCCAAGCTCGAAGGTAACAACCCGAGCGGCTCGGTCAAGGACCGTCCGGCCTTTTACATGATTGAAAAGGCCGAGGAGTCCGGCCAGCTCACCAAAGACAAGACTATTGTCGAGCCGACCTCCGGTAATACCGGTATAGCGCTTGCGATGATAGGTGCCTCAAAGGGGTATCGTGTTAAGCTCACCCTGCCCCAATGTGTCAGTACCGAGCGTCGTCATGTCCTGGAAGCCTTCGGTGCGGAGGTTGTCCTGACACCTGCCAGAGAGGGTACCGACGGCGCTATAAGAATGGCGCATAAGATTTATGACGAGAACCCGGACAAGTACTTTATGCCCAACCAGTTTGTCAACGAAAACAATTCTTTGGCGCACTATGAGACTACAGCGCCGGAGATTTACCGCCAGACCGACGGCCGGATAGATGCTTTCGTAGCGGGCATGGGCACCACCGGAACACTGATGGGAGTGTCGCGCTATTTCAGGGAAAAGTCGAGGCATACCAGGATTATTGGAGTCGAACCGACCGAAGGCCATGCAATCCAGGGCCTCAAGAATATGACCGAGTCTATTGTTCCAGCTATTTATGACACGTCCGGGCTCGATGACATCATTATGATGGAAGATGGCGTTGCCTTCGAGATGACCCGCCGGCTTGCGACCGAAGAAGGTATTTTCGTCGGCATCTCCAGCGGCGCCGCTGTTGCCGGCGCGATGCGTGTAGCCCAGAGTATGAAATCCGGGACGGTCGTCACAATCCTCCCCGACCGGGGCGACCGGTATCTGAGCACGATGCTTTTCCGCTCCGTCTGCGCAAAGTGCCCCCCGTAACCTGTTACCCGGCTGCCCCAAAGCCATTCATTTTCTGATTGCCATACCCGACAATTGCGACTATTCTACTGTCATGGTGAGCATGAACGAAATAAGGGAATTCGGCGGTCGAATCGGCCGCGAGTTCAATGCTGAGCGAGTGTGGTTATTTGGCTCTTGTGCAGATGGCTCAGGCGGGGGCGACTCGGACATTGACCTGCTGGTGATCGTGGACCACCAGGGCAAAAACTGGCGCATGGCTACCCAGATTCGCCGACGCCTTCGTCCGCAGTTCCCTCTCGACCTGCTGGTGCGCACACCCGAGCAGTTGCAGCAAAGACTGAAGATGGCCGATTGCTTTTTTAAGCAAATAACAGAAAAAGGAACAGTGCTTTATGAAGCCCCTCACAGGTGAATGGATCGCCAAGGCAAGCAACCTATTCCTTTTGGGGGCTGGTTTTACCAAGGCTGTCTTCCCGGATGCACCGTTGAACAAGGATTTACTACCGATGCTATGTAAAGGCAGTTCACGCACCACACTAAAAAAATACTACAGAGAACACAAAACCGATGACATCGAAATTCTATTGACACGTTTAGACTTAGAAATACTTCGACCCAACCATAAACAAACCGCTTTACAACAAGTCCGAAAAAAAATTGAGCGACAACTTGCAGAATATTTTGTTAAATTCCGATTTAAAAAAGAAATTATCGCTAACAGCACTTGGCTCAAAGATTTCGCAAACTTATTTCAGCCAAACGATGCAATTATCAGCCTAAACTATGATTGTCTCCTTGAGGGAGTACTCGATTACTATGAAGTTTGGTCTCCAAATGGGGGTTATGTTAACGTCGAGAACCCGCTACTGGATTCTCCAACCAATGCCAATAACATTCTTATCTACAAGATTCACGGCTCAGAGAATTTCTGGGAAGCGTCGCCCTTTGGCAAGAACGGCCCAAAAAAGGAACAGAGGTGTATCGGCTTGGTTGTCAACGAAAGTATATTTCCGAGGTCTGGACAAAGTAGAATCTTTGGGTACGGGGGTGGTCAACCTGAAGTCAGGCAATATATCATTGCGCCGAGCTTTGTGAAGTTTCCACTTATGGAGATGGCAAATATGGTCAATAAACTCATTCCCGTTGCCCGAAATGCAAAAAGCCTCGTAATTGGTGGTTGTGGACTCAGGCGAGAAGATATGTCTTTGTGGCTGATTCTGGCGAGTTTCCTAAACAGAAGGCTGCAAAGTACGAAGAAGTTGATTATAATTGACCCTTCACAGTGCGATCAAATAAAGGCAAGAATTGCCAATTACTGGACAGGTGCTACTGACCATTTTACTATATGCTGTATCCACAAAACTTTTCAAGATGGGATCAAGCAACTGATAAGTGAGTTGAAGGGCTCAGAAACACAAAAACGAATATGAGTGTGAATTACAATAATCGGGCTACTGACCGTGAAGAGCGACTCGATTTTATTCGGGCTCTTGTTGCCGAAGACAACAAGAGCGGTAAATGGGCCGGTCGGGTTATAACTCGGTTTCCGCCGGAGCCTAACGGCTATCTGCATATTGGACACGCAAAAAGCATCTGTCTTAATTTCGGCATCGCCGCAGAAAATGAAGGAGGCAGATGCCACCTGCGATTCGACGATACCAATCCGGTCAAGGAAGAACTTGAGTATGTCGAGTCGATTATGGAAGATGTCCGCTGGTTGGGCTGGGACTGGGGCGAGAATCTGTATTACGCTTCCGATTACTTCGAGCAGATGTATGGATACGCGGTCCAGCTCATCAAGGCCGGCAAGGCTTATGTCTGTGACCTGAGCGGCGACCAAATCAGGGAATATCGCGGCACGCTGACCGAACCAGGCAAGAACAGCCCGCACCGCAACCGAAGTATCGAGGAAAACCTTGACCTTTTCGAGCGTATGCGGGCAGGCGAATTTGCCGATGGTTCCCGGACACTCCGGGCCAAAATCGACATGGCCTCGGCAAACCTGAACATGCGTGACCCGGTCATGTACCGTATCCTCCACGCGACCCATCACCGCACGGAAGATAAATGGTGCGTTTATCCGATGTACGACTGGGCACACGGTCTCGAGGATTCTATTGAAGGAATCACTCATTCGATTTGTACGCTCGAATTTGAGAACCATCGGCCGTTGTATGACTGGTTCCTTGACCGATTGGGAGTTCATCACCCTCAGCAAATCGAGTTTGCCCGCCTGAACCTGTCATATACCGTAATGAGCAAGCGAAAGCTCCTGCAATTAGTCCAGCGAGGTATGGTCAACGGATGGGACGACCCGCGGATGCCCACTATATCCGGCATGCGCAGGCGCGGCTATTCGCCCGCGGCCATTCGCCAATTCTGCAAACGTATCGGCGTCAACAAGTTCAACAGTACCATCGATATCGCGCTGCTGGAACACTGCGTCCGCCAGGACCTGAACAGGCACTCACCGCGAGTGATGGCCGTTTTGCAACCACTGAAAGTGGTAATCGACAACTACCCCAGGGACAAGGTCGAACAGCTTGATGCAATTAACAATCCTGAAGACCCCGCCGCCGGCACAAGACAAGTGCCGTTCTCGCGCGAGCTGTATATCGAGCGGGACGATTTCATGGAGGAGCCACCAAAAAAATTCTACCGCCTGGCGCCCGGCCGAGAAGTGCGACTCCGATATGCATATTTCATTACCTGTAAAGAGGTGGTCAAAGACACCAACGGTGAAGTGACCGAGCTTCACTGCACCTACGACCCCGCCACGCAAGGCGGAGATGCCCCCGATGGTCGCAAGGTCAAATCCACCCTGCACTGGGTCTCAGCTCCTCATGCGCTACCCGCTGAAGTGCGGCTGTATGACCATCTTTTTACAAAGGAAAAACCGGATGACGTTGCAGACCCGTCGAGACGCGGTCTCGCCGCGGCAGAAGATGCCGATTTCACTTCGAACCTGAATCCAAACTCACTTCAAGTCCTTGACAACTGCCGCGTCGAGCCGTCTCTGGCTGATGCCGAGCCATTAAGCAGATTCCAATTCGAAAGGTTAGGCTACTTCTGCGTTGACCCCGACAGCACCGCCGGCAAGCTCATATTCAATCGGACCGTAACCCTGCGTGATACATGGGCCAAAATCCAAAAAGCGCAGCACAAGTAAAAACACACAATCACTACCGCTACATCCGCGGAAGCGCCAAATTGCCTCGGCACCGTCTTTGGTGTCGGGGGGCTGGTTTCCGGACACTGAACCACCACAAAAAAAATACAAAAATTTTTGTTGCAGTCTCAAACGGGTCTGAGATAATACTGGATTACGAATGTCGGGGGTTAAAAATAGAAAAAGGAGCTTTAATGGGACCAGTACTACATGGGCTGATAAAACTTCAAAGTGTTGAGAACCGGCTCCGTGCTGTCAAATCCAAGCTTGCAAGATGCAGAAGAACCATAATATTCCAGGAAAACCAGTTGAGGACTCTCCAAAACGGCCTTGAGGCAAAACACGAAGAGATTAAGCTGGCGCGGATCCAGGTTGACCGTCTCGAATTGGAGCTTAAGGACAGGGATGAACGCATAGCCAGGCTGCGAGCGGTCCTGAATATGGCAAAGACGAACAAAGAATATGCAGCTATCCTGACAGAGCTTAATACGTCCAAGGCCGATAATGCCAAGCTTGAGAATCAAGTCCTTGATTTGATGAAGAATATCGAGGCGGACGAAGCCGGCTGTGGCCAAATACAAGAGCAGATTGATGAGCAAAAGGGTAAACTGGACGAGCTTCGCAAGGATACCGGGACCAAGGCGGCCGGATATGAAGCCGAGATTGAACAGATACAGCGCGAGTGGGACCTGGCAGCTAAGACGATCCCACCCGACGCGCTGAGGGTTTTCAAACGAGTCGCGGAAACTTACGATGGGGAGGCCTTGGCCGCTGCCGATAAGGAAAACGAGAAAACCGAGGTCTTTAGCTGTGGCGGCTGCTTCATGAGGCTGCCTGCAGAAAATGTAAATCAATTGATGACGAAGGATGATATTATCCGGTGCTCAAATTGCACGCGAATTTTGGTGCTTAAAACCGGGGAGAGTTAGAATTTGCACGAGCACATAATCATCTACACCGACGGCGGAAGCCGGGGTAATCCGGGACCGGCAGCAGCGGCTTTCATTTTAACAAACGCAGACAAGAACATAATTGAGGGCAAAGCGTTCTTTTTAGGCGATACCACCAGCAACGTAGCCGAGTACACCGGTCTGGTAAAGGCACTATCGGCTGCGAAACAGGCAGGAGCAAAGACTATTGAGGTCTTCAGCGACAGCCAGCTTATGGTCAGACAAATTAACGGCCAATACAGGGTCAAGAGCCAAAAACTCAAAGAGCTGTTCACTAACTGCGCAGGATTGTTAGCAGAATTTGCAAGCTGGCAAGTAACACATATTACCAGAGACAGAAATAAACGGGTCGATAAGCTGGTTAATCGTGCGATGGATTTGAAAAAGGATGTCACTCTTAGAGCCCAAAGCAGTCCGCCCAGATCCAAGCCGACTCGGCTGGGAGTGCTCATGAGCGGCGGCGGCAGAACAATGGTCAACATACAGAACCAAATCGAAGCTGGCGAGCTTAACGCTAAAATCGTCCTTGTGATAAGCTCCCGCGCAGCTATTAAGGGCATCGAGCGGGCCAAGAACATCGGACTTGACCCAAAAATTATTCGCAGAAAAGACTTCGATGATATTGACTCGTTCAGTAATAGGATTTTCGAGGAACTGAAAGAATCCAAGGTGGATTTGGTTGTCCAGGCCGGTTGGCTCTGTCTTTGGCACATACCCCCAGAATACGAGAACCGAGTCATGAACATCCACCCGGCACTGTTGCCGAGTTTCGGTGGACAGGGCATGTGGGGCCATCACGTTCATGAGGCGGTGCTCAAAGCGGGGTGCAAAGTCAGTGGTTGTACCGTCCATTTCTGCACGAATGAGTATGATGTGGGACCAATTGTCGTGCAGCGCAGTTGTGAGGTTAAGGATGACGACGATGCCGATTCGTTGGCAGCCAGAGTCTTCGAGCAGGAATGCATCGCCTATCCCGAGGCGATTCGGCTGTTCTGTGAAAACCGATTGGCCATTGAAAACGGCGTAGCGAAACACTTGGAGCCCCAGATGCTCAGAAGGTGAAGACCCTCTCGTTAGAAACCTGTCGAAAGCACTGATATCGGGAAATATTCTGTTTACTGGTGTCGCGTTAGAATGAACCAACGGCAGAAATCAATAATTATCAGATCCGTTGTTGTGATTGTGGGCACGGCCGCTTTTGTTGCAGTGATGCTTAATGTGAGGGACTACGTCAACAGGGCCGAAGCCATGCGAACGATGGAGTACCTTGGCGAAAAGGTGCGCCAGTACCGGGCCAAATATAACTCGACCCCCCCCAAATCCTATCTCATCGGCCAAAGGACAGACTTTCAAGATGCCAGGCTGGGTGATTTCGAGTACAGGGCACCGTGGATTGGATTCGGCGCAAGTCCCGATACAATCTTAGCTTACGCACGCAAAAATTATCAGTTCCTCGTTGGAAAAGGTTACATCGTGATGCGGCTGGACGGACACGTTGAATGGATGGAAAAGGACAAGTTTGAAGCCGTGCTCAAAAAACAGCAAACTGAGGGCGAAATCGAACTCCTCCAAAAGCCAAGGAAATTTTAGCCCAACCACTCAAACCAAAGCCACACTCTCGTCTTGCTCCAAAGACCTGTCGGCGAAAAGTCTGGTTACCCTTTCCCGTCAGAATGCGCGACAACGTCTTCTTCTGTAGGCTCCTTGGACTTCTTCTTGGCCTTTTTTGAGGCCTTGACTCCTTCGAACTTCAGGTGCTCTTCGTCCTGTACGCTTATCTTTACGAGGCCTTTGCCCTTGAATTCGCCCTTGAGCAGGCCCTCCGAGAGCGGGTCTTCTATATAGTGTTCAATCGCCCGGCGCAGAGGACGAGCACCGAATTCAGAGCTGTATCCCTTGTCAATCAGGAACTCTTTCGCCGTGCTGTCCAGGTCCAGGGTAAGTCCGTGCTCCATAAGACGCTTGAAGACCTTCTTCAATTCGTATTCGACGATAGTCTTCAGGTCATCCCTGGTAAGCGCCCTGAATACGATCTGGGCGTCAAGACGGTTTAAGAACTCCGGCCTGAAATGATGCTCAATCTCCTTGTCCAACAACTCCTTCATCTTCTCGTAGTTTGATTCCTCGGAACGCTTACTAAAACCGAAGCCCGATTGATTCCTGATAAGGTCGGCGCCGATGTTGCTGGTCATAATGAGGATGACGTTCTTGAAATCAATCTTGCGACCGAAGCTGTCGGTCAGCCTGCCTTCCTCCATTATCTGTAAAAGCATGTTATACACGTCCGAGTGTGCCTTTTCAATCTCATCCAACAGCAGCACTGAATACGGACGCCGCCTGATCCGCTCGGTAAGCTGACCCCCTTCTTCATATCCCACGTAACCGGGAGGGGCGCCAACCAGCTTGCTGACGTTGTGCTTCTCCATGTATTCGCTCATGTCTATCTGTATCAGCGCATCGGCGTTACCAAACATAAATTCAGCCAATGCCCTGGCCAACAGCGTCTTGCCCACCCCGCTCGGCCCGATGAAAATGAAGCTGCCCATCGGGCGATTCGGGTCTTTCAGGCCGCTCCTGCTCCTTCGAACGGCCTTGGCAACTGCGGTAATAGGCTCATCCTGCGAGACAACCGTCTTGTGCAGTTCAGCCTCAAGCTCCAGCAGTCGCTGCGCCTCCTTTTTCTCCAGCCGGGTCAAAGGCACACCGGTCATCTTGCTTACGACCTCCGCGATGACCTCATTATTGACTTCCCCGCCCGTTTTCTTGTTCTGCTCGTGCCACTTCTTCTGAATCTCATTCTTTTCAGCCAATAACTGCTGCGCCTGGTCTCTCAAGGCCGCAGCCTGCTCATAATCGGTATTCCTGACAGCCTCATCTTTGTCGGCCTGCAGTTTTTCAATCTTCGCCTCAATCTCGGCCAAATCCGGCGGTGGTGTCATGTTTTTAAGTCGCACTCGCGCGCCGGCTTCGTCAATGACATCGATCGCCTTGTCCGGCAGACATCGGCCGGATATATATCGCGTTGAAAGCTCCACCGCCTGGTAAAGAGCCTCGTCGGTAAAGTGCACCTTGTGGTGATCTTCATACCGGCTGCGCAACCCTCTCAATATGTCCACCGTTTCGTCTTTTGACGGCGGCTCAACGGGTATCGTCTGAAAACGCCTTTCAAGTGCCGCGTCCTTTTCTATATACTTCCTGTATTCATCGAAGGTCGTCGCGCCTATGCACTGGACCTCACCTCTTGCCAGGGCCGGTTTAAGAACATTTGACGCATCGATAGCGCCTTCGGCGCCGCCGGCACCCACAAGCGTATGCAGCTCGTCAATAAACAACACCACATTACCCGCTCTTCTTACCTCGTTTATTACCGCCTTTATTCGCTCCTCAAACTGGCCCCGGTACTTTGTGCCCGCTACCATCATTGCCAGATCGAGCACGACAAGGCGCCTGTCCCTTAATAGTTCCGGCACCTCTTTGTTGACTATTTTCTGCGCCAAACCCTCAACAATAGCCGTTTTACCGACGCCGGCCTCGCCTAACAATACGGGATTGTTCTTTGTACGCCTGCACAGAATCTGCACGAGCCGCTCGATTTCATCCATTCTCCCTATCACCGGATCCAACCCATCCTTCAACGCCAGTTCCGTCAGGTCTCTTCCAAAACTATCCAGCGCAGGCGTTTTGCTTTTTTGCTTCTGCGCTGCTGACGGCCCCATCTTTATTCCCATACTCTGGTACGTATTCTCAACACCGGCACCTAACAGGTTGAGCACCTCCTGACGAACATCTTCAAGCTTCAGTCCAATATTCATGAGCACCTGCGCCGCGATGCCCTCGGTTTCCCGCAGCAGTCCCAACAATATGTGTTCGGTTCCAACGTAATTATGATTCAGCGCCCGAGCTTCCTCTATCGCATACTCAATAACCTTCTTGGCTCGGGGCGTCTGCGGCAGCTTGCCCATCGTCACCATATCCGGGCCGCTTTTCACGAGCTTTTCGATTTCAAGGCGAAGCTTCTTTATGTCCACATCGAGGTTCTTGAGCACATTAGCGCCTACGCCGCTGGCCTCTTTGACCAGTCCCAACAGAATGTGTTCGGTACCGATGTACTCATGGTTGAATCTCTGCGCCTCCTGATTGGCTAATGCCATAACCTTCCTCGCCCGGTCTGTAAAACGCTCAAACATGATTACCTCGTCCACAAATTACTATTAAGACTACCAGTACCGCAGAGAATTTTACCACATTTGGAACTGCTTGTCAAACCCTTGCCAAAGATGTTTCAACCAAATCTGCGGCCAATATCGTCCTTATTCTTATTATGTTTACGCACAATAAATGTTCACGATGTCGCGGCCAAGCCGCACACACACCCAGTGCACAGTTATCTAACACCTACTCTATCGACATAAAACCACTGATACTTTGACAAACCCACCCCCAAATCTTGACTTTGACCGCAGGAACGCCGGTTTTCGGACCGGACAAACAAAAAGACGCTCCGAGGGCGGTAGCGCCTTCGCCGTGAGCTAAGTGCTAAGTTCACGTAAGTTTCCAAATTATAAGACCGCAGAGCCCGCTGTTACCGATTTGCATCGTCCTCAAGCAATTTCCTCAGATACGTATTTTCCCGACGTGTGGCCTCCAAATCGAAAAGCATATACTTAATGCTCACTCTGAGGTAGTCCAATGATTCCTGGAGATTATTAACGCTTCTCTTGAGCCGTTTATGGCAATCCCGGGTCTGTTTGGCCAACATTACCAGCCTGTCCCGCTGCGGCGCTGGGATAGAACCGATTTCACTCACTAATTCGTTCAATTTCTTTTCAAAGGTAGCTTCATCCATTGTTCACCCTCTTCCTCCTCTTTTGAGGCGCATACGTTCTTTTAGTAATTCTATTTTAACATTTCGCAAACGTCGTGCCAATACTCAAATGGAGTTTTTTTCGTCGATTTGAACAAAAAAAAGCCCGCCTGCCACTGCTGCAGGACCGATATTAACAGGATAATCCAATAAAACGTGTTGTATTGGTTAAACAGCTTTGTTGACGTATTCAAACATCCCTGAAGTAATTGACCTCTTCCTCGCCGCCATAAATGGCTTGTTTAATGAGATTTATCTGAGATGTTGATTTTTGTAAACACCAGGGGCGATAAACAGCCCTAAAATTGGATAGGATACCTTTGCTGACTGCCGAATTAACTCGCACATTCAATGCGCTGGGCGAAGACCGGCGGCCACTTCGCTTCGTTGCGGCCTGAAATTGCGTACCTGGTGCATGAAGGCCTCCAGTCGTGTCTGCAGTGTCGGGTCCTGCTGGCCGTCATAACTGATGTTTATGATGGGCATGCCGTCACAGTCGCTGCTCAAGCGGCGCGTAAGAGAACACACTATATTGGAGGGCATGCACGTGAAAGGCCCTACGCTGACCGCGCCGCTGGCGCCGTTATGATACATTTCCACTATCCTGCCGACGCTGAGAATGGCTTCACCCTCAAATGATATGTGCAGATATGGCGATGCCGTCTTAATCGTGTCATTGACATCGCCCTCGGCAAGCGGGCCAAAATGCTTCTGAAGTGGCCCGGCCAGCCGCCTCTCTATCTTATGCTGGAAGTAGTTCTTGATCAGGTTCTCCAGGTACAGTTTTGGGACGAGACGTCTGCGGGCACCGAGCTTCCTTACCAAATTGGTGTAGTAAAGCCACTCACTGACACTGGCCAGACTGACCTCAGCACCCAGTCCTTCAAGCTGACGTATGATATTGCAGTTGGCAAAGACATGATTGCGTATATAAATCTCACCGACAACAGCAACCACAGGACGTCTCTGCTTGCCGTCCAGCGGCACCTGGGCTAACCGTGAGGCACACATTTCCATTAGCTCAGCCAGCCCTTTTTCACTGACGCCGGTCTCGACAGATGCTACTATTCGGCCCAGACACTCGCGGTAAACTTGATCGGCCCGGCCCGGCTGCTGCTCATACGGTCTTATCCTCAGAAGCACCTTGAAAAGCAGGTCAATCGCACCAACACCGGTAAAGGCCGACCGAGAAGGGTCTTTGCGGAAACGCCGCATTTCTTCATAGAAATTGGTGTCCTGATTGGGCGCGACTATGGGGACAGTATCGGGCATACCAATCTGTTTGAGTATCAGTTGCTGAAGGCAATTATACTGCCCAAACCGACACGGGCCGCTGGTACTCGGCATAAAGAAAGCGGCCTTTGCCGGGTCGAAACCGTCCTCGGCAATCTTTTTGAGCATATTGCCCACGGTAATTATGCACGGTAGACATTCCCTGCCGGAGGTGTACTTTCGTCCCCAGCGAAGTGTTTCCTCGTCAGCGATTGGCAGCACCTGCGCCTCCTGACCGCAATGACGAAATGCCGCCGCCACTGCGTAGGCGCTGTCGCCCATCCAGGGAATATAAAGAGTCCGGCCGAGGCAATCGCCCCATTGCCGACGCCATGGGCTTACAGGTAAGTACTTCCGGCTTTGTTGGGTTGACACCTTGTCCCGCCGCTCGCGAGTGGCCTTTAGGCTTTCATGGAACGCTTCTAATCTGGTAATCACCCCGGCATCCGCACTGTGTTCATCAATCTCAAGAATGAGAGTAGGCTTTCGAAATTCGGTGCAGTCGGCGCCAACACACGTCATCAACTCTTTGAACATCGAGATAATGAAGCTGTCCGGCCCGCAACTGAAGTTGCTCAGATAAATCGCATTCAGTCGCGGCTCCTGCCGGATTATGTGGGCCGCGCGGAAAATGTGCTGGCCGTACGTCCAGTACATCTGTTTCTGCAGTTCAGGTTCGGTCACGTTCGCTTTGGCCAGGTCGAGGAAGTCCATCGGTATGGCAAGTATATTCATTTGCCTCAGTTTCCGCGGCAGGTCAAGACTCACTCCCGGATCGCAGCCGTTATATGGCCTCGAAACAATCACGCACGCCTGCTGAGCCTCACCCAGAGAATCAAGAACCCGGCGACCGGTCTGGCGACACGCTCGTTCAAATGCCCGCTGTGCCTCCATCGCCACAATCAAAGCGCGGTTAATCCGGGCTGGGCGTACATTCAACATACGAGCTAACGGCCGAAGCGTGCGACGCAACTGCCCGGGGTCTTCAAGCTGAAGGTGCAAATCAATAAGGCGATTCTTTGGGCCATCACAGTCAATGCCCTTAGCCAATAGCACCGCTCTCATTTGATACGGAATCGTCTGCACGTAGGGACAAAGCTGGTTGGACTGATTTTCGGGGTAGTCAGCCGGCATCGAGATGATGCTCGGAAGCCAGATATAATCCACACCCTTTTCAACCAGCTTCAGTACGTGGCCGTGGGCAACTTTCACCGGAAAGCAGGCTTGCGAAAGTATCGCTTCGGCACCGGCCTGGATAAGAGCTTTGGTGGTCTTTCCCGATAGAACCACCTCAAAACCGAGCTCATCAAAGAAGATGCCCCACAACGGCAGAAACTGATAGTTGCTAAGGCACATCGGGATACCGATAGTGCCGCGATATGTGCGCCCTGTTTTCTGAGTTCGGCCCTGCGGATCCAGCTTTGCGAAGCGTTCGAGCATCTGCTGTCGCTGACTGAAAAGGTCCGGCAAATCCCGGGGTTTGTCTTCGTCCTTTTTGAGATTATAACGGTCGCAGCGGCTGCCGTAGTACAACGGGTCGCTGTCCGGCAGGACAACCTCTTTAATTTCGCAGTTGTTCGGACAGTGTTGGCACTCGAAAGAGCGGATTTTGTATTCCAGCCGGGACAAATCGAATCCCCGAAAGGTGCTTCTCGGTCTGTCACCGTTGCCGTTGTCTTGTGCAAGCTCATCCATGTGTCGCCTGGCTAAGTCGGCTGCACCTAATGCCCCCGTTACTTCGTGGTGGGCCGGCACCACGACATCTTTACCCATAACAGCCTCGAATGCCGCCGTCACAGCCCTGTTAAAAGCGGTTCCTCCCTGGAAGAAGATGCGCTGGCCGATTCTGCGGTGGCCAACCACACGATTTAAGTAATTCGTAACTATCGAATAAGCCAAGCCGGCCACCAGGTCGCGCCTCTCGGCGCCCTGCTGCTGATAGCTTAATAAATCCGACTCCATAAACACAGTGCATCGCTCGCCCAACCGGATGGGGGCGGGCGAAGTGAAGGCCTCGTTGGCAAACTCATCCTTAATGCTCATGCCCAATCGCTCTGCCTGTTCTTCGAGAAAACTGCCTGTCCCCGCCGCACAGGCGTGGTTCATCTCGAAATCAACCACCACTCCGTCTTCGAGTGAAATGTATTTGCTGTCCTGGCCGCCGATTTCAAAAATCGTATCCACACTCGGATCGACAATTGCCGCTCCCGTCGCCTGGGCGGTAATCTCATTAATCACCAGGTCCGCTCCGACAAAGTCGCCGGTCAAATACCGTCCCGAACCGGTCGTGGCCGCGCCGAGTATCTCCACCAGACCGCTAACATCTTTGGCCACGATCTCCAGACCCTGCCGGACCGCCTCTAAAGGCCTGCCGGCTGTCATAAGATAGGCCTTACTCAGTATATGCCTGTGTTCGTCCATCACCACAACGTTGGTGCTGATTGAACCGACATCAATACCAAGATATGCAGGTATCCTGCTGCCGGCCTCAAGGGCTTTGGCAAGTATTTCGCCGTACACCTTGCTCGCTGGAACCGGATGCGTCGGCTGCGCCAAGGCTTTTAACCGGTGGCCGATTTTGCGACTCTGCGTGATGTATTTATCCAGCTTAGACAGTATCACCCGCGGCTCCTGCACGCTTCCGGTGCCGGGACCTTGTCGCATCTGTGCCAGAGTTGCTCCTATAGCGCCTGTAACTACATGCTCTTTTGGAATAATCAGCCCGCCCGGGCCAAGCTCGAAAACCTCTTCAATCGCCCGCGCCACGCCGGCGTTCGCTGCCACACCGCCACAGAAAGCCACCGGGGGCACAATTTCCTTTCCCCGGCACAGATTACTTTTGAGATTCCTCGCAAGCCCAAGGCACAGCCCCGCCACGATATCGTGCATAGGGGTGGCTTGTTGTTGCAGATGAATCATATCAGTCTTGGCGAAGACGGTGCATCGCCCGGCCACCCGTGGAGGTGTCTCGCTTTGCAAAGCCAATCGGCCGAACTCGTCTTCGATATCCACGCCCAGGCGGGTCGCCTGCTGATCGAGGAAGCTGCCTGTGCCTGCAGCACAATTCGTGTTCATGGCAAAGTCAACCATGTCGCCGCTGGCGCAGTTTTCGGATTCGTCCGGATTACTAAGAAAAATGATCTTGCTGTCCTGGCCCCCCATTTCAATCAGTGTGTGTACTTGCGGGCGAAGGTGTCGAATGGCCGCGGATTGGCAGATAAGCTCGTTCACAAAATCGATGTTCAGCAGTTCACACAAGGCCCTGCCCGCACTGCCGGTGCCAACCATGCTCGCGATACGGTCGGGCGGCATCTGCTCAAACAGTTCGCAAAGCAATCGGCGTGCGGTCTCCATGGGTCGGCCGTGCGTCCGCTCATAGCACAAGTAGCGTACTTTCTTAGTATCGTCCACAAGCGCCAGTTTGCAGCTTACAGAGCCGATATCGATGCCGAGATGCAGCGAACCACCCGCAGTCGGGCCAAGCCGCATATACTCGGGAAGGTAACTTCGGACAATCCTTTTACCGTTTACCCTTCTCATAGCAGCGGTACTTTAAGATAAACACTCGCACTTCGTCAAGTTTTTTCTTTTGCTCTGGAAGGGGCCAAATACTGAAGAGATTGTAGATTAGAAACTACAGGACTTGTTTCATTGGAATACCAACCGGTGGCACCGGCAGAAGCTGTCTTGTCAGGAGTCGTCAGCCGGTGGTACCTGATTCAAAACTCGGATTTGTCACCGTGATGATATCAGCCAAAACAGCACCTGTAAAAAATCCCACAGATGTAAGCACCACAAATAAAACCATTAGCCTTCCAACTTCACTTTTTATCTTCACCTTTCTTGCATTGTGCGAAAGTATGATTTACTTGCGGTTTTGCTTTGTCATATCAAAAACCAGTGTTAAGATTAAAGTCCTGCCAATGTCGCGATTTCATCTTCGTCCATCGCTCGGTTGTAGATGCGGACGTCGTCAATCAATCCGTCGAAATATCTGTCCCTGCCGATGTAAACACCTATGGTAACATCATCACTACCTGCGGTATTTATCGTCTGGCTCGAAGAACTGATACTTGTCTGTTCCTGGCCATTTATATAAAGCTTGACATCGTCTATGTTTGAGGAGCCATTCGGTAGTACAGCCGCAACGTGATGCCACGCCCCGTCAAGCAAATCTAAACCAGTGGTCCGTTTGTTAGCTCCAGAAACTGCGACGCGCAGGTTGCCTGAGCTATCAATGTAAAACACCCACCATTGACCGGTAGCCTGTTTGCCCCAGGACACGATATCCTGAGCGCTGGCGGTGTTAGTTTTGATCCAGGTAGCAACGGTTCGGGATTTTGAACCGCTAATACCTTTGTAACCAGTAATCTTGACATAAACACTGGACCCATCGAATTCGAGCGCCCCATCGAGATAACCGTTGGGGACCCACTGTAGTGAACCGTAACAAGTACCATCACGCCACTGAATCGAACTGTCCGTCGCATCGCCATCCAGTCTCCAGTACCCTACAAGATTAGGGTCAAAGGGACAATTTTTACTGAGGATAGCGAAGTCTGCCAGATTAACTTGTGTGCTGAAATTGAGGTCCGTTCCGTCGCACCAATTCGGCTCAGCACACCCGCCCTCCAGCCAATACAATCCAAGAAACGAAAGGTCCTCCACGTCCAGGTCCCCATCCAGGTCAAAATCGCTGCTATATATTATAGTCGAGTGCTCATTAGATGGTTCTGTCTCATATGAATCATCGCCTTTATCACGAACTCTGACCGTGTACGCATATCTGATATCCTTGCTAAGCCCCGTATCCTCATAGAAGGTGCTATCCTGCCAACCACTATCATTGCAGTCGCCCGCTGTACAGGCGAAGTAATACTGGACATCATTGGGATCAAATGCAGTCGTAGCTGTCATCGAAACAGAATCCGGACCATTTACATGCGGCTCAATTGCCCATGTCATCGGGTCCGGCGTTGGCGTGGCGGTATCTCGCGCTATCTTCATGAATCCCATGGCCTCTGCATGGATGGTTCCCCAAAAAGCATCTGTGTCCGTGAAAACTATATACCCACCATCACTTGTCAGGCCGAGATATTCACCCGCGTTATTGCCTGCATCTGTCCAGCATGGGTAAACGTCTTCCCATTCCAGATTTCCACTGCTGTCCGTTTTTACCAGATAAGCCATCCATTCATCTGCACAACCACACGGCTGGCTACAGTCGACATAGGATGGGGTTTCATTACCCGAACCGCCCACGATAATATAGCCGCCATCAGGAGTCTGCCGGACGCCGTAGGCCTCGTCATGAATGTAATTGGCGTTATAGCCTCTGGGCTGGCCAAAGGTCTTATGCCACTCTTCGACGCCTGAACTATTAATTTTAACCAGATAGTAATCCCAGTTGGCAACGCCATAGGAAGTGGTATGTCCGCCAAGGATGTAGCCTCCATCTGAAGTCAGATCAAAATCATAACAATGCTCGTCGCCAGTGCCTCCAAAGTGATATTTGTTGGTCTGATTTCCACTACTGTCGGTCTTTATGAGAACTGCATCCATGTGGTCGCCACCATCAAAGTACCATGCTGTTGAACAAACGGCAAAGCCGCTGCCATCCACGCGAACCTTCGTGCCCTGGGGAACAGTAAGACCTTTATCCCATATCACATTTCCATCTGCATCGGTCTTCATTATGAAGCCGTCCCCATCATCTACAATGAATACATAACCATCCCATTCCGTACTATTTTTGTATCCGGTGGCGACGATTGAGCCATCGCCGAGTATATCGACACCGCGAACTGCACAGTTGTTAGAGCCCGTATAGTACTTGGGCCAGCCCGACACGATATTTCCTGAGGTTTTATTAAGTTTTACCAAAGCTGGTTTCATATTACCGGAATTATAGAGACCTCCGCCGCAGATGAAACCGTCTGAAACCTCAGCTATACAGATACCAATATCAGGTTGGCCGCTTGTTCCAATGACTTTCTGCCATTCCTTGTTGCCGCTTGAATATGTCTTAATAACTAACATCTCAGGATAATCATCGGATGAGTCCCAGGTCTGTCCTATCCCAATATAGCCGCCGTCGCTGGTCTGGAAACCCTCATGGACGTGGCTTCCATAACTGGTGCCATGCCCTTTATGCCACTGCATCGCGGGAGGATCGACAGCATACGTCGAGCCTGCAACTAATGAAAGGACCGCAAACAAAATCGTGAACATTTCAAATTGTATCTTCACTTTCTCCTCATCGTGGTTTAAAAAATACCACACTTGCTGCATCCGATACCACCATCAATCGCCGCCGTAACGCTGTTAATCGTCAGCGGTCGGCACCTCGGCCCAGCTCATTGGGTCAGGTGTGGGTGGATCTGTGTCGGATACGTCCGGAGCTATCTTCGTAAATCCAAAAGCACCGCAGTCATTAGCAACTAATGCGCCACCATCACTGGTCGTGCAGACATCCTCACCGGCCCAATCGCCTCCGCCGCCATAAAGGCCTTCCCATTCCAGGGTGCCGTTGGAACTATATTTAACAAGATAAATAATCCATTGTCCTGAACAGCCAAGGGGATGCCCACATTCTTCATAAGAATATTCATCTCCTGAACCGGCAACGACAAGCCAGCCGCCATCTGGAGTTGCCCTGGCGCCCCAGGCCTCATCATGAATCCAATCGCCGTTATAGCCACGGGGCTGACCGGCGTATTCGGTCCATAAGACATTGCCCCCGCTATCCACTTCGACCGTCACAAGATCAATGTTAGTGCTGAGAGGGCTGGCCCCATGCCCAGCCATAATCATGTGACCGTTTGCACCGACATCGAAGCCCCAGTAGATATCCGGGTGAGGCGTTTTATTCCAGACTACATTGCCGTCGAAATCAAATTTCATAAGAGTATAATCCGGTTCGCCTTCTTCTGCAGGATGTCCGGAAACCATATAGCCGTCGCTTATCCTTTTCATTCTGTAGCCGGAGCACATGTAAGCCGATATATCCTTGTTCCAGATTTGATTTCCATTGGCATCGGTTTTTATTAAATTACCCTGGCCCCAGTTAAGGAAAGTCCCTTCTGCAAGTCCGTTTCTATATCCTGTTGCGATTAGTCCGCCATCTTGAGTATTCTCAACCGCTTCAAAGCTATCCTCTGAGCCAAGGTTCCAGATTTTGGGCCATCCGGAAATAGTACTACCGTCAGAAGCATTTACCTTTATTAACGCTGCATCATAATTCAACGTGCCTGCTATTACATAATTTCCATCCGGTGTTTCAACCAGCCCGTTTCCAAGATTATATCCTGCGGTTCCAAATTCCTTCTCCCATAAAAGGCTTCCGGAAGAATCCGTCTTGACAACATAGATTTTTGCCGTGTCATTCCAGACAAAACCCGTCTCGCCTGTCATAAGAAATCCGCCATCGCTGGTTTCTATGACGTAATGGGGGTGACTTTCCTCCCCACTTCCATTGTATGACCTATGCCACTGCATTTGGGGCGCCGGAGCAAGGGCGGCACCAGTAGTTGCCGATACTGCCGTTGACCAATCCGTCTCATTCTGATTACTGCTTGTGTCCCTTGCCTTAACCTGATAGGTGTAGGTGGTATCGCTGTCCAGGCCGTAATCAGTATAGCCTGGGCCCGACTTCCATATGGAATCGTCTCCGCCGGGATTGCCGCTAATTTCTTCGAAGAGATATACCACTCCTGATGGATCGGTGGCGGTGGCAGCCGTCATCGTTATTGAATTTCTGCCCTGTGCGCTTGGCACAGTCTGCCATTCCATCGGGTCAGGCGTAGGCGCATCTTCGTCCGGCGGACCACTACTGGAGTATTCGAAGGCATCTATATGTGGTTCACCGGATACAACTTCAAGCCTGAGTGTATGGCTGGCACTGCTTAATGTGCCGCTTTCCCAAGCCTGTATACTGGCCTCCGAACCTGAACTTATGTTTACCGTCTCCTGGAATCCATCGTCGATGTACACATCGAGACCCTGCCCTGTATCATATTGCCACACATAAAAACGCACTTTTATTCCTGTAAAGCTGTATGTTGCTATTGCACCGGATGATGCTGTAAACGTAGCGGTATTCATGTAGGCGGTGCTTGGGCTTGTTTGAGACCACGAACCTGAATATGTAACCGAGGTGTCCCGGTCATCTACCTTCACCCAGGCACCTGAAGCGGATGCAGCTATAAATAGCAATGATAACAAAATGCTTAAAATATTTTTCTTCACTTTCGCCTTCCTCACAATTCAAAAGCATATCATTTGCAGACGGTTTCGGAAGTTCGCCAAAAGAAGTTAAAGTCCTGCTAACGCTGCGATTTCCCCTTCGTCCAGCGCGCGGTTGTAGATGCGAACATTGTCGATTCGGCCGTTGAAATACCAACCGCCGGCGGGCAAGCAGCCTATAGTAACATCGGCTTCGCTGCCGGTATCTATTCTGCGGTCCGAACCGGTCGTCTCCTCCGCCTCACCATCTACGTACAGCTTAACATCGGCGACATAAGGCCCGTAACTGTCTTCCCAGACCAGTGCCACATGATGCCACTGCCCATCGTTGATTACTGTCGTGCCGTTGATATTACCGGTGGCAACCCCTAAACGCAATCGCCCCGAACTGTAAAGCAAAAGCAGCCAGTTTTCGCCGGCTCCACTGCTGCCCCACGAGATGATTGTACCAACCGTGTTCATATCCGTGTTGATCCAGGCGCATACGGTCCGAGGTTGTATGCCGGTTATACCCTTATAACCGGTTATCTGCATATAATCACCGTCTCCATCTAAGCTCAGCACCTGCCCCCGCTCGGGATCTGGAACGAAATTAGCATCACCTGCCAGGCTGCCTTGGCGGATATAGCCGGAACTGTCAAAAGCACTGCCATCAAAAGGACTGTCATTGAACCTCCAGTAGCCCTTAAGACAGAATTCGAGCCAGTTGGCTGTGGCGAAAACGGCAAAGTCCTCGGCACCTACGAAGCCGTCACCTGTGCGGTCGGCACCTTCGCACCAGTTGGGATCTTCACAGCCCGATTCCAACCAGTGCAAAATGAAATCGGCCAACTTATCCATCGGGTTGCCGGTCGTAACAGATTCAGGGTCCGACCATGCGGTTTCGTTTAGATTGGGACTCTTGTCACGCGCTTTGCTGCGGTAGGTGTACTGAGTGTCGGGCGAAAGGCCTGTATCCCTGTAAAAGGGGCTGAGCTGCCAGTTGCTGCTACTGCCGCCGGCATTGCCGCTGGTCTCTTCAAAGTAGTACTCGACACCGCTCGGGTCCGAGGCGGTTGCCGCCGTCATCCTAATGGACATCGGACCTGCAGCACTACTGACTGATGCCAATAAGATAGCCAGCGCGCAACACAAAAACGCCGGTTTTACGATTCGGCTCTGCATTTTCATATTGCTCCTCTCTCCACGTTTTCGATGTGTTCATGAACTTCTTTGCATGAACTACCGGTTCCGCGTCCTCTGCGGAACCTAACCGGCGCTCGGTGCGGCGGTTGTCAGACCCTCCACAAATTTGCAGGGAAGCTCCACATGAAGATAGGGGCCGGTCGGATGACGAAGACGGGTTATCAGACGACGCAACGCCTCGGCGCCAATCTTCAAAGCGGGCACGCCAACACTCGTCAGTTCCGGACAGCCAAGTCTATCGGTCTCGCTGTTATCAAAGCCGGTGATTGAAGCATCACGCGGCACCTTAAACCCCCTGTCCATCAACCCCCGACACAACATATAACCAGCTCGGTCGCTGGCGCACATCCATGCCTTGACACCTCGGCGAAGCTGCCCGGCTACATAATCAATCTGCTTATCCCACTCAAACGACTTGTCCTCAAATAGCTCTACGGACACATCGCATATAGATTCAACATCAAAATCCAGCCCTAATCGACAAAGTGAATCGGTATACGCACCAAATCGTTGACGAGACCAGGTTACCTGACCGCACCTGCCAAAGAAACCTATCCTACGATGCCCTAACTGATAAAGGCAATCCATCAACATCGATATCCCGCTGGTGTCGTCGATTCCGACTATGTCCAATGATACGTGAGGAATCTGATGCACCACAGAAACGCACGGCGTCTCCTTAAGGAGTTTTTTCACGATGTGCCTCGGCCAGCGATTGACCAGGATCAAACCGGATAGTTGCCCTTCCCGCATAGCCGGCGGCTGGTGTTCAGGATCCAGTATCTGTTCACAATCGGCTGCATTTACATAATGAAGCACCAACGAAACATTCATCTTAGCACATCTTTCGCTCATCCCCGCAAAGTACGTGGTATGCTGCCAATCGTCTGTATAACCGTAAATCAGCACGCCAACAAAATAGCTTTTGCCCGACAACGCCTTTCTTGAGCGGGTATCGAACTTATAGCCCATTTTCGAGGCCGTATTGATTACTTTTGCCCGCGTTTGCTCGTTTATATCTGAGTAATCGCTCAGGGCCTTCGAAACGGTCGCGACCGACAGATTCAAATGCTCGGCTATCGACTTTTGCTTTACAGTGTTTTTCCCGTTTTTTGCCATAAAAAGTATTTTACCAAAATTGCAAACGATATTCAAGCAAATATTTCGCAAATTTCGAAAAGTTTTCGATTCTTGTAAGGAGAAACCAGAAAAGTTCAAGCCTTTTCCAAAATCTTCATAATTTTGGCCCGCTGCTTCGAAGCTGATCCAGAGAGAACCGGGTACATCTGTAGTTTGTGGGTAACAAAAGCCCTCCAACAGGTGAATTCTGAACAAATTTCGGTTAAACTTGTTCAAAAAAGTTCAAACAACAATATTGCCATTGGAGGGCAAAAATATGGATACCAAAATCCTGGAACAAATGGAAGAAGTTTTCAGCGAAGAAATCGCATTAGTTCAGCACGATTTGGCGGCCTAAAAATCCACCTACAAACTACAGATGCACCCTACTCCCATCGGTGGCCTGATTATCTCTGTTAATCAGAGCGTGATGCGTTATAATATAAGGCAGGTTCTCTACACTTCTTACGATTCGAACAGGTTTCGGTGAGATACCGTTCGTCGGCGACTTACAGGAAGAATATGTTTATTGATGAGGCGAAAATCTGGGTCAAGGCCGGTGACGGCGGGCACGGATGTATCAGCTTCCGGCGTGAAAAGTTCGTCCCCAAAGGCGGGCCTGACGGCGGCGACGGCGGCAACGGAGGAAGTGTATATTTTGAAGCGGTCGAAGATGTGGACACTCTGACGGATTTCGCGGGTAGGTACCACTTCCGCGCAGCTAACGGCGGCGGCGGCGAAGGCGCCAACCGGCATGGCGCCGACGGCGAGGACCTCGTAGTACGCGTGCCCGTCGGGACGCTTGTTTATGATGCGGACCTGGCGGTGCTGCTGAAGGATTTGGATGAGGTCGGGATGAAGGTGTGCATCTGCCGGGGCGGCAGGGGCGGCAATGGAAACAAGGCCTTTGCCACGAGCACACGACAGGCCCCGAGGTTCTCTACGCCCGGCAAAGGCGGCCAGGAAAGGAACCTGCGGCTGGAGCTTAAACTTATAGCCGATGTCGGTCTGGTGGGGATGCCCAATGCGGGCAAGAGCACGCTGATTTCGAGATGCTCGGAGGCTCGACCGAAGATAGCAGATTATCCTTTCACCACCCTCAGCCCGGTATTAGGGATTGTTGAACTGACCGACTTTCGCCGGTATGTCATGGCCGATATTCCCGGGCTTATCGAAGGTGCTCACGAGGGAGCCGGATTAGGCCATGAGTTCCTCCGCCACATAGAAAGAACTCGCATTATCGTGCATATACTTGATATAATGCCGTCCGATGGGTCCGACCCGGTGGCTAATTATGAAAAAATCCGCGCAGAATTAGCCCTTCACAGCAGTATTTTAGCCGAGAAGAAGGAGGTGGTCGTCCTCAACAAGATAGACCTTGACCCCGACGGTGAATTAGCGAAAGATATTACCGATAGACTACAAAAAAGGGGTCAGGAACCTTTTCCAATAATGACGATATCGGCGGTAACCGGCCGGGGTATCGGCAAACTGAATGAAACTTTATGGGCCATGGTTAAAGGACAGTTGCAGTGAACATAATCGCAATTGATATAGGCAATACGACCATTACGGTGGCGTTCTTTCTCGATGATACGGCCAAATCCATTGAATCTGTGTCCGGCAATTCGCCTGCCAAACTGAAGAAGCTGCTGACATCAGCCTGGGAGCAGGTTCCTCTCGTAAAGGGCGCCAAAGTCCAAAAGAAAAACGCGGTGATTGTCGTCAGCAGTGTGAAGCCGGCCTGGACCCAACTGGTGGCCGATATCTGCAAAAAAGAGTTTGATGAGAAGATTAAGATTATCGGTAAAGATGTACCGCTGCCGATTGAAACAGCGGTTGACGATAATATGGAGGTGGGCACGGACAGGCTTGTCTCGGCCGCGGCGGCCTTTGCTGTGGTCCAGGATGCCGTCGTCGTAGCCGATTTCGGCACCGCCGTCACCATTGACCTCGTTGACGAAAGAGGGGTCTTCTTGGGTGGCTGTATCCTGCCAGGATTTGAGTTAAGTGCAAAAGCCCTGGCTGGCAGCACGGCGAAACTTCCGAAAGTGGAAGTAACAAGGCCGAGCGACCCTGTTGGGGCAAACACCCACCAGGCCATTAACTGCGGCTTGTATTACTCGGCAGTAGGCGCCCTTGAAGCGGTAGTCAGACATTATGCCGAACAGCTTGGAAAGTGGCCACAGGTAATTGTTACCGGCGGAGCAGCGGATGTCATCAAAGACGACTGCGAATTTGTCGATTCGTGGGTGCCGAACCTCGCAGTCAAAGGGGTCGTTCTTGCCTACAGAAAGTACCTCGAAGACCAGACTCAGTTCGCAGAGCTGGCAAGGGAAGAAAAGAACACCAAATAATCTCCTTGGAGCCGTTTTCTTACGGCTTCCAGGCAAAATACACATGAAAAGCAAGAACAAAGTTTATCCTGAATTAGCCTTTAGCCCTGAGCGCAGTCGAAGGGGTAGTCGAAGGGGTAGTCGAAGGGGTAGTCGAAGGGAACTACGAACCACGAACAGCAAAACTCTCGCCTGCGTTACAACCGCCAAGGGCACGGGGGCGATATCAAGCATCCGGGTCGCCGGGCCATCGGCCGGGGAGATTATCAAAAAGATATTCATACCGACCGGCCGCAGGGAAGCTGACTTTGGGGTCGGCGACATTTCTATAGGCAATATTCTTGACGGCCCACAGGTCATCGACCAGGTAATTGTCGGCCGCGAGGGCGAGAACGTCTTTGCGATTAACTGCCACGGCAATCCAATCATCGTCGAGATGATAATGAAGCTTCTAAAAAAGCACAACGCAGAACCAGTTGATACCAGTCAGATGCTTGCACAGCAGTTCGCTAAAGATGACCTGGCAAATGCGATTGCCGCAGAAGCAAAGCTGGCACAATTAGCGGCGGTTACACTTGAAGGAGTGAAAATCATCGCCAACCAGGTCCGTTCAGGCCTTGGGGAAATCGCCGGCGAATGGCTGGCGAATATGGACCGCTTGGCATTGCGGGACATAGCCCGGCAGTGCAAACGGATAATCGCCGATAGCAAGACAGCCAACCTGATTATAAACGGCTGTAAGGTGGTGATAGCAGGGCCTGCCAACAGCGGCAAGAGCACTCTTTTGAACTGTCTGGCCGGCAGGCAAAAAGCCATCGTCACCGCCGCCGCGGGCACTACGCGCGACTGGGTAACCGGCAGATGTCGAACCGACCGCCTCTTGATGGAACTGATTGACACTGCAGGGCTGGATGAGAGCCTTTCAGAGGTAAACAGCATCGATAGCGAGTCGCAAAGAAGAGCCATAGAGTTATTGGCAAACTGTGATTTGGTGCTGTTTGTACTGGACGGCAGCAAGGCAATTAGAGCTCGAGAATTGAGATTCAAAAGGGACCTTCTAAAAGACATAAAGGTTTTGGTTGTCTTGAATAAGCTGGATTTGGGCAAAAAGGCCGACCAGAGCCAATTGGACCTTGATTTTACAGCCAGCGTCAGCATAAGTGCAAAGTCAGGCGACCGAATCGAGCTGCTGCTGAAAAGAATTCGAGAAGTGTTGGGTGTAGCAGACTTTGGTCTGAATACGCCAGTCTGCTTTACGCAGAGGCAACTGGAGCTGTTGGAGCTAACATCCCGTACAGAAACCAAGTCGCAGGCCGAGGCAGTGATAACAGAGCTGTTAGGAGGCCAAATCGCTGCTCGCTGAAGATACAGGACGTAAGCGGCCCCAATGGGCACAAGGCTAAGCTTGGAAAGCACAAACGTAGTACCACAACCGTAGAAAGGCAGGAAAAGCCCGGAAGAGGACTTTGCCCTCTGCAATGAATGTTGTGTGACCCCGCTTTGATGACAGGTTTTTCGATTTTTCAAGGTATAATTTCTCTGGCCATGGTAGGCATAAAACAGTGCTGACGTAGCACAAGGCCAACCACTATAGATAAGACGCACTTATCGTTTTAACAATTATTGTGATAGAAATCTGTTTTTAACAATAAAATACCACTATAGAGACTTGCTCGTAAGACCTTATTATAGAAGTAGTTATCTGCAATTTGCTCTTCGTAAGCGACTTTTTCTTCAAGTTGTTACGGTTTGGGCTTGACTTGACCACGGTTTTTTGTTAGATTCAAGGGTTCATGGTAGCGTCAGGAAAAATAATAAGGAAACGCTCTAAGAAGACAAAGAAAAAGACCTCCTCCGTTGGCAAAGTAAAGCGCAAAGCTGCGTTCAGGACGTATGCCCAGGCAATAGGGTATCTGTTCGACAGGACCGACTATGAGAGGCATGAGAGGCTGCGCTATAATGTTACAACGTTTGACCTTGGGCGTATGGAAAGGCTCCTGAAGGGTCTGGGCAATCCTCACAGGAAGATAGAGACGGTACATATTGCCGGGACAAAGGGCAAAGGTTCAACAGCGACGATGTTAGCCAGGATGATGGAGGCAAATGGCTATAGTGTCGGCCTTTATACCTCGCCGCACGTTACTACACTGCACGAACGAATCGCCATCAATTCGCACATGATCTCCCGCGGAGAAATGCGCGGCCTTATTAACCGCGTTCACTCCAATGTTGAGAGGATGGCCAAAAGGGATGATGCTCCGACGTTTTTTGAGATAATGACGGCACTTGCGTTTATGCACTTCGCCGACAAGGACGTGGACATCGCTGTTATTGAGACGGGTTTGGGAGGCAGACTTGACAGCACCAATGTCATTCGGCCGGCAGTGATCGGGATTACCAGCATCAGTATAGACCACCAGAACCTTCTTGGCGAGAACCTTGGGAGCATTGCGAAGGAAAAGGCCGGCGTGATGAAAAAAGGTGTGCCGGTTATTACGGTCCCGCAGGAGCCGGATGCGATGCGCATGCTAAAGCGGGCAGCTACAGCGGTAAACGCGCCGTTGAGCGTTACGGGGCTGGATATTGACTTTTCGTCTCGGTTTGAGTCCTCGCGCGAGGAGGGTCCTCACACGCGGATTTGTGTGACCACGCCGCATAGCAAGTTCGAGCATTTGCGCGTGCCGCTGCCGGGCGAACATCAAGCCCTCAACTGCGGTCTGGCTCTGGCGATGCTGGATAAGCTTAAAACGCAGGGCTACGAGATTGACGATGAAAAGGCCGTGAACGGTCTTAAAGGCGTTTCACTTATCGGGCGGATGGAAATCATCTGCGACGACCCGAGAATTATAGTCGATACTGCACACAATGCCGCCAGTATTCGCGCGCTCATCCAGGCCATTGGTCAGCACGTGCCGTACGATTCGATGGTAGTCATATTCGGCTGCAACAAGGATAAAGACATTGGGGGGATGCTGCACCAGTTGCAGTACGGGGCGGACAAAGTCGTCTTTACAAGAAGCAACTCTCCAAAGGCGGTCTTTCCGCAGGATTTGGCCGACATGTATACCGAGATGTGTGGCAAGATGTGCCAGACTGCCCTAACCGTTGCCGAGGCGGTCAAGATTGCAAAAAGTGCGGTCAGCAAAGAAGACCTCATCTGCATAACGGGCAGTTTTTATCTTGTCGGTCAGGCCAAGGAGCAGTTGCAGGCAAATTGACTGCCGCGCCGGTAATGGCCGGGCAACCACATATCAACATATCGGGGATGATAACAGGCAGGACACCCCTTTTATCGGACGTTGCCGGAGGCAACCGCTCAAGCCCCGGAGGCGAACCGAAGCCGCCTGATTTCGAGCCTGAATCCTGTTTTTTTTTCAAAAAACTTAATTTTTTAATTGCCTTGCAATGACAAGCCGATAAACTCTTTATAAGGATGGCTCAGGGCGGCGTGCGCTCGGGCCATATTGACATATTCGGTATACAGAGTAAACGGGATTTTACAGAGGAACCGTTTGCGCCAATGATAGTGTTGAGCGAATATTAGGAATTAAATTAGTTAGGAGTTTGAAAGGAGACCAGAATGAAAAAAGGAATGATTGTAGTAACTGTTATGATGTTGTTTAGTATGGCCGGAGTGGGCCATGCGGTGGAAACAGAGTATGGTGAGCTGGGTATCGACGTCGATGTCACATGGGTCAGCAAGTATATCTTCCGCGGTATCGACAAGTTAGATGACAAGGCAGCGTTTCAGCCGAGCATCAACTTGGATCTTTTCGACACAGGTCTTAGCTTCAACGTCTGGTCATCTTTCGCCGGTTCGAGCAGAGGGGGCGGCAAGAAGATTAGCAGCACGGTGGACGCAGAGGAATGGCGATACGCCCTCACGTATGGTAACAGCGTTTTCGATGGTGAGCAGTATAAGACCGATTACGCGGTTAGCTGGGTGTACTACGATTATCCGGACATGGCAAGCTGGCAGGGTGATACACAAGAGTTCAACGTGGCTCTTTCATGGCCCGAGCTCTGCTCGGCTGGGGTAGTGCCAAGCTACACAGTCATCATGTCATGGCCCACCCATGGCGGGTCCAGGACTCCCGGCAAGGGTGGAGTTGGCGGCAATAGGGATACAGCCGGCTTCATTCATGTTTTCGGGCTTGGCTATGATTTAACTGTGCCCGGCATTTTGCCCGACAATCCGGAGCAGGTCCTCAGCCTTAGTGCCGCTGCGGTCTACAACGATGGCACGTATGGCGCAGGTATTGATCATGACTGGTCACATATCCTGTGGGGTGTTTCGACATCGATTGAGTTGCCGTACGGCAGTTTAACGCCGGCTGTGTACTATCAGAATTCGATGGAAGATTCCGTCAACAACCAGGATGAATTCTGGGTTGGTATCTCTTACGGCTTTAGTTTCTAAAAAAGACCGACAGTATTCGAGAAAAAATGGGCCGGTTAAAGACCGGCCTTTTTTTTGCTTTCGTTTGCGCCGGACTACTTGGTGAGGCCCAAAGTCAGCTAACACCACAAGATTTAACAGGTCAACTGTGAAATTTAATGCGATTCACGTCATTTTTCACCGCAGATTCAGTGCCCAAAATTTTAGCTCGTCGAATCACCAGGTTTGAGTAACTGTATACTCAAGAACAGCGACCGAATCACCTTCCACGGCTACCTTGAATCTGGCTGTTCTGGCATCGCGTTTTTCATAATCATGCGTGGCATTGGTAATTTTCCAATTGACATGGGCGCCGAATTTCTCATCGACATAAACGGTGACGGCCTCGGTTTTTCTGTTGCGAAGTTCAATCTTGTGGGCTTCCATTCTCCAGCGTCTCCTCTGCTCGGAGTCTGTTATCGTATGCTCGGGGACAACGTCAAACGCATCGCCGATATACAGCGAAACCTTTTCCTTCCTGGCGGTATGGTCGATTGCGTCTTCGCCGACAAATTCGAGCATGCCGTCGGCAGGGTCTTTCTTAAAGACGCGCACCTTACCCTTAGGAAGTGCGATACCGAGGTGATTCTCCTTCTTGTTTTCAAATTCGAGCTTTATCTGTACTTTATCATCCTTTTTCCGCCACTCATAGATATAAAGCTTTTTGACCGGCACATCCCTTGCAGGAGCTATTAGTTCAATTTGCTTTACCTGATTGTTGTTTATGGTGCTCTTTCTGCCCAGGGTATAAAGGTGATACTCCATAAACGGCTTTTCTTCAAAACCGGCTTCGGCGGCGGCCTTGAGACCCAGTGCATACGCTTGCCGGCGACGAGGGGCGGGCGGCTCTGTAATGCGTCTAACGTCGCCGGCGATAAGCTTTATAATCGCATCTTTATAGCCTGCGCCGCTTTTGTTGTCTATCGTGACCCAGCCGGTAAGGTCAAGTTTGTCTTCTGCTTCATTAAGAACGGCTGAGTAATCGGCCTTCCAGTTTATCCGGCTGGTAGTGTAAGTAACCTGGCAAAGCTCCCTGCTCTTTCCGTCCGCCCTTGCCAGCCATACAAGCGTCGGTTTGGTTACCAGGTCCTCCGGTGTCTCGGCAAGGCTTATGTGCTCAACCACAGTTCTGCTGATTATCTCCAGCCGGCCTGTGCCATCCCGCAAAATCAAATCATTGCCGACGGCGGCGCTGAGGACACCGCTCATCTGCGTGCCGGTATCGGAGCCGCTGCCCTTAATCTGAATAGTTACGTCTTTGTCGATATAGCGTTTGAGCAGGCTGGCCGTGTTGACAAGGTCGTATTCGTAGTTTTGTTCGAGAATGGAAACAGCTCCCGGAGCCGACAGGCACTTGAAGTTTACGCTGGTTGGGTCAATCGCAGAGGCCACATCTGTAAACTTGACCGTGTTAACACCGGCATTGAAGTCCATCTGGCGTCGCTCCTTGACCACGGCGAAATTGTTGTTGTAAATGGTAAGCCCAACACCCGGCTCAGGGAGCTTGGGAGCGGCTTTGCATACCGCCGGACAGACAACTACGCACAATAATACCGCCACGACAGCAACAGCATGGGCTAAAGCCCACCCTACAATTCTGGTTTTCATTTTCGGTCCCCTTTATTTCCTTCAGGAGCGGGCATATTCATAAAACTTTTTTCTAAGCAGCCTGGTAATGGGTCCCGGTTTGCCGTCGCCAATGACCCTGCCGTCCATCTCGACGATACCTATGACCTCAGCGGCGGTGCCCGTCAGGAAGAACTCATCGCAGACATACAAATCGAACCGCACAAGGTTCTTCTCGACAACCTCAATATTCTCGGCTTTGGCTAATCGCATTACGACCGCCCGGGTGATGCCCGGGAGCGAGCCTGCCTGAGTCGGCGGGGTGTAGATGACGCCGTTTTTGACTATAAAGACGTTGTCGGCGACGGCCTCGGCGACGTAACCTTCGTGGTTGTACATAATAGCCTCGCTTACGCCTTTATCGAGGGCCTCAATCTTAGCTAAGATGTTGTTGAGGTAATTAAGGCTCTTTATCTGCGGCGGCAGCGAGAGTGGGTGGTTGCGGATGGTGGCAGCGCTTACGACCTTCAGCCCGGTTTCGTAAAGCTCTTCGGGATATAGTTGAATACTGTCGGCGATTATGATTACCCCGGCCCCTTTGCAGATGAGAGGATTCAGACCAAGGTCTCCTGTACCGCGAGTAACGATTAACCTGATATAGCCGTCAACGATATTGTTAGCTTCGATGGTCTTGTTGACGGCATCGGCAAGCGGGTGTTTATTCATGGGGATAACAAGGCGAATGACCTTTGCCGAATTGTAGAGCCTGTCCAGATGGGCGTCGAATTCGAATATTTTGCCGCCATAGACGCGGATGCCCTCAAACACACCGTCACCATAAAGCAAAGCGTGGTCAAAGACGGAAATCTTCGCCTGGTCTTGGTCAACGAGTTTGTCATGCAACCAGACTTTCAAAGCCATAATAAAAACTCCGCTATGTCTCAGTTTTGGTTGTGGGCAGCCACAGGCTGCAGCTTACACAATTTTGCCGTCGGCCAGTCTTATCACACTGTGCGCCCGTTGGGCAATTCTATCGTCATGCGTTACCATCACGATAGTCTGACCGTTATCATTCAATTCTTCAAGGACCTTCAGAATACCATTTCCTGTCTCAGAGTCAAGATTTCCTGTAGGCTCATCTGCCAAAAGCAGCTTGGGCTTGTTCATCAGGGCCCTTGCAATGGCGACTCTCTGCCGCTCACCGCCGGAAAGCTGATAAGGTTTGTGGGCAATTCTATCGGCCAGCCCAAGCCGTTCAAGAAGGCTTCTGGCGTGTTTTTTGGCCTGAATTCGCCGTTTCAGCCATCCGATAGTGCCGCTTTGGGCCATGGCCGGCAAAGTCACATTTTCCAGCACATTCAACTCGTCCAACAGATGATAGAACTGAAACACAAAACCCACCATTTTATTTCGAAATCTGTTTAACTGCTTAGCTTGAAACTTATCCAGCCTTTTACCCTCGAACTCGACCGAACCGGCGTCCGGTTCGTCAAGCGCACCTAATATGTGCAGAAGCGTGCTCTTGCCGCTCCCGGAAGCACCGACGATAGCAATGAACTGGCCGGACTGAACCGAGAGATCAAGCCCTTGGAGCACCTCAATTTTAGCCTGGCCCATCTTATATGACTTGCATATTCCGCTTGCTTTTAGGATTTCGCTCATAATCGGCCCACCTGTTATGCCAATCATACATCTCAATAGTCAATTGAAAATAGAAAGCTTATAACTGGCCCACCTGTAATACCTCGACCGGCCGCCGTGCTGAGGCGCTTGCGCTTGGAAAAAACGCCCCAGCCAATGCGGCAAGTATAGCCGATGCCATGATAACCGCCAACACTTCCCACTCAATATCGTTTGGGATATCGCCTATCGCATAGACGGTCCTGTCCCACAACTGCCAGCCGAAACGTTCAAAGAGCCAGTCTTCCATGTTATTAATCTTAGCCAGAAACGCACAGCCGGCACCTGCCCCGACACCGGCACCGGTGATTCCCACCAGCATCGCGAAGGTAAGGAATACCTGCACGATGGCCACCCTGGAAACGCCGACGCTTTTGAGTATGCCGATGTCCTTGATTTTGTGGCAGATAATCATATAAAAAACAACAAAGATTATGAATACTGTTATAATACCTAACATCGCAAAGAGCAAGATGAGCATAGTCTGCTCCTTTTCCATCGGTGCGATGGAGCTGCGACGGTAGTCTAACCAGCTTTGAACGGCAACATTTTTCAACAGGTTTGCATACTTTTGATTCGCATGGGCCGCCACAAAGCCGTTCCACATCTCTGCAACCTTACCAACTCCTCTCTTGAGGCCCACCCCATCGGCAAATTTGATGTGAATAGCACTTGCCCGCGGTGTTGCACCGGCCATCCCGAACAGCTTCCGGGCAAACTCAAACTCCAGGTAAACCATTCGGGCATCGACTTTGACAAGCCCCGTGTGGCTGTCGTCGCTGTAGTGAATGGCAATACTGTTAACCAGGTCGGTTGCCGCTTTTGCCATCGCGCCTTTGGCCGTTAGAGGGAAACAGGTTACCATCAGTTCGATTCGCGGCGGCTCGGGGCTGTGGTAGTATTTACCGGACCCGTCGCGGCTTCTGGAAATCATGTCAATACCGACCACGCAACCGGCAAGTGTGGGATTATAAGTTGGCTCAAAGGCATCTAAGGGGTCGTCTTTGTGGTAATAAAGCGTTTGACCGAATTGTGTTGCCCGGCAGAAGCTGGCCGGCTCAATGCCCATAATCTCAACACCAATGTTCTGGCCGGTTCCAGGCTGTGTCAAAAGTCCAAAGCCCTTTGCAACCGGCGCCGCCGCCAGTACAAAGTCCTGTTCTTCAAGCTGTTTCAAAAAGTCTTCGTAATAGGCAAAGCCCACCAAAGAGTCCGTGCTGACAATACAATCTCCCACGAAGTCGTGGTTTTTACCTTTGAACTCGGTCACCAGGCCGTTCATCACCGTCATCACCACAACGACGATAAAGACACACAACGCCACCGCCGCAACGGCAAGGTACGTTATGCGCCTTTTCAGGAAATATCGTGTTGGCAAAATAAGTTTATACATCTCTTCCTTTAACCAACAACCGCTTTGTGGAGAACCTTATAGATGTCATTCTGAGCGCGCCATTGTCATTCTGAGCCCTTCGCTTCGCTCAAGGACAGGCTCCGCGAAGAATCTCAATCCATCGTACACACGAGATTCTTCACTTCGTTTTCACTCCGTTCAGAATGACGATTCTTATACCTTTTCCACAGAACAACCGACGACCAAAAAAACTACTACGCAATACGCACGACGCACTACGCACGACGAACTATTCATACCTCAGAATCTTCACGGGCCTTACCATGGCAGCGGCAATAGCCGGTATCACCGCGCCGAGCGCAGCGGCCCCAACCGCGGCAAGCCCAACCCAAACAGCCGACTCCCAGTTCACCTGGTTGGGTATTTTTGTAAACATGTATGTACTGCTTTTCCACAGCTTCAGGCCGAACACAATACTTATCAACCGCTCGATGTAGTTGATATTTCTCGTGAATAAATATCCTATGACAACGCCGAGGCCCGAACCGATAAGGCCTATTATGAGTCCGAAAGTCACGAACATCGCCGCGACCGCACCTGAACTCAGACCGCAGCTTTTTACGATGGCTATATCTTTTTGCTTGGTCATAACTATCAAATAGAATATACAGAAAATAAGCAGCACTACGCCCGCGCTTATCACCCCGAATATCAGCATGAGCATCGCCATCTGTTTTCTATACTCTGCAAGGAGCTTGGCCTGCATCTGTCTGGAGGTGTTGATTTTTGCAAGCGATATGGCATAATTCGACCAGCCCAATTCTCTGTCGGCGAAGCTGCGCCAAATGCCGCGAACAACAGCTAAGGCCGCCTCCGGGCGTGCGCCGCGGCTGAGCCTGATTTGAATCATATCAGCCACCTTGCCCTGCGATGGGTACAGTTTGCCGGCAAGTACGTCAATAGGCAGATACACGAAGTCCTTGTCGAACTCGTAAACACCGCTGAAAACAACGTCGGCAATTGTAAACTTTATGGTCCTGGGCCTAAGTTCTCTCGTTCCGGTGGTAAGAAAAACCTTACGTCCGATGCTTGCGGTTACCTGCTTAAAATCATACTCATCGGTTACATCGTCCGGCTTCGCAACGACACCTATTCCGACAAAACCGCCCAACTGGTCGGTGCCTTCGCCTACTGCAAAAGTAGGTGGGCGGCTTCCATCTTTCCGGCTGACAAGTAAATCTGAAAAAGGGACCACCCTTTCTCTGCTTGCAGGTTCGATCCCCCAAATTCGGACTGCGCGGACGTCTCCTGTGCCTTTACCCAAATGCAAAAGTCCCTGGCCGGAGAGGACTGCAGTGGCGGCTTCTATCTGCCCACTTTCCTCAAGGCTGCTTATGAGCCGGTCGTATTTGGAAATGGTCATGGTGGTCGGTGCAGCTATGACGATATCACCTAAGTGCTCGTCGGCACTATTTTCAATGGCTTCGATAAAACCGGTAAAAAGACTTGCCACCGTTATCAGCAAAGCGCACGACATCGCCACCGCGGCAATGCTCAAAAGCAAAATCTTTTTCCCACCCAGATACTTGAAGCAAAGGAAAAGGCTTAATTGTTTCATAAGTCTTCCTGCGCAGGCGCCAAACCCAATATTTAGCCCCGGGTTTTACCCGGGGTTTTCATATCACAATTTGCTCTGTAGAAAACTTTATAGGTGTCATTCTGAGCCCTTCGCTTCGCTCAAGGACAGGCTCCGCGAAGAATCTCAATCCATCACACACACGAGATTCTTCACTTCGTTCTCACTCCGTTCAGAATGACTATTCTGACATCTTTTCTACAGGGCAATCACAACTTGAAACGGGGCTTAAGATTTCGGCGGTACTGGTTTTAGTAAGGGAAACAGCACCACATCCCTGATGCTCGTTGCCCCCGTGAGCAGCATAATAAGCCTGTCGATACCGATACCCAGACCACCGGCCGGCGGCATGCCGTATTTAAGCGCGCTGATAAAGTCGGCGTCCATTTTCGCCATCGTCTCAGACTGGCCGCGCAACTGCATCTTGAAATTGGCCTCCTGGACAGCCGGGTCATTAAGCTCCGTATAGGCGTTGGCTATTTCCATCGTTGCGATATATAATTCAAAGCGCTCGGCAAATTTCGGATTTTCCCTGCTGGGTTTTGTCAGTGGGCAAAGCCGGGCGGGATAATCAATCACAAACGTCGGGTTGACAAGGTGGGCCTCGACCGCAGCGGCGAACACTTTGTCAACAACCACCGCGTCGTCCATTGCCACCTCGTCTATCTTAAGCTGGCGGGCCTTCTTGCGGACAGCGGTGTTATCATCGATATCACAGCCCGCGTATTCGGCCAGAAGCTCGGCATACCTGACGCGACGCCACGGGCCGGCGAAGTCAACCCTCATCTCGCCGAAATTCACTTGCCTGCTTTCACAGTGCCTTTCAACCAATACGCCGATAAGCTCTTCGGTAATATCCATCATGACATTATAGTCGGCATAAGCCTGATACAATTCGAGCATTGTGAATTCCGGGTTATGCCGTGTGCTCAGGCCCTCGTTGCGGAAGTTGCGGTTTATCTCAAAGACCTTTTCCATCCCACCGACCAACAACCTCTTTAGAAACAGCTCCGGCGCAATCCGCAGGTAAAGGTCCATGTCAAGACTGTTATGATGGGTGACGAAAGGCTTAGCGGCGGCCCCACCTGCGATGCTCTGCATCATAGGGGTCTCGACCTCTACAAAGCCGCGCTGCTGCAGGAAGCTGCGCGCCTCGGCCACAATTGCACTTCTGGTTTTGAACCGCTGCATCACTTCGGGATTGGCCCACAGGTCAACATACCTTTGTCGGTAGCGCAGGTCGGGGTCGGCCAAGCCGTGGAATTTTTCCGGTGGGGGCAAAAGCGCCTTGCCAAGCATTGTTATAGTCTCGGCCCAGATGGTAATCTCGCCTGTCTTTGTTCTGCCCAATTGGCCCTCGGCGCCGATTATATCACCGAGTTCCAAAAGTTTGGCGACGTCCCACTGTGCCGGCAGCACCTTCTTGGACAGACCCAACTGTATGGTGCCGGCTGAATCGCGCAGCGTGATAAAAATCAGCTTGCCGATATTGCGCAACAGGACGATGCGACCTGCACAACAGGCCCGCTGGCCGGTTTTATCATCGGCAAATCTTTCCCTGATACTTGCCGTTGATTCAGTGCCGTCAAATCTGGCGCCGTATGGCTCGATGCCCAACTGTCGCAAACGGGACAGCTTCTGCCCTCTGGCCTGTTCGAGTTTGCCTGGACCTGTTTGATGTGCCAAGTGACGCTTCCTTTGCATTCACATTTTCCGGTTTTCACTAACTGCCGGCGGGCAATTGGGCTCTTGCGCTGGTGCTGGTTGCTTCTCCAAACTCAAGTACACGTCCCGCCTGAATCATCTTGGCCTTCAGCACTAACAGTCCTATTGCCAACTGCGCATCAGCATCCAAAGTTTCGGCCAGCGAATAACGCTTCAGCGATTTGGAGACTCCGTTGCGACCGGTTTTTGCCAGCACTTCGTTGGTACCGTGGACCTCGTTGGCCTTGCGCTGTTCATTGGTGCGAAGCTTCACTTCCACGTCAGGTGCGATACCCCAGTCCTTCCTGCCCTTTTTTTCCATGATATAACGGTTCTTCACGCGCTGGTCGCTCGGCAGGTGATAATAGGCCATGGTGTACTTAAATTGCGAGCCGTTGCCGGGAAATTGAGTTATCAGCTGGACGCTGCCTTTGCCGTAAGTTCTCTGCCCGACCAGGGTGGCGCGTCTGTACTTGGCGTCCTGCAGGGCACCGGCAACAATTTCAGAGGCACTTGCGGAATGTTGGTTTATCAGCACCACGAGAGGATATTCCGGGTGGGTTCCCCTTTTGTGAGCGGCCTCGTAGGTTGAAATGCCCCAGCGGGGCTGGCTCTTGACTATAAGACCTTCGGTGATAAACATATCGGCTATGGCAGCAGCGGAGGATAGATACCCCCCTGTGTTGTCGCGCAAATCGACGACCAGCCCGTTGAGCCCTCTGCGTTCGAGGCCATTCAGTATATTCTCCATGTCGGGTGCGGTCGTTTCGGTGAAATTGGTGATGCGCACATAACCAATACTGTTTGCCCGGTCGATCATATATCGCCATTGGCCGCCCCCGGTCCGTTGCCAGCCTCGAATAGTGGGAACAACTATGTTGTCTCTTACGATGACGACATCTTCGGTTTCGTCGGAGTCGGTGTGCTTTACCGTCAGGGTCACCTTCGTGCCCCTCGGGCCTGTAATCTTGCTGACCGCACAATAGATTGTCATATCGTCGGTCGGCTCTCCGTCAACCGCCAAAATGACGTCGTCCGCATCGAGACCGGATGAGTAGGCGGGGGTGTTGGGTATCAGGCTGACAACCTTCAAAATACCCGTGGCTTTGGAAATCTGGATACCGATGCCGGGGAACTTCTGCGTCATATTCTTTTCAAAATCCCTGACCTGCCAGGGCCAGACCAGACTCGTGTACGGGTCCAGGGCGCCGAAGGAGGCCTCTGAAAACTGAACGATAACGACTTCCCGGGGTATCTGAATGGTTATGGAATTCAAGGCGAGAACCTCGTCGAATATCTTCAGGAACCTGTCCCTGGTAACCACTGCAAATAAGCCTGTCAGTTCTCTTTGGATTGAATCTATACCTGCCGACCATCTGGCGACTTCTTTCACATCAGTGTCGTAGGCCAACTTCTCGTCGGCCTTTGCAAGCACCTGCCCAAGCAACTGACATTGCTTGAGTGCTTTCTTGGCCATTTCACCATAGTCAACGATGCTGACGTAGTTGAAGTCCAGCGCCTTAACGGCGCGAAGAAACATCTTTGGCTTGACGCCCTCGTGCCGCTCGGCACTTGTGTCACAACTGTTATCTTTTAGCGACACTTCTATCTTAATCTTCTCGATAAGCTTCTCGGCATGGTCTTTATACTCGGTGTTATCCTTATCCAGGGCAGTTAGCCAGAAATAGCAGTTCGCGTATGAATTAATCCACTCGCCCCGGGCCTCGTACCGGCGGGCCTGCCGCAGGGCTTTTTCAATCGTTTGTTTTACGAAAGGCTCTTCGAGCAGGGTCTTTTTCTTGTTTTCCTCGATGTTGTCGGATGCTTTTATGATTGCCAGAAAGACCTGGCCGACATCATTAACATCTTCCGGCTGGTCCTTTTGTCGAAGCTTTTCGAGTTCATCGATCTGCTTGGTGTACGTATCGTTTCTGGAGGCTTTTCGCCCGGCCTCTATAGTCTCATATTCAGCTACAATCATTCCCAACTGTACAATGCCCTTGCTTTGTGGGATGACAGAGGCCTCAATGACCTCGCGAGCGCCTTGGAAGTTACCGCTGGCAATCTTTTCACAAGCCGCGGCAATCGCAGTGGCGGCTTCAGACACTGCTCCGACGGGCTTGGCACCGGATTGACGCCGTGGAATTGGCTTTGGCGTCGGTATACCTTTAGAAACTGCGCCGGCATGCGGACACCAGCCTGCTAACAGTACCGGCACCAGCAGCCGGATAATCCAGAACCTGTATTTCCCGTCATAAATTCGCAATAGACAACCTCGCACCATTCAGAAAACCACGACCAAGAATCAAGGGCTCGAAGCATACAATCCAAATATAATTATCGGACAAAAAATGCCTTCGGTTTAGCAGGGTTCTAATTCAACAACAAATGGTCCCTCCCACCCGGCATCAAAATTGCGAAAAGACATTAGGCTATGTGCACTCCGCAGCTTTTCCTGCACAACCGACCACGTGCAGCTTGCGCTTGACCATTCCTTTTATGGCTTCTCTGCCGGGACCGAGGTACTTACGCGGGTCAAACTCGCCTGGCTTTTCCGCAAAGACCTGCCGGATCTTCGCGGTCAGGGCCATTCGCAGGTCCGTATCGATGTTCACCTTGCAAATCGCCATCTTAACCGCCTTACTGATTGCCTCCTCGGGCACTCCCATGGCGTCGGGCATATCCCCGCCGTACTTGTTAATCAGGTCCTTGAATTCCTTCAGCACGCTGCTTGAGCCGTGCATGACCAGCGGGAAGCCCGGCAATTTCTCACCGACTTCCTCAATCACGTCAAGCGCAAGCTTCGGCTCGGTCTTGAACTTGAAGGCGCCGTGGCTTGTCCCGCAAGCTACGGCCAGAGAATCACATCCGGTCTTTTCGACAAACTCCACAACCTGGTCCGGGTCGGTCAGGTGCTTGGATACATCGTCGGACGAAACGCCGACAACATCCTCTTCGATTCCACCTAATTGGCCCAATTCCGCCTCTACCACCACATCATGGTCATGAGCATACTCCACGACCTTTTTGGTGATGGCAACGTTCTCTTCGAACGGGTGGGTTGACGCGTCAATCATCACCGAGGTAAATCCGTCATCGACACACTGCTTGCACGTCTCAAAAGTATCTCCATGGTCCAGGTGCATGGCGATTGGGATGCCTGGGTTCTCCTCAACGGCTACGTCAATAATCGCCCGTAAGTAGCTCATACTGGCGTATGCCCTTGCCCCTCTGGAAATCTGGAGAATCAAAGGGGACTTTTCCTCGGCAATCGCAGCTATAATGCCCTGGGTGATTTCCATGTTGTTGACATTGAACGCACCGATGGCGTAGCCGTTTTTGTAGGCCATTTCGAACATCTTTTTTGTGTCAACCAAAGCCATAAAAAACTCCTCTAATAGAAACTGATATTCAGTTTATCCTTTTTTGTTCACAAATTCAAGGGTATTTATTGCTTTGTTGAAAGCCTTTCAGATGTCATTCTGAGCGAAGCGAAGAATCTCAATCCCTCGTATGTCTGAGATTCTTCACCCCGATAAATCGGGGTTCAGAATGACAATTTTCACACCTTTTCAACAGAGCATCATTTATCAGTCTTCACTGACCGGCCCGACAAGTCCAATATATTTTCGCCTGCCCATGGCCAGTTCCTTGACTCCCTGCGGCCATATACTGAACACGACTGATTTTCTTTTAAGGGATTCATCCGTGGCAAAGGTGAAACCATAATACATTCGGTGATAGCGCCTCAGAATAGTCAGCTCACTTTTGATGTTCTTGCCAAAATCGAAGTTATATTCTTGTGCGAAGGTCGCGGTATATTTGGGATTCAGGGCATACGTCGCCGCCATAATAACCGAATTTGAGCCTTCTTCGTGAATGTTATCAGCCGTAATATCGATAATCACCGGCCGTAGATACCTGTTGCCAATGTAGTAACTGATATCCGGATGCACATATCGCGAAACGCCCACGTTTAACTGCTGAACGACGCTGCTTTTGATATCGTAATTCATATCGGCCAGCACCGTAGTCGTGTCGCTGAGCCGCCATGTATAGTCCGTGTTTATTGAATTCCTGGCAATACCAAACAAGTTACTGTTTCGCCGCAGCAATACTGGTATTGCTGCATCATTCCAGATGAATTTCGCCGGGCCGTAGGGCTGCACCGAAGCACTTGCGGGGATGAGAGGTCGGGCCGAATCAGCCGAGTCTCTAAGCCAGGTGGCATCGATATCCAGCCGCATCCAATCGAAGCTGCGGAGGTCCTCTTTCGGGCCTCGACGAGTCTGCCACCGTTGCGATACACCGAAGTTTACCACATCACGCATCTCTATCGTTTCATCGCTGTCATGGTAGAACACCGCCTCAACGTGGGGCTTTACAATATGCCTGATACCGTTAAGGTCCCACAGTCTCGACCTTACATACGGGTCTTCTTTCCAAAACATGGTCGCTGCCCTGATTCCGGCTTCACCTAACAAAACCGAATCATCACGGTTGGGTGTGGTCGAAGTCCCGTCTAATTTCGTGAAGTAACCGTCTTGATCTTCATAGCCGTACGTACCCGCGACAAACGGGACAACCTTGACCGTGTTCCACATGAAAGGCATATCGACCTCATTGCGAGTAGAGGCAAAGGTGTAAAACTGCTGCGGTAAGTTGCCACCGGCATCCGGCTTGTAGCGGTCTCTGAATCGGCTTAGCTGGGTATCACTATAAAATGTCAGCTTATGGTCCCAGAACGATGCGCCCTTCAGATGAAATTCCACACTTGGCAGTTCCTCCGTTATGGTCTTGTGGTCATTGATACGGAACTTGCTCAGAAACGAAAAGGCCCAGTTGTCCTTGAGCCGTTTCAGATGCACGAGCGTTTCCTGCTTCTTGCCAGTGTCGAACTCACTGCGGTAAAACCATTCGAGGAAGTTCTCATCGGAAGCGTAGCTGGTTTCGATGGTCGCCTGCCAGTCATACGGCAAATAATGCCTGTGGCGGAATCTGAACCGCCCGCGAATGTCCTCGCCGGGATCAACGTTTCGTCTCGGCCGACCGCGGTCATCTGTGCTGCTTCGACCAAGGTCGTCCGTGCCGCGGTCCCTGAGTACGTATGCAATCACGCTGCCATAATAGTCCTGTTGTCTGTAATCGATATCCACACCGGCCCCGGCACCGCGTTTGCCGAAGTAATCCACAGCCAGTACGCTGTCAACACCAGACGGCTCTTTCAGACCAAGCAGCCTCGAGAGGTACCACCTTGTTTCGACAGACGTGCCGAATTCGGAATCGCGGCCTATATGCATGCTCTTTATCGGAATATCCGGCCGCTCGAGATTGGTTCTGAGCCTGGGCCAGTAGAATACCGTATTTTGGTCCAGCTTCATTTTTGCGTCATACAAAATCGCATCATAACTGCTCTTTTCAACCTTCTTTCCGGTTCGTGCGTCGATACCGGTGGTATCCGTCAAGAGCACGCGTGAGGCCTCCATCGCCACCTGCGGCATATAGAATTCACTTGTTGTCAGTGTGATTTCGTCGGCGTTGAATGTATTCTCAGAAATTTGTCGAAGCTTGACCGCACGAAGGTAGATAGGAATTCCCCTTGCCGGGTCAAAACTTCGCATCTCGGCATTTACTGCAAGGGCCTGGCGTTTTTGAAAATCATAATAGACCTCGTCGGCACGGATGGTCCGGGGGCCCTCAGTCATGATGATATTGCCCTTAAGATAAGCCGCCTGTACCGACCCGCCGCCCAGAACATTTTCGTTGCGTGTGTCCTGGCCGGATTGAGATTGCTCGCCGCCATGGAATATGACCGCGCTATCGGCCTGCAGTTCAAGCAGGCCGCCCTTTTCATCACGCTTCTGCCACAGATAGAATCGCCCTATCACCGTGCTGACTCTTGAGCCATCTGCCATGTCGGTATCTTCTATCTCAAGCGGCCGCTCCCACAAGCCCGTGATATTGACGGGATAATCAAACTTGATCTCTTTGGCAACGGGCTCTTCGACCGGCGGTTTCTTCTCGGGCAACCCCGGCAGCTTTATTTTGAATATATCGGTAATCTGCCAGGGTTCTTTGGGCTTAGCAATCTCCTCAGGCTCAGGCTCGGGCTCGGCAAGGCTCGGCACTATCGCTTCGGCACCAATCACAGGCTCATCGCGAACCGGTTTTATCGCCGCGGCGGCATTTTTATATATCTGGAGGTCCTCAAGCTCGGAAACGGAAGCAGTGTTATGCTCGTCCGCGGTGACAAATATCTCGCCGTTTACCAAAAAACGGGCAACCAGTGCTTCACCCCGCTCGACAACGACCTGGCTCAAATCGGTTGTGCGTGCACCTTTGCCCTGCTTGATCGATACATTGCCCTCAAGGTACACCTGTGCGTTGTAGTCAATCCGGCGGGTCCCAAGATAATCCGCTGCGATGGTTCCGAGCCAGACGACCGCGCTGTCGCTGGTCAACTGGTTGTCTCCGATTGACATTGAAAACCCCTCCTCAAAAGTGAGGATATGTTCGTCGCCGGCCGGATCGCCGCTCTTATAGACGGTCATCCGCCTGGCTGCGAGGTGCAAATCCTGCCCGGCAAAAAGCTCGGCGTCCCCAAGCGTCCCTGCAGTAACCTGTTGCGCAAGCAGTGTCGCGGCGGCAAAAATTGCAATCCACAGCCTGTTCTGCATAAAAAATCGCCCAAATACGATACGTGCCAATCTCAGCAACTAACTCCATTCCGGCTTCAACCATTAGTATCTGCAGCGATTATAATGACCCGCAACATGAAATCCAGCTAAAAACCGCGTAATACCGCACCTATTTAATATTTGCGCCCAATGAAGGATATGACCCTATACTTAACAAAAAGTTGATGTTTTAATTAAGCGCACTTTTTATAGGTGCGGTATAAAATTGGTTCGCGCACATGTAGGAGGTATCTGCTGGTGGAAACCCGGCGCAGACATAGACCAATGTTGTAAAACCTTCGCGCAGATACCCCCATTACACTGCCAAACAACAATAGCACGACAGACCCACCTACTCAACAACTAAAAATGTCGAAGAGAGATCGCAGGCGAACCGGTAGTCAAGCGGCTAATCGTCGACCGTAAAGCCTATGTTGACGGCTTTTTTCACCAAATCGACCGCGTTCTTGGCGCCGAGCTTGTGCATGAGCCTGTGGCGGTGATTCTCAACCGTCCGGACGGACCGTCGCAGGTCAACGGCAATTTCCCTATTGCTCTTGCCTTTGACAACCTCTCTCAATATCCTGATTTCGCTCCTTGTGAGAGTCTTCCCCTTGGTAATGTCCTCGCTGTGGCAATTCTTAATCGCCTTTCTGACCACAGGAAGAAAAGTTGCCTCGTCCAGAGGTTTTTCAATGAAATCTACAGCCCCCGCTTTGATGGCTCTTACGGCCATGGGTACGTCAGCGTAACCGCTGAACAAAAGCACGCTCAATTGCGGACGACCCCATTTGACCCGCTCCAACAGCTCCAGGCCACTGGTTCCGGGCAGATTAACGTCAGCTACGACCAGGTCACAGTCATTGTTGCGCAGCGTTTTCAGACAACTGTCAGCGTCGTCAAAACAGCGGACCTCGCAATTGTCCAACTGCGAAGTAAGGCTCTGGCTGACCGCCTTGCAAACCTGAGGCTCGTCGTCGACAAAAAATATTATGGTCTTTTCTGTTTCCGCCATACCAAATTATTAACTCCTAAATCTCTGTTCTTGTTTACGTTAAACTTCTTCTTAACCATTAAGCAATTTTACAGCGAGTGATTATACCATACTGATTTCCAAGAGGCAAGTCCATCTCAAAAAAAATATCAGTATATCCACTACACTAAGCCCCTGAAACCGACGGTTCGTCTCTTGTTTTGAGAGAAATCACTCACTGCTAATCGCTAAGCAGTTGTACGCTAAATGATTATACTATACTAATTTCCAACAGGCAAGCTAATATAAAAAATTGTTCCATGTCCCTCCTGGCTCTCGACACGGACCGAACCGCTGTGCCCTTTGACAATCCGTTCAAGAATGCACAGTCCAAGACCGGTGCCGACATTGGCGGGCTTGGTGGTAAAAAACGGTTCAAATATCTTATCTATGTTTTCCTGCTCGATACCGCCGCAAGTGTCGGCAAAGGTTAGTTGAATTCTGTTATCCGCCGAGGAAATCGTGATTTTCATATCCTGCGGGGTTTCGCCATCGGCTGCCTGTATGGCATTTTGAATCAACACAAAAAACATCTGCTCAAGTTCAACGCTGTTTCCGACAATATGCGGCGGACGATTTTCTACATTAACCGACAAATTGAGCTTGCTCCGGCGTGCACCTTCAGTCAGAAGCCCAACGACTCTCTCTGCTACTTCCACGAGGTCAACTTCAATAACATAGATAGGTGCTGCTTTCCGGGCGAATCTGCGAAAGCGGTCAACCGTGCTGGCTGCCTTTGTAACTTCGTCGAGACAATCATTTATCACTTCTGCGACCTTATCGACATCATTGTCGTCCTTAAGGGCTCTCAGGCCCTGCTGCAAAAATAGTTTAATGACCGTCAACGGCTGGTTCAGTTCGTGAGCGATTGTCGCGCTCACCGTACCTAACGAAGCCAATTGTTCGGCCCGGCGCATCTTCTCATAATATGAGTCCAGCTCTTGCTGAATACGCCTTCGCATCAGAGTATTGGTAAATATCTCAGAGACGATTGTCAGCATCGCAATACCTTCTTCACTCCAGGTCCTTTGCCTGCGCACCGAATCAAAGCCCACAAAACCTATAAGCTCACGATTGTAGATCATCGGTATTACTATCAGCGATTGGATCGCCTGGGCCCGGAGAATCTGTTTCTCATTTTTTGCTCGGGCCGGTAGTTTTTCAACATCAGGTATATGAATATTCTCGAATTTGGCCAGCTTGCCCATCCACCACGGCACCATATCTACAGAAAGATTCTGCAAATTGTCACTCTGTGGTGTAATGCCCTCAGCGCACCACTCGTGTGTGTTACTCATCTTCCGGCCCTCATCGAAAAACTGGAATATGTAGCTCCTGTCCACTTCGGCAAACTCCCCCAAAGCCTTAAGAGCCTGATTTATTCCCTCGTCTATCTGTTCGGATGAAAGATTTATAAACTGTCTCGAAATATCTGTTATGAGTCGTTCAAATTCCCTGCGATTCTCAAGGGCCAGGGCCGTCTTTCTGCGCTCCGTCACATCGCGCCCCACCGCTTGATATTCAATAATATTCCCCTGTTCGTCGAATATGGCCCTGTTGGTCCACTGCTGCCAACGGATTGAGCCTTCTTGGGCAATAACACGGTGCTCCGTGGTTACTGTGGAGTTTTCTTTGTTGAGCTGCGAAATTTGATTATTCACCTTGTTGCGGTCCTCTTCAGGAATCAACGGCATAAAGCTGTGGCCAACAAGTTCTTCATGCTTTCTGCCAAAGTACCGGCAGTAGGCATCATTCACAAAAGTAAGCACCCCCCCGGGCATGAAACGGCAAATCAGTTCAGTCTGGTCCTCAACAACCATTCGATAGCGAGTTTCGCTCTCCTGCAGTGTCTTTTCTGTTCTCTTGCGCTCGGTGATATCCAGAAATGATGCCATTATATAATCGGGTTCGCCCGCTTCTCTTTTCACTATGTTCGCCATTATCTGAGCATCAAACCCGCTCCCGTCTTTCCTCCTGGCAGACAGTTCCCCTGTCCACTTACCCTTGGCGTGCAATACCTCCACAGCTTCGGCAGCCAGATCTTCGAACTGCCAGAATTGGACCGCCGGCTTCCCAACAACCTCCTTGAAGTCATCATAACCCCACATCTTCAGAAAAGCAGAATTCACATAAATCAAATTGCCGCCGGGTTCGACAATCGCAATTGCGCTTATCGACGACTCTATAGCCTTGTCTCTTATCTGTAGTTGCTCTTCGGCCTGCTTGCGCTCGGTGATGTCGGTATGGACTGAAATCAAAACTTTGCCATATTCAGCATGCTCGAACACGGAAACGTTGGCGTAACACCAAAAACACGTTCCGTCTTTCTTGATGTTGTTTATCTCTCCACGCCATTCGCCCGTTTTATTCAAACTTTCCATAATTTCCCTTGCTAACTCTTCGGGGCTCTTGTCGGTGGGAGCGTTGACGATAGAGACATGCTTGCCGACCATTTCATCAGGGCCATAGCCAAACATCTTCGCAAATTTTGGATTAGTGTAAACAATCACGCTATCGTCGGCTCGGATAAGGTAAACGCCCTCGATCATATTTGCTGTGATTTCGCTTTTAAGGCGCAACTCTTCTTCGGCCCGCTTGCGCTCGGTAATGTCGCACCATATACTTTGCACGAAATCTTTGCCATGAACCGAAATAGCCTTGCTGCTTACCAGAATGTCTTGTATACGGCCATCCTTTGTTCTGTGTTTCGTCTCAAAAACATCGCTCCCTTGTCTGATAATTTTTTCAATGTGCTTCGAAACTTCCCCAGCAGACTCGATGACCTCAAAGTCAGGTATCTTGAGTTTTTGAAATTCCTCTCGGGTGTAACCGAGACTCTCACAGGTCCTGTCGTTGAACTCCAGCAAAGCTCCGGTTTTTCCATCGATCAGCACAATCGAGTCTGCTGCTTGCTCGAAGATGGCGCGGTAACGCTCTTCCGATTCTCGCAGTGCCTCCTCTGCCTGCTTGTGAGCTGTAATGTCGCGCACAACCGCAAAGAGTTGGCCATTATCAGACGGCATATAGTTAACACTGACCTCAACATCAACTCTTCCGCCATCTTTGCATTTGAGACAGGTTTCGAAACGTTCCACGCCGGATTTTTTGATTTTTTCCAGACGCTCGGCGGTTTCCGCCATGGTTTCCAGCGCTTCAATGTCTCTCACATTCATACTGAGCAGTTCGTCCTTCGTGTAACCTGTGATACGGCAATAGGCCTCATTTACATCTTTAAAATCGCCTTTGGTGTCAACAATGCAAAAGCCGTCCATTGCGGTTTGCAGAATAATTCTGCTGCGTTCCTCAGTCGGTTTCCGCTTTGCTTCGGCATCTTCCAACTGGCCAAGACGAGCGCGCAATTCCGCTATCTCATCAAGTAACTGCTTCCGGTTTTTTTTCAGACCACTCACCAATTATTCCCGATTCTAAATTGCCGCAGTTGTTGAAAATTCCTGCCGGACAAATATTCGCAGAGGTGCTTCCTTGCACAAAACCCGCTAAAACTTTCCTCCGTCTTCATGCAAATCCCGCGTCCCTGAACCAGCCGGGTTGGGTTTACCGGGTCGTACACTATCTTATACTATCGCCCCCACTGGCTGAATATATAGGCCCCGCCTGGCCGATAAGCCCGTGCTATAGCCGCTCGTATTTTATCACCGCACGGTAAAGCCCGTTGATGCGCTTGCCGTCCACTACCATCGGCGGATACCTTTCATTTCTCGGCTGCAGGCGCACCTTGTCGTCCGCCTCGAAGAAGACCCGTTTGAAAGTAGTCTCGTGCGGCTGGCTAAAACGCACGAAACAATCATCGCCGTTGCTCACCTCGGCAGCCGGTGAAAATATAACTATATCGCCCTCGATGAATCTCGGCTCCATCGAATCACCCACAACCCGCACCGCAAAAGTGTTGGGGTCGTGCATATCCGGACAGCGAACGTAATCGTCGGAAAAACCCACCGGGTAACCGAGGTCGTCAAAGTCAGTCGGATACCCCGCTGAAACCTTGTTTATAACAGGTACTAATTGGCCCGGCTTCAACCGTGCCGGTTGTGGCCCGATATCCAGCTCTTCAGTGTCGAGGATATCTTTAATTTTCTTTGTATCGGTCTTTTGTTCAATAAAACCCTTTATGAGCTGGCGGTATCGTCGGTTCTGGGCGTCTATCGCTTCATAATCACGACGGACATCCGCCGGCATACGCTCAACGTGGGCTATATGCTGCAAAAGACCGGCCTCAAAATCCAGCACCGTCTCGAGTTTCCGCAGGAGATTGTCACTGGGCGGATTCGTAACCCTGCCCGTTTCCACAGTCGATAGATACGGCTTGGAAAAGCCCGTCTTTACGGCAACTTCATCCAACGTCAGATGAAGCTCTTGCCGCCTGGTTCTGATTATTTGACCCAATGACATAATTGGAATTATACTTGCATCGCCGCTATATGCAAGACCAAATTACTCACGATTCACCATTTTGAGTGTCTCCGGCACCATGGGATTTAAGTTTCTGAGGTCTCTTTTGCTCTTTCGTGCAGGATGTCCATCTTGCCCCGAATCTCGTGGGCCATCTTGCTGTTGGGAAAATCCCGAACGATCTGCTGGCCGGTCTCTAGCGCCGTTTGCCATTGTCTCTCGGACACGGCCAAGGAGAACTGAACGCCGAGATTGTGCAGCTTTGTTCTAAAAACACTGCTTGCCGATTCCTGAAGCGCAAGGCCCTCGGTCGGCGTCAGGTACTGGTCCAGCTCCTTCAGTATCTCCAGGCTCTGGTCGGTCTGCTGGCGTTTAACGGCATTGTCCCAGGCTGCAAGCAGCTCTCTTTTGCGTTTATTCTTTTGTCGCTGGAGCCTGGAGGGCATGGCCTTGGCCTTTTCAGAGTGGGGGAAGGTCCTGATGAGTCTTTCGATTACAGCCATAGCCTGGGACCAGTGTGATTGCTCACACAGCTTGTCAACGTGGGCGATTATCTGATTGACTCGTTCTTCTTCGGTGGCGCTGCGATATTTATCAGTTGTCCTTCGCAGATGCTCGGCAAGGTCTTTGTATGCCGTCCGCTCAGCCATGGCGTCAATCATCACGTAGGTCGTGTCGAAATCGTGTTGATGCAGCTTTGCTAAAATCGCCTCGGCCAGCTCCATTCTGTCGGCGTCGCGAAAGGCGATTTCTTTGGCCGCATCGCTTAAGCGCACACCCTGGGCTATCTGGCCTAACAGATTGCGGTTCCTGGTTACCATCTCCACGGTGTTGTCGAGCTTCTCAGCGTTATCCTTGATACTCTTGACGTTTTCACGCGTCAGCAAAAGTATCGCGAAAAAGCATGACAGAACCGCCAGGACAAAGCTGGCCGCCCCGATAGTCCACAGGGCCAAGGCAGTCCTGGACCTTTCCGGCGCTGCATGGGCAATGACAGCCCCGGCTATGCCCGTCATAATTGCAACCAGCACCAGCACCGCAAACAGCACGTGCCATCCGAACCGCCACAACTGCAAGTTTGTATCCGATTTTATGAGTTTCATAATTGCATCTCTCAAATAAAATCCGGGAACTGAGCCTCTTACCTCGATTTACAAATTTTAGCGATTATAGGTTCTATCTATAAGGATAATAAGACCTCAAACGCCGGTTGTCAATCGTCCAGACCCAATTATAAGGTGCCGGGCCGACAAATGTCCACCCCTGCCGAATAGACACTGGATGCAGGCAGGGTCAGGCGTGTGGATGGTTGAACGGTTCACCGGCCGTGTGAGAGTCAGCGGCGATTGGGGAATTGGGCCCGAGGGGCAGGATTTCTTTGCACAGAGGCCGTAATGATAGAAAGCTTAGACTTTGGCGAGCGATTAGCCGATACAATACGAAGCGAAATGTAATGCCGGAGTTGCAAAGCCATGAAGAAATGTCCTTTTTGCGCCGAAGAGATTCAGGCCGAGGCTGTAAAGTGCCGTTTCTGTGGTGAATGGCTCAACCAGCCTGACAGGACGGCTGCGCCGCCCGCTGCGACGCTGCGCAGACGCGGCGAGAAGGCTAAATGGTATTCCTCCACGTACGTCATTGTCATCGCTATTTTGTGTGTGGGGCCGTTTGCGCTGCCGCTCGTATGGTTCAACCCGCGCTATAAAATAACCATCAAGGCCGCAGTCACAGCCGTTGTCATTGTGTTTACCATTTTGTTGAGCATGCTTATGAGCCACATGTACAGCAGTCTGATGGGGCAGATAAAGACATTAGGCTATTGACCTGCATTTCTCACCACCGAGGTCGCAGAGACCGCAGAGATCCCGACAAGTCGGGATGACTTATGTAAAATATAGCGCTTATCGCAAGTACCAGAATGTTGCCGTCCCGTCGAGACGCGGTCTCGCCCGCCGTGCCATCGCGGCAGGTCGCGGCTGGTCATAGTGCGTGATGCGTCGTGCGTGATGCGTGATGCGTCGTGCGTGATGCGTGATGCGTCGTGCGTGATGCGTGATGCGTCGTGCGTGATGCGTCCGCCGTGTCGAGCCACTGGCGCGACAGGTCGTTCGCAATACGCAATACTTATTTAATACAAAGCAACTCCGCGTTCTCTGCGGTGAAATATCCGGGTTAGCTCTTAAGGCAATCGACCATGAAGCAGCAGTCGGTGTATTGGCACCAGTCAACTGCTGTGCCGAAGCAGGGCGTACAGCTCTCCGCTCGCTGGATGGTGTGGATAAGCTCGGTTTTTTTCATTTTACCGGGGGTGATGCCGAGCTTCTTGGCCTTCTTTTGTATCTGGGGCATCGTCATGCTTTTTTGCTTCTTTGTCTTTAGCAGTGGCATTGTATTGCTCCTTTGAACATCTCAACTGTCTGAACCATCCCTATTATTTCGGCCTTTTTCGGGCCTTTCATCACCATTTTCTTCCCAAAAACCCCCAAAAAAGACTCTCAAGCATCTCTAAACAAAACTTGCCGTCGTCAGTAACGTCCGCACCGACCGCATCGAAGTTGCCGTCCGGGACAACGGCCCCGGCTCAGGAACCACCCCATGCCCATTAAGGTAGCCACATCACGCACTGCTCTGTCATCTGTTGTCTGTCATCTGGACCAACGTCCTGAACCCCAATCTTCGTATTTCGATTTTCTGTTTAGCTGCCGGATTTTCCTTGAAATCCCTCCTTAATTCTGGTATGCTTTATTTACATTAAATCCCGTTTTTTAACACCTCTATCGCAGCCAAAACGATGTGATAGACAAAATGGAGGAAATATGGAAATAACTATGACATACGTTACTACAAAAAAATATTCATCCCGCATAATCTCTACAGCTATTCTTGCTGCATACCTAATCTTCGCCGCACCCACTTTAGCCCAGATTGAGATTGACCGGTTCGAGTTCACTGTTGGCTCGCTGGATCTGATAACGCCATTGGGCGTTGAGACTATAGAACTGACTGGTCCTGCCACTGTGGCGGTGTACTTCGAGGGTCAGACGGAGGGCTCAGCAGTTGATGACGATAAAAATGGCCTGGATGAAGTTGTGACACAGATGACGGAACTTAGCCTTAGCGGTTTCAGCCCGTTGCTGGGCCCTGTGCAGATGACCCTTAGTCCGAGCATTGACTCTATGGGTCAGATGGAGGAGACGGTTAATATCACACCAGGTGTGCTTGATGTTCCGCCGTTTGCTCCA